>Ga0308395_1000059_pt1 | contig 107742 bp, 109 predicted proteins | sample Hotspr20SampleP4_FD_202097 | JGI IMG/M metagenome (GOLD analysis project Ga0308395, IMG submission 202097) | Hot spring phototrophic mat microbial communities from Mushroom Spring, Yellowstone National Park, Wyoming, United States - 20050930_P4 ... | reverse complement strand
CGGCATCCCTCGCTTGCGCTCGGGACGGCGCCCTCACTTCGTTCGGGAAGGTGTCCCCAGGGGGAGACCCCTCGCTTGCGCTCGTGGTGACAAAAAAAGTAGGCTCGGGGAGACAAAAAAGTAGGCTCGGGGCGACAAAAAAGGGGCTTGGGGCGACTAAAAAGTAGACTCGAGGAGACAGCAGGAGGGCTTGCACAAAAACATTTTTAGAACAGCCTCAACAGAGATAACAGCAGACTAAAAAAAGTAAAACCAACGGGGCAATTGCTGAGCATTTTTATGGTCTATTTGGTGCAAAATAGCTCGGCAATTAAATTGTGAAAAAATGGACGGAACTCCCTTATGGCAAGGTTATTCCGGTCAGGATGAACCCTATTTGTGAGCAAAGCTACGATTAGCTCTTTTTCTGGGTCAACAACAAAGGAAGTTCCGGTAAACCCAAGATGCCCAAAAGCCTTGCTACTAAACCTATCTCCAAAGGCAGACTTGCCGTTCTTAGAAACCTTCATAAAACCAAGGGCAAAGTCGCTTGCTTTGTCCTCAAACTCAACGAAGGTTTTAACAACATCTTGCGAGAAAGGACCGGACCCTTTATAGGAAAGAAGAAGCGCCTCTAAAAGGTCAAGGACGCCGTAGATATTTCCGAAAAGTCCGGCAACCGCCGAAACTCCACTCAAAGCTCGGGTGTTCTCATCTTCAACCAAACCGCGAAGCAAAACCCTTTCCTCCTCAGAGTAAGAGGTTGGGGCAATGTCTTCAACATCAACCCCCTTTTCTAGGGGCTTAAACATTAGCCTTGCCCTTCTTGAAAATGAAACCTTAGCCCTTGCCTCCTCAAAGAGATTCTCAAAGTCTTTACCAAAAATCCTTTCCAATAGATAGGTTAGCAAAAAGTATCCAAGGTCTGAATAGGCTGATGACGCTCCAGGTTCGTAGGCTAATTCTTCCTTCAATATAAGCTCAACTGCCTTTTCAAGGGTCAATGGTTTTTGCTTATACAACGGCAGCCAAGGTTTAAACCCCGCGGTGTGGTTTAAAAGGCGAAAAAAGGGGACATCTAAAGGCAGGTAGGGTTTAACTGAGGAAAAGAGATCTACGGGTTTCCCTTCAGAGAGCTTATCGATAAGTATTAGAGCCCCGGTAAGGGGCTTAGTAAGTGAGGCGAGGTCGTAAACATGATAGTCTTCAACGGGTTCAACAAAGGGGGTCAAAGAGAGGTATCCGCAGGCAACGATATACCTTTTACCAGCTTGGGATACCCCGCAGACTGCCGAGGGAAAAACCCCCTTATCAACACCTTCCTTAAGGAGTTGAAATATTTGACTTATCCTGTTTAGGCTCATCCTGCGGGCTCTTCCTTAGAGAGCGCTTAAGCATTTGAAAAAGGGAAAAGCTTAACCCAAAGAGCAAACCAAGGACAAAGCTTACAATGATAACCAAAGCTAAAGGTATGTTTTCTAAAGCAACACCTGGTAGCAAATGAACCGTCACCTTGGGCTCAACATTAAAGACTACAAAAAACACGACCAAAAGCAAAAGAATTATCCAAAGGATGAGCTTAAACATGGTTTTTTCCCTCTGAAATCGTGCCTAAGAGTTCTTTTAGGTCATCGATGCTTAATTTATAGGTTGCTCGGCAAAAATGGCAGGTTACTTCAACCGGCTCACCCTTTGCGACCATCTCTTCAATTTCTTTTTTTCCAAGGGCAATTAAGGCATTCTTTACCCTCTCAAGGCTACAGGTGCAGCGGAAGACTACTTCTCTCTCCTCTAGAACCTCAACCTCACCGAAAATAAAGGAAAGGATCCCCTCGGGAGATAGCCCTTTTGAGAGAAGTTCTGTTGTCGCTGGCGTTGCCTTTAGTCTTTCTTCTACAAAAACTATCTCATCCTCCTTTGCTTGAGGGAGCTTTTGGATCATATAGCCACCTGCCTGAAGAACGCTACCATCCCGGTCTACAAGAACGCCCAACGCCACAACCGAAGGTATTTGTTCAGACACGGTTAAATAGTAGGCAAGGTCCTCAGCAATCTCCCCTGAGATAAGCTCAGCTGAGCTTTGATAGATTTCCTTCAACCCAAGGTCTTTAACCACAGAGATAAAACCGTTTTTTCCTACGGCTTTCCCAACAGGAAGCTTTTTATTTTCAGGCTCTAAAAAAACATGGGGATTGTGCACAGTTCCCCGCAAGCGTCCTACGTGGTCTCCTTCGGCAAGGATCTCTCCGATCGGACCATCGCCTTTTATTTGGAGTAAAACTTTTCCAAATTTCAGGTCTGCCGAAAGAAGGGCAACTCCAGCTAAAGCCCTCCCAAGGGCTGCTGTGGCAACAGGGCTTAAGTTTTGAAACACTCGAGCTGGCTCAACCACATCCCGGCACTCAACGGCAAAGGTCCTAAAATTAAAACCCTTAGGTAAAGCCCGGATTAGCTTCCCCATCCTAACTCCTGATAAAGCTCTTCGAATTCCTTATAAATTTTATTTATGGCCAAAGGGTCAATAAGAAGGGCTGTCCCGACCTGCACAGCTGTAGCCCCACAGGCTAAGTATTCTACCACATCTCTTCCGGTCATTACACCACCGCTTGCGATTATGGGAAGCTTAACCTTTTGAGAAAGCTCATACACTAAGCGCAGGGTTAACGGCTTGATCGCCGGTCCAGAAAGCCCACCAAGTAAAACTTTGAAGGGTTTTAAGCGGACGACCGCTAAAGCTGGGTAAGTGTTGGCAACGGTTAAGGCGTTAGCCCCTGCCTGTTCACAGGCAAAAGCTATGTCAAAAACATTAGACCTTGGACTATGCTTCACTATCAAAAGCTTGCCAAACCTTTTTCGAACTTCCCTTACAAGCTCAAAAACATCCTGTGCAGACTCCGAAAAGTGTATCCCCCCTTTTCGGACATTTGGACAGGAGATGTTTAGCTCAATCCCAGAAACATCTGCGTTTTCAAAGCGTTCTGCCAGGTAGCAAAAATCCTCTATGGATTCACCATGAAGATTAACGATAACCTTGGGACCAAGATTTTTAATCCGCGGAAGATACTCCTTAATGAAAGTCTCGACCCCTGGGTTTTCAAGACCGATTGAGTTTATAAGACCGCAGGGTGCTTCGGCAAGCCTTGGAGGAGGGTTACCCGGCATGGGCTCTTTTGATATACCTTTCGTGATAAGAGCCGATATGTATTCAAGCCCAGAGATTTCCTTTTCGCCAAGCCCCCAAGTCCCTGAGGCAAGAAGAAGAGGGCTCCTTAGCTCAAGGTCTCCTATCTTAGCGTAAAAATTCAAGGTCTATTTCCTCCGCCTCAAAGGTTGGTCCGTCAACGCAAAGCTTAAAGTATCCTCCCTGTCGACTTGGGACAGCACAGCCAAGACAATATCCTGTCCCGCAGGCAAGAAGGGCCTCAAGCACTAAGAAAGTCTTCACACCGTAGGTTCTACCAAGCTCTGCGATAGCCCTAAGCATCGGCTTTGGTCCGCAGGCAAGGATTGTCTGATAAGACTTCTTATTTAGCTCGGCTAAAAGAAGGTCTACAACCGTTCCTTTTAGCCCTAAGCTTCCATCATCCGTTGCTAATTCAACGGGAACAAGGGCTAAAAAAAAATCAAGCTTCACAAGCTGAGCGGAAGTTCTTGCTCCATAGAGTAGCTTTGCGGGCAAAGAAAACTCAGGCTTTAGCCCCAGACAAAGATAACCAAAGCCAGCAACCCCAATCCCTCCAGCGCAGGCTAAATAGGGACCCTCAATCCGAGGAAAGGGCTTCCCTAAGGGACCGAAAAACTCAACCTCATCCCCCGGCTTAAGCCTGGTCATGGCTTTAGTGCCTCTTCCTACAACTTGATAAAGTATTTCAAAGGCAGAATCATGAATGGCATGAACCGTAAAGGGTCTTGGCAAAAGGGGATCATAGCCTGAGCTAACCTTTATCTTTACAAACTGTCCGGGCAAAAAGTTAGCTAAGAGCGAGTCCTCAGCCGAGAGCACAAGGCTATAAATAGAAGAGGATAGTTCCCTGGTTTCTAAGACCCTTGCTTTATACATCTTTAATCTATTCGGCGATCTCTCTAAGAAAGCTTAGGGCTGAGTAATCGCTAAATCCTTCTTTTAGCTCTACCCAGAGCTCACGGAAGGTCTTAGCAGAGGGAAGCTCTTTTCTGTATAGTCCACCAAGAAAGCGCTGATAGTTTTTCTCGTCAGGCAATATTGGGTATTCTTCTTCTTCGATGTTTGAAAGAAGGTAAGGTGGCACCTCATCAAGCCTTCCCTCTTCTAAATCTTTCCAGAAGAGCAAAAGCTCAAACAAGCTCCCGTAGAGCCCCCCAAGGTCGATGTTTTCGACTACCTGAAGGAGTAGGAGCCCAGCAGTGTAGTGAAATTCCGGTGGTTCGGCAAACCCTTTCTCTTGACAGTTTACCGTAGAAACCATAATCCTACACATAAGCGGACGCCTATCGTAGACGGAACAAAAATTTTCTTCCGTTAAAAAGGGGCAGGGCAGAAGTGCGGTTATCTTCTCTTCAGGAGGGGTTCCGCCAAGGCGATAGAGCCTAAGAAGCTCGTTGTGGGTAAGCTTTGGTCTTTGGTAAGATTTGCCTCGAAATTCTTCTAAAAGCTTCTGCGGGACCGTAGGCAAAAGATAATAAGCTTCAAGCGATGTTGCGTAGAGCTTTGTTGTGCAACAGGCTGAGCAGCCAGGCTTGCAGGAAAGCTCATCTTTTGGGAGGACAGAATCTAAACATTCGTAAAGGGCTTTAAGAAGGGTTAGCTTGTCTTCAAGGCGGTAGGTGGGATAGGCGTTAATAGAGTCCTCCAGAAGTAGCTTTGTTGGTCTAAATGTTTGTTGGTCTAAATGTAAGCTCTAAATGGTTTATGTCAAGTAGAATAATCACTAATGTGTCATTACTATTTTAAAATGTCACATTTAATTCCTAATTTGAAATGTCACATTGAGAGGGTATCCTCCCTGTATCTTCAGGGAGGTGATAGCAATGAAAACATATCGGATTTCGGGGGTTGAAATGGACAGGCTCAAAATTTTATCCGATGTCCTCAATGGTAAACTTACTTTAAAAGAAGCTTCTCACGCTTTACACCTTAGCTATAGGCAGGCTATTAGATGGAAAGAAAGTTGAAGAGGAGGTAAGAGGAGGGGTAAAACAGGAGAGATGGAAGCCAGCAGAGGACCATCCCTGGAGGCGTAGTTTTAAATTAAAGAAAAAGACCAAATATGTGACATTCCAAACTGGGAATTATAGGTGACATTACCATTAGTAATAACAGAGGGAATTTTTGTAGTTTATAGAAAATTTATGTTTTGCCACGGTTTCTGCAAAGAATACCCCCTTGAGCTTAGATTTAGCCCAAGGGGTTGTTTTATGATCCTCGAGCTTAATGTCCGTCCTTAAGGAGTCCTGAAGCTGCTAAAAGGAGGATTAGAGCCTGAAGAAGGGAGAGAAAGGCATATACCTTATCTACATATACTCCACCTATACCAAGGGCTTTGGCGATAGGGTCTGCTTCTTTAACCTCCGGAAATTCGCTTTTTTAGCCTTCCACATAATAATAACTATTCCTAAAATAGTAAGCCCGAGCAAAGTATTTACCACATTTTTAGGTAGGGCAAGACCGATCATAGCGCCTACTATGGCGCTAGATGAGGCTATTAGGGCTAAAGGGATGGCTAGCCTTAGGTCAGCAAGCCCCCGTCTTGAAAGCTAAGGACCTGCTGCTAACGCCCCAGTTAAGGCAACGAAAAGTCCTGCACCTCTCACAAAGTTAAGATTGAAAGGAAAAAAGCCTCCAACAATAGGAACAAATAGAACCCCTCCTCCCACCCCACCTAATACAGCAACAATACCTAAGATAAAAGTCAACACAAACAACATTAGTGGCCAAGCCCACCAGGGCAAGGATGAATTGGTTGAAATCTGAGCCTCCTCACCATCGGCAAGACTGATGATGCATAAAATCATCCCCATCGCAAGCATGGCTAAAATTTGACCCCTACCCATAACCCCTCTTCCTTAGCTAAGGAATTGTTGCAATCTCTTGCATTGTGTTTAAAAGTGAAAACTTTGCAATATATTTGTAGCTTGACCTGCCCTTTTCAATTCGTTTGTTCTATGTTATAGTATATATAAATTTAGTTGGGAGGGGAAATCATGGTTTTAATCCTAATGGGAAGCGATTCTGACCTTCCAATAATGAAAAAGGCCGCCGAAGTCTTAGAAAAGTTTGGGGTGCCGGATTACATGACCGTAGCCTCTGCTCATAGGACTCCTGATAGGGTCAAAAGATTGGTCAAAGTGGCTGAAGCTAAAGGAACAAAGGTTATCATTGCCGGTGCTGGCGGAGCCGCTCATTTGCCAGGTGTCGTTGCCGCCCTCACCCCTCTTCCTGTGATCGGTGTTCCTATAAAAACCTCCTCCCTTAACGGGCTTGATTCCTTACTTTCCATCGTGCAGATGCCTGCTGGTATCCCCGTTGCTACCGTTGCCATAAACGGGGCAGAAAATGCTGCCCTCCTTGCTATCGCTATCTTATCTACATCAGATGAAAACTTAGCAAGAAAGCTAAAAGAATACAGAGAAGAGATGAAGAAAAAGGTTGAAGAAAAGGCTGAAAAGCTTGACAATTTGGGATATAAAGCCTACATCGAGAATTTTTTAAACAAATAATTTTCTCTTTCACTACAAGGACAGGGCAAATACCCTTTGAATAATATTCCTGCCGACCCCTCTTTAAGGAATTTTTTTTTGCCTTGACCCCTTCTTTCTTGCATCTTTCCTCAAGCTTTGAGAGGTATTCACTCCTTTTTAAAAGTTCTTTTTCTATTACCTGGGGAGCCTCGACAAAGTATTCGGAAGGGGGGAAATTTACCAATGATAAATTATGTTGTATGAAACCTTTGTCTTTTTTAACTCCCTTTTTTTTGATGTAAGAAACAGTCAATTTTTAGGAATTCTCACTTTACAGGGTAGTGTCTCATTAATTGTGCAAAGACTTGGGAGGACAGGAAGGGCATGGTAGCTTCCCCAAGAAATACCGACCCGGGCAACTGCCATGCTCTTCCCGAAAAAAATTTTTACACAATAAAAGTGCCACTATGAGAGTTTTCTTTAAGTTAATAAAAAGGAAGTCGAGAAAGGACCTCGACTTCCTTTAAAATTTATGTTACACTTCCTTATCTTAGATCTCTTTCTTTACTTTTGGTTTCTTTGCGGAAAGCCCTAAACCTTCAAAGAGATAAAGCACTCCATATCCATACCAGATCGTATACACTACATAGAAAACAAGAAAACCAGCTGCCAAACCAGCTTTCTCTGAAATCTTTACAGCATCAATTCCATAGAAGTTATATGCAGGCTCTATTGCCGCTGTTATAACCTTTTTAATAAAATCTGCCTCATTTACTTTTTTCTGAAGAGTTAGCTGTTTATGTATACCTGTAAAAGCATTATGCCACTGTCTGAACATCTGCTTCATTTTTTCATCATCTTCAACACCATATTTTTTCTTAACGTAATCTCCATTATTATGATACATCTGGTCAGAATCTTCAAGAGCTGCTGCCATTATTGCTCCAAAATCTCCTATTATATGAACCTTTGAACCTTGAATTTCAGCTTTTGCACCATTTATTGTGAATACCTTAGCAATTCTTTCAGCTCTATTTTCCGCATCACCTGGCTTATCAGTTTGCTTCTTGGCATCAATAACTACATCAAGAACTTTACCTTTATATTTCTCCACCTCCTTTTTAAGCTTAGGAATCTGATAACTTGAACCCTTTGCAAGCTTGTTGAACAGCTCATCAGCGTATTCTAATCCGTTTAACCCCCCAGGGAATATTGGTAGAAGTATAAGTATAAATAGACCCACAAAACTTATAAGTAAAACCAATCCCATAGCTAAATGTTTTTTATTAGCTACCATCTTATACCCCCCCTCTTAAAGATTTTAAATTCTTAAAGAAACTTCCTAAAACCCATATCGCGAAGCCTCCAACTGCCGACCAGAATACAATGTTTCCAATGAGAATTATTACATCACAGGTTGACTTTGATATTGACCAAAGTTCAAGACTTCTTAATTTATCAGGAACAACACTTGCTCTGTTTGCAAATCCTGCAAGTATTGTTATAACCCAGAACCCTCTGATTACCATGCCGGGAACAACCTTTGTTGTTAATGCACCAATCTGAATTCCTATAAGTGAACCAAGAAGAAGTCCCATTGCAAGAGTATAAAATACATACCCGTATATTCCATACTGAGTTATTGAAGAATATCCAGCGGTGAATATAATCTGGAGAATGTCAGTTCCAACTGTTGTAGGGGTTGATACACCAAGAACATAAACAAAAAGAGGAAATGTAACAAATCCACCACCAACACCCATAATTGCTGCAAGGAGACCTACCAAAACACCACAAAGCGCAACAAAAAGCCATGAGATTCTTCTTCCACCAAAGTCTTCATCAAAATAAATCATCGGAGGAATTTTAATCTTCTGAAGGGTGAAGGCAAGCTGAGTTGTTGTTAAAGGACCACCGTGAGCATCACCAGAAACAGTAACACCCTTTTTTCTTGCTTTATACAATTTTATGTAGTCTCTTAATCCATAAAAACCCAAAAAACCAAGAATTATAGCATAAACTATACTAATAAAGGCTTCACTTGCAACAGGATCCCAGTTATAAATTGCCCTCTGAATATAACCACCTGTTGTAGCTCCTAAAACTGAACCTATAACAAATGCAACAGCTAATCCGACGGATACATTACCAAGTTTTTTATGAATTACAGTTCCCATTATTGCCTTTGCAAAAATATGAAACTGGTCTGTTCCTACTGCAAGAATTCCCTTAACACCTGCTGCCATCAATGCAGGTGCAATAATAAATCCTCCACCAGCACCTATACATCCTGTGATAAGTCCTGCTGCCATTCCAACTGCCACTGATGCTATTAATATTGTGGTTGTATAATGAGCTGGTGCATAAGCTGTTTTACCACCGAGTATATCTGGCGCAGCAGCATTAAGAATAGATACGCTTAGAATTGGCAATAGCAAAATAATAAGTATGAGTAATCTCTTTTTGTTTCTTAGAATATTGTCTGACATCTGCTTTTCCCAGCGTGCTTGATATACTGCACCCACCATCATTAATTCATAAATTTTTCTTAACTTACTCATCTCACTATCCCCCTCCTATTTAATTTTAAAATTTTAAAGTTCTCATACCATCATTAATTCATAAAACCTTCATAACTTACTCATCCCACTACCCCCTCCTATTTAATTTCAAAATCTTAAATCTAAAATTCTCATTTAAAAAGTCAAAACCAAATTTATTCAAATTTTTTTTATTTCTAATGAAAATTTTCTTTTACAAAGACACTTAAAATTTTTAAAACAATTTTCATGATTTTTCTTAGTCTTAAATTAAATTACTCTAAATTCTAAATTTTTAGATACCAATATCGGATTAGAAGCAAATGTAAGAACCTTTTCAGCAACACTTCCCATAAGTAATCTCTTCAATCCTGTTCTTCCATGAGAACCCATTACAACAGTCTCTATACCTTTCTCGTTAATAAAAGACAGAATCTCCTCTGCCGGATTACCTTCTCTTATATCAGTCTCAACTTTCTTACATAAATTTTCAGCAAATTTTTGCGCGCCCTCTAAAATTTTTTTAGCTCCACTATAAGCTAATTCTTTTAAATGATGAGGCCAATCTTTATATTCTGTAGCAATCTCTTCAGGAAAATCATTTACTGACAAAATAAAAAGTTCTGAAGAAAAAGTCTGTGCTATTTTACAGGCTTTTTTCAAAGCTATCTCACTATAAACAGAACCATCTATAGGAACCAATATTTTATTAAAAGATAAATTTGAACCTTCAGGAATTACAAGAATATCAATAGGAGATTGCCCTATAGTTCTTGCTACATTTGCTCCTAATAATTTCCCCATTAAACCTAATTCTTTTTTCCTTCCAAGAACTATTAAATCGCAATTTTCGCTTAAAGCAGTATCTACAATTTTAATAAATGGATCACCATCTTCTAAAACTGTCTTTACAACAACTTTTTCCTGATCTCCTATTTCTTTAGCCTTTTCTAAAACCTCTTTAAAGGGTTTATAAAATTTCTCTAAAATATCTTCTTTAGAAGTAAATAGATAAACATCCTCCTCATATAATGGTTCATAATAAGGAACCACTGATAAAACGATAACCGGTTTACTATCCTCTTTAACATATTTAATTATCTCTTTTAAAGCGTGTAAACCCGAAGGTCTTAATCCAGAGGCAACCAACATTTTTTCATAAAGCTGAAAAATCTTCATTTTATCCCCCCTGCAATTTATTAATTTGATAATTTCAAAATACATCTCTTTCTCTAAAATGTCAAAGTTAATTTTGACTTAATTAGCTTAATTTTAAATAAAATTAACTGTTATAAAAAAATAAAAAAAATTTAAAGCATATTTTTGTTAAAATTTTTTTGTTTTCTTTATTTTTTATATTAAGACATCCTTATTTAAATAAACTTGAAAATGTATAAAAATTAATATAAAAACTTTGGTGGAATTAAATTTAAGAAAAAATTAAAATTAGAAAAAATTAAGATGTGCGTCGATGCCATTGAAGGGGAGGGCGAGTTAAAAATTAAAACAGAAGAAACTGAAAATCAATCGATACTGTATGTATCCGACACAGGGAAAGGAATTCCTGCAAACATTCTACCTAAAATTTTCGAGCCCTTCTTTACCACGAAGGAAAGGGGTAAGGGCTATGGGTTAGGCTTATTCATCGTTTACCATCTAATCAAAAGTAATGGCGGTACGATCGAGGTTGAGAGCGAGGTTGGCAAAGGAACCACCTTTATCATAAAACTTCCGAAAAAGGGTGGTGATTAGCCATGGAGGGGTGACCTAAAATTTTAGTCGTTGTCGATGAGAAGTTAACCTTAAAAAACCTAAAGCATGTTTTAACAAAAGAGGGGTATGAGGTTAAAGCGGTTGATAACGGAGCCTCCGCCTTACAGCTCATAAATGACGAGGAGTTTGACCTTGTGATAACAGACCTAAAGATGGAATCCGTGTCAGGATTAGACATCCTCGAAAAGTGCAAAGAACTTCATCCCTATACCTAGGTCATCGTCATCACCGCTTATGGAAGCATTGACACAGCCATTCAAGCCATGAAGCTCGGCGCCTGCCATTACATCACAAAGCCGTTCAGGCTCGATGAGCTTCGTTTAGTTGTCAAGGAAGCTTTAGAAAAGGTAAGAATAAAAAAAGAAAACCGAAGGCTTAGGGAAGAGTTAGAAAGGATAAAGGGTGATAAGGTTCAAATTATCACCCAGCACCATACGATGAAGAAGATATTAGAGCTTGCAAGGCAGATTGCACCTACCTATTGTCCGGTATTGATGCTTGGAGAGACCGGAACCGTAAAGGAGCTTTTGGCAAGGTACATTCATCAACACAGCAACCGCAGAGACAAAATCTTCCTTGCCGTAAACTGCGGTGCCTTCAATGAAGAGCTTTTGGCAAACGAGCTCTTCGGTCATGAAAAGGAAGCCTACACTGGTGCCACCTCAACTAAGAGGGGACTTTTAGAAGTTGCAGACGGAGGGACACTTTTTCTTGATGAAGTAACTGAGATGAGCCAAGCTATGCAAGTTAAATTTCTAAGGTTTTTTGCAGGAAAAAGAATTTTTCAGGCTTGGTGTGACAGAGCCAATCCGGGTTGATGTCCTGATAATTGCCGCGACAAACAGGGACCTAAAAAAGGAAATAGAACGGGGTCGCTTTAGAGAGGACCTCTACTACCGCTTAAATGTTATGACCTTTACTTTACCGCCCCTTGCAGAAAGGAAAGAAGATATCCCCCTTCTTTGCTACCATTTTCTTAATAAGTATGCAAAAGAGATGAACAAGGATGTGAGAGAGATTTCTGAGGAAGCGATGGAACTCCTTATGAACTATGATTATCCAGGAAATGTAAGGGAGCTTGAAAACATCATAGCCCGGGCCGTAGCCTTGACCAATACATCAAGGATAGAGCTTTCTCATCTGCCTGAAGATTTTAAACGGTTAAAAATCATCACCCGTCGCAAAAAAAATAGCCCCCTCCTCACCCTGGAGGAGCAAGAACGGGAATACATAAAGCTTTTGCTAAAAGAAACGGGCGGAAACAAGACCTTGGCTGCTCAAATCTTGGGTATAGACCGAGCTACCCTCTGGCGAAAGCTAAAGAAATATGCCTTAGAGGATGAAGAGTAAACTTAGGGTGTTCTCTGGTTAGAAGGTAATTATTTTATCTGCCTCTTTAGCGATCTCGTATAGGTCGTCCATCCAACCTATCGGGCAGGTTGAAGAGGGCTCAACACCGTGAGCCTTGGCGCAGACACCTCAAACATAAAAATCACCTTGAAAAGAGTTTATCTGCTCCATAAAATCAAATTGGTCCGTTGGAAGCTTCTCAAAGATGACAGCCTTCCCAAGCATAAACACGCTAACTTCATCTCCCTTTTTTATCCCTACATTGGCAAGCCTCATGGCGTTGTATATTGTCTCCGGATCATCCCGGGAAATCATAATCAAGACCTTCATAGCTACCCCTCCTGATTGGTTTATTATGGATTTAAATAAATTTTAAGATATAAATTGATAAACATCAATAAAAAGTGAAAATAATAACTTCATTGATGTTCCACGTGGAACGTTTTAGACTTGATCAAAAAGCTTCCGTCGCACTTTCCTTTTTCGGCAAGGTCTAAGCCCTCGCGACAAAGCCCAAAGCTCTTCCTTGCCCCTTTAACGATTTCCATAAGGGGTAAAAGGAGGTTAATCCTTAGCTCGTATGGAAGATACCAGCTACCGTTTATGCATTCTCCCTTCTCAAAATATAGCTTCTTATAGTCCTTTTCTATTTTCGAGATAGCGGAGACAAGTCTTCTAAAGATTTGCTTTTTAAGCTTTAGGGTTGAAAAGACGAAGTGGTCAACTACATCTATTAGCTCTTTCACAAGCTCTTTTGCTTCCTCCTCGGTTAGGATGGGAAAAATTGGGTCAATGCGGGCAATAACCGGTATCCCCACCTGTTTTAAGGCTTTAAGAGCGTTAATTCGTTCTTCTGCTCTATAGGCACCGGGCTCAAGAACCTTATCAAGGCTCTTAGTTGTTATGGTTAGGCTTACGGCACAGTCTAAATCCTTAAGAATATCAGCATCCCTCAATACTAAAGGTGATTTAGTGATGATAAGGAGCCTAACGCTTTTCCCGCTTAGCATCTCAAGAAAGGACCGAGTAAGCTTTAGTTTTTCCTCAAGGGGCTGGTAGGGGTCTGAAGAGTTTGAAAGGCTAATGAGCGAACCTGAAGGAAGTTGAGCCAAATCCCTTTCAACCACTTTAGCAAAATCCTTTTTAGGACGAGGATTATTAAAATCTTTAATGTAGACTTGAGCGTAGCAGTAGAGGCAGGAGTGCCCACACCCAGTGTAGGGCTGAAGACTATACTTTGGAGGGCAAAGGCAAAGGCTTGAGCCCCAAGGGTCAAAGGGTCTTAGATAGGACATCCCTTCTCAAGAAAGAAGGCTCCTTAGCTTGGCCATATCCTTAATTTTTACTCTCTTTCCTTCTACAGCTATGATGTCTTCTTCTTTTAGTCTTTGGAGGATCCGGGATAGAGTCTCTGGGGTTATCCCAAGGAGAAGGGCAAGCTGGGACTTAGTAATTGATAGGGTAAACTCTTCCTTTTTTCCCTCTTCGGTTAGTTCCCAAAGGTAAGCTATGAGCCTTTCTCCAGCCTCTTTTAGAGTTAAATTTTCAATGGTCTTAAGGAGGCTTTTCAATCGCATACAAAGGAGACCGATAAGGCTTAGCCCAAAATCAGGGTTTCTTTTTAATAGGTTTAAGAGGTTTGCCTTGGGGAAAAAGGCAAGCGTGGCATCCGTCAAAGCTTGGGCGTTAACAGGGTAGGCATCGCTTCCGGCAAGAACTACCTCGGCAAAGATCTCTCCTGGACCAAAGATATGAATAACGCTCTCCTTGCCCTTTGGTGAAAGCTTATAAAGCTTCATCATCCCGTCAACGATGAGGTAGAATCCAAAGGCTTTTTCCCCTTCAAAGAAGAGGTGTTCCCCTTTGCTAAGCCTTTTTAGGACTGAGATTTGGACAAGTGCTGAAAGTAGCTCTTGAGAGAGCTCCTGAAAATAGGGGCTCTCTTTTATTGCTGTTTCTAACTCACTTTGAGATGACATCTAACCTTAAGTAAGCTTATAATGTTCCCTTAGAACCTTCTTAAGCTGATTAAAGGAGTTTTCGGAAAGTGGGGCAAGGGGGAGCCTTACTTCAGGTGAGTTAATCATGCCCATAAGGTAGAGGGCTTCTTTTGCTGGCACAGGATTTGTCTCTATGAAAAGGATTTTAAAGAGGGGATAAAGATAAAGATGAAGTTCCTTTGCTTTCTCCATATCGCCCATTAGGCAAGCGTTCATAAGGTCTGCCATCTCCTTTGGCATGATGTTTGCCGCAACAGAGATAACCCCTCTTCCTCCAGCCATCACTGTAAATGAGGCGGTAAAATCATCGCCTGAAAGCACTACAAATTCCTTGGGGCATTTCAAGATTAGCTCAGTTACCTGCTTCATGTCTCCGCAGGCTTCTTTTATGGCGACGATGTTTACAAAGTCCTGAGCAAGCCTTGCTGTGGTTTCAGGAAGAAGGTTTACTCCAGTTCTTCCTGGGACGTTGTAGAGGATGATGGGGAGGCGGCAGTTTTTAGCGATGTGCTTGTAGTGCTCGTAAAGACCGTTTTGGGTTGGTTTGTTGTAGTAGGGGGTGACTATTAGAGCGGCATCAGCTCCCATCTCCTCTGCCATCTTAGTTAGTTCCAAAGCCTTTGCGGTGTCGTTTGTCCCTGTGCCAGCAATAACTGGAAACTTCCCTTTGGTTTCTTCTAAAGCTATCTCAAGAAGCCTCTTTTTCTCCTCCTTGGTTAGGGTTGCAGACTCTCCCGTTGTTCCTGAGACTAAGATACCATGCGTTCCAGAGTTGAGATGCCATTTGACTAAGTTCCGGAAGGATTCTTCATCTATTTTGCCATCCTTAAAGGGGGTAACCAAAGCTACGATCGAGCCTTTAAGGTATTCCGCTCGATAACACATGCTCTACCTCCAGCAGGGTTTTTTAGCTATTTTCCTATATTGCCTTTAAAAACGATTTTTTCAAGACTAAGCTGAAAAAAGGATGTCTATTAAATGTTCCACGTGGAACAATGTTAGACTTGTTAGTATAGGGCATCTTCAAAGATTTGAAAGCTAAAAAGATACTTTGTGTCTCCTTCAAGGAAGAGGTCTTCACCTTCTAAAGCGATGGTAAGCCACTCTCCCCCTTTGGTTAAGACTGGAACTTCTCCTTCGATTAAACCAAGGTTTAGGGCAACATAGGCTGAGGCAGAGGCTCCGGTTCCGCAGGCTAAGGTCTCAGACTCAACTCCTCGCTCATAAGTTCTAACCTTAAAATAACGTTTTCCATATTCTTCGCAGAGCTCAACGAAGTTCACATTCGTTCCAGCTGGGGCAAACTTCTCGTGATAGCGTAAGGTTCTTCCAAGCTTTTCTACTGGAGCTTGGGATACATCTTCCCAGAAGAGAACAAGATGAGGGACGCCGGTGTTAACAAAGTGGGCTAAGTAGATGTCGTGCTCGGTTTTTACAGCAAGGTTGAGCTTAAGGTCCTTGGGAGTTGTGAGCTTAACCTTTACTCGCTTGCCCTTGACCTCAGCTTTTATGACCCCAGCTTTGGTTTCAAAGCTTAAGGTTTTATCGCAGAGACCAAGCTCAAAGAGGAGCCTTGCGAAGCATCTTGCACCGTTTCCGCACATCTCAGCTTCGCTCCCATCAGAATTAAAGAAGCGCCAGGAAAATTGAGCTTCAGGTGATGAGGCTTTTTCAACAAGGATAAAACCATCAGCAGAGACCGAAAACTTTGGACGGCAGAGGGCTTTAGCCAAAGTTGGACCTTCAGCGTCTGCATCTATCTCCTTTTCAAGATTTAGAAGGAAGATAAAGTCGTTCCCAGATGCTGAGAGCTTATAAAAGGTCTTATTCTTAAGCTTTGAATAAAGATTTTTTAGGTCTATGCTCATTTAATATCAATTTTATATAACTTAGAATAAACGTCAAGTTTTTTCTCAACTTAAGCCTCCTTTCTTTGTCACCTCGAGAGCAAACCGAGGGGTCTCTATGTAAGACACTATCCCGAACGAAGCGAGGGATGCCTAGCTATCGCTCGGCAAGACGAGATAGAGGGCTTTATTTAAACAGCCCCAATTCTTTTGAGCCGGTTTCAATAAAATGCTCTTTGATTGGCTAATTGGTCTTAAAAAATGCTTATTTAAATACCATTCCCGATGCTTGACCCCTTTTAAAACAAACAGTATTATATGATATACAGCCGAGGTGGCGGAATTGGCAGACGCGCTGGATTCAGGATCCAGTGGGCGAAAGCCCGTGCGGGTTCGACACCCGCCCTCGGCACTTAAAATCATAAAGGAGGGTTGAATCTATGGGGCTTCAAAAACTTATAACTACTTACATCCCACAAAGTGTTTTTATCATTACCTCAAACGCCGAAGGAAAGATAAACGGAATGACAGCGGCTTGGGTTTCTCAAGTTTCTTTTAAGCCACGACTCCTTGGAGTAGCAATTGCCCCGCAGCGCTACACCTTTGAGCTTATCCAGGCAAGCAAAACCTTCGGTGTTAATGTCCTCGCTGAAGGTCAAGTTGACCTTGCTAAACACTTTGGCTTTAAAAGCGGAAGAAGGGTAAACAAGTTTGAAAACATTCCTTATAAGCTTAGCAACCGTGGTAATCCGATTTTGCTCGATGCCATTGCCTACTTCGATTGCGAGGTTGTGAGCTCCTTTGAAACAGGAGACCATTATGTTGTTGTAGGAGAGGTGGTAGACAATGAAATTCTAAAGGAAGGGGAAAAGCCTTTGATTTTCCGTTGGGACGACTACTTTGGAGGGGATTAAGACCAATGATGGAAGAGGATAAGCTTCTTCGTTTTCACGAAAGGCTTAAAGACTTTGTAAGCAAACATCTAAACCTTTTTTTAAACATCGTTGGCATTCTTGCTCTTCTTATTCTCCTTGGGTTTGGTTATAACTATTACAGTAAAAAAAAGGAAGAGAAAGCCTTTGCTGATCTTTTTTCTCTTCTTAAACAAGGGGGGACGGAGGCTTCTCTTCTTAGCTTTGCCGAGAAAAACTCTAATACCGAAGCTGGGAGGCTTGCCCTCGTCTACCTTTGGAATTCAGCCTTAAATCGTGGTGATGCAAGCTCAACCTTTAAGCTTGCTGAAAAGCTTGAAAAGATCTTGAGCTCCCAAGGAAAAGTCTTTGTCAACTATGCCAAGGCTAAGACCTTTGAGGAGAAGGGAGATTTGGACGCAGCTATTAAGATTTACGAGTCCATAAGCAAGGAAACCGGTCCGCTGAAGGAGCTTCTCTACCTTGATTTGATAAGGCTAAAGGAGGCAAAGAAAGATAAAAAATCAGCGGCAAACCTTGCTCAAGAATTTCTAAAAAATTATGGGAACTCAACCTTGGCTGGCTATGTTTCGGCAAAGCTAAAGGAGCTTTCTGGCTCCTAAGTAGGCTTAAAGGATAAGGCTTATGCCCTTTTCAATCTTAAGACAGATTGCTGAAGAAAGGATTAAAGAAGCTATGGAAAGGGGAGAATTTGAGTGTGAGGAGTATAAAGGAAAGCCTCTTGACCTTCGGGAAGACCCTTTTGTGCCCGAGGACCTGCGGGTTGTGTATCGCATTCTTAAAAACGCAGGCTTTCTTCCTAAGGAAGTTGAGCTGAGAAAGGAGGTCTATCAAACGCTCGAGGAGCTTCTTGACGAGGTGCATCAAGAAACCTATCAAAAGGTGAGAAAGCTTTCCGCCCTTCTTTTTCATCTAAACCAAATTCGGGAAAGACCTCTTAACATTCAGGACGAGGAATACTACGCTAAGGTGGTAGAAAAGATAAAAGTAGCTAAAAAGATAAAGCTTGGGGATGGCTCATCATCTTCCAAAGGTAAGCCCATTGATTTTTCAAGGCTCCAAACCCTGATCTCAATAAAAAGCTTTTATCGCAGGGGCGGTGGCAGCACATCTAAACGGTAAGCTCAAAGTTTAATAGGACTTCAAAGGTGGGTATTCAGCCTGACGAATATTACATGAAGATTGCTATAAGGGTTGCTTCTCTTGGGCTTGGTTATACTTCGCCCAATCCAGCAGTAGGAGCGGTGCTTGTTGACCCAAAAACAGGAGAGGTCGTAGCTAAGGGTTATCACAAGGCTTATGGCTTGCCTCATGCTGAAGTAGAAGCCATAGAGAAGGCAAAGGAGAAGGCAAGAGGGTGTTATCTTTATGTGACTCTTGAGCCTTGCTGTCATCATGGAAAGACTCCACCTTGCACTGAGGCTATCCTTAGGGCTGGGATAAAAAGGGTTGTTTGCGCGATCAAAGACCCAAACCCTATTGCCTGCGGAGGCTTATCTTTTCTTCAAAGCCACGGTATTGAAGTAAAAAGCGGGGTTTGTGGAGAAGAAGCTGCCTATCTTACCCGCTTCCATCTAAGCCGGATCATTCGAAAAAGACCCTGGGTAATGATGAAAGTTGCGGCAACGCTTGACGGAAGGATCGCAACCTCAGCCGGCGGCTCAAAGTGGATAACGGATGAGCCTGCAAGAAAGTTTGCCCATAAACTGAGAGCCATAGCCGATACCATCCTCGTAGGAAAAAACACAGTGCTGAAAGACGATCCGGAGCTAACAGTCCGAATGGTAAAAGGGAAAAACCCTATAAGGCTTATCCTTGATACTCGTCTAAGCTTAACCCTGGATTACAAGGTTTTTCAAGTTGACGAGACAAAACAAACCATCATCTTTTGCGGAGAAAATGCTCCTAAGGTAAGGGAGACGGTTTTTGTTCAAAGAGGGGTCGAAGTGGTGAGGCTTCCCTGCGGAGAGAATGGGGAGGTTAACTTAAAGGCTTTGCTATCTTATTGTCAAGACCGGGGGATAACTTCCGTTCTTGTTGAGGGCGGGGGCAAAGTTCACGGTAGCTTCCTTAAAGAGGGGCTTTATGATGAGGTCTTTTTTATGTATGGTCCTATGATTATGGGAGACCCTCTTGGAGTTTCGGCAGTTCATGCTAAACCTTTGACAAACCTTAAGGAAGCAACTAGGCTTTTTCAGATTAAGATTAAACGGTTTGGAAATTCTGTCCTTATACACGGCTTAACTGAAAGCGGATTAGACCTAATACAAAGGGCGGTAAAGAATTCTATAGACACCTCATCATTTTAGATGCTATACTTTATTATCTCCTTTTTTATTTTTTATGCCCTTTTACATCTTTATGTCTACCGAAGGCTAAGTTTATCCAGAAGATATATTCCAATTTTTATATTCTTCTACATTTCTCCGCTATTTTGGTCATATTTTGATAATCATGTGAGCGACCCTTTTTCTTACTATTTCATATTTTCATCCTTATTATGGATGGGCTTTATAGTTTATGCAGGATTTTTTACTTTAGCTACGGACCTTTATTCGGGTCTTTCTTCCATTTTTGACAAGTTTTTAAGCCTTAAATTGCCAAGACCTACACATGAAATGAAAAAATTTTTAGTTTTAATCCTTAGCATAATTTTTTCTCTTTACAGCTACCTTGAAACCTTGAGCCTAAGAGTTGAAAGGCATGAGATAACAACGAATAAGCCTTTATACAATAAGGAAAGAGTAAAAATTTTACACATCTCAGATGTTCATTTTGGGCGGATTATGAGGGAAGATAAGCTCAAATTGATACAAGAGGTTTGGCTTAAAGAGAAGCCGGATATAGTTTTTTCGACGGGAGATTTGGTTGATGGAAACACCAAGAAAATAGAGCGCATTGCTCAAGCGTTGAGGGAGTTAACTGCTCCCCTTGGTAAGTATGCTGTTTTAGGGAACCATGAATTCTACAGAGGAGTTAAGAATTCGGTTGAGTTTACGGAAAAGGCAGGTTTTACGGTGCTTCGAGGAAGATGGGTAGACCTTGGGTCTATGGCCATTGCCGGAGTTGACGATGAGGCCTGCAGATATTTCAAAGCCTGCGTTGAACCTATAGAGGAAGAAAAGGTTTTAAAGGACATTCCGCAAGATAGGTTTATCATCCTTTTAAAGCATAGACCAAAGGTTAAAAGGGAGGTAATCGGTAGGTTTGACCTTATGCTTTCTGGACATCTTCACGGAGGGCTATATTTCCCTATAGGAGAGCTGATTCTTAAAAGAATTTACCCAGCACATCAGGGGCTAACGAAAATTGACGGCTCCTTTGTTCATGTGAGCAAGGGCGTAGGGACGGGCGGTCCTCCCATGAGATTTTTTACTCCACCAGATGTAGCCCTAATTGAGCTAAAGAAAGAAAAATAAACTTAGGCAAGCAAGGTAGTTTAGATATTTAAAGGTAAGAAAGAGCCCTTTCTACTTCTTCTTTTAGCTTTGAAATAGGAACCTCGGAGCTAAAAACCCGGTGAGCTCTTTTTACCTTCTCTTCAAGGGGAAGCTGGCTTTCAAGAAGAGGAAAGAGATGAGACCTTCCCTCTTCTACTAATCTCTTTGCTTGAGTCTCCTTTTTGCAAGCTATTACCCAGACCTCATCAAACCTCTTTTCCCAGCCTGCTTCAAAAAGAAGGGGAACCTCAACAAAAACAGTTTTAATCCCCTCACTTTTAAGCTCAGCAAACCTTCTCTCTAAGAACTCCCAAACCTTGTTGTGGATAAACTCTTCAAGCCTTTTTTTTAGGCTATCGCTGCGAGAAATCTTCTCTAAAATGGCTTTTTTATTTACTCTTCCATCTCGGTCCAAAACCTCATTCCCTAAAAGTCTGACAAGCTCTTCTTTTAGTGGCTCCTCTTCATAGAGAAGATGGACGATTTCATCGCAGGAGAGAACTGTTTGTCCAAGCTCGGCTAAAATCTTAAGAAGGGTCGATTTGCCCGTTGCTAAGCCTCCGGTGATAGCGACCTTTTTCATGAGCCTCTTAAGAATGCTCTGCCTCGAGGAGTTTTAGATACTGTTCAAAATCCTCCGGTGGAACTTTAGTTAAAGCGAGATGTGCGCCTGTTCGAGGGTGCTCAAAGCTTATTCGGTAGGCATGAAGCATGAGCCTTGCAGGTCTTGGAATATCAGGCTTTAGCCCGCCGTAGATAGGGTCGCCAAGGATGGGATGCCCAATGTGGCTAAAATGCACCCTTAGCTGATGAGTGCGACCGGTTAATGGCTTTGCCAAAACTAAGGTTGCCTTTTTGAAAAGCTTTAACACCTTGTATTTTGTTAAAGCTTGTCTTCCCTCTTTTACAACAGCCATCTTTTTACTCTGCACTGGATGCCTTCCTATGGGAAAATCAAGCGTTCCTTCCTTTTGGGTCAGCCTTCCATACACTATGGCTAAATATTCCTTTTCGACCCTTCTTTCCTTGAAATCTTGGGTCAACTTTTTGTGGGCAAAGTCCTTTTTAGCAACAAGCATGACCCCTGAAGTATCCTTGTCAAGCCTGTGAACGATGCCAGGGCGAAGCTCTCCCCCAACACCAGAGAGGGAGCGAAGCTTAAGCAAAAGCCCATGCACCAAAGTATCGTCAAGATGCCCTGGTGCTGGATGAACAATAATTCCAGCAGGCTTATAGATTACCGCAAGGTCCTCATCCTCATAAAGGATTTCAAAGGGAACTTCCTTGGGCTGAAGAGAATACTCTTTTTCAACGGGTATCCTCACTAAAACCTGCTCGCCACCTTTCAGCTTGTAAGAGGGTTTAACAGATTTTTCCTCGACGAGGATAAAGCCCTCTTCTATAAGGGTTTTGATCCGCTCTCGGCTAAGGTCAGGAAGCTTAGCCCTTAAATAAACATCCAATCTTTGGTCCTTTGCCTCGCCTTCTACAACAAAGGTATGCTCTTTTTTTATAGGGTCTTTTGTAGAGCTTTTTTCTACCTCTGACATTGGGGGCAGTAGCTTGTTGTCCTTCCTGCCACTTTAATTTTTTCGATAGGTTCTCCACATCTTGGACAAGGCTTTCCATACTTTTGATAGACTAAATGCTTGGTTTGGAACATTCCAGCCCTTCCAAGCCCGTCCACATAGTCCTTTATCGTTGAGCCCCGAAGTTGAATGGCTAAATGAAGGACCTCCTTCATGGTTTGATAGAGCTTCTGAAGCTCCTCAGCAGAGATAGAGCTTGCTGGTCTTAAAGGATTTATGCCTGCCCGGAAGAGAATTTCATCAGCGTAGATGTTGCCAATCCCAGAGATAACCTTTTGGTCAAGGAGAGCTGATTTTATGGGCTTGCCTATGCTCTTTAAGGCCTCTTTAAACTCCGAAAGTCCAATCTCAAGGGCATCTTGCCCAATATCGATTAGGAAGTTTTGAAAGCTTTTTTCTTCGTCAAAAAGAAAAAGCCTCCCAAATTTTCTCATGTCAGAAAAAAAGAGGGACATGCCAAGAAAGTTTAAGCTTAAGACCTTGTGTTTGAATTTATCAAGATGGTTTTCCACAGCAAGCAGGATTAAGGAACCTGTTAACCCAAGATGAAAACCGAAGATATGCTTTGAAAAATGTAAAAACAAGAATTTTCCTTTTCTTGAAAGCTGAAGAAGCTTTTGTCCTTCAAGTTTTTTTAGCTCTTTCGGCGTTATTTCGTTTTTTTCTAAATAAGCTTCGTCGTAAACTGTTAGGTCTTTAAGAGGGCTGCCTATTACTACGCTTAAGTCCCTTTTTATGGTTTCAACCTCTGGGAGCTCAGGCATAGCGGTTATTCAGTCTTATCTTGAACATGAAGAAAGGATTGATAAATCTCGATGACCGATAGGAAAAGCCCTAAGATCAGTGGTCCTAAGAATAGTCCGAGAAGGTCAAAGGCTATTATTCCACCGAGGACGGAAAAGAAGACGAGAAGATTGTGAAGCTTAGCTTTTCCGCCTATTAAAAAGGGTTTAAGGATGTTGTCAACTTGGGCAACCGTTAAGGCACAGGCTACAAAGAGAATGATCCCTTTTATTAGGCTTTCAAAAAACAAAAGGTATAATCCCAAGGGGACCCAGATTAGGGCTGTTCCAGGGAAAGGGATAAAGCTGGCAACGGCTGTCAACACACCCCAAAGCAGGTAGCCTGGGACACCAAGAATAAGATAGATGATGGTGGCAATAACTCCTTGAACCAAAGCGGTAAGAAGTGTCCCATAAAAAACAGCCTTCAAGATGAGGCTTATCCTTGCAAGGATCTCTTCTTTTTTCTCTTCAGAGCCGGGTATAAGCTTTTGCACAAGGGAGACGATCTTTTCTCCGTCCACGAGAAAGTAGTAAAAGGTAAAAAGGGTTAAGACCATTTTGAAGACGATGCCAAAGGTTGCTTGAAGAAAATTCTTAAAAAGATTGAAGGTGCTTTGGAGGATGTTTGATAACTGTTCGCTTAGCTTTGCTTGAAGTTTTTCAAGATAGGGGGACATCTCTTGATAGAGCTTACCCCAAAAGGGATGAGACTTTAAGGCAGATGCTTGAGCTTGAAGCTTTTGAAAAAAAGCTTGGTCAAAGCTTGCTAAGAAATCTTCAACCTGATAGATGAGCTGAAGGCTTATAAAAAATAGAGGGATAAAAACGAAGAGGATCATCAAAATTATCAAGGTCAAAGCGGAAAGCTCTGTCTTACCTTTTAAGACTGATTTTATCTTTAGATAGAGAGGATAAAAGAAAAAGGCTAAAATCCCCGCCCAGGCCATAACTGTCCAGAGGGGTTTAAGTAAATAAAGAAAAAGCCCTATTACTAAAAGGGATAAAACAGTGATTATCGCAAAGGCAAATTTGGAGTTTTGAGCCTGCATGCTAAGGATAAGTATAAGTCAAAAGAAGAAATAAGGTAGGGGCGAGCGGCTGCTCGCCCTTCACAATAATCTGCTATTCTTTAAAACAGAGCGCCGTTTTTCACGGCTATGACTACACCTATAACGACCATCACGACAATCCAAGCCCACATAAGGTAGACCGAAAGCTTGCCCAATCCTTCGTAGCCAACTTCTTTTATCCCTTTGCCAGACCTATACACAACTATGGCGGTGTAAAGAAGGACTATCGCTCCCATGACAAAGGTTGCTAAGAAAAGTAAAAGGGAGCCATAGGATGGGTTAACGGGGTAGTTAGCCATGCTGTAGCCTGCTTTAGCAAAATAAGCCATACGAAGGGCTTCCCGAGCGGCACTCATAAGAAGAACAGTTAAAATAAGGAGCCCTGCTATGGGTTTAGCATACTGAGAGGGTGTAGCTTGAGCCTTAAAAAGGAGGGCTAAAAAGATTAAAGCTGAGATGAGGGCAAGGATGAAGAAAGGATTGGTGTAAAAATTAAATTCTGAAGGAATGGTGATAAGCCAAATGAACCCTACAACAGCTTGAATGAGAGAAAAGTAAAGGGCTAATTTGGCTCCAAACTGCTTAACCCAATTCAAATATTCTTCAGAATACTTTTCCGAACCTTTGAAATAGTTCCCATAAAAGATAAGCCAAACCCCAATTACAGCCAAGGCTGGCACCATGAAGTGGAGAAATCTAAAAAGCTCAAAGGCATGAAGAGATGAGCCGGAGGATAAATATTTACTATCCTTTACCAGGAAGCTTGGCCATTTTTCAGGAACAAGTTGCTCAACCGCTAAAGAGTGCATCACGATTCCAGCAAGGAAAAGAAAGGCTAAGCTAAGGATTATCCAGAGAGGGGTGCTCTTTCCTTCGTATCCACCGCCAAGGTAAAACACATAAGCTAAAGTAAAAGCAAGGGCAATGAAGGCTAAGAAGCCAAGAGCCCACCAGGCAGAAATGGTGTTTGCTGTATACCAGAAGGGGTCGTAGATAACCTGCACGAAAAGAAGAGGGGCTACCCCAAGAACAATAGCCCAAGATAGAGAATTTACGACTAAGCGGGAGAGGGATTGAGAAAGGAGCTTTGCGTTTGGGTTTGAGCTAAACCTTCCATAGAGGATTAGTAAGGCAGAGCCTATAACCAAATTGACTAGCAAGATATGGAGGGCAAAGGTAAGCACCAAAAGGAAATCAAATATGATGGCAGGGCTTGGCAAACCTGCAGGGTCTCTCATGGCGTTAAGATATGTCCCTATGTTCATGGCACACCCCCTTTACTTCTTTTTGTTAACTAAAGTAAACAAGTATTCAGCAGCCGCCTTTCTTTCTTCTTCGTTTCCTAAGAAGGGCGGCATGTATGGGAAGGCAGATAAATCAGAAAGGAAGGCGTCTATGTCTTCAGGAGATTCAGGAGAAAGCTTTTGGAAAATGGCTGGTAGAGGTCTTAGTCCGCTATCTGTGAAGGCATGGCAGTTTGCGCAGTTATGGAGGGAGATGATCCTTCCTACCTCAAGGCGGTTCTCAGGGGTTATCTTTCTTAAGTTTTCAGGCAAATATCCCAGTCTTGAGAGTAGCCCCTCTTTTTCAAAGGTTTCGACCTCATTTTTTATTTTTTTTGCAGGAAGATCCTTGGCAACAGCCTGGCTTCCATACATAAACCCAAAGATAATGTAGGGTCTACGCACACCCTCTCTAATTCCTTCGGCTGAAAGGATCCCGATAAAGGTTGCGATGATAAGCATAAGAGAGAAGACAAAATTGTTTAGCCTTGGGATAATAAAGGCTGTAAGTCCGAAGTAGAGGGTTAGAATGGCGTAAACTATTAACACCACCTTAGCGAGAGCCTGCATGTAAGGTAGGGAACTCAAGAGCTGTTGGGCATGGTCAGGAAGCTTCTTGTAATACCAGTAGCCAAAGATTAGTCCCAGGATCATGCCAGCTAAAGCAAAGCGGGAAATGATCTTTGTGATTTCAAACTTTGTTTCTCCCCTTAGGGTTGAAGCAATGAGCAACCCGTAGATTCCGGCGACACCAAACATCACAGAAGTTCTGGTAAGAAGTTGAGGGAAGTAGGTAGGGTTGAAGAAGCCATCGAAGAAATCACCCGTCTCAAGCCATTTGCCAGGTGTTAACTGAAAGGCAAGGATACCGGTGATGATGATCATGCTTATCCAGGCCGCAAGGGCATAAAGATAACCTATTCTTAGGTGAGTTTTCGGGTCAACTTTCCCTAAGGTGTAGTAATAAGCATAGATGGTTGCGATCTCAATCAAGAAAAAGACCCATTCCGTTGCCCAACCCCAAACATAGTTATGGATTAGGGCTGAGATGCCTCTTGGTGAAGAGACGGTAGCTGAATACCAAATGCCAGTTCCTGAAAGGGACCCGAAGATAAAGCTAAAGATCAGTAAGAGAAGAGTAAAACGTTTGATGAAGGCAAAGTACTCAGGCTGGTTCTTTTCTAAACCAATCTTTTCAATGAGGACGGTGACCCAAAGGGCACCCACGGCAAGGTGGGATGGTAGAACATGAAAAGAAGCAATAAGCCCTATCACTAAGGCACTACTTAAATATGGGACATCCCATATCGGATACATAGCACTCCCCTCCTAATAAAAATTTTTTAAACTAAAAAAATAATAATGGTTTTTTTTTTGAGGTCAAGATATAATTTTTCGATTTTTCTTAGATTTTTAAGAGTGTTGAACCAAATTCCTTTAGCGTCTTTTCATAGGATGGCATTGACTTCCTTTACTTACTTATCCACACAATTTTTACTTTCGGGATAACAAGCCTTTCATAGGCTGACCCTTCTCTTACCGCTATCTCAAGAAAGCCTCCGCTTCCAAAGAGGGCAATAAACTCGCCTTTCTTAGCATACCCGTATGATGGAACAAAGGGAACTTCTTTATCGTTTACTAAAACCTGGAACTTTCTTTGGCAGGCGCTTTGATGAAGGGCGGTAATCAAGTTGCCAAAGCGGTCAACATCAATCACCGGAACAAGCAACCCATCCTCCGTATCTACAACCTCAGGCAAAGTAAGAACAATAAGCTCATCTTTTGAGAGCTCCTTGGCAAAGCTTCTTAGGTCTTCCCCCTTTATTAGCCTTGCTACAGCCGGCGCAAAAAGGTCCCTTGCATGAAAGGTTGAGCTATAGGGTGGTTCAAGAACCTTTTCCTTGTCTATTTCAAAGCAGGCTTTTATAGGTTCCTTTTTGATAATGAAGCTAAATAAACCGTTATCTGGACCGACAAAGGTATGCTCCTCAGTTTGAAGGATTATCGCTTTTCTTTCTGTGCCGACTCCTGGGTCAACAACGCAAAGGAAAATCGTCCCCTTTGGAAAGTATTTATAAGCAAGGAAAAGGGCTAAAGCCCCTTTTAGGACATCTTGAGGCGGTATCTCATGGGTTATGTCCACAAAAACTGGATATTGGGAGGGTTCTAAACCGCAGAGGATCTTTCCTTTTACAACGCTGGCATAATGGTCCTTGGTTCCAAAATCGGTAAGCAAGGCTACAACCATTTTTTAAACCTTCAATAGACTCACTTTCTTTCCTTCGGATAGGGCAAGCCTTGCCTTTTTTGAACGAGAAACTAAGACTTCAAAGAGCTTTGCTTCTTCTACTTCTCCCTGGATTAGAGCAAGGATCGGTGCTGGTTCGCTCAAGGTTAACAACGGAAACTTGCCGTTAGCTATGGCTACTATTTTTTTATTCTCCTCCTCGTTCCTTCCAAGGACAAGCCAGGAATTTTCCTCAATGTAGTGTCTCCCAAGGACAAGAAGCTTTACGGTGTCTGGAGTAAGCGGAAAGCCTCTTTTCAAGATTTCAAGGGTTCTTTGACCGATGATAGGGTCAGTCAATAGGCATCCCCCAGCAGGGGTTGGAATTTCTTTTATTCCGTATTCTTTGGCAAGCCTAAGCTGTTCTGTCCTTTTTCTATCTTTTATGGCTAAGAGCCTGCTCCTATCAACAAGCCCCCTCTTTTCCACTTCCGTCTGAGGAAGGAGCTTTGCGGAAAGGGGTCTAAGAAGGATCCCTTTTGTGGAAGATTCCTTCTCAATTAGTTCCAAAGCTTGCCTGTTTTGGCTCATAGGTCTTTCCCCAAGAACCTCGCCTGTTGCGATAAAATCAGCGGAAACTTGAACAAGCAATTCTTTTGCAAGCTTAAGCATAAGGATTTTGCAATCAATGCAAGGGTTTGCAAGGCAGCCGTAGCCGTGCTTTGGGTTTTTCAAGATTTCTAAAAATTCCTCAGTTATATTCTTTATTAATCCTCTCGAAAAGCCAAGCTCTTTTATCTTGTTTTCAAAGGGGGTGGGATTTTCTTTTAAATGTAAGCCAAAGAAAGGGGTTATAAATCTTACAGCGATGACCTCGAACCCTTGGTCGCGAAGCAAAAGCCCGGAAAGCAAACTATCAAGCTCTTCAGAAAAGAGAAGGAGAGCCCTTGGCATACCTGTTAGACCTTTAGCAATCTTTCCGCAAAGGAGAGCTCTTCTGGCTCTCCAAGCATCCTTGCAAGCTCCTTTACTCGCTCTTCTTGACTCAACCTTTTGATCACCGTTTGCGTTTGAGCTTCATCCTGCACCTTCTCTACCAAGAAATGATGATGGGCAAGCTTTGCTATCTGGGGAAGATGGGTTATGCAGATTACCTGATGCTTTTCTGAAAGAGCCCTTAGCTTTTCTCCTACCTTTTGGGCTATTAGTCCACCAACCCCTGCGTCAACCTCATCAAATATCAAGGTGGAAGGCTGGGCAAAGGGCATAAGGGATTTTAAGACCAAAAAGATCCTTGAGAGTTCGCCTCCTGAGGCAATCTTCTCTAATGGTTTAAATGGAAGCCCCGGATTTGGCTGAAAGAGGATTTCAAGCTCATCAAGCCCAAAGCTTTTTAAGTTCTCAGGAAGTTTCCCTTTTGTTTTTAGGTCAAACACTAAGCGGGCACCCTTCATCCCAAGCTGGGATAGCTCAGCTTCAATCTTCTCTTCGAGGATTCCTTTTTTCTCTCTTCTTTTTGAGCTTATTTCTTCCGCAAGGGAAAAGAGCTCATCAAGGAATTTGTCCCTTTCCTCTTTAAGCTTTGTTAGCTCATCCTCGCCTATCTCAAGGGTTGAAAGCTCTTTCTTTATTTCCTCTTTAAGCTTAATCAGCCCTTCGGTGTCCAACTGGTATTTTCTTTTCAATAGTTCATACTTGGCAAGCCTTGCCTCAACCTCATCAAGGCTTTGAGCATCCTCGGGAAGGTCAGCCAAAAACCTTGAAACCTCCCGCTCAAGGTCTTTTAGCTCGTAGTAAAGGGGTTCAAGAGCTGACTTTCGCTCGGTAAAGCTTGCCTCATATCCAGCCAATTTATCCAGAAGGTTTAAAGCCTGCTTAAAAGGGGTATAAACGCTTTCTAAGGCAGATTGTAGGGCTGAGGCTAAATCTCTTAGGGCTGATAAGTTCCTTAGCTTGTTCAGTAGGGAAAGTAAGTGTTCTTCCTCCTCAGGGTTTGGGTTTAGCTCCTCTATCTCTTTAAGCTGGAACTCAAGATAGTCCTTTCTTAAAGCAGATTGTCTTAGCCTTTCTTCAAAGGAATCAATCTCTCTGTTTAGGGCTTTATACTTCTCAAAAAGCCTTTGATAATCTTCAACGAGGTAGGATAAGCCAAGAAGCGTATCGTAGAGCGTGAGCTGGTTTTTTCTATCAAAGAGGGAGTAGAACTCGTGCTGACTTGTAAGCTCGATAAGCCCAGAGGTTAGGAAAGAAAGCTCAGCCAAAGAAACTGGAGAGCCGTTTACATAGATCCTTTGCCGGCTTGGGGTAATAATCCTTCGCACATGGATTTCTTCTTCAGGCTTAAGTCCTATCTCATATAAACGCTCCTTCAAAAGCTCTCCGCCATAGATGACAGCCTCAACCTCCGCTGAGGGGGCGTTTAGTGAAAGGTAGTTAGCCCCTCCTCTTTCGCCAAGGATAAGCATTATAGCCTTAAGAAGGACGGACTTCCCAGCCCCAGTCTCTCCAGTAAAAACGGTAAAACCTTCTTCAAAGGTGAGATGAGCAGACTTAATGGTTATAAAATTTTCCACCTTTAACTCAAGGAGCATGTAATAAATTATAAAGCAAAAGTTTAATTTTATCCAAAACCAGATAACCATCCCCTTAATTTGATTTTTCTGATGAGGATTAAAATATTTCCTTTCTGTAGAGTGCTTTATTTTGGACACTAAATGTAGGGGCAAACAGCGTTTGTCCGATTTTTTTAAAGGGCAAGCATCCGTTCGGTTGGATATATTCTTCAGGGAAAAAACCTTTCAAATTTACGAATACTCATTTATAACAATCTTTATTGGTGGGCGATAAATGTAGGTTTGGTTGTATGTAGATATTATTTCTTTAGCGGAAGAGGAGATTTCTTTGCAGATAATTAGCAATTCAGCCTCCCTAAAATTACCTTCTCTAAGTTCAAGAACGAATTTTGTAAAGTTTTTATAAATTAAATCTAAATTCACTTCGTTTAAAAGTTCCACTTCAAAAATAAGAATATAGGAAACAATTCCGTTAATACTTTTTGCGAGGATCAGACATCTGTCTACTTCGTTATATTCTATCGGTTCTAAAATAAAATCTACTTTCTTATTAAAAATGCCTAATGAATAAGGGTCAGTTTTTAATGCTTTCAACGGACAAGGATGCTTGATTTTATTTTCTACATACATAGTTAAAAATAGCCCATTTATTCTCTTCGATAGGTATATATTCAATTAAATAGATCTGTGTTTTCAGAATGTTTAATTTTTTAATTAAATCTATTAGTTTATTTGAAAATCTCTTGCCTATAATTTGAACATAAACGCTGCTTTCTATACCTTTCGCCCCCAGTCTTTGTAAAAGTAAATCTTTATAATAAAGTGCTTGTTGTAAAGCTTTTTCATCTACTCTATCTGTTTTTACTTCAAAAATTATATGAGAATTATCACTACTAGCATATATATCTACAGCTTTTCTGGTCGTCTGAGCAATAAAGAATTCATTTATAAAATCAAAATTTGCATAATCTATACTTATATTTTTTAAAAGTTTGCTTAATTTTGAAGTTGGATTATAAGCTAATTCATACATTATTACTGCTTTGATGGCATTTTCATATCTTCCAACATTATCAATGTAGAATTTAAGAGGTGTTACATTGTCTACTTGGTTGTAAGGTATGAATTTTAAAGCTGACTGTCTTTTTCGAAATTTAAAATCTCTATGAAGAAGCTTAATTATTAATTCGGCATCCTCTTTTAAAATTTTTCTTACGCTTCTTGCTTCAATATTTTGTTCATTTTCTAATGTTACTAAAGATCGAAAAGTCCCCTTATCTATGTATTCATAGAGAGAATGAACTTCTATATTTGCGTCATAATTGGCAAGGTATTCATAATCTGGATGGGGTTCAAATAAAAATCTGTAGGGAAATAGCTCCGTATCGTTGTTCCATATTTTTGTTTTATTATCAAAATATGGATCTTTTCTAACTCTATAAACTCCATGGATTGTTTTTCTTTTTCGTAAATGAAAAAAAAATAATCACCTTCTCGCATCGCGATTAGGTCTCTAATTATTGACAGTTGAGTAGATTTATTAAAAGGATTTTCGGTTCCTTCTTTAAAATATCTATTAACATATATACCTAGTTCTCTTGTAATTTGCCAATCCTCTTCAGAAAGTGTGCAAACAAAAGCTCCCATTATTTTTTGTTTTTTTTTAGATGTTTCAGGTTTTTGAGAAAATTCTAATGTGAAAATTTTACCTTCAGTGAGTAATCTTTTTTTGGCTATTTCGCAATAAGACCTGTCAATTTCTATTCCAATTCCTTTTCTATTAAGCAATGAACATGCAACCAAAGTGGTCCCACTCCCAAGGAAAGGGTCTAACACTGTTTCTCCAATGAAAGTAAAAAGTTTTATACACCTTTTAGGTAATTCTATCGGAAAAGGAGCCGGATGCTTGACCTTTTTTCTACTTTCACCAGGAAAAGTCCAAATTCCATTGGTCCATTCTATAAATTCTTCCTTTGTTATATCTGATTCTCCTGTTTTTTGTTTTTTCCATTTCTTTTTATACAACAAAACTATCATTTCAACAGGTGCTATTACATATGGTGCTGATGGTGAACACCAAGATCCCCATGCTGTCCTCTTTGAAATATTACCTTCATTCCATACAATAGTTGAATGGTATTTCCATCCGATTTTTTTGGCTATGTTTAAAATGTCTGCATATACACTTTGTTGCCCTCCTTTATTTTTATCTAAAGGAATATTAAGACACATTCTCCCATCATCTTTTAAGACATTTAAAGCCTTATTAAGCCAAAGTCCAGTAAATTCTAAATAATCTTTATAAGAAATTTTGTCATCAAACTAATTATAGTGAATGTCAACATTGTAGGGAGGAGAGGTTACTATTAGATCAATAGAATTTTCTTCAATGAAAGTTGTTGTTAAGAAATCATCATTGTATATCTTAATATTTTCTGTGCTAAAGAAAAGTTTTTCGTCAATAGGATTTGCATTGTGATGTTTTATATTATCAATATTAGAGGATGCCTCTATAAAGCTTTGCAAAAGATGCTTTTCTTGGGCTACCTCTTTTCGCAACGCATTATCCATTTTTAAAAATCCTTTAAATTTAAAATTATAGAGAAATTTTAAAAGTATTCAAGTCCCTTAGTGATTATTCTACTGTTATTACTAATGGTAATGTCACCTATAATTCCCAGTTTGGGATGTCACATCTTTAGTCTTTTTCTTTAATCTAAAACTAGGCCTCCAGGGATGGTCCTCTGCTGGCTTCCATCTCTCCTGTTTTACCCCTCCTCTTACTTCCTCTTCAACTCTCTTTCCATCTAATAGCCTGCCTATAGCTAAGGTGTGAAGCGTGAGAAGCTTCTTTTAAAGTAAGCTTACCATTGAGGACATAGGATAAAATCTTGAGCCTGTCCATTTCAACCCCCGAAATCCGACATGTTTTAATTGCTATCACCTTCCTGAAGATACAGGGAGGATACCCTCTCAATGTGACATTTCAAATTAGGAATTAAATGTGACATTTCAAAATAGTAACGAGAAAACTACAAAAATTCCCTCTTGACAAAAGACAAAAGGGTTATTATTAAGAGTAGAAAAATAAAAGTTTTGAAAGGAGGTGCCTATGAACAAGGCAGAGTTAGTGAAGCGCATGGCTGAGATCGCTGGAACCACCAAGGTAAACGCTGAGAAGCTTCTTGATGCCTTCATGCAGGCTGTAGAGGAAGCCTTAGCCAAGGGAGACAAGATTGTCCTTGTGGGGTTCGGAAGCTTCCAAGTGTTGACAAGGAATGCGAGAGAGGGTAGGAACCCCAAGACAGGTGAACCTTTAAAGATACCCGCAAAGAAAGTTCCCAAATTCGTTCCCGGGAAGAAGTTAGAAGAAGCAGCATCTAAAGCAAAATAGCGTGAGTAGGAGATAAAACAATTGGGCGCGGGCTTGCGCCCCGTTAATCTTTTTTACAAAGGCTTGTATTTTAAGCTTTCTTCTCTATTCCCCCTTTTAATCTTTATGGCTAATTTTTCACCATCTTCAAGAAAAGTCAGGACTAATTTAAGGTCGCTCACCTTCTGAACCCTTTTGTTGTTTATCTCCAGAATAACATCCTCTCGCTTTAGCCCTATTTTTTCAGCCAAAAAACCAGGCTTTACCTCCTTTATCAGAAGACCCTCTTTCACTTCTTCCAATACCACACCGAGCTGCGGTGTCTTCTTAATTTCTACCTCAGGCGGCTGAAAAACATAATCTGCCACCTCAGGTGAAAAGAAAGGCACATCCCCTAAGATTATACTGAGAATGGGTTGCTTAACTCTCTTTTTCAGGGCAAAGTATAGCCCCCAGCGGTTTAGGATGTGTCCTTTACCAACGAGGACGATAGCTTTGTAATCTGGATTTTTGGAAAGAAACTCGGCTAAGGTTTCTGCCATGGCTTCATCCCTTAAGACCTGTGCCTGATAGAAGGGCTCGAAAGTGCTTTCTTTTTCCGAAAATTTATGCTGAGAATAAACCGCTTCAAGATATCTTTTATAACCAAGAGAAAGCTGGAAATCTGTTTCTGGAAGCTCCTTTGTTTCCTTTTCGGTTAAGGATTGAAGCCCAAGCTTATGGACTTTGCTTACAAGTTCCTTTGGTAGGTCGAGGGCAAGCATCTTGACTTTGTTTTCCCTTGCCCAAAGAAATACATCTCTGTAAAGCCTCCAATCGTAACCCCAGCGCTCAAAGTATTCTATTGACTTTAAAAAAGTCTCCTCAGAAATTTTCCCTTTTATAAAATCATCAAGCTCTCGCTGGAATGGTCTATGCACCATTTCTACTCCGATGGCAAGCTTCGGAAACTGTTGATAAAGCCTTTTTATCAAATCTAGTTGAAATTTATGATGAGCAGGCGCATCATGCTCCTCGCCAATAAGTATAATCCGTGAAGAGAGCAGATGGGGAATTGCTTCATCAAGGGACATTAGAAACTGGGGTTTTAGTCCATAAGCTGTATCGCTCTTTAAAGTTATCCCTGTCGTAGGACCCGACTTTTTAAGACTACCTATTTTCCCTTTAGTGATATGAACTTCCTCAGCGGTCTTCCAGTTCGAATAGAACTCTAAAGCCTTGGTTAGCTCAGAAACGGTTTCAGTCTTCGCAAAGGCTATCGTATGTAATGGATAGTTTGGATGGGGAAGGAACTTTATATAGAAGCCCTTTTGAGGAAGGTCAATAAAATAATTAGGTGGCGCTTGATGAAGGAAGAGCAAACTTTCCTTGGTTGAAAATAGGTCTAATTTATCTTCGCCATAAAGTAATTTCACGCTTGGGTTTCTATCCCTCAAAAAGTTAAGCAGTGGCTGATAAAGGGGGAGAAGCCCTATATCTGGAAGAACTACGGTTAGCGGCTTTAGGATTAAAGTTTCCATGTTCCTTGGGACCTCTTCAAGGGAAAGCATTCGATAGAGCTTATAATTAGGGTCAAGGTAGAGGGTTGCAGCATCCCTTGGTAGGTCAAGGGTAAGTCTTTCCTCTTTACTTAAAACCTTTACACGGCTCAACACGCCTTGGGAGGAAGAAGCTTTAACCTCAAGCTCATAAGGGAAGCTGAAGTTGTTTGTAATGAGGTAAAGCTCCATCTGTTGATCAGAGGTTCGAGAGGGCGGGGTCTCGGAATGACCGGGTTGGGGCTCAGTTTGACTAAGCTGAGAAAAATTTTTAAAGATGCTTATTTGGGCTTTGATTGCCTTAGGGGGTAAAACCTTGATTTCACCTTGGGGAAAGTTCTCTTCTAAGCGATACTTTTTAACAAAATCTCCTGCCGAGATCTTTTGGCTCAAAAACTCCATGGCCGAAGCCTTAAAACCTGACTCACCAACCCTTTGGGCAAACTCAAAGACCCTGTAGAAAGAATAGGCTCGTTCATCCTGAGAAAGTAAAAGCCTTCTCCTAACCTCAATGGGATTTGAGGTCAATTCATGCTCACCAAGATAGATGGCTAATCCCTTGATTAGGGCTTGCGAAGAAAGTTGACGCCCATAAGATAGCTCATGTTCTAACACCAAGGTTACTATCTCTTGGGGGCTGTATTCTCTGTTTACAGTTAACAGAATAAGCCCTGGTAGGATTTGCTCTTCAAGCCCGTAGGTTAGGTATATGTTCGGGAAGCTAAAGCTTATATAAGCTATTCTATCAAAAAGCTTGCTTAGCTCATTTTTTAGGTTGATGAGGGACTTTCTATGCTTTTCGGTTGTTAAAATATTAAGGTTTAAGCTTCCTGCGCTAATTTGCTCTCTATCGTAGGGACCGATGATAAGGGGTGGAAGAATATTAACGGGGGTTTTGTTGATAAACTTTAAAAGTTTAAAACTATCCTCTATGCTTTCCATGAAATAATCAGAAGAGATGAAGGCTTTAATTTCTGACACCCTTCTCTGTGAGGATTTTATCCGTCGCCCTGAGCTTCGCGAGGACTCTTCGTAGTAGGGAATTGACATCTTCAATTCAAAAATAAAAGGAGAGTTTGTTAGATAAGGGAAAGGAGATGGTATGTATTCTCCTTCGAGCAAGGCTCGAAGGGTAAACGCCCTTTCAAAGCTAAGCTCAAGGGAACTCTCAGCTGAAGAGGGGAAAAAAGTTAAAAGATACTCCTTTGCCCCTTCTTCCATTTGATGCAGGGCATTTTTTGCAGAAATACCTATAATCCTTGCCTTCGAAAGATTAATAATGTAAAGCTTTTTCTCAAAAAACTTGAAGGTTGCCTTCCCAACGATAACTCGCTTATCTAAGTCTAAGCTAACTTCGTAGAATACTTGAGGAGGCTGAGCTGCATATACCTTAGTCACAACGAGCGTAAGCGAAGGGTCTCCCATGATATCCCTTGGCGCTTGCGCGCCTCGGCATGACCAAAAAAAGCCGAGCGGAAGCGAGAAGTCTACGAAATTAAATAATATAATAAAAACTAAGAATAAAAGGGTTTTGAAAATTGGCAAAAAGCTTTTATAATGCACTAAGAAAGTTTAACCATCAATTGGAAAGTTGGCAAGCCATGGGAAAGGTGCGAGTTTTGGTGTTTTGGGGCTACGGTATAAACTGTGAAGTTGAGACAGCTTATGCCTTTAAACTCTGCGGAGCAACCCCAGAAATAGTCCATCTATCTGAAGTATTCTCGGGTGAGGTGAAGATTCCAGATTACCATATTCTCGCCTTTCCTGGGGGTTTTCTTGATGGAGACCACCTCGGTGCAGCTCAAGCCTGCGCTCACCGCTTTAAAACGCTGAGGATCAAGGGTGAATACCCTTTGTGGGACGACCTAATGAAGTTTTTAGACCAAGGGGGGCTTATCATCGGAATTTGCAACGGCTTCCAACTTCTTGTTAAGATGGGGCTCCTACCAGGCGGAGAATACCTCGGAAAACGGGTTACTACCCTAACCTACAACGATTCTGGAAGGTTTGAGGATAGATGGGTCCATCTTAAGGTAGAAAGACATACTCCTTGCATTTTTTTGAAAGGACTTGAGGAGCTCTACTTACCTGTAAGACACGGAGAGGGCAAATTTTTAACCGAAAGTGATGAAATTTTGAAAAAGCTTGAGGCCAAAGGACAATTAACCCTAAGATACATCCACCCCGAAACCAAGGAGCCAACCCTTGAGTATCCCTACAACCCTAATGGGTCGCCTCTTGGGATTGCCGGTCTTTGTGACGAAACCGGGAGGGTCTTTGGGCTTATGCCCCATCCTGAAGCCTTCAATCACTTTACCAACCATCCAAGATGGACAGCCCTTAAGACAAAAACAGCTCAAGGGCTCCTAATATTTCAGAATGCAGTCGACTGGTCAAGAAGCAACCTCCTATAAACTCTTAGCCCAAAGAATAAAGACCCTTTTATCCCTCCTTAGGTCCCCTATTGGGCTAACCTTACTTACGCTAATTCTTCTCTCCTTTGGCTTGATCTTTTGGTTTTCTCCACAGGCTTTAAACTATCTTCAGCATAAATTCAACCAAAGGTTTGTCTTTTTCTCCCTTTCTGAACCCTTTCTTGCTATGCTAAAGTTTAGCGTTGTTTGTTTGGTCATCATTTTTTTCCCTTTGGTTTGGCTTGGCGTAATCTCTACCTTAGATGCACTCCTTTCTCTGTCCAAGAGGCTTTTTTTTATTTTTTTTATCTTTGGAGTAATCCTTTTTTACATAGGCGTTCTTTTTGCTTATTTTGTTGTTCTACCCTATGGGGTTCAGTTTTTGCTCTCCTTTCAAACGGAAGAAATAAAGCCTGCGATTAGCCTTGGACATTTTGCCAACTTCTTTGGCTTTTTTCTTCTTCTCTTTGGCGCAATCTTTGAGATACCTTTGATGATGATCTTTCTAACTATGATAAAGGTCTTAAACCCTCAAAAATTGAGTAAATATCGAAAAGAAATCTTCTTTTTTATAGTCGTTTTTTCCGCGGTGATTACTCCTACTCCAGATGCCATAAACATGAGCCTCTTAGCTACACCGCTTTATCTTCTTTTTGAAGCTGGGCTTTTCTTATCTAAAAGGCTTGCGTGAAATTGATAAAAATGGACCTATTCTTTAGCCGGGGAGCCGGTCATGGCTTCAGCAAGAGCAGCTGCCTTATCTGGTGGCATGGCAGCTAAAATGCTAGCCACCTGGGAGCTTTTTAGCTGGCTCAAAATCTTGACTGCCATTTCTCGGTCCATGTTCAGCAACAATTGAGCCGCCTTAGATGGTCTCATCTCAGAATAGCTCTTGACTAAAAGATTAAAACGCTCATCCTGGATGCCTTTTAGTTCCTGAAGCTTAGCCTCGGCGTTATTGATTAGCTCTTTAAGGGCTGCCATCTGTTCCTGAGCCCTTTTTTCCAAAAGCAAAACCTCCTCTTTTTTGGTTAAAAGATCTCTTTTTTCAGCTTCAAGAGTTTCCTTTTCTTGCAAAAGAGAAGCCCTAAGCTCCTCAAGACAGTTTGAGTCAGCAGTAGTTGCATTCTGGGGGATAGAACTTCCAGACATCTCTGCCCCAGAATAAAAGGCTAACAAGAGGGCTTTGAGAAAAAAAAGACCAAGTATTACCAGAAAAATCTTTTCTATTCTTTTCATCTTTTGTTCTCTTGTCCATGCCTAAGTAAGGCCAATTCATCAAGCTCCCGATACAATTTTTTTAATTCCTCCTCTGACTGTTTCCACATTTCCTTTTCTTTCAACCTCTCAAAGAGTCTTCGCTCTTTATGTCTTTCTAAAAGCTCCTCCTCGATTTTTGCTAATTCCTCGTATCCATTTTTTAATCTTATTTCGGCAATTTTTTCCCTTTCTAAAATACTGTCCCTAAGCCTGATTAAATCCTGAAGCTCAACCGCTTTAAAAAAACGGCTCTTGGTAAAAACCTGAGATACCTCCTTTCTTTCCTCTACAAGCTCTTCGTGCTCTTTTTTTAAGGTTTTTAAAAGCTCCAAAGCTTGGCTTCTTCGCAGGCCCTCCCTTTCTTCTTGAAGTCTTTTTATCCGACTAAGAAGGTCTAAAAGCCTAATTTGCATTGGTAAAAATTCTTCTTAGAAGTTCAATAGAGGTTTTTAAGTCATACGCTTCCTCTATTCGCTGTCTTAAAAAGGCTTGTAGGTCCTTAATCAAGGCTAACGCTAAGTCTACATCAGGGTTTGATCCTTTCACATAGGCTCCGATGTTTATTAGGTCTTCAGCCCGACGGTAGGTGGCTAAAATATGAAGAGTTTTAAAGTATAAATCAATATGTTCCCTTGACACAATGTCCTTCATTACTCGGGATACACTTGCCAGGACATCGATGGCTGGATAATGCCCCTGATGGGCTAAATCCCTTGAGAGAACGATGTGTCCGTCAACGATGCTTCTTACCGCATCAGCAATGGGGTCGTTCATGTCGTCCCCTTCTACAAGGACGGTATAGATACCGGTTATGCTTCCTGAGTTTAGCTTTGGTCCAGCCCTCTCAAGGAGCTTAGGTAGCAAAGCAAACACCGAAGGAGTATAACCTCTTGCCGTGGGTGGCTCCCCGCTTGCAAGCCCTATCTCCCGTTGAGCCATACAAAATCGCGTTAGGGAATCCATGAGCAGAAGGACATCTAAACCCTTGTCCCGGAAGTACTCTGCAAGTGAGGCTGCGTAGAAGGCTGCTCTTAAGCGAAGGGATGGGGGCTCATCTGAGGTAGCAACTACCACAACCGACCTCTTCAACCCTTCTTCCCCAAGGTCGCGCTCCAAAAACTCCCTTACTTCTCTACCCCTTTCCCCGATCAAAGCTATGATGTTAACATCTGCTTTAGTGTATCGAGCGATCATTCCAAGGAGAGTGCTTTTCCCAACTCCTGAGCCAGCCATGATAGCAACCCTTTGCCCCTTACCAATGGTTAATAAGGCGTTTATAGCTTTAATTCCTACATCAAGAAACTTCTCGATCCTTGCCCGTTCAAGCGGGCGAAGTGGCTCACCATGTAAGGGATAGTAGAAGCTTGGTAAGGGAGCTGGCTTATCGTCAAGGGGTTGCCCAAGGGCTGAAACTACCCTACCTAAAAATTCCTCCCCCACCGGAACCCCGCTTTGTCCTAAGGGGTATACCCTTGCTCCGGCAGAAATACCCCTCAACTCCCCAAGGGGGGTTAGAATTAGTCTTTCATCCTTAAAGCCTATTACCTCTGCTAAGACCTTGGCATCCCTTGCGCGAACCTCGCAGAGGTCTCCTATCTTTAAGTAAGGTCCAGTTGATTCCATCGTTAATCCAAGGACCTTGGTGATGAAGCCGTAGACCTCAAAAGGAATGACCTTTTGCATCTTATTATAGATAGGAGCTAATTCTTTAATTTTCATCTTTAAGCTTGGCTATAACCTGCCTAATTCTTGTTTCAAGAGTAGCATCGATCATGCCTGTTGCTGAGCTGAGAATAATCCCCCCAGAGCTCAAGCTTGGGTCTTCCTCAAACACAAGATGATAGGTTCCTGGCAGCTCATCAAGATGTTCCTTAATCAAAGTAAGGTCTACAGGGTTTATCCTTACCTTTACCTTCAAACCCTCAGCAACAAACTTAAGGCACTCTCTGATTAGATTAAGAAGCGCCTCCTCATCAAACTTCGGCTTAGTAAAAAGCACCCTTTCTGCTATCAAGCAAGCCAAGTTCAAGATTTCTTTATCAAGATCTAAAACTAAGGCTTGAGCCTCTTTGTCAAGCTTATCTATCAGGTTTTTAAGTCTTGCACCCTCAGCCTCTAATAGATGTTTAAGGCGAGCTCGCTCTTCTTCAAGCTCAAACTGAGCCTTAGCTTTTCCCTCCTCATAGCCTTTCTCTTTCCCTTCAGAAAAGCCCTCTCGAAAGCCTTCTTCAAAACCGAGCTTTTTCCCCTCCTCATACCCCTTAGAAAATCCCTCTTGATAAGTGCTCCTTTTTATCCTTTCAATATCCTCTTGAGTAAAAGTGAACCCATCTTTTTCTTCTTCGGCTTCCTGTTTAGTCTCATTCAGCGCTATACCTATACTTTTCTGAGTTTGCAGGTTTAGCTCTTCAAGATTGTAGGAAAGGTATTGGGCTTGCACTTTTTTAAGAACCTTCTTAGACAAACTCTTCCTCTCCACGGGTTAGGACTATTTTTCCTTCCTGTTCGAGCTTCTTTGCCACACGGATGATATTCATCTGAGCCTTTTCAACTTCAGCTATCCTTACAGGTCCCATCATCTCAAGCTCTTCCTTAATTAGGTCTGCTGCGCGTTTGCTCATATTCCTGAAAAATTTCTCCCTAAGTTCAGGAGGAGCACCTTTCAAAGCAAGCTTTAAGTCATCTGTAGAAATCTCACGCAAGATGGTCTGAATAGCAAAGTCGTCCACCTTGAGGAAGTCTTCAAAGGTGAAGAGATATTTTCTAATTTCCTCAGCAAGGGGGGCGTTTTCATCCTCGATCTCAGTAAGGAGTTCATCCTCAAGCTCACGCCCTGCATGGGAAAGGATCTCAGCTGCCTTCTCTGGACCACCCATCTTTTTACCAAGGGCACCACCAACTGATTTTAGCTCCTCTTCTAAGGCATCGCTTATCTCTTTGACAATTTCCGGGTCTACCTTGTCAAGAAGGGCAATCCTAAGTAAAACTTCAGACCTTATCATTTCAGGCAATAGCTGTAAAACCTGTCCGCTTAGCTCGGGTTCCAAATGGACAAGTATTATGGCGATGGTTTGCGGATGTTCGCTTGCCAAGAAATTAGCTATGGTCTTTGGGTCAAGTTTTTTAAGCTTTTTAAAGGAATCCGGGCCAACCTCCTTTTTAATCTCTTCATAAAGTTGCTTACCCTTCTCTCCATAAGCCTCTATAAGAGACCTTTTCAAAAATTCATCGGGAGATAGATTAATGTTAGAAAGAAGGTCTTTGGCTTCAATGTTTGCCTCTTCAAGGATCCTCTTCGCCACCTCCGTGGGTATAAAATCTATCTTTGCCATCTCTACCCCGATCCTTTTTATATCATCATCATCCAAATACTTATATACTTCGGAAGCAAAGTCATCACCCATAAGCATAAGGAAAATGGCTGCCTTTTGGGGACCTGTTAACTTTTCTGGGTCAAGCTTTGCCATGGCTTATTTTGCCTCAGCCAAGGCTTTCTTTCTCTCTTCTAAGGCCTCCTCAAGGAGCCACTTCTTGACAAGAGCTGCTGCCCTCTCAGGCTGACTTCTTATTATACCAAGGGCAATCTCTTTGGGCATTAGTTCCTCTTCCTCGGGTGGTAAGACTTCTTCAGCAGGCACCCTGGCAATGGGTGGACCCTCAGCAGGGACTGGCACTGGTTTTAGACCCTTAAGGATTGGTCGCAAAACCAAGAAGTAGACAAGCACAATTCCCAAAAGAATACCAACGGGTAAGGCAAACCTTGCTAAGTAATCCATAAGTCCTGGCTTTACAACTTCTGGCTTTGGAAATTCTTTAGCCTCAACCTTGACCTCATCACCCCTGTCGGCATTATAACCTATTGCTCCTTTTACTAAGTTTTCGACCCATTCAAGCTTAGCGGTAGCATTATCCTTCAGCGCTGACTTATCAACTATTACCGCTACACTTATTTTTTTAATCACTCCTGGCGTTATTTCAAGGGACCTCAACTTTTTGCTTACCTCATAGTTCCGAACTACCCTTTTTCTAGAATAAGTTTCTCCTGCCTGAGGGGCTATTTCGGTTGTCTCAAACTTTTCTGTTAGCGCCCCTTTTACTCCAGGGACACCGCCTTCAGCCTGGGTCCTCGTCTGCTTAGTTTCTTCCTCAGCATCCTCAGAACGAACAGCGCTACCCTCAGGGTCGTAGGTTTCTTCTTGAATGCTTTCTTTGTCAAAGGATATATCAACAGAAACTTGGGCTTGAGCCTTGCCATATCCAAGCGCTGAGTTCAAAAGCTCTTCCACCTTGTTTTTTAGGTCAGCCTCAACCTTTTTCTTGTAGGCAAGTTGAGAGAGGCTCGTCTGTTCCTCATCCTCAGGAAGGTTAAGATATTTTCCAGAGCTTGCATCAACTATAGTTATGTTCTTTGGAGCAAGCCCAGGAACAGCCCCACTTACCAAGTTAACAATGCCCTTTATCTGCTCCTTTGTAAGGCTTTGCCCTGGCTTTAGTTCAATGAGGACGCTTGCCTTGGCAGGCTTTTCTTCCTCAACGAACAGGCTCTCCTTAGGCAAAGCAAGATGAACCCTAACGCTTTTTACCCCCTTTATGCCCATGATGGTCCGCGCAAGCTCTCCCTCAAGTGCCCTCTGATAGGTGACCTTTTCCTGAAATTCCGTCATCGCCATCTTATCCCGATCAAAAAGCTCAAACCCAGGGGAAGTTGCGCCTAGAAGCCCCTTGCTTGCTACCTCCATCCTAAGCTCCGGAACCTTCTCTTCCGGCACATATATAGCCCCATCGGGTGCTACCTTGTAGGGGACCTTCTTTTCCTTGAGATACTGAAGGACCTGCCCAGTTGTCGCCTCATCAAGCCCTCTGTACAAAAGCCCCCAAGAAGTTTTGGTAAAAAGCCAAACTCCAAGGATGATAAAAAGGGTCAAACCAAGGGCAGAACCAACGAGCAAAACCTTCTGTTTACTTGTCAGTTTCTCCCAAGATGCTTTTATTTGGCTAAGGATCTCCCGTGGATTTAAGGGCGGCATGGTGACCTTACCTCACTTAAATCTGCATTCTCATTATCTCTTGATAGGCTTCAAGAGCTTTATTCCTAAGCCTTAGAAGGAGCTTCATGCTAACATCAGCCTGAGAAACTTTCATGGAAAGTTCAACTGGGTCAACTTCCTTTCCAGAAAGGAGGTCAAGGATAGCCTTTTCTGCCTCTTTTTCCTTAGCATCAACCTCCTTCACCTTGTCTAAAAGCACTTCTAAAAAATCCCTAGGCTTTGCCTTATTTACTTCAAGGGCTTGATAAGTAGACAATCCCAAAGGATTAACCTTCATAGCTTAAACCTCCAGCTTATTTCAGAAGGTCAAGGGTCTTCAAGAACATGCTTTTTGAGGTTGTAAGCACATTCAAGTTTGCTTCATAAGCCCTTCCTGCTGAAAGGAGCTCTACCATCTCGGTTATGACATCCACATTCGGATACTTGACAATGCCCCTTGCGTCGGCATCAGGATGTCCTGGGTCGTAAACCTCCCTGAAAGGCGAAGGGTCATCCTTTATGGCGTTGACCTCTACCTTGCGAAGAGGGCTTCCTGAAGCTAAAGGAACGGCGCGAAGCACTACATTCTTTGCTCGGTAGGGACCGCCTTCTAAGGTCCTTGTCACATGGGCGTTCGCTATGTTTGCCGCTGAAACATTAAGCCTTGTCCTCTGAGCTATAAGCCCTGTCCTTGCTATTTTCCCTGCTTCTAAGATATCCATCCTTACTTACCTCCCTCGGAGATTATCTCCTTTAGTCTCTCAAGCTCTTTCACTAAAGCCTGCACCGTAGCCTCATAGAGGAGCTGGTTTTCAACCATAGCGGTCATCTCTTCTTCAACCGAGACATTGTTCGGTGTGCCAAGGTCCTTCGGCTGATAGGTTGAAAGTGGTTCCCTAAAGTCCCTTGTTCTAAAAGGTCGATGCTTGGGATGCGTGGTATTAAGCATCTTCTCCTGGGTTAGGTAGGATTGCATCACCTTATCAAAAGGAATGTCTTGTCTGCGATAGCCTGGAGTATCAACGTTTGCGATGTTGCTGGTAATCAGATTGTGTTTTAAACTCCTTAACTTTAAGGCTATCTGCCCAAGGTTAAAAACCTTCTGCAAGCTACCCCACATCGCCAAACTCCCCCCTTTTTATTAAACCAAGCTCTTCATATTGTTTAAGCTTATTCCTTATCGTCCGAACCGTTATCCCAAGAAGCTCTGCTGCCTTAGCCTTATTCCCTCCCGTTAATTTGAGAGCCCTCAAAATTGCCTCCCGCTCAAGCTCATCAAGAGGCTTGACCTCCAAATCTTTATATTCAAAAATCATGCCAGCATCTTTAGAAGGTCCTTCTTCTTGGGGGGATCCCTCGCTTTGCTCTGGATGACTATTAAAAGAATGGGGATGACTATTAAAAGAATGGGGATGACTATTAAGGGGATGGGGATGACTTTTAGAAGGCTCGGGTTGCCCCTTTGCGGGCTCGAAATGAGGCATAGAAATTGGCTCAAAGGAATAATCAGAAGAAAAGGGGTCAACAAGGTGTGGAAGGTCGATGAGCTCTCCTTCGCAGGTTAAAACCCCCCTCTCAATCATGTTCTTTAGCTCCCTTACATTGCCAGGAAAGGGATAGTTCATAAGAAACTTCCAGGCTCTATCTGTCAAACCTTTAACATCCTTCTTATACATACGGGAAAACTTTTCCACAAAATGCTCTGTCAAAAGCTTGACATCGCCTCTTCTCTCCTTGAGGGGCGAGATCTTCACCGCGATAACATTGATGCGAAAGTATAAGTCCTGGCGGAACTTTCCCTCGGCTACCACCTTCTCAATATCTCTGTTTGTCGTTGAGATAAGCCGAAAGTCAACTTTTATCGGATAGTAGCCTCCAAGCCGGTCAACCTCCTTTTCCTGGATAACTCTCAGAAGCTTACTCTGGAATTGAGGCGTTGTTTCCGTTATCTCATCAAGAAGTAGGGTTCCCCCATGGGCTAGCTCAATCTTTCCCTTTTTGCGAAAGTTTGCCCCTGAAAAGGCTCCCTTTTCATAACCAAAAAGCTCAGACTCAAGAAGAGTCTCAGGCAAGGCAGCGCAGTTTATCGCTACAAAGGGACCAAACCTCCTTTCGCTTTTTGCATGAACAAACCTTGCCAAAAGTTCCTTACCCGTGCCAGATTCCCCTACCAAAAGAATTGGAGCATCAGTCTTGGCAACCTGTTCGAGCCTTTTGATGCTTGCAACAAGCCTTGGGTCCTTCGTTAAAAAACCCTCCTCTTCAAAGATTAGCCTTTTGTCCTCAAGGGCAAGAAGGACTGTGCGCTCTATCACTTCAAGGGGTGAAGAAAGAAGCTTTAAGTCGTATGCACCTGCCTTTATCAGCTCAACTGCCTTCTCTACCGAGATCTTGTTTGCAAGGAAAACTACGTTTGAGCTTAAACTTTTAAGAAGATTAATTAACTTTGGAAAACTCGAGCTCACCTTATCGGTTAACTCAATTACAACTACATCCGGTTCATTTTCCTTTACCAGACCTTCAAGCTCAGATAGTGTTTTAATCTCAACCTCTAACCCTCGCTCTTCTAAGCTATCCCGTAGAAGCTTAACCTCTAAAGATTCTCCGCAGAAGTAGACCCGTCCTTTCATTCAGTAAACAAGCCCCCGTGCCTTATCGAATAGTTCTTCAATCCTCTTCTGCCTCTGCCCAAGGCTTGCAAGCTCAGATTTTTGCTGAGAAAGCCTTTGCCAAGCTTTAGCGCTTTCCTTTAAATTCCCTTTTTTCTCATAATATAAGGCAGAGATTAAAAGTATCCCCGGGCTATCAGGGTGCTTCCTTAGAGCTTCGGCAAAGACTGCTTCAAAGAGCTTAAGGTCCCTGTTAAAGGATAAGGATAGAAGGAGCAAATAATCGCTTTCTTTGGCGTTGAATGCAGGATGCTTCAAAACATCGTAGGCTAACCCAAGGTTTCCTCTTGCTATAGCCTGCCTGTAGATATGGTTTATTAGGTCCACCTTTAGGTAAGAGGGAAGGGTTAAAAGACGAACCTTTTCAAAGAGGCTCAAAGCTCCTTTAAGGTCTGAAGCTGAAATCTGATAAGCTTTAAGATAAAGATAGTAGGGATTGTCTGAAACTTCATGTTTATAGCTCCTTTCAAGCTGAGAAAAAAACTCTTGAAAGAGGGATTTTTCTCCCTTTTGAAACGCTATAAAAGAAAGCTTTAAAAGAAGATCCCTTTTATTATCTTTATTTACGCCAAAAAGAAGGGCTTTGGCATAGGGGCCAAGGCTTCCAAGATAGGCTAAATTTTTAAAGTAGACCTCACCTATTAAATAAAAAGGCTCACCACATCGTTTATCCTGTAAAAGCTCTTCATCCTCAGTAAGCACGGCTTGAGCCGCACCCAATCTTTTCTTCTCTAAAAGGTCTTTGCTTAGGTTAACCATGACTCTGCAAAAGAGCTCCTCTGCCCTTTGAACTCTTTTGCTTTCAGGATACTTAGAGAGGAATTCTTTTATCGAAATCCTTGCTCTCTCCCAAATTTTTAGGTCATAGTAGATTTCAAACTCAAGGGCTGAAGCCTCTTCGGCAATGGGCAAGCTTCCATACTTTGATTTTATCTGGATTATGTAGCCAAGAAGGTCCTCATAGGTTCTCTGAGGCAAAGGTTCCCTTCCCCTTGCTCTTTCATAGGCAAGTTGATAAAGACGAAACTTAGATAAAAAGGAAGCCTTGCTTAGATCCCATTCACTTATAACAAGTTGATAGTATCTCTTGGCAAGAGCCCTATCTCCTTTTGCCAAGTAAGCTTCCGCAAGCTTAAAGAAGAATTCTCCGCCTTGAGTATAGTCTCCTGTTAAGGCTAAATACCTGTATGCAGTTCTTTCTGCATGGGCAAACTTCTCTTTCTTAAGAAAATAGTTAAACTGGGCATAAAGAAGGTGAGATATTAATTTCTGGTCCTTCTCAATCTCACCTTCAAACCCTTTCCCTTCATACAGAAATTCAAGAAAAGGTATTTCTGTAGCTAAAACCTCACCACAAAATCCACCCATTAATTCTTCCTTAAGATTTTTTGCTTCCTTAGTTCTTTCAAGCAGATAAAGTGAAGAAAGGACGATGAAGTTTGCCCTGCAGGCATCTACCGTCTCTCTTCGAAGGCTTGTCACCCTTTTTGCCCAGTCGATTGCCCGGTCAGCCTCTCCAGCAAGCCACAAGCCCTCAGCAAGGATCAGCATCTCCTCAGGCTTTAGCTCCGCAAGTTTCGACAATTTTTTTTCAAGAATCACAATCCTATCATAATCCTTTGCTTTGTAAGCATTTATAATTTCCTGAATGACTGTTTCTTGGGGGACTGTTGGTCTTGTTTCTTCAATTCCTCGTAGCTTTTCCTTAAGAAGTTTCCTTATGTCTTCTCTTTGAGCTAAAGAGTTTATCCAACTAAAGCTCAGCATAAAAACAAGGATGACGAGGATTTTTGCTCTAAACATACTCAAAATTTATTTTTCAAAATCTATGCCGATTTTGTATCAAGGAGCCCGTAGCGTTTCAACTTTTCGATAAAGGTTGTGCGGTTTAATCCAAGGAGCTTTGCGGCCTTACTCTTTACTCCTTTAGAAAGTTCAAGGGCTTTTTTAAGATAAAAGAGCTCCATTTCTTTCAGATATTCGTTTAAATTAAAATCGATTGTTAGGAGCTTGTCTGGCGATTGATAGTTTGGTGAGAGAAGAATCCTTTCATCTATTACATCCTCTTTTCTTTCCTTGACCTTTGTTAGCTTTTCAACCATGGGATAGGGGAGCTTATCAAGGCTTATTACCTCGTCATCGGTCAAAATAACCATCCTTTCGATCATGTTCTCAAGCTCCCTCACGTTCCCGGGGAAGCTATACTCTAAAAGTCGCTCTATTACATCCTGGGAAAGCTTTTTAATTGGAATTCCCTCCCTTTGGCAAACTTTCTTCAAAAAAAATTCTGCTAACATCGGGATATCCTCTTTTCTTTCCCTTAAAGGGGGGACAAAGACCGGGATAACATTTAGGCGATAGTAAAGGTCCTCTCTAAAACGCCTTTCTTTAACCAGGGTTTCAAGATTTTGGTTGGTTGCGGAAATTATCCTGGCGTTAACCTTGATAGGTCTTTCCCCGCCAAGGTGCTCAACAACCCGCTCCTGAAGGACTCGCAAAAGCTTTGCCTGAAGTTTAAGCGATAGGTCTCCGATTTCATCAAGGAAGATGGTTCCATCCTTTGCTTGCTCAAACTTCCCGGGCTTTGCCTTTATAGCACCTGTAAAGGCGCCCTTTTCATAACCAAAAAGCTCTGCTTCAAGAAGCTCCTCCGGAATAGCCGCACAGTTTATAGCCACAAAGGGACCTTGCCTTTGGCTAAGATGATGGATATATTTAGCTATCACCTCTTTTCCTGTTCCGGATTCACCGAGGATAAGGACAGTGCTTAAGGTTTGAGCCACCCTCCGAGCAAGCTCAAAAACCTCCTTCATCCTCGAATTGTTAGTAGCGATCAAATATTCCATGATAAAACTTATTATACGGTCCATTTTGAAAATGTCAAACTTTTGACCAAGGCTGTTTCAAAAAAATCCCCTACTCCCTGGTGTCGAGCGCAAGCCAAGGCATCCCTCACATCGTTCGGGACGGCGTCCCCAAGGAGACCCCTCGGCTTAGGACTTGGAGTGACATAGGTCCACACCCTTTGCCCTTAGATTAGGTTTTTTTAGTTTAAGAATTAATAAACTTTATTTTAGTGCTAAAATTTGACTCATGCCTCTTATCTTACGAAGCGTTTTCTCGGCAAAGCAGGTTGCTAAAGCTCTACGGAGCCTTGGTATAAGGTTTAGCGAGGAGGACAAGGAGATCATAACGGTTCATGAATATAAGGATTGGGCATCCAGCAAGGCTCCTCGAAGACCTTGAAAGCTACTCCATCTATGCCCAGCTTGAAAAGGAGGTTGAAAGGCTTGGCTTAGCTAACTTCTGAGGGTAGCCAGCAGATAGAACCCTCAACCCTCATACCCATCCTTCGAGCAAAAAGGTTTATCATAGCAGGGGACCACAAACAACTTCCCCCTGTCATCCAAAGTGAGAAGGCAAAGGAGCTTGAGCAAACCCTTTTTGAAAGATTGATCCGGGATTACCCAAGCCTTTCTGCCATGCTCCTTATTCAGTATCGCATGTATTAGGTTATAGGGCTGACCCAAAGGAATACCAGCCAAGCGGAACAAACTCCTTTGAAAACCCAATGGAGGCTGAGCTTGCCGTAAGCATTGCTGAGGAGCTCATAGAGATGGGCTTAGACGTAAAGGCTATAGGGATCATTACGCCTTATGCAGGACAGTTAAGACTTATCAAGCATCTTCTGCTAAAAAAGGAGCTTAAAGTTGAGGCTAACACCGCGGAAACTCATCCTCATCGGCTTTGCAAAAACCTTGACCTACGATAATATGTATGCAAAGCTTATTGCCTATGTGAAGGAAAAGGGAAGGTATGTAGAGGTTGAGGCATGAGGGTAGCAATCCATGTCACTCATGAAGCACTTTTTAAGATAGGGGGAATTGGAGAGGTCTTAAACGGGCTTACGACAAGCCCATCCTATCAGTCCTTCTTTGATAAGACCCTGTTCTACGGTCCACTCTTTGAACCACCGGCTCATCCCTCAACAGCCTTGGGGAAAGACGGGATAGTGCTCTATGAAAGTAGACACAAGTATGACGCAGGCTCTTTTGGGAAGCTTTTTTCTTCTATCTGCGAAAAATACGGGATCAATCTTGTTTATGGGAAGCGAAAGATTAGCCATCCCTTCCTACCTCAAAGGTCAACAACCGTTGATGTTATACTTGTTGATATAACTCATATGCCCGTCGACCTGGTAAACTCTCACAAGTATCTCCTCTGGGAAAAGTATGGACTAACCTCCGATAGATACGACCACGACTGGGACTATGAACAATATCTTCGGGTCGGAATACCATATGCAGAGCTTAGCGAAGCCCTTTATCCTCAGGCTAAAACATTCTATCACTTTACCCACGAATACATGGGCATACCCTCTCTATTATTTCTTAAAATCTCTTCCCTCTACTCTCAAGAAAGGCATAAGCTTATCTTCTACGCCCATGAGGTAGCACCAGTCCGAAGGATCGTTGAAAGACTTCCCGGACATGACTTAACCTTCTATCCCATCCTTGAAGAGGCTCTTTCTCAAGGAAATAGCCTTGAAGACATATTTGGCTCTCAGATGGACTGGGGAAGAACGGCTCTTGTGAAACTTGCCAAACACTTTGATGCCATCTTTGCCGTTGGAGACCTTGTAGCCAAGGAATACAAGTTTCTTTGTCCTGAGGTAGAGGAGGAAAAAGTCAAGGTTGTTTACAACGCCATCCCGGTAGACCATGGATTGACAGAAGAAACCTTTAAGGCTAAGGAAAAGATCCTGCAATGTCTTTCCCATAAATTCTGGGAACGGGTTGACCTCCTCTTTACCCATGTTTGTCGTCTGGTTAAGAGCAAAGGCATTTGGCGGGACTTTATCTTGCTTACCTATCTTGATCCTCTTCTTGAAAAAAGCGGGCTAAAGGGGGTTTATATACTTCTTGCCACGGAGCTTCCTCAAGGTAGACCGCCTGAGGTCATAGCCAAGATGGTTGAGGAATACGGTTGGCCCTTCGTTCATCGCATTGGCTACCCTGACCTTGTAGGATATGAAGTTGAAATCTATGAAAGACTCTCCAAGTTTAACGAAAAGTCCCGGGCCCTAAAGGGAATTTTTATCAATCAATTTGGCCTCTCTAAAAGGAAATGCGGAAAAGAGTTTGCTGAGGATATCGACACCATTGACCTCAGGCTTGCAAGCGATGCCGAGTTTGGTATGTCCATCTATGAGCCCTTTGGTATAGCCCATATCGAAACTCTGCCTGGAGGGGGCTTCCCTGTCCTTTCAACATCCTGCGGCGTATACTACTTTCTTAAAAAACTTTTCCCTGAAGAGCAGACCTTCTTTGCCGTAGATTTTATCGGCTTTGCCCGGGACCTACCCTCTGAGTTCCTGTTGAGCTTAAAGGATGACCAAAGGGAAGTGCTTGAGCATACAATCTTAGCCAAAATAGCAAAAAGGGTCTTTGAGCTGATACCCAAAACAAAGGAAGAAAAGCTCTCTCACTATCAAAGGATAGAACCGGTGTTGAGGAAGCTTGATTGGGATAGCGTAGTTAAAGACTATTTTCTAAAGGCTCTGCCTTAAAAACTTGAAGCTAAAGAACAATGTAAGGGGAATGGTCCTTTGCCCAGGAGGAAAAAAACCTTTTTTCCAGCTCTGAGCTTAAGGCTTCATATTCAGCCGGACTAATTCTTGCCCCCTTTATTCCACCCTTTAGGTTTATCTCTGAAAGGAAGGGACCATCTCCGTCTATGTAGGCAAGGTCAAGATGGGCTTGGGGAAATTTACCCCTTTCCATTACTCTAAAGCAAAAATCAAGCTCCTTTGGCGTTAGCTCATAAGTCTTGCTCTTTCCTCCAAAAAAAAGGTTTTGACGAAAGTTTGTCAAATTTTCTCTAACATAAGCTTCAACATAAAGGTCTCCGAGGATGATTACTCGAATGTCTATCCAATTTGAGAAAAAGGGCTGGATGACTAAGGGAAACTCCAGGACCTGGGTGCCGGCAAAGTTGAAGACCTCCTCAAGGCTTTGAAAAAGATGAACACCAAGCCCACAGTTTGCCCTATCCCTTTTGACGATGACTTTTCCTTCAAGCTGAGTTTTTTGGATATAGTTTAAGAGGTCAATCTTTGCCCGAATTACTTTGGTATAAGGCGACATAAATTCCCTTAAGACCTCGGCCTGTAAGCACTTTGATTGGCTTAAAAGATGGGATAGAAAACTCGGGTAAGAAAGGATGCCTCTTTCTGTTAGGTCAAGAAATAGGGGGTAATCTTCCTTCTTTAAGGGAAGTCGAGTAAGGATTAGATCACCAGTCTTTAGTTCATGATAACGCTGCCAGAAGCTTGAAAGGGACTTTATAACATAGTAAGGGCGCATCTAAAATTTCTTTCTAAAGAAGGTAAGGTCTGCATGGCACTTACCGCAGTAAAACTTAGTAGGACCATAAAGCTCAAGCTCCTCTTCGATAGGCTCAAGCCTTCCGTCTTCAGTCTGCAGGTAATGAACATAGAGGGCTACATTTTCTACAACCTCATAGAATTCATCTTGGTTTTTGCAATAGGGACAAACCACCTTTTCAAACACCGGAACCTTAAAAGGTTTCCTTACTTTTATCCTATAAGCACTGTTTTTTGCTCTTTCTTCCATCGCCCTCCTACCTACCAAAGTAGCCTGTAATTTTTGCCTCAGCAATCACATAAGGTCTTATAGCGGAAATTATCTGGTCATAACTTGGTTTATCGGGAAGCTTTACTGTTTTCTGGAAAAGGGCAAAAAGGACAAAAACATAGGGGTGGTCTCCTGTGCCAGGGGGAGGCTGTGGTCCACCGTAACCCACAAAACCAAAGGAGTTTTTAAGCTCTACCGCCCCTTTGGGCATGGCTTTGGTTGAAGCACCCTCTGGCAGTCCCGTTACCTCAGGCGGAATGTTGATGACTATCCAATGGACCCAGTTTTTAGCTACAGGATGAGGGTCATAACAAAGAAGAACCAGTGATTTGGCTTCGCTTGGCACGCCTTCCCAGGTTAAAGGTGGGGAAACATTTTGTCCGCCTGCTAAGGGCATAACATGCTTTAGAGGAATTCGGTCGCCATCCTTGAAGGCTTGCGAATAAAGCCTCATCTTTCGCCCTCCATAACTTACCTCTATTATAAATATAACCACTATAACCAAAATTTGTAAAAGGAATGTAGTTAAAAATTTAAGGTTTTCCCCTTTTGCCCTCATAAACTTTTACCTTTTCTTCTGCTTCTTTATACACTTTAGTGTCCTTAGGCAAAAAGGAAAGGGCTTTTTTGTAGTGGTATAAAGCGGTGCGAAAATCGCCCTTTAGCTCATAGTGTCTTCCAAAATAAAAATGAGATTCTCCCTGTTTATCAAACCTTGAGCAGAGAAGCCCAAAGTAGTAAAAAAAGATGTAGTCTTGATTAACAAGATTGTCCTCGTAAAGTTCCTGAAAAAGCTTATAGGCCTTTTCTAAAGAACCCGTTTCAGCAAGGCACCTTGCAGTTAGATACTTTACCTTGGTGTTTAAAATTTTAGCAATAGGCAAACTTTCATCTATCTTAAGAGCTTGAAGAACGGTTAAAGCTTGAGCATAGTTACCTGAGAGATAGTAAACCTCCGCAAGGTCTAAAAGGTAATAAGGCTTTTGCGGGAGCTCCTTTAAAGCTCTTAGCATTTCTTCCTCTGCAGATTTAAAAAACCTTGATCGAGAAAGAACCAAGGCAAAGATATAACGAAGATAGGGGTCTTCCCTTCCATTAATCTCCGCTTCTCTTAGCTCACTTCTTAGCTTTACTAAAAGGTCAGCTGGGTCTTCGCTTAAGGCTTTAACCCGGGCTTTTATTCTTTTAAAATAAAACTCATCATGGGAGAAAGCATACTGGTCTTTCATAGGAAGGTTTTTAGTCCTCTCCGCAAGGTTCTTGAGGTAAACATACCTTTCCTGGGAGAGAGGATGGGTAAGGAGATACCTGTAGTTTAGTTCGATGGCAAAGTCTGAAAGCTTTATCATTCTCTCCAGGATTCTGACCATGGCTTGAGGGTTAAAACCGGCTTTAGAGATCACCTCAAAACCTATCCGGTCTGCTTCCTCTTCATCCTGTCTGCTGTAGGCAAGGAGCTTTGTCTGGGCAAGGGCAGTGGAGGTTAGGCCTGCTATCTCCCCAGCTCTTCCTCTGCCAAAAAGGATAGCCGCTAAGGTTGCGGCCGTGGTTGCTATCTGCATCTTCTTTACCGTCTCGATCCTTTTCGCAACATGCCTTGCTAAATTGTGAGCCATCTCGTGACTCAGGATGCTTGCAAGCTCATCCTCTGTCTCAAGGGGGTCAAATATTCCACTGTTTAAAAAGATGTATCCCCCTGGCACGGAAAAGGCGTTGAAAACAGAATCTTTGATCAAGAAAAATTGAAAGTTAAAGGGACTAAACCCAACACCCCTTTTTTGAAGAAAACTACCCAAAGAGTTTATGTAGTATAAGACCTCTTGGTCCTGGATTAATTCAGTTTGCCGAGAAACTTCTTGTAGGACCTCCTTTCCTATCTTTTCCTCTTCTTCTAAAGAAATTAGAGCTTGAATGGGAACCGGGGAGAAGACAAGACAAAGAAGAAGCCACAGAAGTAAGAGTTTTTTCATAAGCTTTATGGCGGAGGCGTATGGGAATTGAACCCACCCACCCCTTTTAGGGGTGCACCGGGTTTGAAGCCCGGGAGGGGCACCAGCCCCCTCACGCCTCCCCTTTAAAAACCCTTTAAAAAGTAAATTGGAGCTACGCAGGGTACGGGCAGCACCCAGAGAGCCTGGCTACCGTTGCTCCCTTTCGGGCCTGGCGGGGTTCACCAGGGTCCGTCGCACCCGCCCCTACGTAGCCTTAATCATAATTATAAATCAAAGAAGTCTATTTGCTACCCTTATACCCTCTCCTCCTACCAATAGCTAAAGGCGATGATCTTCCCTACCTCAAAGGCTACCACATTTACCCCTCGGATCAAAAAGTTGCCATCCTCGAACAAAAGGACAAGCATCGCCCGAAGATGAAGAACCTCAATGCTAAAAAAGTGCTTACTTGGCAGGCTCAAAAGTTCACAAAATAGAGCCCGCAAAAACCCACCATGAGTAAAGACGATGTTTATCCCTTTTGGCTCAAGCTCCTTCACCTTCTCCCAAAATGCCCTTGCCCTCTCCCTTATGTCTCTTATGGATTCGCCGTTTGGAGCTCTAACGCTTTCATCCCTAAATCTTTCCCAGTATAAGGGGTCAGCCATAACCTCTTCACGACGCCTTCCGGACCAGCTCCCATAATCTATCTCCACAAGAAGGGGGTCTATGATCAGCTCAAGGCTTTTCCTTTCTGCTAAAAGCCTTGCCGGAAACAATGCTCGCTCTAAGGGGCTTGCATAAACCCTGACTATTCCATCAAGGTTAGAAAGTGTGTTAGCCACCTCAATAGACTCTTTTATCCCCTCCTCAGATAGCGGAACATCAAGCCTTCCGTAAAATTTATCCCTCCATTCCTCGGAAATCTTTCCATGTCTAAAAAGTATAAAGGCTTGCATGGGGGAATATTTTAAACGAAACTTGAAAAATTAAAATAAAATGGAGGGGGGTTATGAGGGGCTTTAGTAGGCTATGTCTTTTTCTGTAATCTTATGGGAGAAGATTTTGTAAGCCCAGATGGTGTAAGCAAGAACTATAGGCACAAAGATCACTGCTACCGCTGTCATGATCTTCAAAGTGAGCTCGCTTGAGGAGCTATTCATGATGGTAAGACTATAGGCTGGGTCGATGGAAGATGGAAGAATGTTGGGGAATAGCCCTGCTACACCCCAAGCAGTGAAGGCAACGATGGTTAAGGCTGACCCAACCCAGGCTTTAAAGTAGGCTTTTTTGTTCAAGAAGACTGGAACGCTTAAGTAAGCTATAACCGCCAAGGCTGGAAAGACGAAAAGAATAGGTGCCTTGAGGTAGTTATCCCAAATCCTTGTTGCCGCAAAGGAATAGGCCCAGAAGAGAACTACTAAAATTAAGGTTACAACCCAGAGCTTTTTAGCTAAGTTGCCTGCCCTTTCAGAAAGAGGGTCCATAGTCTTAAAGGCAACCCAGATAGCACCATGAGTAGCAAAGCAGAAGACGAAGAGAAGCCCTCCAAGAAGCCCATAGGGGTTTAGAAGATGAAATAGAGTCTCTTGAAAGATCCCGTTCTGGTCGATGGCTACTCCCTTGAAGATGTTGGCAAAGGCCACCCCAAGAAGGAGGGCAGGAAGTAGGCTACCAAGGAAGAATAGCAAATCCCAGATTGACCTCCAGCTTGGGCTTTCATGCTTATTTCTATACTCAATGGCTACCCCTCTGATGATGAGGCTAAAGAGAAGAAGGAGAAGGGCAGAGTAGAGGGCGCTAAACATCACCGCATAAGCTTTGGGGAAGGCGGCAAAGGTTGCTCCACCTGCAGTGATTAGCCACACCTCGTTCCCATCCCAGAAAGGACCTGTAGCCTGATAGATAGCCCGACGGTCCTTCTCATCCTTACCAAGTATGTAAAGGAGGCTTCCTGCCCCAAGGTCAAACCCGTCAAGCATAAAGTATACAGCCCAAAGAACTCCCCAGAGAACAAACCAAATTATTTGGAAGATGTTCATCTCCATGGTCTCACCCCCTTTAAGCTAATTTTGTTTCAACTTTAAGAGTGGCCTCAGCTGGCTCAGGACCTTTCCGTGCATGATAAGCAATAAGCCAGAAGCAGATAACTTCCAAAATGCCGTAGACGATGATAAAGGCTGGAAGACTAAGCCCAACCTGAAGGGAAGAAAGAGGAGACACAGCATCCTTTGTCTTCATAAGCCCGTAGACGATCCAGGGCTGTCTTCCAACCTCAGCAACCATCCAGCCAGCTTGAGCGGCAATGTAAGGTAGAGGAATGTTCCAAACAAGCACCTTTAAAAGCTTAGGTGTGGATTCTGGATTATTCCTCTTAATATAAGCAAGCACAGAGAAAAGTCCCAATAGTAAACCAAGCAGGACCATTATCCTGAAGGACCAGAAGATTAAAGCAACGGGAGGACGCTCCTCCTTTGGCCACTCTTTAAGCCCTTTTACCTCAGCCTCAGGGTCATGGAAGGCTAAGAGTGAGAGAACCTTGGGAACCTTTATGAATTCAACGGAATTTCTTTCGTTTGCCTCATCTGGTATAGCAAATAAAGCCCAGCCAGCACCTTTTTCAGTCTCCCAGTGAGATTCCATGGCGGCAAGCTTTGTAGGCTGTTTTGCCGCAACTTCAGCCCCGTGGATGTGCCCCTCCACGATAAGATAAAGGCTAAAGATCACCGTCCAGATGGCAGCAACCCTAAAGCTCTTCTTGAAAAAGGAAAGCTCATTCTTCCTAAGGATATGCCAAGCAGAAACACCAAGGACAAAGAAACCAGACAAAACATAGGCTGAAGGCACAGTGTGGAGAAACTCCCACCAGGCAAAGGAGTTGGTTAAAACTGCGGCAAAGCTATCAAGCTCTGCCCTTCCGTTTCTGATAACATAGCCAACTGGGTGCTGCATCCATCCGTTAGCAATAAGGATTCAGAGGGCAGAGATGTTTGAGGCAATGGCCGTAAGCCAGATGGCAAGAGTATTTACCTTAGGACTGATCCTCCCCCAACCAAACCACCAGACAGCGATAAAGGTAGACTCTAAGAAGAAGGCAAGCGTGGCTTCAATGGCCAGAAGAGAACCAAAGACATCTCCTACATACTCAGAATAGAATCGCCAGTTAGTCCCAAACTGAAACTCAAGGGTAATTCCGGTTACTACTCCTAAGCCAAAGTTGATGAGGAAGAGCTTTCCCCAAAATCTTGCCGCCCTTTTGTAATCTTCATCCCCTGTCTTAAGCCAGAGGGTTTGAAGAATGGCGGTCAAAAAGGAAAGCCCAAGGGTTAAAGGAACAAAAAGAAAATGAAACAAGGCAGCTGCTGCAAACTGCATACGAGATGCTAACAGGACATCCATGACCCCACCTCCTTATTTTTGTTTTTTGGACTTTTTTCCTTGAAAATCTCCATTTTTGATTAATAACTTACTAAAATCATAGCTTTTAAGAAGCTCTCTAAACCTCTCGTTAATCTCAATCCAAACTTCATGAACCGGACAATCTGGAGCCCTGCTACAAAAGCCTGGAGATTCTACGCATCGATTGAGATAGACCTTGCCATGGATGGCTTCGATGACATCAAGAAGGGTTATCTCCTCTGGTTTCTTTTTAAGCTTATACCCCCCTCCTCTTCCTTTTTGGACATAAACTAAATTGGCAACCTCGAGCATCTGCCCAATCCTTGAGAGCAAGCTAAGTGGGATGTCTACCTTTTCTGCTAACTCCTTACGACTAACAACCTTCCCTTCCTTTTGAGAAAGGTAAAGAACCATCCTTACCGCATAATCCTCAATGAGATCTATTTCCATCTTCCTTGCCTTTTAATCAAAAGTTTTCTTAATAAGCTAACTTTTAATTAGAATATCTATATGTTTTAATTTGTCAAGAGGTGATTTGAGGTTGTTTTAAAAATTTGTGCAAGCCCTTCTGCTGTCGCCCCGAGCCTTATTTTTTGTTGCCCCGAGCCCCTTTTTTGTCGCCCCGAGCGAAGCGAGGGGGTCCCTCGGCGCTTGCGCGCCTCGGGAAGACATCCCGGGAAGCTGTCCCGAACGAAGTGAGGGATGCCTTGGCTTGCGCTCGGCAGGACAAAAAAGGACGCTCAGCAGAACGAAGTAGGGGACTTTTTTGAAACAGCCTCAGAGACAATTAAGGCCATTTCAAGAAACCTGTTTAAAACCTTTCATTGTAGGGGAGCCAGGCTAGGCGCTCAATGAAAAAATCTAAAAATAAATCCCGTTTACTCGTTGAAAATCGTAGTGATGTCGGTTCGGTTGCCTGAATGTTTTTGTAATATCTACTTTAACAAACTCAAAAGCTTTTGATAGAGGGTTTCGCCTGTGTCTTCCTTATCTACGACGACCTCTAAAACCTTAGCACCTTTCCGTTTATAGTATTCGACTAACGGGATGTTCCTCTCGAAAAACCAGGCTAATTTTTTAGCCACAAGCTGAAGGGTATCATCCGTCCTACCTTTTCTATCACCAGCCGGGTCATGTTTGAGTCTATAATAGAGAACCTCAAAAGTAACGCTAAGATTTATAACACAAACTATGTCCAAATGACCCTCGATGAATTCTGCTTGCTTTAAATCCCTCGGAAAACCGTTTAAAACAATAAACTCGTCCTCTTTGTATCCTTTTCTTCCAACAAATTAATCTAAAGTCTCTAAGAAGATAAAATACTCCTCCGAAGTTAAAAGCCTACCTTCTGCTAAAATGATCCTTACAAGGTCAACAACCTCTTGATTTACCTTTGTTTGATTTGACGCAATCTTTCGCAGTTCCTCACCGAAATCAAAATGATGAACCCGAAAACCTTGAAAACCCCTCTCTTCTAAAACCCTCCCAAGCGGAGTTTTACCTGCTCCTGTTGGTCCAACTAAAAGAAGAGCTTTTATCCTGTTTTTTGGTCCATAGTTTATTCTTAGGCTTCATTATTCAGGTAGTATGGCTTTAACAAAGTATTCTTTATCAAAGGGCAAAAGGTCCTCCGGCTTTTCTCCAAGACCAATAAACCTTATGGGAAGCTTAAACTTATTGGATATAGCAAAGGCAACTCCACCCTTTGCTGTTCCGTCCATCTTGGTAAGAATTACGCTATGGATGGGTATAGCTTTAAAAAAGCTTTCCGCCTGAGAGATGGCGTTCTGACCAGTGTTGGCATCAAGGACAAGAATATTTTCATATCCTTCCTGAGGAATAAACTTCTCTATCACTCTGGTCATTTTTTTAAGCTCTTCCATTAGGTTGTATTTAGTATGAAGCCTGCCAGCAGTATCTATGAGCACAAGTTCAAAGCCTTCTTTAATAGCCTTGTCTAAACCCTGATAGATTACAGAGGCTGGGTCTGCCCCCTCCTTTTGAGCATAAACAGGAACCCCCACCCTTTCCCCCCACCTTTGCAACTGTTCTATGGCTCCAGCCCTAAAAGTATCCCCAGCAACCATGAGAACTCTGTAGCCTCCATCTTTAAAGTTTTTAGCAAGCTTAGCGATGGTTGTGGTCTTACCTACACCGTTTACCCCTAAGAAAAAGAGAGTCGCAGGGATACCTTGAGATGGTAAAGGTCTCGTTGGGTCAACCAAAAGATTGAGCAAACCTTCTCTGAGGCGGTTCTTTAGCTCCTTTGAGGTTATATTTTTTCCAAGGCTCAAATCCCTTTTAATGGGCTCAAGAAGAGCAAACGTTGTCTCTACTCCAAGGTCAGAAAGGATTAAACTTTCCTCAATCTCCTCAAGGTCAGCTTGGGTGATTAGCCTATCAACTTCAAAGACCTCGGCTAAAGTTTGAGCTAATTTTTCTTTGGTTTTGCTTAAGCCTTCCTTGAAGCGCAAAAAGAGAGTCTTTTTCTCTTCAAAGAAAGGTTCAGTTTCTTGAGGCTTTGCTAAGTCGCTTTGAACTTCCTTTGATTTTCGTTTAAAGATGTTGAACACTTGATATCCTTAAGCGTGATGAAGGAAAGGTTTACGGAGGGGGAGGGATTCGAACCCCCGGAGGGAGAGCAAGCTCCCTCAACGGCTTTCAAGGCCGCCCCCTTCGTCCACTCGGGCACCCCTCCTCAATCTTAAAATATAATATAATACCCGAAATTGTTCAACTTCCTCAAGGACGCTCTCCTGAACCCCAATTTTTCCCTTAAAATCTATCGGAATACCAAACAATGTGCGGTATCTAAGCCTTAGTAATTCTCCTTATTAACTCCTCTATAATGTCCAACTGATAAAATAAGGGTCTGTTCCTGGATAGATATTCATAGCTTATCTTCGATTTATTGAAACAATTTATTAAACTAATTGAAAATTTCTATTTGTCTTTATTAATTTATGAATTAATTTTATATTATAAAAACATTAGGAGGTGGGTCATGGTTAAACGAAGTTTGTGGTTGTTAAGCCTTTTCCTTCTATTACCCTTTGTTCTCCCTGGGTTAGGATACTCTCAGGGAGAGGTTAAAAAGGCAAAGACTCTGGATGAGCTTATCAAGATGTTTGACTACTCAAGCTGTAAACAGTGTCATCAAAAGGAGTATGAAGAGTGGTCTAAGAGTTTCCATGCCTTCTCTCTGGTTGGGTCCATGAGAACCTTGGGTTCCTGGGCTTCAACGATTAAGTTGATCATTGATGGTAAGACCTATCCTCATGCCAAGGCCACGAAGGTAGAGGACCTGAAGGTTGAGCACCTGATGTTCTGTGCAAAATGCCACCTCCCTCAACTAAAATATGCGGAAGACAGCGTTGCGGTTGAGCTTGCAAAGCTTGTCATTTCAGCGGCAGAGGGAGATGAAAAGGCTTTAGAAAAGGTAAAACAGGTCAACATCAACTGTTTGATTTGCCATCAGGAGATGGCCATTGTTCACAAGTGGAAGGACGGGTTCGTTGATAGGTCTGCAGTGTATGGGAAAAAAGAAGGTTCTCACTTTGACCTAAAGTATGGAAAGCTAAAGAAATCACCCGTAATTGACAGGGCAGTCTTTTGCGGACAGTGCCACGGAACTGGTCCAAACTTTGAATTTCCTGAACCAAGTCAATGTGCAACGGCTTACGGAAGCTATCTCCATGCCTACATCCCCTCAGGGGGCACAAAGACTTGCCAAGATTGCCACATGAGAGAGGACAACCTTGGACATTTCATGCCTGCCTATCGGGAAAAGAGAATGGCAAAGAAAGCCTTAGATTATAGCGTGGAGATCTTCCCCTATTCCTACTTACACAAGCCAGGTGTCTATCACAACAAAGCCAGGGTAGTGGTTAAAATGACCAATAAAGCCGGTCACAGGATCCCCGATGGCTGACCCTCTCCTAACAAGCTGGTCCTGGAAGTGACCAGTGTGACCCCAGATGGAAAGAAGGTCTTTGAAAACTACCAAGTGTATATGCCAATGGCTGCTGGCTGGGATAGGGATAACAAGATGATGTTTGGCGCTGATAGAAAGACGGGCTATATGGTAGATACCACACTCCAGCCCGGAAAAACCGTTAAAGAAATTGTAGAAATTCCCTTCCCAGAGGGTGTAAAGAAGATGAAAGTTTCTGTCAGGCTCTGGCACTTACCCTCAAGTCCAGCTGAGAATTTAGACCAGCAAAAGGAAAATAAAGACAAGTTCCTCTTCTTTGCCGAAGAAAAAGAAGTCTCCTTACCTTAAGCATTCAACCAAGTTCTAAATTCTTTGGGGGCTTTAAGCCCCCTTCTAATTTTTAATTTAGGTGAATGCTAATTCCGTGACCCTAAACATTCACCATTCCTATAACCCTGTAACATCGTCTATTTTGGATAAAAATTTAAGGGCAAACATCGTTTGACCGTTAAAAAAATTGTAGGGGTGCCTAATGTTTTTGAAGGGCAAACAGCCGCTAGCCCCTATATATCCTCCTTGCTTTATTAATCAAGTTGAATTTTTTAAAACCTTTTAACAGAAAGCATGTAAAGTATAGTGTTCAAAAATTTTAACTTTTAAACATGGTTTTGAACATCCCTCCCAATATCCTTTAAGAACATTTTTTACAAACTTTGGCTCAGGTCTTATGAGTAAAAAGGGAAGTTTTGTTCAAACCATCAGTTTTTTTTTAATTCTCTTTACTAAAAATCTTTAAAAGATAAAATATGAAAAAAGATGAAAACCAGGCTTCAGAAAATCTTTCAAAGAAGGTATGCTTTTCCTGAGGAACTTCTGTTTGAAAAGTTCTTTTTGGCTCAAGAAATTTTTGAAAATTATGGAGAGTATTTTTTAAAACTAAAAGATTTTGTGGAGCTTATAAAAAAATACGAAAAAGCTATAGAGATATCAAACAAGAGAATGGAGGAGTTTCAAAGCTTTAGCGAATGTTATGCTTGCACCGTCATTGAGGAAAAGGGATGCTGCAAAGCAGGGCTTGAGAACGAGGCTACAGTAGCTATAATCCTTTTAAACTTTTTGCTAAAAAAGGAACTACCCAAAGAAAGGGAGGTTCCAGGGAGATGTTTCTTTGTCGGTCCCGTGGGGTGTAAGCTCTTTGCCAGACCTCCGCTATGTCGGGAATTTTTTTGTCGAAGGTTGTTAGACACCTTTAAGCAGGAAGAGCATGTTTTAATCACTCAAGCCATTGCGGAGGAGTTAACTTTACAGGGTGTATTAGTGAGGTATATTAAGAAGGAACTTGAGTTCTTGACTGGAGAATTCTTGTATGAGCTTGATATCACGGGATATAGTTCACCCGGAGGTAAATGAACATGAAAAGAATAATCGTTTATGTGAGCCTGTTCTTTAGCTTAGTTCTCTTTGGGTGTGCCAAAAAAGAAGCCCCACCCATTACGGTATCACCAACTGTTTCTACTCCTCCTCAACCATCAGACAAGTTTGAACCATCAAAGAAGGTGAGCGAGGAGAAAAAGGTTAGCTTAGAGGACCTCCTTAAAGAGCAGGATAAAAGGGAAGAAAAAAAGTTAGACCTTGACACAATCAAGCTTTACGGAAGGGGGACCCCTCCTCTCTTTGCCATCTTCTTTGATTTCGATGACTACACCATCCGTTCTGACATGTGGGATAGGCTAAGAAGCAACGCCAAGTTCTTGCTTGAAAGAAAGGAGGTTAAGATTGTCCTTGAGGGAAATTGCGATGAAAGGGGGACAAACGAGTACAACCTTGCCTTAGGGATGAAAAGAGCCCTTGAAGTAAAGAAGGCGTTGGTTAGGCTTGGGGTTGAGGAGTCAAGGATTGAGGTGGAAAGCTTCGGAGAAGAGCGCCCTATTTGCTCTGAACATGATGAGTCTTGTTATGCCCTAAATAGAAGGGTAGACTTTGTGATCAAACAAAAATAAAAAAGGGGGAAAGGGGATGAAGAAGGTCTTCGTTGCGAGCCTTTTTATTTTGGCTTTTAGCCTTTTAATGATGGATTTATCTTTTGCTCAATCTGATTTAAAGATTGCGGTTATAGACATAAAGAGGGTTGTCAACACCTCAAAGTATGGGCAAGAGGTGATGGAAAAACTACAGAAAAAGTACGAAGAGCTTCAAGCAAAGCTTGAAGCTCGGGCAAAGGAGCTTGATGCCTTAAAAGAGGAGATAGAAAAGAAGGGCTCGTTATGGTCTCAAGAGGTCAGAGAAAAGAAACAACAGGAATTTCAAAAAAAATTAAGAGAATTTAGGACCATGCAGGAGGATGCTCAGCTTGAGATGCAGGAATTAGAAAAGAAGCTCCTTGACCCTGTCTTTAAAGAGCTTGAAGGCATAATTAAGGATTATGTCCAAAAAGAAAAGATCGACCTTATTCTTGAGAAAAACCAGCCTGGCATCTACTACGCAAGCCCAAGGATCGACATATCTCCAAAGCTTGTAGAGCTTTTTGACAATTACTATGAGACAACTAAAGGAAAAAAGGAGGCACCAGCTTCTAAACCTGCAGAGACAAAAGGTAAAACGAAATAGTCCTTGAGCCAAGCTTATCTTCTTGCCGATGTAGGGGGCACAAACGCTCGGTTTGTCGTCCTAACCACACCCCGAAGGGTCCTAAGTCAAAAAAGGGTTTTAAGCTTAAAAAGTAAAGATTTTAGCGACTTTTTCTCACTTCTTTTAGAAGCCCTATCTTTTTTTAAAGTTGAACCTCGGGATACCGTTGCCTGTATGGCCTTAGCTGGTCCTGTGTTTAAGGGCAGGGCAAGGATTACGAACCTTGGTTGGGGTATTGATGAAAGAAAAATAAAAGCCAAGTTTCCTTTTAAAAAGCTAATCCTTGTGAACGACCTATTTGCCGGTTCAGCCTCTTTAGCAAAGCTAAAAAAGAAGGACCTTAAATTAGTAAAAGAAGGGAGGATTAACAAGGGAGTTTGTGTAGCTATTTTTTGCGGAACTGGATTAGGGGTAGGGGTCTTAGTAAAAGAGAAACCTCTAACCCTAATTTCAACCGAAGCTGGACATATCTTTTTTCAAGCATTGGATAGATTTGACTTAAAATTTTTAGACTTTTTAAAAGAAAATCAGAAAGAGCTAAGCTATGAAGAGGTTTTATCAGGAAGGGGGCTTGAAAACCTTTATGAATTCTTTCATGGAGAAAGGCTCTCTGCACCCATGATCACTGCCCTTGCAAAGAAGCAAGATAAAAGGGCAGGGCAAGCTGTGAGGACTTATTTCAAATATCTGGGTAGATTTTGCTCTCAATTAGCCCTTTGCTATCTCCCTTTAGGGGGGATCTACCTTAGCGGTGGCGTCATAAACGCTTTAATAGATTTTCTTTTTGAGAAGGAGTATAAGTCCTTTTTTATGGAAAACTTCCTATCTTCTTCTAAGCTAAACTTTTTACTTGAAGAACTTCCTATCTACGCGATTGGGCATCCCTTTCCAGTTCTTTTAGGATGTAAAGCCATTGTTGAGAGCCTTGAAGCTTGATTTTTCTTGTGTTTAGGTCTAAATGCTCAAAGAAAATAGAAAGAGGCTCTACCTTGGGCGGTAAAAAACTTAGTCTATCTGCCCATTCAACTACTATGATCCCCTCTTCTAAGTTTTCCCAAAGCCCAAGTTCAAAAGCCTCCTCTTCGCTTAACCGGTAGAGGTCAACATGAAAGGTGGGGTAGCGTCCTTTATAGATGTTTATCAACGAAAAGGTTGGGCTAACAACTAAGGTATCTTCTGGGACTTCAAGGGCTTCGCAAAGCCCTTTTATGAAGGTTGTTTTCCCTGAGCCAAGGTCTCCATAGAGAAGAAGAAGGGTTTCCGGTCTTAGATGTATGCCAAGCCTGTGAGCAAGTTCTTTTGTTTCTTCGGGAGAGGTCGTGATGAATTCTATGCTAATTAGATTTGACATTCGGTCCAAGGATTAAGAGGTAAGCCCTGTCCTTTTTAAGATACTTCTTAATGATGTCTTTCAATCTTTCGGCGTCGACCTTTTTTATCTCTTCCTCGTACTTCTTTTGATAGTCCCAGCCGAGACCAAGGACCTCGTTTAGAGCCATATCTTCAGCTTTAGCGATGTTGCTTTGAAGAGAAAGTCTATACCTCCCAAGGAGCCTATTCTTTCCTCGTTCTATTTCTTCTTGGGTTAGAACTTCTGAGCTTATCTTTTCTAAGATTTCAAAAAAGCCAGCTACGGCTTGGTCTGTTTTCTCAGGGGAGCAGGCGATGTAGAAGGTAAAAATAGAGGCTTTAGGATACATAACAAGGAAGGAGGTGACGGCGTAGGCAAGAGACCGCTCATCCCTCAAGGTCCTAAAAAGCCTGCTTTCCATTCCTGATAGGATGCTGTTTAGAACCTCGATCGTTTGTCTTTCTGGAGAGAGAAGCCCAGGCAAAACAAAACCAAGAAGAACTTGGGTTTGAAAGCTTTCCTTAGGGGTAAACCTTTTGCCAGGCTTGGGAAAAAGTGGTTCAGGCTCTTCCTTTTTCTCTTCTTTTCTAAGCGCTCCTCTCTCAAAGTATTTCTTAAGTTTTAGCTTTAGGTCTACCGGGTCAAAATCACCAACGACAACGAGCGTTGCCTGGTCAAGCTTCACAAAATCTTGATAAGTCTTCCTTAGGTCTTCGCAGGTGAAACTTTGATAGAAGGCTTGAGAGCCTGCTTGGTTTAAGCCATAGGGATGGTCTGGAAAGATAAGCTCTAAGAATTCTTTAAGAGCAAGGGAGAGGGGCTGGTCTTCCTGCCGATGAAGCATGGACATAAGCTCAGGCTTTGCCTTTTCGCATTCTTCCTCGCTAAAGCTTGGGTCAAAAAGAATTTCTGAAAAGAGCTCCAAGGTTTGGTCAAGGTTTTTGGATAAGCTTAGCGCCTTTAATCCGAAGGTATTTCGTCCGGTGTAGCCAACGATTGATGAGCCAAGATTTTCTAAGGTTTGAGAAATTTCTTCAGCTGACCTTTTCTTTGTTCCCCTTGTCCAAACAAGGGTTAAGGCTTGAAAGAGGCCATTGTTCCCCTTATTTTCAAACCTTACTCCTCCCGGAAAGACTAAAGCAAGCCCAACGGTTGGTGTCTCTTTCTGCGGTTTTAAGATAACCTTTAAGTTGTTTTTAAGGCGGAAGACTTGAGCCTCCTCAAGAAGGATCTCCTTTTCTACTATCTTTCTCAATTCCTCTTCACCAAAAAGGGTCTTCTCAGAGAGAAAAACCACCGTTAGTTTAGAGGGGTTAAAGATCTTTTCTGCCAGCCTTTGTAAATCCTCGGATGTTGCCCTTTCAATTTGTTTGACATACCAGTCGATGTCTTTGTATGAGCCTCTTATCAGCTCAAAGGTTGCAAGGGTCCTTGAAAGACCATCCGTAGATTCCTGTCCGTAGATAAAGCTTGATAGGACCTGCGTTTTTGCTCGTCTTAATTCCTCTTCCGATAGGCCAAAGTGTTTTATCTTCAAGACTTCCTTTAAAGTTTCTCGTAAGATAGGATGGAAATTTTGAAGGTCTGCAGTTCCTGTAATTTCAAAGAGACCAGGACCTGAGGGAGTTAGAGCGCTTGCTGAGACGCTTTTAACGAGGTTTAGTTCCCTTTTTAAGCGTAGATAAAGCCTTGAGGTTTTACCACCGCCGAGGACCTCCGCTAAAAGGTCGGCAAGAGGAGCATCATTTTCCTTTAAAGATGGAGCAGGAAAGGAAAGGGCGAAGTAGCCCTCTTTTACTTTTCTTTCAAACCAAGAAAGGGTGGGCTTTTCCACATAGGGCTCATTAGGAAAGACAACTTGCTTGAGAGTTCTTTTTGGTAGGTTAGAGAAATACTTTTCTGAAAGCTTCAGCACCTTATCATAGGGCAAGTTTCCGACAATAACTAAAACCATATTTTCTGGGGTGTAAAAGTGGTTCACAAAGTAGAAAAGGTCATCCCTGGTGAGAGAGCGAACCGTGTTTTCAAACCCGATGATGGGTCTACGGTAGGGATATTTGGTGTAGGATTTCTTCATCAGCTCTTCGTAAAGGACAACATAGGGATTGTCAAGGCGCATCTTCATCTCTTCAACGACTACTTCTTTTTCCTTAGAGAGCTCGTTTGGGTCAAAGATTGGGTGAAAGACCGCTTCAGAGAGGACATCAAGGGCTGTCTCAAAAACCTCTGTAGGTCCAGACACATAGTAGCAGGTGTAGTCGTAGGAGGTAAAGGCGTTGATGTATCCACCCTTTGCCTCAACAGCTCCGGATATATCTTCAGGCTTCTTATGCTCAGTTCCTTTAAATATCATGTGCTCGATAAGATGGGTAATTCCTGCTACTTCATCCCACTCGTAGTTGCTCCCTACCTTTACGCAGAGCTTTACCGTGACTACCCTTTCCCTCTGATAGGGGAAAAAGAGGACTTTTAAGCCTGAAGAAAGGGTATGAACCTTAACCTTTTGTGTTAAGTCAAGGGAAGAAAAGCCAAAGTTTGGCTCCATAAGCACCCCCAGGATTAAAAAGAAAAGAATTTGAGCAAGGAAAGCAAATCTTTTCATGCTAATTTAATTTAGAACCAATTGGACAAATTTACAAGGCAATAGTAAAATTTTGTTAACAAATTTGTAGTATTACTTTCTTTGAGTTTGATGTTTGGCTAAGAACATAGATAAAAAAGAGTCGAGGTTAATCGAATGAACTCAGGTTTAGGTATTCCAAAAAAATGGGACTATTTCATGGATAAGTTTTTCTACCTTATTACCTTTCTTGGGGCGGTTCTTGTCCCTCTTTTTCTCATCGGGATTTTGATTGTCTTTTTAAAGGAAGCAAGTTTAGCCTTTCAGAAGTTTGGTTTTGTTAGTTTTATTTTTTCTCCCGAGTGGGACCCGGTTTTTGAAAAGTTTGGGGGAGCTGTCCCTTTAATTGGCACGATTATCGTAGCTTTTATTGCTCTAATTCTTGGGGTTCCTATTGCCTTAGGTATAGCCATTTTTGTAACTGAAGTTTGCCCAAATTTCTTAAAACAACCGATAAGGCTTGCAGTTGACCTTCTTGCAGCTATTCCAAGCATTGTTTACGGGTTGTGGGGGCTTTTTACTCTTGCACCTATTCATGCAAGGTATATCGAACCATTTTTACAAAAGGTTTTTACTCCAATACCTTTTCTTAGAAAGCTTTTTGAAGGAACCCCTTTGGGCATAGACCTCCTTACTGCGGGCATTATTCTAAGCATCATGATCATTCCCTTTACGGCTTCCATTGCTATCGAATCTTTTTACCTTGTCCCTCGGGTTTTAAATGAGTCTGCCTATGGTATGGGGGCTACGAAGTGGGAAGTTATAAAGGATGTGATGTTCCCCTATTGTAGAATAGGTATATTTGGTGGAATAGGGTTATCTTTGGGTAGAGCTCTTGGAGAGACTATGGCAGTTGCCTTTGTGCTTGGGAACATTAATAGATTTCCAACTTCCCTTTTAACTCCAACTACAACAGTAACGGTAAAGCTTGCTAACGAGTTTACCGAGGCAGACAAAGACATCCATCTTTCAGCCCTTTTCTATCTTGCCTTGCTCCTCTATGTCATGAGCCTTCTTATCATTGGGCTCTCTAAATACCTCATTTTGAGGGTTCGTGAAAAATGAGAGAAAGGGTCTTTAAAATTCGGAAACTTACCAGCACAATCATCCTTACCATTACTGGTTTGTGTGCACTATGGGGTATTTTTTGGCTTTTCTTTATACTTTTCGATGTAATCCGCAATGGTATAGCCTCCATCAACCTATCACTCTTTTTAGAAACTCCAACCCCTCCTGGAGAGCCTGGAGGAGGGTTAAAGCATGCTTTTATTGGACATTTTCTCATTACACTTGGTGCTATTTCCTTAGGTATACCTATAGGGATACTTGCAGGAACATTCTTAGCAGAATATGGTAGAAATTACCGCATATCCAAGGTTATAAGCTTTCTTGCAGATACTATGGTTAGTGTGCCTGCTATCTTAATAGGGGCATTTGTTTACGCTATTATGGTAAGACCTTTAGGACATTTTAGCGGTTGGGCCGGAAGTCTAGCTTTAGCTATCATCATGTTTCCAGTAGTTATTCGATCAACAGAGCACATGCTAAAGTTAGTTCCATGGACCATGAGGGAAGCAGCCTTTGCCCTTGGCGCTCCCTATTACAAGGTCATCCTGCAAGTGCTTTATCCTGCTATTAAAATGGGACTATTAACAGGTGCTTTGTTAGCCATAGCAAGGGAAATAGGCGAAGCAGCACCTTTACTTTTTACCTCCTTCAACAACAACTTTCTTTCCTACAATATGAGCGGACCTATGGCTTCCTTAACGGTGACAATTTTTGTGTATGCTATGGGTCCCTATGATTACTGGCACACTCAAGCTTGGGCTGCGGCTTTTGTTATCGCCATGACAATACTTATTCTCAATTTCATTGCCAGGATAATCCTAAAGGGAGGTAAACATTGAACGTCGAGCTTGAGGTAAAAAACCTATCCTTTTACTATACAGGATGTTCGGAACCGTCGCTTAAAAACAATAATTTCCCCATCTATAAGCACAAGGTTACAGCCCTTATCGGACCAAGTGGTTGCGGAAAGACAACCCTTCTTCGTTGCTTCAACCGTATGCACGACCTTTATCCTGGGAACAGATACGAGGGAGAAATCCTTTTTAGAGGAAGAAACATCCTTGCTCCCGATGTAGACTTGATAGAATTGCGTTCAAAAATTGGAATGGTATTTCAGAAGCCTACTCCTTTTCCGATGAGTATAATCGACAATGTAGCTTATGGATTAAGACTGCGGGGGATAAAAAACAAGAAAGAGCTTGCAGAAAGAGTTGAAAAGGCCCTTCGTGAGTCTGCTCTTTGGGATGAGGTCAAGGATAAGCTTAAAGAGAGCGGTCTATCTCTATCAGGTGGACAACAGCAAAGGCTTTGCATAGCAAGAGCTATTGCGGTTGAGCCAGAAGTCCTACTTTTTGATGAGCCAACCTCAGCCTTAGACCCCATTTCAACGGCAAAAATTGAAGACCTCATCGTCCAGCTAAAAGAAAAGATAACCATCGTCATAGTTACTCATAACATGCAGCAGGCAGCAAGGATCTCCGATTTTACGGCCTTCATGTATCTTGGGGAGCTTGTGGAGTTTGGACCAACAGAAAAGATATTTACTAATCCGGAAAAGAAGCTCACCGAAGATTACATCACCGGCAGGTTTGGCTAATAAATCCTCTTGATTTAAGTCAAGGTATAAATCTTTTCTTGGGATAATCTTTTAAATCAAAAGCAGGGGAAAAGCTATGAGATGTCCTGGGCAGGATACTCGCTATTGGAAGGATGATGCCATCTTTGAGGTTGAATGCCCCCATTGTGGGGCGCTTGTTGAGTTCTTTAAGGATGATACCTCAAGTAAATGTCCAAGCTGTAAGCGGGTGCTTGTCAATCCAAGGATGGATTTTGGGTGTGCCCTCTATTGCCAATACGCTGAGCTTTGCCTTGGTGAACTTCCAATGGAGGTTTTGAGGGAGAGGAGTAACCTCCTTAAAGAGCGCATAGCAGTTGAGGTTGAAAAAAGGCTCCCCAAAGAGCTTTTTAAAGAAATCTCAAGCTTAGTAAGAGAAATGGAAGAAAAGGCTAAAGAGGCTGGAAAATCTCCTGGCTTAAACCTTCTACTCCTCTATTTTTATTATCTGTCAAAGGATGATTTAAAGGAAGTTGCGGAGAAGGCTCGTCTGCCAGAGCCTGTGCTTGGTGACATAAGGCTAAAGCTTAAGGAGCTTAAAGAAGGACTAACCCCAAGGGAATTATTTGAAGCTTTAACCTTAAAAAAGGAGGGGTAAACCATGGCGAAGGTTCTAAGGAAGATCCTCGAGGTCGATGAAGAGCTTTGCAACGGCTGTGGTAAATGCTTGCTTGCTTGTCAAGAGGGAGCGATAGCCATCATCGACGGCAAGGCGAGGCTTGTTAGCGAAATCCTCTGCGACGGTTTAGGGGCTTGCCTTGGAGAATGTCCAACGGGTGCCCTTCGTATCGTAGAGAGGGAAGCTCTTCCCTTTGATGAGAGGGCTGTTGAAGAACATCTTCATCAGCTAAAGAAAAGCGAAGAGACATTCCAACCCACGATGGCTTGCGGTTGCCCATCAACCCAGATAAGAATTCTTGAAACAGAGGAAAAGCCTGTTTCTCAGCCTCAGGATATTCCCTCCTCCCTTACCCATTGGCCGGTTCAAATAAGGCTTATTCCCACCAATGCCCCCTTCTTGAGGGATGCTCAGCTTTTAGTCTGTGCCGACTGCGTCCCCGTAGCCTACCCTGAGCTTCATACTAAGCTCCTTCCCGGAAAAAAGGTCATGATAGGTTGTCCAAAGTTTGACCCAGCAGACCTTTACATCGAGAAGTTTGCCGAAATCTTTAGCAAAGTGTCCCTGAGGTCTCTTGAGCTTGCCATAATGGAAGTGCCTTGCTGTCGTGGGCTTTTTTTTATTCTTGACCAAGCACTAAGGCTTGCAAACAAAGATTTTAAATTTAAAGTTTATACCATAGGAGTAAAGGGTGAAATCCTTAGAACGGAGGAGGCTTAATGGAGTGGACTCCTAAGGCCGAAGCCTACCTTAAACAGGTTCCCTTTTTTGTCAGAAAAAAGGTAAAAAGGGAGGTAGAAAGGTATCTTCAGGAAAGGGGGAAGAAAAGAATTACCCTTGAAGACCTTTTAGAGGCTAAAGAAGTTTTGCTAAGTAAAATTTCTGAAGCGGAAAAGGGCTATGAAGTATCCGGATGCTTTGGCGTTGATTCCTGCCCAAACGCTATAACGGCTTCAAGCCATCTTTTATCTTCCTTAGAGAAGATTTTAGTAGAAGAAAAGCTTACCCAATTTTTGACCTCTAAAGTTGGACCAAAGTTGAAGGCTCATCATAAGTTTAAGGTTTGCCTTTCTGAGTGCCCAAACGCCTGCTCCCAGGTCCATATCTGCGATTTTGCTCTTCACGGGGTGGTAAAAATCTCCGTTAATCCTAAGGTTTGTAGTTTTTGTGGCTCCTGCGTTGAAGTCTGCGAAGAGAGCGCTATTGAGCTTACCGAGTTCGGTCCCACTATAAATGAAGAGCTTTGCGTTGGCTGTGGTCATTGCCTAAGGGTATGTCCAGAATTTGCCTTATTCGAGGAATTTCGAGGTTATAAGGTATACTTAGGGGGGAAGCTTGGGCGTCATCCCCGTTTGGCAACCTTCCTTGATTATTATAAGGCGGAAGACATACCCGAGCTTTTGAGGAAAGTCCTTTACCTTTACAAAAAACACAACCAAAAGGGAGAAAGGCTTGGAGCCATCATTGAGAGATTATCCTGGGAGGGGTTTGTTAAAAAGCTTAGAGATTTAGTTTAAAACATCAAAGGCATTTTCAGGACGGCCTGCTGACTCCTTTTCTTGTCTTTCTCTTCTATACTCTTGAAAGTATTGAAAGACTTCACCGTTTAGAACCCTTTTTGCTCCTACGAATCGAGCCCTATAGTAGGGGTCATCAAGGGAGTCGATGGCAAAGCCTTTTCTGTTTGAGGAGACATGGACAAACTTGTTGTCGCCTATGTAGATCCCTACATGGGTAACTGGAGCACGCTTTGATGTTCTAAAAAAGACAAGGTCACCCGGAATAAGCTCGTTTTTATCTACCTCCTGCCCTACAAGATACTGATGATAAGAGCTTCTCGGAAGTTTGACCCCAAGCTCGCTATAAACCCTTTGAACAAAGGCCGAACAATCAAGGGCTCCGTTTCCTTCTCCTCCAAAGCGGTATTTCACATCAGCATACTGTCTGCTAAGTTCTAAGAATTTCTCCCTTAGAGCTTGAACATCGGCTTTGCCCAGGGTAAACCTTCCAAACTTTTTCGTCAAAGGCTCCTCTTCTGCTTTAAACATGGCTTTAGGCTCCCTCAAACGGGGCTTCTCAAGGTCTTGAGAGGGAATTTTCAATTCCTGCCCAACTAAGATGATGTTATCCTCTAAACCGTTTAAAAGCTTTATCTGTTCTACAGAGACACCATACATTAAGGATATTCGGTATAATGTTTCCCCTTCCTTTACTCGATGAACAAGATAGGGCTCGCTCGAAGGGCTTTTAAACATATCTGAGGTAAGGGAGAAAGAAAGCCTTATCTCTTCGCCCTTTTCTACCTTGACTAATAGCCTTTGTCCAGGCTTAAGTCTTGCTGTCCTTAGATGATTTAGCCTTTTTATTCCCTCTGGCGTAGTATGGTATTTTCGGGCTAAGCTTGCTAAGGTCTCGCCTTTTTTAACTACATGATAGACCTTTCTTTCAGCCAAACGCTTTTTTGCTCTTTCATCATCAGCTTCAGACAGAGGCTTCTTTGGTTCTGCTTCAACTTCCTGTCCTTTAGAGGGTGTTTTAGGTTTTTCTGTTGTTTTTTCTATGTCTTTGGGTTTCTCAGGCTCCTTTGGCTGTTCCAAGACTTTATCCTTAACAGGAACCTTAAGGACCATACCTTCACGAAGGGTTAAATCAGAAAGACCGTTGGCCTCAAGGATTTCTCCCACGCTCAATCCGTTTTTTTTTGCAATGCTAAAAAGCGTTTCACTCTTAGATACTTTATGCTCAAGGAATTGTGCCTTATGTCCCTCTGGAGCGGATGCTTTGGACGGTGATACATCCTTGATAGGTTCTGTTTTTTGCCTTCTTATAACCAAAACCTGCCCAACCTTAAGCGCAGGGCTTGTTAAACCGTTAATAGCCATAAGCTCTTCAGTGCTTAAGCCAAACTGCTTGGCAATGCGAAAAAGATTGTCCCCCTTCTTAACCTGATAGGTTATCTCGCCCTCTGGGCTTGCGAAGTTTGAGGCTGAGCTGGATTGGGTATAGGATTTAGAAGAAGATTTAGAAGTCTTTTTTGAGGCTTTTGGCTTTGTCGTTTGTTTGGCTGTTTTTTTAGTAGTCTTTTTGGATGTTGACTTGTTTGTCTTAGTTGTCGCTAAGGCAGAAGAAGTTTGTTCAAAAAAGAAAAGGGGTAAGAAAAGCAAAATTATTATAAAAGTATATATAATTTTACAACTATTTTTCATAGGAAGCCTTTAAGCTCTTTTTAAGTCCATAAACCATTTATAACCTAATTTTGAAAAAAAGTCAAGTTTTGTTTCCTCTTTTGAAAGCTTTTCAACTATTTGAAGCTATTTCAATGATATCGCATCTATTAATCGTCCCTGAGCATAGCGAGGGACCCTCGCATTTTATTTTTAATAATCCGTTAACATTTTTTATTTATCCTATCTAAAAAAAAGCAGGAGGTGGGTGCTATGGGTGGTAAGTTTAAATTCTGCTCGTTGACCTTTGCTTTAGCGTTTCTTTTAGCATCTTTATTTCTACTTCTTTCAAGTAGTAGTTTGAGAGCAGGGGAGGTGATTAACGGTGCTGGCGCAACCTTTCCCTATCCAATCTATGCCAAGTGGGCTTACGAGCATGAAAAGGCAACTGGGAACAAAGTTAACTATCAATCCATCGGTTCTGGTGGTGGTATAAGGCAGATAACAGAGAGAACCGTTGATTTTGGAGCCTCAGACATGCCCTTAAAGCCAGAAGAGCTTGAAAGCAAAAACCTTCTTCAGTTTCCAGCAGTTATTGGTGGAGTTGTCCTTGCTTATAACATCCCTGAATTGAAGGGTCAGCATCTTGTGCTTGACGGGCAGACTATCTGCTACATTTACCTTGGGAAGATAAAGACCTGGGATGCCCCAGAGATCAAGGCTTTGAACCCAAATATAAACCTTGCTTCTAAGCCAATAACTCCTGTTTTTAGGTCTGACGGTTCAGGGACAACCGCTGTATTCACCCACTATTTAACGCAGGTTTGCAGCGAGTGGGCAAAGGAAGTGGGATATGGAACTTCTGTGAACTTCAAGGTTGGGATAAGCGGTAAAGGAAACGAGGGCGTTGCTAACTATGTTAAGAGAACGCCCTATTCCATAGGCTATGTGGAGTATGCCTACGCCATTCAGAACAAGCTTGATTATGCTTACGTCAAAAACAGGGCGGGCAATGCGGTAAAGCCTGACGATACTACTTTTAAAGAGGCTGCGGCTACAGCAGAACTTGACCCAAAGAAGCATTTCTATGTTTGGTTAACCGATGCCCCTGGTAAAAACGCTTATCCTATCGCTGGAGCAACCTTTATCCTTCTTTCCAAAGAAAGACCTGAAGTAAACAAAAAGGTTGTCAAGTTCTTTGATTGGGCTTTCACCAATGGCGACAAGATGGCTCTTGACCTTGAGTATGTGCCTCTTCCCAAGTCTGTAAAGGATAAAATCAGGGCTTACTGGAAGGCACACGGTATTTATTAAGGAGTAGCTTCAATTAGGTCCTTGGGGGGCGTTTGCCCCCTTTTTGTTTTTTTGTTCTCATGTTCACATTCATCATTCATCCCGAACAGAATGAGGAGCCTTCCAGAAGAGAGCTTGCTTTCCTTGAGATGAAACTGCGAGCGGTAGAGAGAATTCTCTATTGTAATTTTTTCTGGGGATGAGCGCCTGCTCGCTATTCTCTCAATGTGACATTTCAAATTAGGAATTAAATGTGACATTTCAAAATAGTAACGACAAATAGTAACGACACACACAACAATTTTCCTCTTGACAAAAATTTGTTTCTACTTATGTTTTTATTAAAGTAAAGAATATATTGTCAATGAATTTTATTAATATTTTATTTACAATTAGTTAACAATTGTTACTTTAGATTATACATTAATACTATACAGGAGGTGTTTATGGGATTATTAGAAGATGGACTAAAGAAGAATGTTCTATTAGGGCTTGCGGTAGGGTTGGGGACGAGCGTTGTTGCTCCTTTTGTAGTTCCGATCCTAACAGTTACGGCAAGAGCCTTCTTTAAAGAGACCATCAAAAGTGGTCTGCTTTTGTATGAAAAGGGAAAAGAGATTGCAGCGGAAGCCGCGGAACTTGTTGAAGATACGGTGGCTGAGGCTAAAGCCGAGCTTGAAGAGGCTGGAAATAAATGAGCGAAAAGCCTTTAGCTGAGGTCGTCCATAGCCTTAAAGGAAGACTTCGTCTTCGCTTTCCTACAGAAAAGAGGAACCAAGATTTTTTTCAAAATCTTTTGGAAAGTCTTTCAAACATAGAGAGCATAAGGAACATCAAAGCAAATCCTCTAACGGGTAGTGTTTTAATTCAGTACGATGGAGAATTAGAAGAAATAGTCCAAAGACTTGAAGAAAGGTTTGAGATAAAAAGGATCGGAAGGAGTGGAAAGGGGGAAACTCTGCGTGATACAATCTTAGCGGCAACTTACCGATTGGATGAGAAGATTAAGAAGTTGTCGTCTTATCAGTTAGATTTAAGGACCCTTCTTTTCCTCCTTTTCCTTCTTACGGGTTTGAACGAGATTAGAAAAGGGAAATGGAGTTCACCGCCCTGGTATTTTGTGCTGATGTCGGCTATAACTTTGCTTAGACCTTCAAAGTAAAAAAATGTTAGGAAATAGTTTTTAAAATCATCAAAAAACTTAAGGGAGGTGAAACTATGGATGAGATGGAAAAAAATCAAGAGGCTCAACCCCATCTTGAAGAAAAAGTTGAGGAGAGGCTGGTCAATGTAATGAGAAAAACTGCTGAGGGCGGGAAAGAGACTGCCTTCATAGACGGCTCGGCAATTAAAGAAGGGATAATCAAAAGTTTAAGGGGCATCCAAGAGGTAGAAAACGAGATAGTTTCCTTAGCTAAAACAACATTCATTACCACCCTTAAGACCTCTTCTGAGGTAGCAAACGAGAGCCTTAAGGTTACGGAACAGGTGGTAAAGAGCGCCGTTCAGGCGGCTGAGGAGGTTGGAACTGGTTTAGTTATCAGCGTTAAGAATGTAGCTAAAGGGGTTATTTTTGCTGCCGGTGAGTTGGGGACTGACTTGACAAGCGTGGCTAAACAGGTTGTTTCCACAGCGGTAAAAAGTGCAGCCGATGTGGGTGCTGATGTAGGATTAGTAGCAAGGCGCGCGACAGAGGGAGTTCTTGAAGCTACAAAAGAGATAGGGGGGAATGTGGAAGAGGTTGCCAACGCTGTCGTAGGTGGTGCTATACAAACTTCAGAAAACATCGGCAAAACAGCGGTCAAGGCTGTCAAGGAGCTACTCCTTGGTGTAGTAGGGGGTGTAAAAGAGGTAGTATCTGCAGCTTTTCCAACCGTGAAAAAAGAGGAAAAGAAAGAAGAATAAGTCTTTATGGTCTCTGTCGTTCATCGGCTTAAGGGGCGGGTTAGGCTAAAGGGTAAGCCTCTATACCGGAATAAGCCTCTGTGTTTATACCTTGAAGAAAGCCTTTCCGTCCTACCTTCTATCAAAAGCTTTCTGCAAATCCTTTAACCGGAAGCCTCTTGGTCTATTTCGACGAAGCTTTATCCGTTGAAGAGCTTACCTCTAAGGTTGAGTTTTTAATCCTAAACTTCAAACCCGTTGAAAATATTCCTAAGGGTAGCCCTAAGAAGGCGAGCCTAAAAAAAGCAAACAAACCTTTGTTTATCGCCTTCTTTGAAACTCAAAACAAGCCTTGGCATTTGATGCCTGCATCTCAGGTTTTAGATTATTTTCAGGTTGACCCAAGGTCAGGGCTTGATGAAAGGACAGCCTCAGCAAGCCTAAACCAGTATGGACCTAATCAGATACCGGATGTTGAGCCAAGGTCTCGCTGGAAGGTCTTTCTATTTCAATTTAAGTCTCTGCCCATCATCCTGCTTTCCCTATCATCTCTTTTTTCCATAGCTACCGGCGGGCTTGTTGACGGAATAGCAATATTGGGAGCTGTCTTCATCAATTCTATCATAGGTTACATGACGGAGTATCAATCGGAAAGGTTAATATTTTCTCTCAAAAGTTTGGTAAAACCCATGGCAAGGGTTTTAAGGGAAGGAAAAGAGAGGATAATAGGTGCAGAGGAGGTTGTCCCTGGGGATATCCTAATTTTAAAGCCTGGACAGTATGTTCCTGCGGATGCAAGGGTTGTGGAATCCCATCAGCTAACCCTAGATGAGTCCGCCTTAACTGGCGAGAGCCATCCAGTGGTTAAGACCTCTGATGCTTTAAGCGCGGAGCCCGGAACCGGGGTTCCTCTTGCCGATAGGGTTAACATGGTGTATGCAGGGACTTTTGTAACTTCTGGCTATGGTCTTGCTGTAGTCGTAGCGACGGGTGTTCATACTGAGCTCGGCAAAATTCAATTATCTTTGAGGGAGGGAGAGACAGAAAAAGCTCCCTTTGAAGTTCAGCTTGAAGAGCTGAGTCGGAAGTTCATTATCATAAGCGGAGGCTTTTGCGGATTAGTCTTTGCCTTGGGGCTGCTGAGAGGTTATGGGTTCTTCAGAGTGATAAAGCTTGCTGTATCTCTTGCGGTTGCTGCAATACCCGAAGGGTTGCCGACCGTAGCCACAACCACCTTAGCCCTCGGTGTAAAAAGGATGAAAAGCCGGGGGATTTTGGTTCGGAAGCTCAGTGCTGTTAATACCTTAGGGAAGGTTCAGGTCATCTGCCTTGATAAGACAGGGACCCTTACGATGAATAAAATGTCTGTAGACAGGGTCTACTGTGGCGGTAAAATGCTCTATTCCGATGACCTTAAATCAGAAGAAAAGCCTGAGTTGAAAGAGTTGTTAAAGGTCCTTGTGTTGTGTAACGAGGCGATAGTAGAGTATAAAAACGGAAAGCCAGCTTTTACGGGCAGCCCAACAGAGGTTTCTCTGTTAGAGCTTGCTCATAAAGCCGGCATTGATATTGAAAAACTGAGAACAGAATATCCTCTTCTTTTTGTGAAACACCGGACAGACAGAAGCCTTTACATGGCAACCGTTCATGCCGTGCCCTCTGATACACATAAAAAGTACATCGCCGTAAAAGGTAGTCCTTTAGAGGTTTTGAACCTATGCAGCCATCGGATGGTTGATGGCTGGATTTTGGAGTTCTCTGAGGAGGATAAGGAGGCTTTAGTTGATGTAAACGAAGAGTTGGCTTATCAAGGGTTGAGGGTGCTTGGGGTTGCCTTCGCGGAATCTGTGAGCAACGACTGTTTTGAATTGGAAAACAACCTTTATGAAGGAAAGAAGTGTAATTTTGTGTGGCTTGGGCTCGTTGCTTTAGTTGACCCGATTAGACCCGGGGCTAAAGAGTTCATAAGAAGGCTTCATGAAGCGGGAATAGACACGGTTATGATCACAGGAGACCAGGCTCAAACAGGGTATGCTGTAGCCAAGGAGCTTAACCTTTCAAACGGAGAACCGATTGAGGTCTTTGATTCTTCAAAGCTTGACCTTGCTGACCCAGAAGTATTATCTGGGCTTAGCAGAAGGGTTCATTGCTTTACGCGAGTAGCCCAGCTCAGAAGCTTTACATTGTTAAGGCTCTAAAAAGGGCTGGCAAGACTGTGGCCATGATAGGGGATGGGATAAATGATGGACCTTCTTTGAAGGCTGCAGATGTGGGGATATCTTTGGGTCTTGCGGGGACAGATGTCGCAAGGAGCGTTGCTGATGTCATCATAGAGGATGACAATTTAGAGAGGCTTTTAGAGGCAATTGAGTTAAGTAGAAATAGCTCTTACAACATAAATAGAGTGGTTCATTACTTGCTATCGACTAATCTTAGCGAGATGGTCATTACACCCTTAGCCTTGGGGTTAGGTGCCGGTGAGCCCTTTAGTCCTATACAGTTGTTATGGGTAAACTTGATTACCGATACTGCACCTGCGCTTGCCCTAGCATTCGAGCCACCTGAAGAAGACCTGATGAAAAAGCCACCAAAGGACCCAAAAGAACCGATAATTAGCAATGAAGAGCTAAGAAACATATTCCTTGAGTCTCTTATCTTAAGCGGAAGCGGTGCTTCGGCTTATCTTTATGGGCTTTTGCGGTTTGGGCAGAACAACCGGGCAACCGGATTAGCGTTTACTTCTTTAACTTTAGCTCAGGTTTTACATACTTTAACCTGTCGTTCTAAGGGCTCTGGTCCGAATCCCTATCTTTTCTTGACGGTAGTTGGAAGTTTAATGCTCCAAGGTTTGGCCTTAGCTTTTCCTCCTTTAAGGTCATTCCTTGGATTAAAAGGTCTAACCGTAGGAGATGCGGTGGTAGCTTTAGGGGGAGCAGTTTTCCCCTTCTTGTTAAACCAATCTTTAAAGAAAAGCAAAACCAAAGATAAGGGTGAGAACCATGAAGAACGCAGACTTCATCTTCAGCTCGGAGTCGGTGACTGAAGGACACCCGGATAAACTTTGCGATATCATAAGCGATGCTATAGTAGATAGAGTCCTGCAGAAGGACCCGCTTGCACATATAAGGGCAGAATGCGCGGTGTTCACGAATGTGCTATTTTTAGCCGTAAAGTTTAGCACCGTTGCTCCGGTTGATTTTTCCTATATTGCAAGACAAATCATTAAAGAGGTAGGCTATACTGAGGGGGATTTCAACGCTAAGACCTGTAGCATTGTCACAAGCTATCAAGAGGTTCCTGTTGAAGGGTCAACGCGTATAGATGAATCAACGCTTGAAGGGGATGAGCTAAACAGGGTTGTAGCCCACGACCAGGCAACCGTTTTTGGATTTGCCTGCGACCATAATTCAGCCTATATGCCCCATTCTATATAGTTAGCCCAAAAGCTCGCGCGGAGGCTTACTTCCGTTTATCTTCAAGGGCTTCTGCCCTATCTTCAGCCGGATGGTAAAACTCAAGTTAGCGTAGAGTTTAAGAAAGGTGCTCCTGTAAGGGTTCATTCCATTACCATATTAGCAAGCCAAGGGTTGCTCCCTCACAAGGGTGGTCCAAGCCCCAAGAAACTTTACGACGACCTCATGGAGTATGTGATAATTCCCGCCTTTCAGGATGAGGAGATAAAGCCAGGTCAGTTTACGAAGATTTTCGTCAATCCTGAAGGTCCGATAGTCCCTGGTGGTCCAAGCCTTCAATCGGGTTTAACAGGGCGTAAATTGACGGTTGACACCTATGGTGGCTTTGCCAGGCATATGGATTCTGCTCTAAGCGGAAAGGATCCCTCAAGGGTTGACCGAATTGGAGCATACTTTGCACGGTATGTAGCCAAAAACATCGTGGCAAGTGGAATTGCTCGAGCCTGCGAAGTTCAACTTAGCTATAGCATTGGTTCACCGGAGCCTGTAAGCATAAACATAGAAACCTTTGGAACCTCAAAGATTAGCGAAAGGAGGTTGCTTAGCTTAGTCAGGGAGGTGTTTGATTTTAGGGTAGGGGCCATAATTAAGAATTTTAAGCTGAGAGAACTTCCTTCAAGGGTGAAAGGGGGATTTTATCGGAAGCTTGCTGCCTTTGGACAGGTTGGCAGGATGGACATGAGCCTACCATGGGAAAGGACTGACAGGGCAGAGGACCTAAAATCCGCCCTGTCTTAAATCTACTTAAACATTAAATCAGCTTAAACAGGAAAACTAAGGAGCATCCCCCAAGGAGGGGTTCGGCTAAACTATCGGCAAGCAACTTGCCTATCCTCTTGCCAAAGTTCAAAGAGGTATGAATGAGGTAATCTTCATGAGAAAGTAGGTTCTTTTGGTTAAGAAAACCTGCTCTTTCTAAATGTTCAAGTATGGTGGTTGCAGAAAGGGCTTTTTGGTCATACCAGATGATGATGCTACCTGTGTTTGGGTTGTGCTCAATGTCCTTTATCCCGTCAAATACACTTAATTCAGACCTCAGTTTTTCCTTTAAGTTAGCTCTTTTTTTAAACTCTTCGCCCTTAATTTTTAGCCTACCTGGCAACGCATGGAGGTAATACATGTCCCACCCTCCTTATGTAATTTCTTACCCAAACCGTTTTACAGATACTATAGATGGAGATTGTAAATGTTTTATTACAAGAAAGCCTGAGGGGGAGGATACCTCTTCATTTCAAAATTTGTTAATAATTAAGGGAAAGAATGTAGGGTTAAAAGAAGTGGCTTTTCCACCCCCCCTAAATTAGATTAGCACTCCACAGGGATGAGCCCTGTGGAGCAAGGCTTAAAGCTTAAAAGTAGAGAATGGTTGATTATAAGATAGTTCATCAACTTCCTGGCAGGATAAAGATCCATCTTCCTCTCATAAAAGGGGTATCTGTGGAGAAACTAAAGCTTTTGTCTGATAGACTTTTTGCTGATTTTGAGCTGCCAGATGGAATAAAAAAGGTTAGACCCAACCCCATCACCGGAAATGTCGTCATTGAGTACGACCCAAATAAAATAGATATTTTCCTCTTCTTGGAAGAACTTCGCTTAAGGATGAAAGATTTAGACATCAATTCATTTCTAAAGAATTAAGCATTAACAAGCTGTTAAACATTCCTTCATAAAGCTTTAACAGACTGTGCTTAATTTTAGTTTATAGAATGAGATTAGCGATAGTAGAGCTTCACGATGTCTCTCCTTACTACGAGATTGAAACCTACTCTGCCATTGAATTTTTAAAAGAATTAGGCATTGATAAGTTTTCCCTTCTTCTTATCCCTAACTTTAGTGGTAATTATTCAATAACTAAGTTCAAACCCTTTCTTACCTATTTAATAGACCAAGGGCAGGAAATAGTTCTTCACGGTTTGACCCATAGAGGAAGGGTGTCTTTAACCAAATTTCTTTATACTAACAATGAGGGTGAGTTTTACGCGCTAAATAGAGAAGAGACTGCAAAAAGATTAGAAGAGGCTATACATCATTTAGGGAAGCTGATTAGAAATGTCAGCTTTTTTGTCCCGCCAGCTTGGATAGGGAACCCCTGGCTTGAGGAGGTTCTATCTGTCTTTGGTTTTAAGGGGGTAGCCTACAGATGGGCGATAAAGGTTCTCTCTAATGGAGTCCAGATTGAGTCCCTTGCCCTCACTTTTAGCAACCGTTTTTTGCTTTCCTACCTTAGTCTAAAAGCATTACCCATCATGAGCAAGTTCACAGAAAAGGCGCATCTCGTAAGGTTTGCTTTACACACAAAGGACTTTCGAGACCAAAGGAAGGTTAAGATTTGGGAAAAGGTCTTAACCTCAGCTAAAAAACATCGGAGGTTGATAAGCTATGAGGAACTACTTAGCGAAGGCGGACCTACATTTGCATTCCAAGGCGTCAAACAAGCCTGGAGGATGGTTTACTAAACTCATCGGATGTCCTGAAAGCTTTACGGACCCAAAGGATATCTACAAGAAGCTCAAAGAACGGGGGATGGACTATATAACCATAACTGATCACGACGCGATCAGTGGGGTTCTTGAAATAGCCCACTATCCTGAGGTGTTTATCAGCGCAGAATATACGGTTTTTGTTCCTGAAGAAAAAACATCTATCCATGTTTTAGTTTACGGAATAGATGAGCATATACACGAGGACTTGATGAAGCTAAGGGATAATGTTTATGAATTTGTATGCTACCTTAAAAGCAAGGGCATAGCCCATTCTCTTGCCCATCCCCTCTATCCAGTAAACGGTGGAAGAGTCAGCTTAAGTTTAGTGGAAAGGTTTGTTCTGCTCTTTGATAACTGGGAAGGGATAAACGGCTCAAGGGGTGAGAGGCTTGTTGAACTTGAGGCAAAAATTGCCAAAGCTTTTTCAGGCTGGGAGAAAATCGCTCAGCTTGAAGAAAAGTATAAGATGTGCGCCTTGAGAGAAAGACCAGAGATAGCTTGGACTGCAGGCTCAGACGACCATAGTGGACTTTATGTGGGAAAAACCTGGACTAAGGCTAAGGCCAAATCAAAAGAAGAATTTTTAAAGGCAATTAAAGAGGGAAGAACCCAGGTAGGGACGGATAAACTTAGTTATGAGCGCCTTTTAAACACCGTAGGGGTATGCGGTTATAAATTCTTGGTTACCAAAAATAAGATTCCCTATCAGATAGAACCCCTTTGCCAATGTATGTTCAAGGAGAACAAATCTCTCCTTGGCGATTTTTACCTTAAGAGCCTGTTTGGTCTCAATTGCAATGGAGACTCCTTGTTTAAAGAGGTTTTAAACAAGCTTCCTTCAATAACTCTTCAGAAATTGAGGAATTCTTTTACGCCTGATGCCCTTGGGTTAGCCCTAATCGGTCTTGCTGCCCATTTTATCCCCATTGTTATTCTTTCTGCGCAAGGGAGGGACGAGGTTCAAGCTAAGATGATAGCTAAGTATCTCGGTATAAACTATAATCGGGAATTTCGTCTTGCTTACATTACCGACACCTACTTTGACATAAACGGCGTTGCCAGAAGTTGTCAGACGGTTAGAAAAGTTGCTGAAAGGTTCAACTTGCCGATAGATGTAATAGTGGTTGGACCTCGTTCGGTTGCCACAAACGGTGAAGAAAAAAAATTGAAAGTGCTTCAACCTACCCTTGAGTTTTCAACGCCCTACTACCAAGAGTTTAAGCTGAGGATCCCCTCGGTGATATCCATAGCAGAGCTCCTAAAGGACTATACAGCTGTGCATGTAGCAACACCTGGTCCCTTAGGTCTTTTAGCCTTTCTTGTTGCAAAGCTTTTTTATCTGCCTGTTACAACAGCCTTTCATACTGATATTCCATCCTACGCCTATGTTTACACGGGAAGCGAGGACCTAAAAGAATTTTTGTATAAAGCTCTGTCCATCTATCATAATCTTTCAGAGGCTGTGTTTGTCCCCTCTCAAACTTATGCCCGGATTTTGACGGAGCAGGGTGTAAAACCGGAAAAGATAAGGATTTTTAGACGGGGTATCGACACAGAGCTATTTAACCCAAATAAAAGAGAAAGAAATTATTTTCAAAGGACCTTTGGGTTTACTCCAAGGGGTAGAATAGTCCTTTATGTAGGAAGGGTATCCAAGGAGAAAAATCTTGATGTTTTTGTTGAGGTTGCAAGGCATTTTCCGGAAGAAACTTTCCTCATCGTGGGAGACGGACCCTACAGAGCTGAGGTGGAAAGAAATAGTCCAAAAAATGTGATTTTTTTGGGTTATTTAAGTGGGGAGACTTTAGCCAAGGTTTATGCTAACTCAGACATATTTTTTTTCCCTTCAGAAACTGAGACCTATGGTTTTGTCGTCCTTGAAGCTATGGCAAGCGGGCTGCCAGTTCTTGCAAGCAAGAAAGGAGGAGCAAGCGAGCATATAAAGGATGGGATGAACGGATTCTTAGCCGAAGACTTAAAAGAATACATCGGGAAGCTTTCTGCCCTTCTTCTTGACGAAGAACTAAGAAAGACCTTGGTTAAAAATTCTCTCTCCTATGTTCAGTCCTTAGACCTTGAAAAGACTTATCTTGAATACTTAAACATGCTCATGGGAGGGCAAAAATCGGACATTATTATGTCCTTTTTCAAGTTTAAATATTATCCCGAGCAAAGGGAAGGAATTCTTAAGCCTTAACGAGATGTGGCAGGATGTGAAGTAATAAGGTTTAAAGGAGAAAAGATGAAGTTGATGGACATTACCGCCTACTACCATAACTGTAGCGGAGGTATAAAAACCTACATACAGACCAAGATTAAGTGGTTAGAAGATAAGCTGATTGAGCATGTCGTAGTTATTCCGGGCAAAGAAAGGAGAACCTACACCTTTGGTAGGAGTAAATTTTATGAGCTTTCCTCCTTTAGGCTTATTTGCGGGTATAGATACTTTATGTCTATCAAGGAGATAAACGAGGTAATTGAAAAAGAAAAACCAGATATCGTGGAGCTTGGTGGAACCTACATCATAGCTCCCTTCCTTAAAAGGGGAAGATTTCTCCTTTCAATTTTTTATCATGCTGACGCCAAACGCGAGATAGGGCTTCTTCCCCTCCCAGCCACCCTTAAAAGAGAGTTTTTTATGTTTGTAGTAGAAAATTGTTTAAGAAAGGCTGATGTGGTCTTAGCGCCCTCTCAGAGATGCGTTAGGGAATTAAAGGAATGCGGTCTTGAGAGGGTGGTTTATACCCCCCTTGGACTTAATGTAAGCTTGTTTAGTCCTGATAAGCACTCTCCTTTAGTCAAAAGAAGATACGGTATACCAGAGGGGAAGTATACTTTGCTCTATGTAGGTAGGCTAAGCCCTGAGAAGGGGATTAAAGATCTGCTTAAGAGCTTCTCTTACCTTGACCCTGAAAGGTTCCATCTTTTGGTGGTAGGAAGTGGACCGCTCCAGAGGTTGATAAAGTCTGCAATAAAAAAGTATAAGAACATTTCTTATATTCCTTATCTTTCTCAGGAGGAGTTGGCTGATTTATACGCAAGCTCAGACATCTTTGTTAGCGCGAGCAAGTTTGAAACCTTTGGTTTTTCTTTTCTTGAGGCTCAGGCTTCTGGTCTTCCTGTTTGTGCCTACGACCTTGACTTAGAAACTCAGCTTCTCAAGGATGCGTTAGCCAAAGAGCCTACTCCTCAAGCCTTAGCAGAAAGGGTTTTGAATGTCAGTTATCTTCTCGACTATGAACTAAGACAGACTTTAAGCAAGCTGGTGAGAAAGACTTTTACTCTTGATCAAGGCTTTAACAGGATATTTCAAGTTTATGAAGAAATGTTAGGTCTTAGGAAGGTAAATGTTTCCAGCCTAAGGAGGTCCTACAGCCTTTATGTTGGTTGACCCTCTAAATCGTCTAATTCGATTTTAGCGATAAAGCCGGTTTTTGGCGGGGAGACATTAGCAAGCCTTAGCCTCCCACCATGAGCCTTAGCGATGGTTTCTACGAGGAATAGCCCAAGACCAAGCCCTTTGCCAAGGTATCTTGCTCGGTAAAAAGGTCGGGTAAGGAAGGGAAGCTCCTCTTCAGGGACCCCAGGACCCTCGTCCTCAACTCGGAAGTAGATCTTATCCTGAAATTTCCTTGCTGAAACCCAAACCTTCTTTCCCTCGGGAGTAAACTTTATGGCATTCTCTACGAGGTTAAAAAGGGCTTGCAAAAAGAGCTCCGGGTCTACCTTGACTATAAAATCCTCCGTCAAATCAAAGATTAGCTTAATGTCTTTTTCTTCGGCAAGCTCCTCTGTCAAAGTTCGAAGGTCTGCCAAAAGCTCTGAGGCTTTGACTTTGCGTCTTTCAACCTTTAGCTCCTTAACAAGAACTGAGCTCATATGAAATAGCCTCTTTACAAGGTTTGAAAGGTTAATAATCCTCTCTACTATCTCAGAGAGCCCTTCGGCAACATTTTCTTGCGAAGCCCCTTTCTTGACCTCCTCCAAAAGCGCTTCAGCCTTAGTTTGGGCGACAGCAATCGGAGTTTTAAGCTCATGGGAGAGGTAGGATATGGCGAAGCGATACTCCTCTTTGAGGGTTTGAAGGTCGGTCTTGTCAATAACATAAACGATTAGAGGATTTTTTCCTTCTACATAGTATTCAAAATAACCCAGCCTGTGTTTGTCCGCCCTTGAGGAGAAGCCATGATGATGGGGTTTAAGCTTTATGCCAGGTAGTAAAGTGGTGATAAACTTATCCTTGCCGTAGCCAAAAACATAGTAAGCTTTGCGGTTTTGTTCTAAAACTTTTCCTTTCTCATCGCAGAGAAATATAGGAATGGGGGCCTCAAAAAAGATATGGAGGTCAACCACTTCAAGGGGAACTATTTTTTGGGTAGAGAGCCTTTGCTTTATCCTTTCAAGGAGCCTCTTTAAAGCTTTGATCATGAAGGTTCAACTTTAAAGCGATAGCCGTAGCCTCGGACGGTTTCCAAACAATCCTTAAAAGGTCCGAGCTTTTTTCTGATTTTAGCGATAAAGGCATCAACTGTGCGGTCAAAGACTATTCCTTCATCTCCCCAAACGGCAGCTAAAAGCTCATCCCTTGAGAGGGCAGACCCCTCATTCTCCACAAGGGCAAGAAGTATCTTAAACTCCATTGGGGAGAAAGGAAGGGATTCTCCGTCAAGCAAAGCTTCCCTTTTTAGCTTATCGATGACCAATTGATGAGAACGCAGGTTGTATGTCATCGTTGAAGCTTCCCTTGGTTTCTCTATGCCCTTAGCCCTGGCTAAAACTTTCTTAATCCTGAGAGAGAGCTCTACTAAACTAAAGGGCTTCTCAAGGTAGTCATCAGCTCCAAGCTCAAGCCCCTTGATCCGGTTCATATCACCTGAGCGCGCGCTCAAGATGATGATGGGGGTGCGCTCTAGGCTTTCAGTTTGCCTAAAAAACTTAAGAAGCTCAAGACCATCCCCATCCGGCAAATAAAGGTCAAGAAGGACTAAATCCCAGCCCTTTTTTACTTGAAAAAGAAGTAGAGCCTGAGAAAAGCTGTAGGCTTGGTCAACCTCATACCCAAGCTCCTTAAGCTGGGAAGAAACAAGCTGAGATAGGTCCCTTTCATCCTCGACATAGAGTATCCTTGCTGCCCCCATACTTCTTAACCCTTTTTAAAGATTATCTCAAACTTTAAATGCTTTCCATTTCTTTTAGCCATAAAATTTACATTCAACGCCCGTAGGTATTCAAAAAGAAGAGCCCCCTCAAAGTCCCTCTCGGGTAGTATATTTATTAACTCTTTTCCTAAAAATTCGCAAAATACATTACTGTTTGAGACACGAACGACTAAATTCCCTTGAGAACATCTAACCCAGAAGAACTCTTCAAGCAAAAAGAGAAGGAGCAAAAGCTCCCCCTTAGTCAAAGCACTATCAAGGGCTGTGAGTTCAAGGGTTATTTGTTTTAGGCTTAGCCTTTCTTTTATCAAGCTTATGGTTAAGCTTGGGTCTATACCTTCAAAAACTAAACTAAGGGACGAGCCTTTGTCTTCCTCCTTTAAGGCTAAGAAAGTTTCTAAGAGGAGACGATACCTTCGTAAGGCGAGCTCAACCTTTGCTAATTTTGGTTTTATATCTTGCTTTTCTGATATGAGAAGAGTTTCTACAAAGGCTAAGGGTGTGATAAGTTTGTGAAGGATTACCTCAAAGGGTATTTGTTCAAGGGTAGGAAGGGCAAAGTTTTCAGCGAGGTTCAAAACGGTAGCCCTCTCCCCAGATGGTTTTTATGTATCTTGGCTTTCTTGCCGAGTCTCCAAGTTTCTGCCTCAGTCTTCGTATTAAAACATCGATGGAGCGAGACTTCTTTTCTTCTCCGGTTAAAAGTTTGACAAGGTCTGCTTTTGGGATTATCTCACCAGATTTTTTAAGGAAAAGCTCCATTATTTTAAACTCATAGGGTGTTAGTTTTAGCCTTCTTCCTTGAAAGTAAATCTCCTTCCCTTTGGTATCAAGGACAAAGTCCCCGACAACTAAAAACCTCTGAGGAGATAGGTAGGTTTTTGCACCAAGAAGCTTTTCTGCACGGAGCACAAGCTCCTTTGGGTTGAAGGGCTTTGGTAGGTAATCGTCAGCTCCAAGGGAAAGCCCAAGCACCCGGTCAGCCTCTTCCTTCCGAACGGATATCATGATAATAAGGAGCCGTGGGTCAGCCTCTTTTAGCTCTTTCACAAGGGTGATCCCGTCTCCGTCCGGGAGTAGCCGGTCGATGATGTATAGGTCAAACTTTTTGTCCGAGAGAAGCTTTTTTGCTTGAGATAAAGAATGGCAAACCTCAACCTCAAAGCCAAGGGCAGAGAACTCCCGAGAGATAAGGTCAGCGTAGTCAAAATCGTCCTCAAGGATGAATACCTTACCAGGCAAAGGTTTTTCAGGTAGGCGCATTTGTTTCTACCATTAATTGTTAACGGATAGTTGTTAATACATTGTGAAAACAAGCAACCAAAGATAAAGTTTCTGTTAAAAAAATGTTTGCTATTAACCCTTAAATTTAATTTTAGCAAGGGGAGGTGGTGCCACCATGCACTCAACCAAAATTTGCGTGTTTGATAGAGATTTAGCCCAAATTTACAAAGAGATAGCACGGTGCTCAGGGATATTGATCACAGCAAACCAAATGTGCGAGGTCTTTTCCTATCTTTTTGAAGTAAGAGTCTCTCTTTTAAGAGAGCATTCTGAAAAGGTTGCCGTGGTAGCCTACATGTTGAGCTTGGAGCTTGGGATACCAGCAAAGGTAGCAGACTTAATCCAAATAGCGGGTTATCTTCATGACATCGGAAAGCTATTCATCCCGGATGATATCTTGAAGAAGCAAGGTGTGCTAACCAATGAAGAGTTAGAGATAGTGAAGAGACATCCTGTTATTGGAGCAAACTGTTTGAAGCATGTGAGGCTCTTCCAAGGTAGAGGAGGTATAGCGGAGATGGTGCTTAATCATCATGAGAGATGGGATGGAAGGGGGTATCCTAACGGGCTTAGAGGGGAAGAGATCCCGCTTGGGGCACGGATCCTTGCCGTTGCAGATACTTTGGTAGCCTTAACGGATGGTGACCCCTATCAAAGGCAAAAGGCTATTGGGTATGAGTGAGCCCTTGAGGAGATAAAGAAGGGGGCAGCAACCCAGTTTGACCTCTTGGTCGTCACCGCTCTTTTAACCATGGAACATAACATCCGAGCCTGGTTTGGGCTGTGTTAGGGGAAGGGTTAATTTGAACTTTTGTAGGTTCGATTTGGGAAAATTTATTAACAGCTTAACCTTAGAATGAACTAAAACCAAAAGGAGCTGTGCCATGAACAGAAGAGACTTTTTAAAGGTCACTGCCGCAGGGCTTGCCTATGCAACGGTGATGACAAATGACCTTTTTGCACAAGTCATTCGGGAATTCGGAAAAATCTCCCGAGCAAAGGGCGTAATCTTTGTGGTAGGAGACGGCTGGCCCCTTGGTGTAATGAAGATGTATGATGAGTTTTTGAAGAGAAAGTTCCGGGAAAGAAGTACTCTTTCTGACCTTATTGAAAAATACGGAGCTCCTGTGTATCTCCAAAATACGAGTTCCCTTTCCTCCGTGGTTACGGACTCTGCACCAGCCTCAACTGCTTGGGCAACTGGCTCAAAAACAGCAAATCGCATGCTTGCAAGCCTTCCTGATGGGAGACCTTTAAAAACTATCCTTGAGTTAGCCAAAGAAAAGGGCATGTCCATCGGCTGTGTAACCACAACAAGGATCATCCACGCAACGCCAGCTGCCTGGTATAGCCATAACATGAACAGAGATGATGAGGATAATATAGCCGTTGATATCTTGGGGCTTGGGCTTGATGTAGCCATGGGTGGCGGGCAGAGACATTTTGACCCAACCATGAGAAAGGACGGGCGAAATCTTTACCAGGAATTTATCAACGCAGGGTACGATGTTGGCAAAATAAGGGATGAGCTAAGAAGGCTTGCCGTTTCAGATAAGCCTATCCTTGGCGTTTTCAACAAATCACACCTCAGCTACTTTGTTGATAGGGTTAACGATAGCAACTTAGGCCATGTTCAGCCAACCTTAGCCGAGATGACGATGGTAGCTCTTACGAAGCTTGCAAGGAACCAAAGAGGGTTTGTGCTCCAGGTTGAGGCTGGAAGGATTGACCATGCCTGCCATGCAAATGATGCCTATGCTGCCATGATGGACTGCTGGGAGTTGGACCAAGCATTAGGAGTCATTTTTGATTTTATGAGGAGAAACCCCGATGTCCTTTTAATTATTGCTTCAGACCATGGGAACTCAGGTTTTGGCCTTAACGGGACCGGACCAGAGTATAACGACGCTACAGAGGCTCTTATGAAATACGATAGCACCGCTTCTTTTGAATACATGAAATCCCTTATGAAAGGAAAGAGCGCCAAAGAAATAAAGGACATCTTTGAATATTACACCAAGCACCCCATTACGAATGATGAGGCTCAAGCTATATACAACGGTCTTAACAATCCTAGGGAACACATCGAGAACGATTTTTGGTATGAGCCCGAGGCTACTATTGGCTTTATTTTGAGGAAGAGCAAATATCGTGTGAATGTCAAGAACGAAAAGATTGAGAAGCCTGCCCTTTTGAGAAGAGGTAATGTGGGCTTTACTGGCACAAACCACACAGCTGAAGACCAGCTCGTTGTAATGTATGGCGGAAAGGGGCGTTATTTTAGGTTAACAGGGATGAAAGGCAGGTTTGATAACACTGACCTTTACCATGTTATGACAAGGTATCTTGGTATAAAGTATGAAAACCCAAAGATGACCGAAGAGGAGGCAAGAAGATACATTACCGCTTTAACACCTGCAGAATGGAGAAGACATCTGGAGCTACACATTGCTTAGCAGGAGGTGAAGTATGGATTGTCATTGTTATCTGAACAATAAGCTTGAGCAGATAGCAGAAAAAACACCAAGCGTGCCTTATAACATCCTGGTTAAGGACGCCTTTTTGTTATTAATGCAAAATGATAGCGTTAGTCTTCAACCAGTAGTTGACGAACAGGATAGAGTTTTAGGACAAATCCATCGGAAAAGGTTCATTGAAGGAGTCATACTAAGTAAATACGGATATGGCATACATCTTTATGGTCATAAAAGGCTTATCGATGTGATAGAGAAGCCCGAGGTTCTGTTTCCGGCAGAGCTTACTTTAGAAGAAGCTGCTCTAAGAGTTCAAAAGAAGTCTGAGGAATACTTCTATGACGACATTATCGTCGTAAAGGATGATGATAAATACTTTGGCACAGTTTCTGTAAAAAAGCTTTTAGAGGCTTTAACGCTTAGGTCCCTCATGCTTGCTCGAGATGAGAACCCGTTGACCTGTCTTCCTGGTAACTGGGCTATTAAAAGATACATCGATGAGAAAATTTCAAAGAATGAAAAGTTCGATGTCATCTACATCGATTTAAACAACTTTAAGCCTTTTAACGACTACTATGGCTTTGCTAAGGGTGATGAGGTAATAGTTTCTTTAGGAGAAATACTAAAAAGAATACGAAAAAAATACGGTTGTTTTGTTGGGCATGTAGGTGGGGATGATTTTGTCGTAGTTTGTAAACCAGAATTATCATACAAAATAGCAAGTGAAATCGTAGAAGAATTTGAAAAGCTCCTTCCTTACTTTCATGGAGAGGATTATCAAAAGGGATTCTACATCTCCAACAATAGAAAGGGTGAGGTTCAAACCTTTCCGCTTCTTTCTATATCTTTAGCCATAACTGGAACAAGCACCCGCAGGATAGATTCCTATGCTCATTTAGCGTCGATCGCATCGGAAGTTAAATCGATGGCTAAACAAGTAGCTAAAACTACAGGAAAATCAGCTATATTTAAAGATAGAAGTATGGATGCAAGCGGTGTGTTAAAAAGGTACCATAAGGGTGATAGCGAGTGGACAGAAGGTTCTTTAAAATCAACGGAAATAAACTGGGAATAGACATTTATTTTCAACCGATAGTAAATTTAGCCTCAAAGAAGGTCTTTGGATTTGAAGCCTTAGCAAGGGGCTTTGATGTAAAAAAAAATTCGCTTATACCCCCGAATGTTCTTTTTAGTAGTGCTAAGAAAGCCGGTATTTTGGTAGAATTAGATAGATGCTGCAAGGAACTTGCCATAAAGAAATTCGTTGATTACGGTTTACACAAAGATCATCTCCTTTTCATAAACATAGAGCCTGAGGTTATAGACCAAAACAAGGCAGGCACAAATTGGATTAAAAAGAAAGCTCACTACTACGGGGTTGACCCGGATAATTTGGTTGCGGAGATAAAAGAAGGGAAGATTAATAACTTTGCAAACCTTATTAACTTTGTTAAAGCGTATAAAGACTACGGAATACACATAGCCCTTGATGATTTTGGAGCTGAGAATTCAAATTTATACAGGTTGTTAACTTTAGAGCCTTGTTTTATCAAGGTTGATAGGACGCTTATTCAAAATTTGAAAATGGGTGATAGAAAGTTTACTTTATTGCAGGTTTGCGATTATATTTCAAGAAAATTCGGCTGTATACCCATTGCTGAAGGTGTAGAGACAGTAGAGGAGGTTAAGACGGTCCTTCAAACTGACATCATATTTTACCAAGGTTTTTTCTTTGCGAAGCCTCATCCAGACCCGATTAAGGCAAAAGAATTAGCTGAAGAGAAGATAAAGATGCTGGAGGAGGGTTTAAATGGCAAAAATAGCCTTTATCTGCACGGGGAACTCGGCAAGGAGCCAGATTGCCGAGGGGTATGCCAAGTATTTGGCAAGGCTATATAACCTTGAAGTCGAAGTCTATTCCGCAGGCTCAAATCCTGCCCCTTCAGTTAATCCTTTAGCTGTAAAAGTTATGGCTGAGGACGGAATTGACATCTCTTCTCATCATCCAAAATCTTTGGAAGAAATACCCTTTTCTGAGCTTGACCTTGTGATAACCCTCTGCGGAGATGCTAAGGAAGCTTGCCCTTATGTTCCTTCTCAAAGAAGGGAGCACTGGGGACTTCCTGACCCGGCAAAGGCAGAAGGCACAGAGGAAGAAAAATTAGCGGTCTTCCGTCAAGTTCGGGATGAGATTAAGGCAAGGATAGAAGAGTTGGTTCAAAGGCTTAAGAAGTAAGTTCTCTTTTTTGTAACCCGAAGGAACTAAGGGGGGCTTTCTATCCCCCCTTTTCTTAACATAGTGTAACCTATTGCGCTATCGTTAATATAATTATGAATCCGCATTTGCTAAAATGTGTTTTTCTCTCATACACTTTTTCTCAAATACACATAAAGAACAATTAAATGGAACCTTCTTTTTATACTTTACACAATACAATCCATTTTGTTTTTCTTCCCTCTTCATTATAGTTCTTTGCATGGTAAATCACCTCCTATTAAATTTTGGTATTTTTCTTACCCTTTAATTATTTAATCGGAACAATTTAGGCTCACTTAAAATAGCTAAAGACGATTGCTCAGGCTTCTTTCTTACCCTTCAGAAGATAAAGCGGTAGTATGGTTCTTTAGAAGCTCATAGAGCTCAACTGGAAGCCTTTTTACCTTCAGGTCCTTTCCAATCGGCACATGCACCGTGTAGCCTTGCACTAAAAGATTCTCCTCTCGGAAAATTCTATAGTCAAAGCGAAGTTTTAGGGGCTTTGCCTCGGTAAGTTGAGTTTCGATCTCTAAGAGGTCATCGTAGAAGGCTGGGCTCTTATACTTTGCAAAGACTTCAACCACGGGTAGTATGATCTCAAAACGTTCTTCTATCTCTTTATAAGCTAAGCCCACTCTTCTTATCCATTCAGTTCGGCCAATCTCAAAGAGCCGAAGGTAGTTTCCGTAATACATCACGCCGCCGCAATCCGTGTCCCCATAGATTACCCTGTAGGGCGTTGTTACAATCATCTTACCTCCTACTTTCCAAAGGTAATTATTACCACGCCAAGGAGCATAAGCAAGGCTCCGGTTAAACGGAAGCCAACATACCTTTCCCGAAAAAAGAGATACCCAAGGATCACCGCAAAGAGGATGCTTGTCCTCTTTAAGGCGATCATGTAGGCTGTTTCAACAAGGCTTAGGGCAAGCATGTGAAAAAGGCACATAAGGGCTTGCGTTCCGCCAACGAGCAAGACTTCCCGCAAGCTTGCCCTGCTTACTTCAAAAACCTTTATCCTACCAAAGGCTTTCGCAAAGATTAAGCCTGCTATACCAAGGGCTGAAAAGTAAAAGCCTGCAAAAAAGACAGGCTCAGAAAGTAAAAGAGCTTTTTTTCCGAGCACCGAGGTAAGACCGTAGATGAAGGCTGTGATTAAAAGGTATCTACTCCCCTTTTCTTTATAGATTTTAACCAAGGGGTCAAAAAAACTTTTTCTCTCCGGAAGATGGATAAAGTAGCTTCCAACGACTATGAGTAAGATGCCAGCAAATCCAGCATAGCTTACCCTTTCTCCGAGGATCGAGTAGCCTGTTAACACGACAAACACCGGGGTAAAGGATAAAAAAGGGAGGCTTGCTGAAAGGGGGGAAGCCTTAATGCCATTCATGTAAAAAACCGTTGCTATTATCTCAAGAAAAAGCAGAAGAAAGACTACAAGCAGGAAAGAGGGGGTAAAAAAGCTGAAGGCGTTTTTAGAAAATAAAAGATATAGAAAAACCGGAAAAAGGAAGGGAAGGCTTCCGAAGGTTCTTGCAAAGAGCATAACATAAGCTCCTTGCGAAGAAAGAAACTTCTTGTTTATGGCGTCGCTTAAGGCAACAAAAAAGCCAGCGAGGATTGAAAGGAGTGCCCAAATCGGCATAAAAAGACCTTAAGACCCTATGACAAGGACCTTTGCCCCTTTAATCTTTCCTTCCTTAAGTTCAAACAGGGCTTGCAAGGCAGACTCAAAAGGATAGGTTACAACTTCAGGCTTGAGCTTAAGCTTAAAAGCTATCTCCAAAAATTCTTCTATGTCTTTTCTTGTAATGTTGGCTACTGATTTTATCTCCCTTTCGAGCCACAAATCCCGAGCATAGTCAAGGTTTAAAAGATAGTCCTTGTCTGCCTCTTCCTTTCGGATGTTGTTTATCACCAGGCGCCCGCCTGGTGCAAGATGCTGCAGAAGAGAAAAGGGAGGCTTCCACACAGGGGTTGTGTCAATGATTGCGGAAAATTTTTCAGGGGGAGGCTCTCCGAAGTCTAAAGCTAAGTCCGCAGAGAGCGCCAAGGCTAATTCTCGTTCCTTAGGGTTCCGGGCATACACAAAGACTTTAAGCTCTGGATAAAGCCCCTTTGCCATCTTTAAGACCAAGTGGTTTGAAGCCCCAAACCCGCAGAGACAAAGCACCTCATCCTTCGTTCCTTTAAGGTTTGCAAGCTTTAAGGCTCTATAACCGATTGCGCCAGCACACAATAGCGGAGCAACTTCCACGGGAGAAACTCCTTCGGGGGTCTTGAAGGCAAAGTCTTCCTTTATCTTGAAGTATTCAGCGTATCCGCCATGAACATCCTTCCCAGTTCCCTTAAACTCTGGGCAGAGGTTTTCTAAGCCTTCTTTGCAGAATTTACATCTTCTACAGGATGAATAGACCCAGCCAGCTCCAGCCAGGTCCCCGGGCTTAAACTTCTTAACGCTTTGGCCAACCTCAACAACTTCGCCCACGATTTGATGCCCAGGGATGATAGGCAAAAAGCTTGGCTTTGCCCTTCCTTCTATTTCGTCAAGCTCGGTATGGCATACCCCGCAGGCAAGGACCTTGATTAAGATTTCATCCGCAGAGATTTCTGGCTCCGGAAGGTCAACTAGGGTTAAAGAATCTTGACTTATTGGACCGATTTTAGAGACCACCCAAGCCAGCATAGGATAAAAATTAGGATATTGTTTATTTTATCTCAACAAGCACATTGGACAACCTTTCATCGAGGCTGTTTTTAAAATTTGTGCAAGCCCCATGCGCCACCCCGAGCCATTTTTTTACCCCGAGCTATTTGTTTTTACCCTGAGCATTTTTTTTACCACCTGGGCCATTTTTCACCCCGAGCTATTTTTTTGTCGCCCCGAGGCGTCAGCCGAGGGGTCCCTCGGCGCTAACGCGCCTCGGCATGTTCTATGTCCATTGTCAAGGGGTAACCTCCTTCTCCTTTACCCTAAATGGCGTCCTGCTCTTTAATACCCCATAACATTGCCTTAATAACTTATGCGCCACAGCCACAAGCGCCTCAGTCTTAAATTTACCCCTCTCAAGCAGCCTCTCATACAAATCCTTGCAATAAGGATTACTCCTCTCAGCCGACAACGCACACATATAAAACACCTGCCTAACATACGGGTTCCCTCTCTTCTTTATTGAACCCTTCCCCCTAACGCTACTTCCGCTCTCAACTGGGCTCGGACATAACCCCACAAAGCTCCCTACATCCTTAGCCCTCTTAAATCCCTCAAATTTCCTTAAAATCGAAACAACAATAGCTATCGCCCTATCCCCTATCCCAGGTATGCTCTTCAGCAACCTGTATTCCTCAGGAAAATGCTTCTTGCAAAGTTCCCTTATTTCTTTTTCAAGCACCTCGATTTCTTTCTCGATCGATTCTATGATCCGATCATAATGGGCTAAAATCTTCTTGAGCCCCTTCATGGGTATCAAACTTAAAGCTTCCCTTTGATTCTTAAGCATCGTCAATTGCTTGTTAAAACGTTCTAATGTTTTAACCCTAGCCTCAATCTCCTTCTGAGCCTCCGTCTTTGGCTTAAACAGAGGACCTTTAAAAACCTGCATTCCGTATTCTGCTATGAAAAAAGAATCAACCTTGTCGGTCTTTGCTCGGCTCATATTGGCATCCATAAACCTCTTCATGGAAAAGGGATTGGCAAGACCTACATTATATTCTTTTTTAGCTAAGTATTCCGCTAAAGGCAGGTGGTAGTTGCTAGTGCTTTCCATAATGATAAGGACATTCGATTTGTCCACCCCTAACTCTTCCAGAAATGGTCTAAGTTTACTTTCTATTTTTTTTGGTGTCCACAAAAGGGACAGCGGGCAAAGGTTTTTAAAATGCCCTTTGCTATTAAAAAACTTTCTTTATTATTGCATAGTGGAATATATTGAGCAATTACCTAAAAATATATCAAAAATAAAAAATATGCAAGTCTCACATTGATTATTTATTTTTCCCACCACTTTTCAAGTTTTTCTATTTTTCTTTTAGTTAAAGTTTCTCCGTTAATGATGGCTTCATATCCTTCTGGTATTTCAGTAACCTCATTTTTACCAGTAAGACTGACCTCCACACTTCCTTCAATTACAGAAATTTTTGTAAAATCTGTCTTATTAGTTTCCACAGTAAATTCTGTACCACGAACTCCCAAAACAGCAGCAATAGTTTTAATTGAATACCTATATCCTTTTAGCCCATATTCTTTCATTTTTTCTTCCGCCCATCCTTTTATTGTTTTTAAATCTTCTTTGTATCTCTCTATATAGTCCTTAACCTTTTGTAAATATTCATCCGATTTATCTACTTTTGTATAGACCTTACCCTGGATAAACTCAACTCCCTCCTCATCTGCTGACTTCTTTTTCACTATAACCTCAGAATTTGGACCTATAATGAAGTTTCCTCGCCCATCTAAAATTCTTAATTCTATTCGTCCATCAGAAGAAGTTGTTATTTTGTCTCCATCATTTATTGGCATATAAGAATAGCAGGCATCCTCCAGTTTTTTTGTTTGCAAATTCACAATTCTTACTGTACCTGAACATTCCTTTACCAAACCAGCAATATTATTATTAGATGCCATTTTTGAATACAAATCCTTAAGTGATCTTTCCTTTTCATTTAACCTTGTCATAAGCCATTCATATTCCATTTTTTGCTCTTTTAGTTTCTTTTGGGTCTCTTTTGCCTGCATCAAAGCCTTTTCTGCAATAGGTTTTGCCTTCTGAGCATCTTCTTTTTGTTTTTCTGTGCCTATAATCAATGTTCTTTGTATCTTTGCAAGTAATTCATTTATCTGCCTTATCTCCTGTTCGTTCTGAGCTATCTTTAAATCAATTTCCTTGATTCTTTCCTCTACTTTCATTTTTTCCTTTTGAAGATCAAAATATGCACTAAGCCAGAGTTTATCTCCTGAAGTAACATTCTGGGCTAATGATAAACTAGGTAGAATCAAGAATAAAGCTAATATTAATAGCATTCTTTTCATATTATTCTCCTTTTTCCATCATAAATTCCCATTTATAAATCTGGTCTTTTACTGTCCTAATATCAGGAGCATCAGGGTAGAGTTCAAGGTAAATGTTCATATTCTTAATTGCTTTTTTGTAGTCTTTAATCTGCCCATAACTTAATGCCAGCGCCTTATAAAGATTAGGAAAGAAAGGTGATAATTCTAAAGCTTTTTGATATTCTTCAATCGCTTTCTCAAATTTTCCTTCTTTTGTATATGTTTCTGCTTTTATTACAAATTTTCTTGCTTCTTCTGGTAAAGCAAAAAGATGTGGATATTTAATCATAAGCTCTGCAATATGAGCTCTTATTTCTTTTGCTTCTTTCTCACTAGCAATCTTTAGAAGATTTGCATACCCCTTAATTGCCTCTCTATATTGACCTTTTGCTTCAAGAGTCTTAACGCTTTGCATCATACTATCTTTGTAAAGCTTTAATGCAGTATAAAGATTGTTAATCGCATTAGTTCTTAAAACTGATTTGGTTATCAAATAATCCTCAGGGATATTCTTATAAACACTTACTGCTTCATTAAACTTACCAGCCTTGGCATAGGCTGTTGCAAGCAATAACTTTGAAAAATTATTATCTTTATTTGCAGAGGAAAGGATATTTATAGCTTCATCATACTTTCCTTTATCAATATAAACAGCACTAAGAGCCTCTTTTGTATCATCTAAATTTGGATTGAGCGAATATGCCTTTTCTGCGTCTTTCATAGCCTGCTCAAGATTACCCTTCTCTCTATAGCAAAGACTCCTCTGGGCAAAAAATACAGATGCCTTCTTGTCAATCATTGTTTTTCTTGTAATCGTTTTTTCAAATTCTTTATCACCTCTTTTTATCGTCAATGTAACTTGGGTTCCTTCTTCACCACGCAGTAAGTTGACTACATCTTCAAGTTTTAATTTCTCTGTTGATTGATTATTAACTTTGATGATTTTATCCCCTGTCTCTACACCAGCCATCTTTGATGGACCCTCTTCAGATACCGTCTCAACAACAGGGTAATCCCCTTCTGTTTTTTTTATCCTTATACCGACTCCAGTTATCGTATTATATTTGATTGCCTTATCTGCATTTTGAATTGCTTTATCAAATTGTCCCATAGCCATATAGCTGTTTATTAGTAAATAAATAGCTTCAATATATGAAGGATAAAGTTCTATAAGTTTTGTAAGAGTATTTACAGCTTCATTATATGCTTCTTTTTCATAATAGAGGTTTGCCAGTTTTAGATAATAAGGTTGATATTTTGGGTCTAATGCTATTGCTTTTTTAAAATTCTCTTCAGCTTCTTTATACTTTTTCTGCTCTTGATATATAAGGCCTAAAATTCCATAATAACTAGGGGCTTTAGGATTAAGTTCAATTGCTCTTTTTGCAGCCTCAACCGCCTTACTATATTCTCTTAATTTTCCATAGGACAGCGCAAGTAAGTAAAATGAATCGGCAAAATTCGAATCTAATTTAATTGATTCATTTAATTTTTCTACTGCTTTTTGATATTCTCCTTTCCAATAATAAGCATCGCTAAGCCAGAAAAGAGCATTACTTTTTTTGGGAACTAAGTTTGAATAGAGTCTTCGCCAAGAGGGGTAATCAAATGGAGGTTTAGGATTTTCTACCGATTCTTCTGCAACTACCTCTAATATTTTTATAGCTTTTTCAATATCCCCTTTTCCTAGATAACCTCTTCCTAACCAAAAAAATACAGCATTAGCAGGAATAACACAAAGTTTACCATTTTTACATAATTGTACGACCTTCTCTAAGTATAAAATGGATTCGTTGTATCTGTTTTGCATATAATAAGACACTCCTATCATAAAGAGAGCTGACGTATCGTCTTCCCTCAATTTTTGAAATTGATCTATTGCTTCACTAAATTGCAAGTTATAGAAATACTCTTCACCTTTAACATAAATTTCACTATATTTTTCTGCTTCCATTATTGCTGCACAACCAAATAGAGATAATGCTAATACTACAATTACCATTTTAACGATAGATTTCATTGAATCACCTCCTTTGTTATTCTGCTTTCAATTTTTTACATTCTTCAATAATCTTCTCAACATCTAATATACCTGCACCAAGTTTTGCCTTTATGCACATTCTATACAATCCATCTCTATCAGGAGCTTCTAATTTTAAGATTTCCAGTTTTAGCTCTTCCTGCCTGCTTTTTTCTCTTTCAATATTAACAAGCTGGTTCATCTCAGCAGTTCTCCTGACAATATCGTGAATGATTACAGGATACACATTTCTGAATTCTGCAGGAGAGTTAACGCTCATTTCACATAGACGAAAAAGTGCGTATTGTAGAAATACTGTCCGTTCTGTTTCTTCAAATAGTTTAACGACATGTGAAGCGAAATCTGCTGATACTGTAGGCTCTACAGCCTGTCCTTCTATCTTGAGACCCTTTAATGTGGCTAATATGTTAGCGGTGCTTTCAAATACAGCAGAATCAGGAGGAGGTAAACAGCCAAGCTCAACATGCCGTTCTACAGGAAGAAGTGGCGGAAATGACGGTTCGGTTAGTAAATCCCTCATCTGGGCTACAATATACCTTTTCATCTTTTCTCCTCCACTAATAACTGTCTTTTTAACTCATTCAACTTATTCTCAATTCTCTGCTTTTCATTCAAAAGTTTTTCTTCATTCTTCAATGCCTCTTGATACTCATTCTCTGCCTGTTGTTTTAAAGCAAGGGCTTGGGCAAGAAGATTATCTGTTTCTGAAGCCTGTTTTTTTGCTTTCAATTCTTTAATCTGTTTTTCTAATTCTTCTATTTTCTTTTTTGATTCTTCTTTTTTTGCTTTTATGTCTTCAAGCTCTGTGTAAATTGTCTGGAGTGTTTCAAAATTTGGCATAGCCAATTTGTAAAATTTAGCCATTTTTGTAAGTTTATTATTTAGCTCCGTTGCTTTTTTACTATCCATTGCATCAAGCAACTCTTTAGGAGGATTATAACTGATGCGCCTTGGAGAACCAGCATCCCCTTCAAATGCAAGTCCTGCATAAAAGCGAGCTGCCTCAAGGTCTCCTGATTGTAAAGATGTCTCTGCCATCTTGGAAAAATAAGCAGTTCTTAATAATTGTTCCTTTGCTGTTTCTGTTGTTTTTATAGCTGAAGTTGACTGTGGTCTCGGATTATCCCAATCAATTCGTGATAAAGTTTCTCTTTCTGATACTCTTGGACCAATTATAGTATAACTTCCAAACGGTCCACTTCCGATTCTGACTTGAGAAAGGATATCTTGTCCTGCCCTTCTTCTTGCCTCTTCCTCTTTTCTTGCCTGCTCTTCTGCTTCTTTCATATGTCTTTGCCATGCTTCGTAGGCTTTCTTTTTGGCTTCTTCTTGTTGTTTTCTTAATGCTTCTTCCTGCTGACGCTGTTGATAAGAAGTATCAGGTTTTGGCATCATGCTATCGTATATCATTTGTCCTAAGGCTCCAAAAAGGGGTGCCATAATCCCTTGGAACATCTGAAGTTGCATCTGCTGGGAGGGGCTAAGACCTGGAGATGAGGTTGAAGGCCTGCCCGATGTACTTGGCGGTTTGCAATATATTTTGTAATCCTTAGGACTATACCAGTTACCATCATAACTACATTGAATCTTCGGTGTAGGCTCTGGAATACTTTGTGAAAATACAGAACCGGGGAAAAAGTATCCCAGCCAAAACAGGGAAAAAACTAAAGACATTAGTTTTTTAATCATATGCCTTTTTTTATTCATTACCCTCCTCCTTTTTTAAGAGTTTTTTAGAATAATTTTCAAACTCTATGAGTTTTTTCATGTCTTTATCTAACTGGTCTTTTTAATCCTTTATATGATCGAAATAAATCATCCGTAAGTTTATTGTCTCTGTTAACCTCTTCAGCGTGCAGATGCATTACAAAATTTGGAATAATGTTTACTACTGTTCTGGCACAACCAGTTATTAAATTCAGACTGGTCTATTTCCCAATACGCATAGGATGGTAAAACTGAGAATAAAAAAAGTATACAAATAAAAATTGTCATTTTATTCATACATCACTCCTCCCTACTTTTTTACATAACTCCTCACATTCTTTAAGCCTCTTCCAATCACTATCAAATTTCCTCTTAATCTCTTCATATCTATCTTTCATCTTATCAGTCAATAAAATATATTTTGATCCTTCTTTTTCTAAAAGAAATGCTTTTACCAAATAGTAAGAAGTATCTATTAATGAAGATAATTGTTGTATAATAGGAACTGATTTACTTAATATTTTTGTATGACTTCTACGATATTTTTCAATTTTTTCCACTATTTCTGCAATTACTAAGTCTCTAAGCAGTTCTCGTGTTTCCTCATGCTTTGCTATTTCTTTCAATTCCTTTTCAATTTCCTCCAAAGATTTGTTAATATATTCGTGCTTGCCTTGCCAAACTTTTATGTATTCTGAACATTTTTTTATAGTATCAGCTGACCAGTCTCCAGTTTTTTCTAAAAGTATTAACTTTTCATATTTGTCTGCAATTTGTTCTAGAATTGATCCGTTTAACCCAGATATTCCTCTTAAATTAGCGCCTTTAAAGTATAACTCTTTATTTTTGGTTGTTAAAGCAATTTCTTGGAGTCTTTTGCCTAGGTTTCCCACACCAATATTAATACTTTGTATTAGAGTAAGAATATTTTCCCTTCCATATTCAAATAAGAATTCACGGACTTCTTGTTTCGCCTTCTCACCTTCTTTTATTATTTCCTCGTGTCTTTTATATAACTCTTCCCCTTGTTGTACAAGGAGTTTAAATTCTCCTTTATGGATTTCAACCTGTTTTCTGTAATAATCACATAGATCTTTCAAACTGGTGTAGTTCTTCTTTTCAGCTAATTGGATATATTCCTTTATCTTTATAATTTCTTCTTCTGCTTTTTGTTTGGTTTTCAAATGTTTATTCTTTGTTTCTTCTGCCTTTCTTGCTGCTTCTTCAGCTAATTGGCCAGCTTTTACATCTCCTTTAGCCCTTGCAAGCAGTATAATTTCCTGAGCCTTCATAAGAATCCTGTCACTTTCTATTATTCCTCTTTCTGCCTCGTCACTGATTTTTTGTAAATTAATAATCTTTTCTTTCAGTTCAGTTATGCTTACGTCACAAACACTTTGTGCCAAAACTTTTGAGGAAAATATCAAGAGAGCAACAAATATAATTTGGAATGTAAAAAGTTTTTTAATCATTTTTTAAACTCCAATTTTTCAACCTAATAGTAAAATTATTTGCTTATCTCTTCTTTTTTTCCTATTAACCTCTTTTCTAAATCATTTAATTTATTTTCAATTTTCAGCTTTTCTTTTGATAATCTCTCTTCATTTTTCAAGGCAATTTGATAATTTAGCTCTGCTCGTTGTAGTAACATTTTAGCCTCCTCTTCAAGAAGTTCGTAATCTCCTTTTTTCTTTGGATTCTTAGTCGTTTTAATTTTCTTTTGCAAATCTATTAATTCATTTTTCAGTTGTTCCATTTCTTTTTGAAATCTTTGCTTCTTGTCTTGGATTATTTTTGATTCTTCATTATTTGCTTGTATTTCAAGAATTAAATTTGATACGGATTGAGTTATTTCTTGATAACTTTTATAAACAGGATCTTCGTCAATAGACATTTTTGGCTCTGGAATATTGAATTCTATATTTTCGGGACAATCAATTGAAGTCTTATCATCAAATCCTGTTTTTGCTTTATCTGTTATTTTCTCTAAATCAGTTAGTATATTTTTAGATAATTTAAAATTTCCTTTTAATTCTAATTCTGCAGCTTGAATTGATTTATAAGCTATACAGGTTGCTTGCTTTAAAATTTTTCTATATTCTTCTCTTTGAGATTGTGGTATAGGTGGAGATGATATTTTCATATTATTTGATAGTAATTTATATCTTTGAACTTCTTCTGCTCGTTTTTGTTCTAATTCTTTTATGTATCTTTCTTTTTCTTGTTGAGCTTTTTGTTGTTCTAATTTTAGGCGTTCTCGTTGTTGTCTTAATTCTTCTTCTTGCTGTTGTTGGAAATTAGGCTGTTGAGATGGAGTATATGTGCGTGATGGTTCATCGTAACCTACACATCTTGTTTTATTCTGCCAGTGTATATCATTTGGTAATGCACTCCTTCGAGCAATTTCGCATTCTTGAAAAGTTGCATATCTGCCAATTCTCGATGGAGCATTACAAGCTCTTGGCTCATATCTACATAAAAATCTAATAAATTCAGAGCGGTCTATTTCCCAATAAGCATAGGATGGAATAGATAAGGAATATAAGAACCCTAAGGACATCAAAAAAGTATGTAAATATTTATTTTTTAACATAGTTGTCCTCCTATTTAATTTTATAAATTTTTATAAGAAACAACTTTTTATTTATCAACATATATTGTCCTCCTATTTAATTTTGTAGATAACATAAGGTCCGCGTAAGTCTTTTCTCTCGTCAAAAGTAATTGCCTTTATTTTTTGAGAAGCATATTGTCCAGCCTCTTCAAAACTTTTAAATTCATCATTGTGCAGAACTTGTTGATACTCAGTAGTTATAATTGGTGCATTTGAAGAACTTAAATCTATTTCACCCTTAATAAGAACATAGTATACGAAGAAGAATGGGCCACTTCGTATATTTTCACCTTCCCATATTACAAAGTATCTAACCTCAAAAAATCTTCCATCCCAAAGCACAGGAAACATTGGAAAGTTTTTTGTATTTTTATTCTCTATAGGAAGAGGACGCTCAGGTCCACTAACCGTTACCCAACCATATTTTTTCTTTCTCCTATCCCTGTCTTTAAACGGACTTAACATCCACATCTTTCCTGCTTTATCAAATTTAAATATAGGAGGGAGACCATGGATAGGTATGTTTTCTGATCCATAATGTAACTCACCTTCTACCATTCTTTTCTTTATATACTCCAATTTCTCATATTTCTTTCTATTCTCCTCAATTCTAAAAGTCACATTTTTAGCTTCTACAGAATACTTATCTTTTACAAAATTTACATATTTAGAAAAATTCTCTGCAGCTTTATCATAATATGTTAATTCCTCA
>Ga0308395_1000044_pt1 | contig 128817 bp, 129 predicted proteins | sample Hotspr20SampleP4_FD_202097 | JGI IMG/M metagenome (GOLD analysis project Ga0308395, IMG submission 202097) | Hot spring phototrophic mat microbial communities from Mushroom Spring, Yellowstone National Park, Wyoming, United States - 20050930_P4 ... | reverse complement strand
CACTTTTTGTTCAGTCCTCTTCTGAGCTTCGGCAAGCTCCGATAGTCTTTGGTCCGTTCTTTTCTGAGCCTCAACAAGTTCGGCTACGTTTTTAGATAGCTCAGATACAGTTTTTGATAACTCTGCCATGGTGTTTGATTGTTTCTTTAATTCTTCATCAGTTTTCTTTTGAGCTTCAACAAGTTCTGCTACAGTTTTGGAAAGAGCTTTTAACTCTTCTTCAGTTTTCTTCTGAGCCTCAGCAAGCTCGGCTACGATGTCAGCTAATTTTTCGACCTTTTCGGTTAACCTCTGAAAGTCATCTTTCGTCACCCTTTCCTTTATTAAATACTCAAAAAGCTTGAGAAACAAAGATTTGACATTTGGGTCTAAACCTTCAAGCTCTTCGTATAGGTCAAGAGGGATAGCTTGCATTGAGACCTCCTAAAAAGAGCTTTATTTAAAAATTATAGGTCAAAACTTAATTTTAGACAAGCACTCAAAGCTGTTTTTGGTAGTGTCCCTTTTAGGTGAATATAAAACTTGATTTTTATAGTTCAAAAAGGAAGAAGAATCCCTCGCTCATGTTCGAGGTGCACATGTAGGGGTGGTGGGGGGAGACCCATCGCCTGACGGCTCAGGGAGACATTCCTATCCTGTCCTTCCGATCGTTAGCGAGGCATCCCAAAAGTGCTTCCCTATCTTGTCTTGCCGATCGTTAGCGAGTCATCCCAGAAGTGCTTCCTGAGGAAAGAAAAATCTTAGACTTCTTCTTTGAATCTTCTTAGCAAAATTTTCATCACCTTGGGTGTCTTAAACCTTACAATTCTAAAATAAAGCCAGGTATAAAAGAATATAAAAAGAAAGCTAAAAAGCATCAATAGATAGGTATTATTCCAGAAAAGTAAGGCTGGGACTACGCAAAGAAGCTCCATAAACCAGAGATAAGGAGAAGTAAGAGAATTAGCTAAAAAGGTAGGTAAAGCATTACCAACATTTTGCTTTATTAATCTTTTGTAAAATAGCATATGAAGATGTATAGCATCAGGTTCAAAGGGAGAGGTGTTTCTCATAAATTTTTTTCTGATTATAGAAAAAATGGTTTCATAAATTGGGTATAAAAGGAGTAAAAATGGGAACCAAGCTGAAACATCTTGATGTCGCTCAACCAATAAAACTCCTATGGCTCCTGCTAAAAAACCTAACAGATAGGCTCCACCGTCGCCAAGAAAAATATAGCCAAATGGGAAGTTCCAGAAGAAAAAACCAAGGATGGCTGAGGCAATGGTTAAACTGGTATAGAGCAAGAAGGTATCCCCTACTATGAAAGACACATAGGAATAGGAAAGAAAGACCATCAAGCACACTCCGCTTGCAAGCCCGTTAAACCCGTCAATTATGTTGATGGCGTTTGCTACTCCCGCAAGAGCAAAGGCGGTAAAAAGGAGAGAAAAAAGGACATAATTTTTAAGCAAATAATCAAAGCCCGGAAGGTCGACTCGGCTTAAAGCTTCTCCTAAAAGGAGATAGACAAGGAACCCAGAAAACATTGCGCAAAGAAGCCTGAGCTTAGGACCGATTTTTTTGGTTAGGTCTTCAAGTAAGCCACCTAAGAAAACAGGAAGAGAAGATAAGACTAAAAAGAAATGGTTTTTGGAATAATCCTTTTGGGATAAAGCAAAGGCTAAAGAGGTGATTATCAAAGAAGTCATCAAGGATAGTCCGCCTATTCTTACCGCATTCCACTGATGGAACTTTTGGACCCCTTCTTGAGAGTCCAGGAAAGAACTGCTTGCCCTTTTAACAAGAAGTAGACAGGTAAAAAAGGATGCTAAGAAGGCTAAAATGAGGTAAAGCATTTGTAAGATTATACTTTAAATTAGAAGTCATTAAAAGAGGGTTCGATTATAGGTCCGTGTCATAATTAGAAATATGCTTTTAGAATTAAGGATAATATGCCTGCGATTATTAGACCCAACATCCATTTGATCAATTTAATTTCACCTTTAATTTCAATAAGACCATTTTCGTTGCGACTAAGTATGTCTTCTTGGGATAGCTCAGCTACCGCTTTTGCGGAAGCCTGTGCTTTGTCATCAGGGACACCTGCGAGCTTTAAAGCTTCATAAAGTTCTAAAACAGCTTTACTCATATTTAAAATTATAGTCAAGAAGTTATTTTGGGTCAATAGTGATAAAGGTGAGAGGCTGGTTGGCACCCGAAAGCAAAAATATGTTATTGCTAACTGAGAATAATTTGCAGGGGATTCTATTGCGTGGGATAAGCTGAGCTATCGCTAAACTTAGATGAAAAGCGGGGCTGACGGGACTTGAACCCGCGGCCTCCTGCGTGACAGGCAGGCGCTCTGACCGTGCTGAGCTACAGCCCCAAACTTTTCAAAATAAAATTAGCACATATCTCAAAATTTGCAAGCCTGTTTGTGGATGTTTCAAAAAAGTCTCCCTCTACTTTGTCTTGCTGAGAGTAGCGAGGTATCCCTCACTTCGTTCGGGACGGCGTCCACAGGGGGAGACCCCTCGGCTTACGCCTCGGGATGTGCTATGTCCGTTGTCAAGTTGTAACCCCTTTATCTACAACCCTAAATGGCGTCCTGCTCTTTAATACCCCATAACATAGAGGCTTGACCTCATCACTATCTTAGCTTTAGACTACAATTTATTAATGAATAAACAAAAATGTACATATTAGATGACAGCTATTGTCAAGTCAGATAACAAAAACCTTTAAATATCAAGTTTTTAATGCAATTTTGTGGAAATAATACAAAAATGTACATATAAATGACAGCTGGTGACAGGTTCAGATGACAAAAGCCTTTAGATATTAAGGATTTCGGTTTGGGCACGGTTATTGCAGTTTCATTTTTAGAACAAATAGAACAAAAATTAGACAGAAGGATGTCTAAGCCATAAGGCGACAAAAAAATTTTCGAAACAGTAAATCTTTTAGAAAGTAAGCGTCGAGAGGCTCCACGGGTAATGTTGAGTAGTCCATTTAATTTTAGGAAACAATCCTTTTTCTTACCTTTTAAACCCATAGGTTGATTAGCATGTTAGGTTTCTTAGCTCAATTTTGGGACTTTCTAATCTTAACAAGAATTTAACAAAAAGTTAATGAAATTTTGAGCTATTTACTATTAAAATTGTAAGCAAAAAGATGTTTCAAAGAAAACTTTAAAAGGAGGTGGCGGTATGGATAAAAGGTTTCTCAAATTTAGTCTAGCTGGGGTTTTAAGCGGTATTGGTTTGATTACAGCCTTTTCAACCGCAGAATCTGCCAAGAAGGTAGAAGCAAAGCCTAAGGAGGTTGCCCCTGTTCAAACCTGTTACGGCTGCCACGGAGAGATCAAAGATTTCCATGTGAGAGGAAAGCATAAAGCAGTAAACTGTGGTATTTGCCATGGCGACCTTAAGGCTCACATGGTAAACCCCATGGATAAGAAACCCATTACCCGTCTTGAGCATGCGGTGTGCGGTCAGTGCCATAAGGACCAGTATGAGTCCTTTGTGAGCGTAAACTTAGGATCCCCGCCTAAGATTGAGAAGGCAACCTCGACAAGCAGGTCCCCGCTCTTTGACAATCTCATGAGACCGCATGGTTTTACCAGAGAACATTCCGAACCAAGAAGCCATATCTTTTCCTTGGTAGACCATCTGCTCGTTGATAGAGCCTACGGTGGGAGGTTCCAGCTAAAGGACTGGTCTAAGATAGCTGACGCAAAGGCTACGGAAAGAAGCGCTTGGGAGGTTCTTAAGGATGTAGACCCCACATCTAACGAACAAAAGATCTTCCCGCCTTATACTCCAAGGACTGCCGCTACCGCTGCTAACCCGGTTTGTCTGCAATGTAAGACTACCGATTACATTTTGAAATGGGCTTACATGGGAGACAAGCATCCTAAAGCCAAGTGGGATAGGACTTCAAATGTGGTTGAGATGGCAAGAGATGCTCATCTTACATTTTCTTGCGTTCACTGTCATGACCCCCATAGCTCAGAGCCAAGAGTGGTTAGGGATGCCTTGATCGAAGCGGTTTTGGATAGAGGTAAAGGGACCTATCCTTATGACCCAGAAAAGAGTAAAAAGATCACTATCAAGAAAGTTGTCTTTAGAGACTTTAGAGCTATCGGTATTCTGAATAAACCGGATGCAACGGTAATGTGCGCCCAGTGCCATGTAGAGTATAACTGCAACCCAGGTATAGATACAAAGACTGGCAAACCTGTAACCATGGCTGATCGAAGAACAAACCTCTTCCAATGGGTGAATGTCCTTGATTATCCAAAGTTTATGGCTGAGGTTGGTTTTGCTGACTTTAGGCATGAGGTAACAGGTGCTCCGTTATATAAGATACAGCATCCTGAGGTCGAAGTCTTCTGGAATAGTAAGCACGAGAGGGCAGGTGTTACCTGTGCTGACTGCCATATGCCAAAGGTTAAGAACAAACAGGGTAAGGTTTATACCTTCCATGGTCAGAGGAGCGTAAAGTATGTGCCAGGGAGGGAGGCAGTTTGTGTAAACTGCCATAAATACTGGACTCCAGAGCAGGCTGAGTATGTTATCCAGGGTATCCAGAACTACGTTCGTGGTAAGATGCGCAAAGCAGAGTTCTGGATCTCTAAGCTTGTAGATACCTATGCCCTTGCTAAAGCTGTGGGAGTGTCTGAGGATGTTCTTGCTAAAGCAAGAGAGCTTCATTCCAAAGCTCATCCCTACTGGGAATGGTGGACAGCCGAAAACTCCGACGGCTTCCACAACCCAGAGCAGGCAATACAGTCGCTCAACCTGGCTATTCAGACTGCGGTAGAAGGTGTAACCCTCTTAGAGAAGGCTATTGCCGAGAAACAAGCTCAGGCGAAGAAGTAAGGAGTGAGGTTAAGGGGGCTTTAGCCCCCTTTTTTTAATTTAAAATCGAAGGAGGGTTGGCATGAGAAGATTTTTAAAATATTTGTTTTTGTTTGTAGGATTGATTCTTTTTGTAATATCCACATCCGCCCTTGAGGCAAAATAGCTAAAAAATCAAAGGCTAAGAAGCATCCACCGGTTGAGACAGAGATGATAACCTAAGACCCTCTCGTGTGTCTTAGTTGTCATCAAAACCAAGCCAAGGAATGGGAAGGGAGCGCTCATGGCTTGAACCAAGTTCGTTGTTTTATCTGCCATGGTGACCTTGAAAAACGCTTTGAGCCAAAGCCGTCTCCCTCAAACTGTGCAGTGTGCCATGCAGAAAAGCTTGAAGACCTAAAGAAGGCAAAGCTTAAAACCTGTTTTCAATGTCATATCGTACATACCCTTGAAGTAAAGCCCGGTAGCAAAAACATCCACACAAAAAAATAGAAAGGGGGGTGTAAAAGATGAAGTGTGATAGGAGAAAATTTTTGAAGTGGAGTGCCCTACTTAGCGCAGCAAGCGTAGTAGGGTTAGACCTTGAAGTCCCTTCAGCCTTTTCCGCCGAGGCTCCTGATAGATGGGTCAAGAGCGTGTGTAGATACTGCGGTGCTGGTTGCGGTTTATACATTGGAGTTAAGTTAGTGAAAAAAAAATGATGTAGAATGTGGAAAGTGTGCCCTTTGTAGCTTTGAATGCCCCCTTGGGTTGACCCCTCATTTAGACAATCATCAAACTCTATGTTACAACTGTGGAAAGTGTATTGCGGCATGCGAAAGGATAAGGAAAGAAAAAAATCCGCTTAAATTTAAGACCCTTTGAACATGTAGCCAAACCCGTGAACGGTAACAATGTGCTTAGGGTCAGATGGGTCATCCTCTAATTTTTCTCTTAAATGCTTGATGTGAACATCCAAAACTCTACTCCAATCGTAGATCTTTTTCTTTTGCCAAATCTCTTTCCTAAGCTCTTCTCTTGATACCACCTCATCAATTTTACTTACTAAAAGGCTAAGTATCTTCCATTCTGTAGGGGTAAGCTTAACCTCTTTATCATTTTTAAAGACCCTTTTGGCAGAGAGGTCAATCCAGAGATTGCCAACTTTTAACCCCCGAGCTTTGAGGTTATTAAACAGGTCTCTCTTTCTAATAAGGGCTTTACACCTTGCTACGAGCTCAAGAGGCTCAAAGGGTTTAGCTAAGTAATCATCTGCATCCATCTCAAACCCCAATACCTTATCAGAAACCGACCCTTTAGCAGTAAGAAGAAGGACTGGCAAGATTGGATAGTGAGTTTTTAGCTCCTTTAGCCAACTTAATCCGTTTTCATCCGGGAGCATGATATCCAGAATGATTAGACTAGGCTCAAAACCAGAGAAGAGCTCTTTTGCTTCCTTTAAGCTCTGAACTGTTTTTACTTCAAAACCTTCGAGCTCAAGGAAAGCGGAAACTACCTTTAGAATGTCTGAGTCATCATCCACAACAAGGATTTTTTCCTTCATGCCTCTATTTTATCTTGAGGTATGGAAAAGCAAAAGATAGCTCCCTTTTCTCCGTTTTTAGCCCAGATTTTACCCCCATGAGCAGAAACATAAGCCTTGGCTATGGCTAAACCAAGTCCATATCCTTCAGTTTTACCTTTATAAAACTTTTCAAAAAGCTTATTAACATCCTCTTTTAACCCTTCTCCTTCGTCCCAGACCTCAAAGATAATCTCTCGCTTACCGTCAACTGAAGTTTCCTCTGCTTTTATGGTAATTTTTCCATTTACTGGGGAATGTTTTATGGCATTATCTAATAGATTTAGCAAGGTTGTAATTATCTTTTCCCTGTCTGCTTTAATGAAAAGTTGCTCGGGGACATCAACTTGAATTTGGATATTTTTATCTTTCATCAATCCTTCAACTAAGAGTAAGCATTCTTCTACCACCTCAAGAGCGGAAAATTCGTTTATTTCTAACTCAAGGAGCTTAGCCTCTGCCTTTTCGATTTCAACCAACGCAGTTAGAAGATGAATTAACCTTTCGCAGTTTCTTTTAGCTACATCTAAAAATTCTTTAGCCTTTTCTTTAATATCTTTAGGTAAGATTTCCATATTTTTGTCTAATAATAAATTTAGGTAGTCAATGCTACCTTTTAAAGATGTTAAAGGTGTTTTGATTTCATGGGCCATATTGCATAAGATAAAACTCTTTTTTTCTATAATACTTTCGAGTTCTTTATTTTTTATTTCTAATTCCTTCGTTGCCTGCCTGATTTCTTCTTCAAGTTTTGTTTCATATTTGTTTATCCTTTCTATAAAATTGTTAATTCTTTTTATTATAAGTTGCCATTCATTTTCTATTAATAAAATTTCAGGTTCTCTTTTATCGCTTGTAGATATTTTTGGGTAATACAATTTTTTTAATGTGTTAAGGATACTAACGATACAAAGTAAAGGCGAAAATATAAATTTCTTACTTAAAAAATAGATTGTGCCATTGAGTAGCAAAAAACCTAATATAAATGTAAAAATCATTACCTTTTGATATTTTGAAATTTTTTCTAAGGTTTGACCTATAGGAATAAAAATGCTAATAGCTCCCCTAACATCTCCGAGTTTATATCCCTGTTTGGCATGACATTTAAGACAACTTTCTTCAGTGATTAAAGGTTTAATGAACCTAAATACCTGATTATCCCCAATATATTCTATAGCTTCATATTGAGATCTCTTTTCTTTTTCAAATTCTAACAATGCCCTTTGTTCAGTCTTATCAGGTTTGTTAAGAGGGTTCATGAATTTTAGGCTTGTTATTTTAAACCAATAGAGATAGTTTCTTTTTGTATATTCTGAAAGTTGTCTGGTAACTAACGCAGGATTTTCTTTTATTAATATTTTCCCTTCTTTACTTATCATAAAAGGTTTATCGCCAACCTTTGCAAGATATGGATTCGGTTCTACCCATGGTAGTTTTTCTACATATATACCTCCATGATCAGCGATCCACTTTCTTGTGATAACTATCTGTTGATAAATACTTTCTGCCTGTTTTCTCACCTGCTCATATAGCAAACTTTTGACCTTATAAAAGATTAAAAGGGTTGGAATAAGAAGGGCAACAAAATAAAACAGGTTTAGATAGATAAAGAATTTTTTAGCAACTCTGAGCTTTAGTATAGAAAGCATTTTACTCAGAGGGCAAGGATTTTTTTAGAAGGTTTAAAAACTCTTCTGCCCTCTCAAGCTCATCAAACTCAAGGACAAACAATGTTTTCTTTCTCTTTTTCTTTACCTCTACCTTCGTCCCAAGAAGCTTGCTTAGTTCTTCGGATAAATAGGCAAGGTCAGGGTCTATCCTTCTTTCTCTTTTCTGCGGTTTCCCTTCGAGGATTTTGCGAACAAGCTCCTCTGTCTGCCTTACCGAAAGCCCTTTTTTTAGAATAAGCTCTCTTACTTGTAGAATGCTATCAATATCCTGTAAGGATAGCAAAGCCTTCCCATGTCCAACAGATAAGCGACCCTCTAAAAGGTCTATTTTAACTTCTTCCGGTAGCTTTAGTATCCTTAGAAGATTGGCAACCGTTGCTCGGTCTTTGCCAACCCTTTCCGCAACCTCCTCTTGGGTAAATCCAAACTTTTCCATCAAACTTTGATAGGCAAGGGCAGTTTCAATGGGGTTTAAGTCTTTTCTTTGGAGGTTTTCAATCAAAGCAATAAGAAGCGCCGAGCGGTCGTCAAGTTCTTTGACTATCGCTGGAACTTCCCTCCAGCCAAGCTTTTTAACTGCCCTAAGCCTTCTTTCACCAGCTACGCATTCATAAAGCCCGTTCCCCAAAGGTCGAACAAGGATAGGCTGTAAAAGTCCCTCCTTCTCGATGGAGGCTAAAAGCTCCCTAAATTCCTCATCCTCCTTGAAGGTTATCCTTGGCTGAAAGGAAGAAAAAACTACGCTTTCAACGGAGATTTTTTGGAAAGCTTCCCTTTCGCTTAGCTCGGGGATTAACTCTGAAAGCCCTCTTCCAAGTCGGCTCTTTTTGTTCATAGAGCCTTTAGAATAGGAGGAATGACCTCTAAGTTTAGCTCCCTTTCCATCTGGTAACCAAGAGATAGCACAAGGTCGTCTCTAAAATGGGGTCCTATAATCTGAACACCCAAGGGTAAACCTTCTTTCGTAAACCCGCTTGGTAGGCTTAATCCTGGAAGACCGGCAAGGTTTACGGGAATAGTAAAGATGTCAGAAAGATACATCTGCAAGGGGTCAGAGGTCTTTTCTCCGAGTTTAAAGGGTGGGGTAGGGGACACAGGAGTTAAGATGAGGTCTACCTCTTCAAAGGCTTTTAAGAAGTCCTGTTTGATAAGGGTGCGGACCTTGCTTGCTTTAAGATAAAAGGCATCATAGTAGCCAGCAGAGAGGGCATAGGTGCCAAGCATGATCCTCCTTTTTACTTCCCTCCCAAAGCCTTCAGCTCGGCTTTTTTTATACATTTCTATAAGGCTTTTCCCTTCAACCCTAAGTCCATACTTTACACCATCGTAGCGTGCAAGGTTTGATGCTGCTTCTGCCGGAGCAATAATGTAGTAAACGGAGATGGCATACTTTGTATGGGGAAGGCTAACTTCTTTTACTTCATGTCCAAGCCTTTTCAAAAGCGAAATCATCTCTTCAATGTTTTTCCCAACTTCAGGATGAAGCTCGTGCTCAAAGTATTCTTTCGGTATACCTACACGGAATGGACTATTTGCATTTGCTTGTAGGATTTGAGTAAAAGATGGGACTTCCCTTGGCGCTGAAGTGGAATCATAAGGGTCATGTCCTGAGATTGCCTCAAGGAGAAGGGCTGCATCCTCAATGTTTAAAGCAAAAGGTCCGATCTGGTCAAGGGATGAGGCAAAGGCAACAAGCCCAAAGCGGGAAACCAAGCTGTAGGTTGGCTTCATCCCAACCACACCGCAAAAACAGGCAGGCTGTCTGATCGAACCTCCAGTATCAGAGCCCAAAGCCCCCAAGCCCATCCTACAGGCTACAGCAACCGCTGACCCACCTGAAGAACCACCAGGCACCCTTTCCAAATCCCAAGGGTTTTTAGTAGGAAAGAAGGCAGAGTTCTCAGTGGATGACCCCATGGCAAACTCATCAAGGTTTGTCTTACCAAGAAACACTGCCCCCTCTTTTTTAAGCTTGAGAATAACGGTTGCATCGTAGGGAGCAATGTAGTTTTGCAGGATCTTTGAGGCGCAGGTTGTAGGATGCCCTTTAATCAGGATGTTATCTTTTATGGCAAGGGGGATGCCAAGAAGCTTTCCATGCTTCCCAGCCTTCCTCTTCTCATCTGCAAGCCTTGCCTGCTCCAAAGCCCATTCTTCGTTCACATAAAGATAAGCTGTGACCTCGGGGTCTATTTTTTTTATCCTTTCAAGGCAAGCTTGAGTAAGCTCTACGGATGAGATCTTTCCTTCATCTAAAAGCTCAAGAGCCCGTTTGATGGTTAGCCTGTTTAAGTTAAGGGAGTTCATCTATGCTTCCTCCGAACTGGAATATCGCTCTAAGGCGCCTTTACTACCTTGGGAACGACTATCATATTTTCCCAAAGCTCGGACGCGTTAGCTAAAACAGCTTCAATATCTTCAAAGGGTTTTACTTCGTCTTCTCTCATGGGTGTATCCCAGGTTAAAGGATGAAAGGTTGGTTGAACATTATCAGTATCGACCTCTTTCAGCGAAGCAAAGTAATCGAGTATTTTAGAAAGCTCCTCGGTGTAAGTTTGAGCTACCTCTTCAGGTAATTCAAGCCTTGCTAAATGGGCGATCTTTTTTACTTCATCGATGCTTATACCCATGAAAGCCTCCCAGGTCTTAGATGCTTTGCTCTTAATATAATCAATAATTTCAGAAATGCTATTCAGTTGATAGTTCCTATTTCAAGAATTAACCATGAAAAAAATTTTAAATCTTGAAGAAAAAAAAACTAAAAAAAGGAATTGGTAAGATTTTTCAGGAATTTCTTCCCTTGACTTTTATTAAAGATAGTTAAAATCAAGGTGTAAATTCATCCTAAATCATAGGAGGTGCATGATGTCAGAGCTTTACTTCAAAAGACCCATGCCACACGGTGGTAAGCTTGTTGAAAGGGTCATTACCGATAAGAAGGTAGCAAAAAAGTATCTTAAGTCTTGCGAGAAGTATTGCGCTGTTTATGACATTAAGCCAACTCTTCATTACAAGAGAGGTGTTCCTGTCCGGAATGTTTACCGCGAGATCATGTCTGTATGTTATGGCTTCTTCAGCCCTGTTGAGGGTTCGATGACCTCCGCAGAATTGGAATCCGTTCTAACCAAGAGGAGGCTTTTGAGCGGATGGGTATTCCCTTACCCAATTCTCTTTGATATCTCAAAGGAGGATTATAAGAGGTTAGGTGTCAGCGAGGGAGATAGGCTTATCCTTAGGCTTAAGGGAAAGCCCTTTGCTATGTTAGACATTGAGGAGATCTACGAAATAGACCCAGAAGAGCTTGCTAATAGAACCTTTGGTTCTCCAGAGACAAATCCAGAGGTTGTTCAGGAAAAATTTGACGATAAGCACCCTGGTTGGGTTATCTACAGGTCCCATCAGCCAATAATTTTAGCTGGTAAATATACTATCATCAATGAGCCTATCTTTAAACCACCTTTTGATAGGTTTTGGGTTCCACCAAGAAATTGCAGAGAAATCTTTGAGCAAAGGGGTTGGAGAACTGCAATTGCTCACCAGACAAGAAATGTTCCTCATGTTGGACATGAGTTCTTGATGAAGAACGCAGCTTATACTGGCGATGTTGAACCCAGTCATGGGATTTTGGTTAATGCCATCATCGGTGTGAAGAGACGTGGTGACTATCCAGATGAGGCAATTTTGGAAGCACATGAGGCAGTGCACAAGGCAGGTTACATTAAGCCTGAAAGACATATAGTCACTTATACCCTTTGGGACATGAGGTATGGTAATCCTCTTGAGAGCTTGCTACATGGTATTATCAGGCAGAACATGGGCTGCACGCATCATATGTTTGGTCGTGACCATGCAGCTGTTGGTGAATACTATGATAAGTTTGCAACTCAGATCCTTTGGCTTAAGGGTATTCCAAGTTATGGGTTCGATAAGCCTGTTAACGAAGTGGACGGTGGACTTTTGATTAGACCACAGAACATGAGGGAATTCTGGTATTGTCCGGTATGTAAAGAAATGGCTTACAGTGAAAACTGCAATCACGCGAAGCAAAAGGAAAAACTTTCTGGTAGTCTCATCCGTGGGTTGGTTGCTGAGGGCGTTCAGCCACCTACAATTATCATGAGGCCAGAGGTATTCAAGGTTGTGGTTAAATGGTGGAAGAAGTTTGGTTATCCTTTTGTTAATGAAAAGTATGTGCAGTGGAAGGAAGAGGAACTTGAAGTTGACCTTCCTGACCTTGATTAATTATTAATTGAAAACAAAAAAATACTGGGGGTGAAAAGATGGAATACATTTTAGAAGTTTTTCTCGATGATTACAGACTGAATAAGATTAAAGGTTCACCAGTAGAACAAAACATTGAGGCTATCTTTGGTGGGGAATTAAAGGTTCTAAGGGTTAAGGTTGGTGAAGAGGTAAAGAATGAGATTTTGAAAGCCTTTGAAACGGCAAGGATCGATTCTCGTGCTTGCATCACTGACACACCCGTTGCTTTCAAGAGGTCCCTTTTTGAGGAAATCGCCAAGCAGAAAAGCCTGGATGAAGAGGTAGTCAAGGCCGTTCTTGCTAAAATAGAGGAGATAAAGCAGCTTGCCGCTAAGGAATCTGAGTATCTTCCACCGCCAGATATTGAGACTGATTAAGTTTGGTTAAGAAATTTTAAAGAAAGATGAGCAAAATTAAGCGCATTAACAAAAATGAAGGTAAGCACGAAAAAACAAGAATTGACTAAAAGAAGCTTATACATAAAGTAAAAACAAAAACCACAAAGGAGGTTGGCTATGCCAAGTTATGTAAACCCCGAGAAGTGTGATGGTTGCAAGGGTGGCGACAGAACAGTTTGTATGTACATTTGTCCTAACGACCTAATGATCCTTGACCCAGAGGCTATGAAAGCTTACAACCAGGAACCTGAACAGTGCTGGGAATGTTATTCCTGCGTTAAAAGCTGTCCTCAGGGAGCTATTTCTGTAAGGCATTATGCCGACTTTGCTCCATTAAACGGTACTTGTCAGCCCATGCGTGGAACTACTGACATCATGTGGACTATTAAATTCAGGAATGGGGTAGTTCTTCGGTTTAAGTATCCTATCAGGACAACCCCCGAAGGTTCTGCCGACCCAACGGTTGGCGGGAAGGAGCCTGACCCGGCTAAGATCAACACTAATCAACTATTCACCGAGGCAGTTGATGGGGTAGAACCAAAGAAGCCAGAAGCAGTTTTGAACAAAGTATTCCCTTGCACTAACAAGACTATGACTATCTAAAATTTAAAAAACAAAAGGAGGTGGCAATATGCCTAAAATTTGGAGTTATAACTTTGGATTACCTTGTGCTGAACCAGAGATTGTTGAGAAGGAAACAGATATTCTAATCGTAGGTGGCGGAATGGCTGCCTGCGGAGCCGCTGTTGAAGCGGTTCGCTGGGCTAAACCCCATGGAATAAGCATTTTTCTCTGTGATAAGGCTGCTATGGAAAGGTCTGGAGCTGTGGCTATGGGGCTTTCAGCTATTAACACCTACATTGGTGAAAACAAGCCTGATGATTATGTGAGAATGGTCCGTTGCGACCTCATGGGTATCATCCGTGAGGACCTCTCCTTTGATGTCGGTCGTCATGTTGATGATACCGTCCACGCCTTTGAAGAATGGGGTCTTCCCATTTGGAAGCAAGATCCCAACACTGGTAAGACTCTTGATGGAGCCGAAGCAAAGGCTCGTGGGCTTACCCTTAAGGGTGGAGCAAAGCCTGTCCGTTCTGGTCGTTGGCAGATCATGATAAACGGTGAATCCTATAAGGTCGTCGTTGCTGAAGCGGCAAAGAATGCTCTTGCTTCCTACGATAAGGCAGAGTACATTGAAAGGTGCTTTATCGTTAGACCGCTTCTTGATGCCAATGAAAAGAACAGGTGCGCTGGTGCAGTTGGTTTTTCAGTAAGAGAAAACAAGATTTTCATCATCAAAGCTAATGCTACTCTTCTTGTTCCAGGTGGTGCTGTTAATGTGTTCCGTCCTCGTTCCATTGATGAGGGTAAGGGTAGGACTTGGTATCCTGTGTGGAACCCAGGTTCTGGATATGCCATGTGCGCCATGAGCGGAGCTAAGCTTGTCCTCATGGAAAACAGATTTGTTCCTGCAAGGTTCAAGGATGGTTACGGTCCCGTTGGAGCTTGGTTCCTGCTCTTTAAAGCTCGTGCAACCAACGCCTTTGATGAGGATTATGTTGCTAAGCACAAAGAAGAGCTTAAGAAGTTTGCACCTTACAGTGAAGCATCCGTCGTCGGCACCTGTTTAAGAAACCATGCTATGCTCATCGAAATGAAGGAAGGGCGTGGACCAATCTTTATGCACACTGAGTGGGCGCTTCAGGAAGCAGAAAAGACAATGGATAAGAAGGAATTTAAGCACCTAATTGCTGAAGCTTGGGAAGACTTCCTTGACATGTGCGTAACCCAGGCCGGACATTGGGCTTGCTTGAACATTGAGCCCGAGAAGAAACCGTCTGAGATAATGCCCACCGAGCCTTACTTCCTTGGTTCACACGCCGGATGTGCTGGTGCTTGGTGCTGCGGTCCTGATGAAGATTGGGTTCCAGAGGAGTATAAGAAACCATGGAGAGAAATCGGTCTTTACAATAGGATGACCACTGTCAAAGGGCTCTTCTGCGCTGGTGACACGGTGGGCGCTAGCGGACATAAATTCTCCTCTGGTTCTCATGTTGAAGGGCGTATAGCAGCTAAGTCGATGATTAAATTCGTTCTTGACCATAAAGACTACAAGCCAACTATAAAAGAAACACCTGAGGAGCTTAAGAAAGAAATCTATGGACCTTGGTACAGGTTTGAGCAGTATAAGACCGCAACAACTGCTTACGAAGTTAACCCCAACTATCTCGTTCCAAGACACATTCAGGCAAGGCTTATGAAGCTTATGGACGAGTATGTTGCTGGAACCTCCACTTACTACATGACTAACAAAGTTATGCTCGAGAGGGGTCTTGAACTATTGAGAATGCTTAAAGAGGACATGGAGCTTGCTGCAGCTAGAGACTTACACGAGCTCATGAGAGCTTGGGAAAACAGGCACCGTGTATGGACTGCAGAGGCTCATCTCTTGCATATTCTCTTCCGTGAAGAATCAAGATATCCAGGCTACTACTACAGAGCAGACTACTTAAACATCGACGATGCTAACTGGAGATGTTTCACCCTTTCCAGGTGGGACCCTGAGACTAAGCAGTGGAATTTGGAGACCTATCCGTATGTGCAGATTATTCCTGATCCTCTTGGGCCGTAAGTAGGTTGAATGTATAAAGGGGGCTCGTAAGCCCCCTTTTTTTATACTTCCTTTAAAGGAAGTATGTGCAGGTATTTCCTTTAAAGGAAGTATAAGCTAATAATTAAGGAGGTCGCTAATGTTCAAGAAGCCGATATTGGTAGTTGGTGGAGGAATAAGTGGGATAACTGCGGCAATTGAAGCGGCAGAAATGGAAGCCGATGTGATTTTAGTTGAATCTTCACCGACTTTAGGAGGTAGGGTAGCCCAGCTTAAGCATTATTTCCCTAAGTTATGTCCCCCTACTTGTGGACTTGAGATAAACTATAAACGCATGAAAGCCCGTGGAAATTTAGAGATATATACCATGGCAGATGTTTTAGAGGTAAGAGGCAATGCTGGGCATTTTAAGGTAAAGTTGAGGATTAGACCAAGATATGTTAATGATAATTGCACCGCTTGTGGAGAGTGTGAGAAAGTATGTGGGGGTGAAAGGTTGAGCGATTTTGATTTTGGGCTTAAAAAAACTAAAGCCGTATATTTGCCTTATCCAATGGCGTTTCCAACGAAGTATGTATTGGACAAATCAGCTTTAGCGCCAGGTGATTTAGACCGAATCATGGCCGCATGTAAATATAATGCCATTGAGCCAGACATGAAAGAAGAAGTAAAAGAGTTTGAGGTAGGAGCTATCATTTGGGGTACAGGATGGAAACTTTATGATGCCACAAGGCTTGATAATTTGGGGTTTGGAAGGTTTGCTAATGTAGTGACGAACATGCAAGTGGAAAGGATGGCTTCACCTTGGGGTCCAACGAACGGAAAAGTTATAAGACCTTCTGATGGGGTCCAGCCAAATAGAGTAGCCTTTGTTCAGTGTGCTGGCTCAAGGGATGAAAATCATTTGCCATATTGTTCGTATATTTGCTGTTTGGCAACCCTTAAGCATACATTATACTTAGCAGAGCAAAATCAGGATACAGAATCCTTAGTTTTTTACATAGATATTCGCACGCCCGGTCGTTATGAAAAATTCTTGAAAAGAGCTCAATCAGAAGCAAAGATCAGTTTTATTAAAGGAAAGGTAGCCAAAATCGAGGAAGATCCCGATACAAAAGATTTGATTGTGACGGCAGAGGATACTATATCTGGCAAAAGAGTATCAGAACGGGTTAACATGGTTGTTTTAGCTATGGGTATGCAACCCAGTATGGCAGGAATGAGCATACCAGGAGTCTCCATTGATGAATACGGTTTTGTGCGTGAGACTGAGGGGATTATTCCTGTTGGTTGTGCCAAGAAACCGTTAGATGTTATGACATCTAATGAAACGGCAACAGGCGCCGTGATTAAAGCGTTGCAATATGTTAAATAAAACAATCTGTAATTTAAAAGGAGGTATAGGATGGAAAAAATAGGCGTTTTTATCTGTAAAAGTTGTGATATAGGGAATCGTCTTGATATAACAGAGCTTGAGGCAACTGCAAGGGAAGAGGGTATAACTTCAGTTTATTCTGCTGAATTCCTTTGTTCTAAAGAAGGCAAAGCTTTTATTGATTCTAAAATTCAGGAAGACGGTTTAGATGCTGTGTCAATCTGTGCTTGTTCTTTTAGAGTAAATTATGATGTATTTAATTTTGGTAAGGTGGCTGTTGATAGAGTGAACTTGCGTGAAGGTGTGGTTTGGAGTAGGTTCCCAGTTGGTGAAAACGGAGAGACATTAGACGATAGCGTTGAGGTAGCAAGCGGGGTTAGTTTTAAGGATGAGCTAATGGCTTTGGCTAAAGACTACATTAGAATGAGCATTGCTAAACTTAGGGTCTACAAGTTGCCTGAATCTTTCAAGCCAGAAGAAGAATTATCAAAAACCATATTGGTGATTGGCGGAGGCGTTGCTGGATTAACAGCAGCTTTGGAGTGCGCAAGGCTTGGTTATCCTGTAGTTCTTGTGGAGAAGGAAAAAGAGCTTGGTGGATTTTCGGCAAAGCTTAAAGCTCAATGTCAAGCAAATTATCCTTACACAGAGCTGGTAAAGCCAATCGTTTTTGATTTAATAAAGGAAGTCGAAAGTAATGACCTTATTAAGGTTTACAAGGGAGCCGCTCTTACAAGTTTATCTGGGGGACCAGGGCTTTATACAGCTAAGATTAAGCAGGGTGGAAAAGAAGAAGAAGTTAAGGTTGGTGCTGTAGTATTAGCAACCGGTTTTAAGCCATACGATGCATCTAATCTTTCCCATTTGGGTTATGTAATTGTGCCAAATGTAATGACCAATGTAGAGTTTGAGTTAAAGGCAGCTAAGGGTGATTTTACTCGACCTTCTGATGGGGCTCCCATAAAAAGCCTTCTCTTTATTCAGTGTGCAGGACAGAGAAGCGAGGAGCATTTACCCTATTGCTCTAGTTATTGCTGTTTAGCCTCTCTAAAACAAGCAAAATATTTAAGAGAAGCCGACCCAGAGAGCAAAGCCTACATCGTTTACGAATACATGAGAACCATGGGGATTTATGAAAACTTCTATAAGACTTTACAGAATGACCCTGGAGTTTTCTTAACTAAGGGAAAGGTAGTAGAAGTTTCTGAGAGAGAAAACGGAAAAGTTAAAGTGGTGATAGATGAGACCCTTTTTGGAGAAAAAATTGAGGTAGAAGTAGATGCTATGGTTCTAGCCATTGGAATGGTTCCTACTACCAAGGATGAGGCTATTCTTAATCTTGAATACAGACAAGGTCCAGCTTTACCTGAGCTTGAGTTATTCTATGGTTATGCAGACTCTAACTACATTTGTTTCCCCTATGAGACAAGAAGGACGGGTATATATGCAGCAGGAGCTGTTCATCAACCAATGACTATTGATCAGGTTATCGAAGATGCTAGAGGAGCTGCTTTAAAAGCTATTCAGAGCTTAACTGCAATTGAGATGGGGCATGCAGTTCATCCAAGAACTTGGGATTTTGCCCATCCAGAGTGGGATTTGAAGATGTGCACCCAATGTAAGAGATGCACTGAGGAGTGTCCTTTTGGAGCTTTAAACGAGGATGAGAAGGCTTTTCCAATCCCGTTTATAAACCGTTGTCGAAGATGTGGAACCTGTTTTGGAGCTTGTCCTCAGAGGATCATAAACTTCAAGGACTACTCGATAGACATGGTTTCAAGTATGATAAAAGCCTGTGTAATGCCTGAGCAAGGATATGAGCAGTATAGATTTTTAGCCTTTGTTTGCGAAAACGACGCCTATCCAGCGTTAGATATGTTGGCTTATCAAAGGAGGTCATTACCAGTAAGCCTTAGGGTTATACCAGTAAGATGTTTGGGAGCGGTTAATGTGGCCTTTATTAAAGATGCTATGAGTAAAGGGTTTGATGGAATATTATTACTTGGTTGCAAATTTGGTGAAAATTATCAGTGTCACTTCATCAAGGGAAGTGAGCTTGCAAACAGAAGAATGGAAAACGTGCAAGAGACTTTACAACAGCTTGCATTAGAGATGGAACGAGTAACCATCGACACAGTGGCCATTGATGAAATAGATATGGTCATTAATAAAACTAACGAGTTTGTTGAATTGATAAAGAGTTATGGTGAAAATCCATTCAAAGGATGGTAGGAGGGAGAGGAATGGGGAATATAACAAAGATAGATGCTAACTTAACGGCAGTAAATCAAATTATATCAGCTGGTGGAGATACGGTTAAAAGATGTTATCAGTGTGCAACCTGTTCATCCGTATGTCCTTTAGCACCAGATGAAGCGCCCTTTCCAAGAAAGCAGATGCTTCTTGCTCAGTGGGGATTCCATGAGAAGTTACTTTCAGACCCAAGCATCTGGCTTTGTCACCAATGTGGAGATTGCACAAAGTATTGTCCAAGGAACGCAAGACCTGGTGATGTATTAGCTTCGTTAAGACTTCAGGCGACAAGAGAGTTAGTTCCTTTTAAGTTTATGCATACTCTTTACAACAATCTTTGGGGCTTACCTATTTTAATACTAATAGCTTTGGCGTTCATCCTTCCGATTATGTTTTTAACCTATCAGGGTGTCCCATCACTGAGCGACCCAACCTCGTTTCCATATTCACCTATTCATTACAAAATAGGTTTTATGGATTTGCCTGCTCGTGTATTAATGAACGATATGATTTTTTTACCATTATCGGTGTTTATTATAGCCATCTTGGCAAATGCTGTAAGCAGAATGTGGAATAGTTATTTAGAAACATATAACATCCCACAGGCTTACAGGATTGGATGCATAGATGTAATAAAAACATACTTTATACCGGCTTTAAAAGAAATTATTGATCATAGCAGGTTTGAGAAATGCGGAGCAAATTCTTGGAGGGCAAACCCGCATAAGATGTTGCTCTTTGGGTTCATAATTTTATTCATCGTTACCGGAACAGTTTTCTTTCTGGCTGATATTTTGGGAATGCATACTCCTTGGAATCCTATAACACATCCTGTAAAATGGCTTGGTTATATCGGTGGACTTTTATTACTTTATGGGGTCATAGGGCTTATAACTGGAAGAAATCAGGCAGTTTTAGAAAATAGTTTGCGGACAACCTATGCAGATTCCTATTTACTTTGGTTAATTTTAATCGTTGGTGTAACAGGATTTTTGATCCCTATTGCAAGGATCTTCACCTTTTATTATAATTATGTAGGGTATATCTATCTTGCACATATAATATCTGTTTTCTTGCTTTTCTTATCTCTAATTTATTCAAAGTTTTCTCATTTAGTATTTAGAACCACAGCTGTTATTTTTGACCTGTACTATAAGGATGTATTAAAAAAACTTTAGCTTTTTTAGCCCCCTGTCCTGGGGGCTAAAATTGTAAATACTTCATGAGGACCAATTTTTTCTTTTTCTTAATCTTTTTTTTATAGTTATCTTTTTTATAGTATTAAATCTTTTTTTTGAGCGCTCTTTTCAAAAGGAACTTTTTGAATTAACACATAGAGAATTAGGGTTATTAGCTCAATTAACTGCAAGTAAAATAGAAACAGAGCTTACTAATTTTGACAAAGAAACTAATGAAATATTTGAATTAATTAAAAGCAATAAGTTAGATAATAATAACCTCCGAAGAATAGAAAGCACATTCGTATACAATATAGATTTTTTATCAGGGAATACCTTATCTTTAAAAATAGCAAATAAGACAGTGTTATTACTAATGGTAACGTCACCTATAATTCCCAGTTTGGAATGTCACATCTTTGGTCTTCTTCGTTAATTTAAAACTACGCTTTGAGGGATGGATTCTACTGGCTTCCATCTCTCCTGTTTTACCCCTTCTCTTGCCACCTCTTCAACTTTCTTTCCATCTAATAGCCTGCCTATAGCTAAGGTGTAAAGCGTGAGAAGCTTCTTTTAAAGTAAGTTTACCATTGAGGACATCGGATAAAATTTTGAGCCTGTCCATTTCAACCCCCGAAATCTGACATGTTTTCATTGCTATCACCTCCCTGAAGATACAGGGAGGATACCCTCTCAATGTGACATTTCAAATTAGCAATTAAATGTGACATTTCAAAATAATAACGACAGATTATTATATTTGCTCTTGAAAAAGCTGAATAAGAGGTTAAAATCAAGGAAGTTAAGGGGATTTAAGGAGATTGAATCGGGGAACTACCATGCTCTTCCTGTAGAATATTTTACACAATAAAGAGGACACTATGCTCCTAAGCGTGCTTGTTGGTTTAGCATTCAAAAAGATAACTAAGCTTTTAATCAAAAAAAACTAAAAGGAGGTGGGATTATGTTATTCAAAGACAAAGGATCAAAGAAAGGGCTTTACCTTGGGACAGCAGTTGGGTTGGTGCTTTTTGCACTTTTAGGTTTCTTCCCAAGCGCTATGATGGGAGGGTATGTAGGGATTAAGCTTGCTGAATTGCTCGTGGGGGCACCAGCTGTTGGCATTTTGCCTCGCATCTTCGTAGCCTTTAGCATGATAGGAGCGGTAATCTCTACTGGTTTAGTTTTTGTATTAGGTGGAGCTATCGCTGGCTGGATTGTAGGCACAAGATTTGAGCTAAAAGCAGAAGAAAGCAAGGCTTAAAACCCACAGGGGACAGGGTCGCTGAAGGCAAATAAAACCCCCATAAGCCCCTAAATGCGACCCTATCTTCTTAAGGAGGTGATAGGATATGAAAAAGGCTAAAAAAGGTTTATATATTGGAGGAGTGATTGGTTTAGTATTTTTTGCAGTGTTTGGTTTCTTACCCGTGGCATACACTGGTGGGTTGCTTGGTTTGAAGTTAGCTGAATTTCTCTGGGGTCATCCTATTGAACCAACGACAGGTCCTCGGATGCTCGTAGCCCTTTTTATGATAATACAAGTGATAGTGTCCGGGTTGGTTTTTGTGTTAGGATGTGCCACCATAGGCTGGATAATTGGTTATCTCTTATCCAAACCGCAAGAAAGGTCAAAATCCATCTAAAGGAGGTGTAGAATGCTATTTGTTGTAAGCCGAACACGGGTTCCATTATGGAGTAGAGAAAAGCCTTGTGAAGAAGCGGTGGAGATAAAGCTTACTACGCTTGACTATCGAATGGTGCCAAGTATTGAAGAGGCAAAAAAGAAGGTTTGGTTTAAGGAATGGTTTGAGGGGGGTAAATCATAGAGAAGAGAATGGAATGATAGTATGTGAAAAGAAACAAAAGGAAAAACAGTGGGTGATAGAGATAAACAGCTTAGAAGAACTGATTAAATTTCAGGAAAAATACGGAGAAATAATGATCTTGGATAGTCTACCTTATAAGGAAGTAAAAAAAGAAATTCGAATTCTGAGAGCGAAATAATAGGAGGAGGGGGAGGATGGAGAAAAAGAATAATCCAGTAGCTGAGGGCATTATTAGCAAAGAAGAGTTTACTCAAAATTGGTTGCAGTTTCTTACGGAATTCTTATCCGGTTCTAAAGGCTTTTATATTTTATTAATTCTTTCTGGTTTGATTATTTTAATATCAGCTATGTTTGGTGTTAATGCTATGTATGTTGGCTATAGTCATGTGTATGGAATTTATAGAGAAATTCCCTGGGGTATATTAATTTCAGGGTATGTTTTCTTTGTTGTTACCTCTACTGGTTTGTGTATAATTTCTTCCATTGGGCATGTCTTTGGAGTTAAATCTTTACTCCCAATAGCTAAACGATCAGTCTATTTATCAGTAGTTACTTTGTTAGCAGGGTTCATGGTAATCTTTTTTGATGTTGAAAATCCATTTAGAATGGCTATATGGAATGCCTTATCACCTAACCCAACCTCAAACATTTGGTGGATGGGTACCTTGTATGGAGCTTATTTAGTGTTCATGAGTATAGAGTTTTTATTGTTGCTAATAGCCAAGTATAGATATGCCATGGTAGCAGGGCTTTTAGGATTAATTTCAGGTATTGCAGCCCACAGTAACCTTGGCGCTGTTTTCGGAATGCTTCACGGTAGGGAGTTTTGGTATGGACCTTATATGCCTATTTATTTTATTGCCTCAGCAGCTGCCTCTGGTTGCACAGCTATTATATTCTTTACCTACCTTGGCTATCGTATAAGAAATGAAAGATTTGACAAACCTATGGAATTAGCCTTACAAGCTGTTGGTAAACTTTGGGCACTTTTGTTGGCGGTATTGATGTTCTTCGTTACTTGGAAGGTCATAACCGGGTTTGCAGGTGCTGAAGGGAAAGTATTAGCAATAAGAGAGTGGTTATTCGGTAAGTATGCTATAAACTTCTGGTTCTTTGAAGTATTTCTTGGTCTGGTAGCACCCTTTTTCCTACTTTTAGTTTCAAGGTTTAGAAACTTAAATCAGATGTTTGTTGCATCTTTGCTTGCGTTCATTGGCATTTTCTTTATGAGGGTTGATTTGGTGGTTATTGGTCAAATAGTCTCTCATTTCTTTGAGTATAATGTAACGGATTTTCCAGTTATTTTGACTTATAAACCTACGCTTCATGAAATTATGCTTATAATTGGAGCTTGCGCATTATGTGTATTCTCGTTTTTAATCGGAGAAAAGGTGTTTAAAGGTCATCATACTGAAATTCACTAAGGGAGGGGAGGGGATGAACTGGAAAAAATTTTTTAAGAATTTAAAAATGGAAGAACAAGGATGCGTGCCCGATGAGACAAAAAGAGAGTTTTTAAAGATAGGGTTGATCATAACGGGAGTGGCAGCAGGGGGAAGTTTGCTCAATGTAGTATCAGTGGTTGCTGAAGGCTTGGCTACTTCAGAGGAAGTTCATAAAGAATATCCATACAAACCTCACTATTCGATGGTTTTTAGAGTAGATAGATGCATTGATTGTGAACTTTGTGTTGAGGCCTGTAACCAAACAAATAATGTCCCTGAATATGGTTGGCGGACTAAGATTTTAGAAAGAGTGGACACCAAAGCCGTAGATCAACAAAGACAATTTATGCCTATTCTGTGTAATCATTGCAATAATCCTCCTTGTGTCCGAGCCTGCCCAACTAAGGCAACCTACAAGGACAAACAAACTGGGATCGTAAAGATGGCAAGCTATAAATGCATTGGTTGTAAGACCTGTATGGTGGCTTGCCCGTATGATGCCAGATATTTTAATGAAGAAAAACGGGCGATTGATAAGTGTGATTTTTGCTGGGAATCGAGGTTATCTAAAGGGATGAAGATTACCGCCTGCTCTGAGGCTTGTCCAGCAGGGGTGCGGATCTTTGGTGATTTATCAGACCCAAACAGTGAAGTATATAAGATTGTCCATCAAATGGGCAAAGCAGTCTGGGTTCTTAAACCGGAAACTGGTGCTAAACCAAATGTATTTTACACTATAGGCTAAGGAGGGCGTAATGAAAAGAATAATAATTTTAGCCTCAACTTTAATTTTGGGGCTCTCAGTCCTTGTATTAAGCGAGATAACTGAGGAGGGTGTTAAATATCAAGAAAGTGAAGAAGCAGGAGGACCAGAAATAGTATACACAAAGCCCGTGAAGGGGGTGCTGTTTAGTCACAAGCTTCATGTTAAAGAGCTTGGACTACCATGTGAATCTTGCCATACGGCTATCTTTGAGATGGAAGCATTTAAGAGTCAAAGAAATCCTGATTTCAACATGGACTCTTTGTATAAAGGTAAATACTGTGGAGCCTGCCACAATGGGCAGACAGCCTTTGCATCAAATACTAAGTGTGCAACTTGCCATGTAGGAGTTAAAGGTTTAGAAAGGCTGAAGAAGAAAGCACAGGCAGTAGAAAAGAAGTAATCCATAAATAAAAGCAAAGCCCAGGGATAACCCTGGGCTTCTTGGTCAGTTCAAAATTTAACTAAAGAGAATGACAGAGTTCGCAGCTAAAGGTCGCGGCCTTATTTTCTCCATGGCAAGAGAAGTAATATTTGTCACTATTATGGTCTTTAAAGGTTATTGAGGTTGTTCCAGCCTTCATCTTAAAAAGTGAGAAATGACAGGTATCGCACTCAAAGGTCTGCACATGGGTGTTATGAGAAAATCTTGCTGGGTTCCCTGCTTTCTGGATAACAATATCCTTCATGTTGATAACATCTTTATTTTTGATATGACAGCTTGAGCATACCCTTTCTTGTTCGCAGATGTTGGCAGAAGCAAGATTTATTAATTGTCCTCCATGAGCTACGCTCCTATGACAAAAGACACAAGATACTCCGGATTTAATATGCGAGGCATGCTTTGGGTCGATGTCGGGTGTTCTTCTTACTTCCTCAGTTAAGATATATCTACCATCCCTTTAGCTTTTCTCCATTCTGGATTTTTAACCTCTTCTAAGGTTCGGAAATGAACAAGTGGGAGCTTGATAAGCCTTTCTTTACGGAATTTTTCGTTGTAATAATCGGTGTGGCAAAAGAGTCAGCTTTCTGAGGAGACAACCTTGGAAGCATACACCGGGTCAGTAAAGATTTTGTGAAGCACCTTAATCATGTGTTACTGCCCCCGGAAGGCAAATTTGAAGGTATCTTTTAGCCCCTTGAATTTTGTGAGGAAATAGTTAATAATCTCTGTTTTAGCATGACAATCAAGACAAGCTACATTATGCTTTGCATGGATGTTATTCTTCCAAGTAAAAACTTCTCCTAAAATACCCGGTCCTTCCTTGGGATGGCATTTTGCACAAAACTGAGGTTGACTGGTAAAATGGATGATCTCAATGTTGAGGTAGATGATTAATAAAATAAGGATAAATAAATAAAGAAAATAGCGCTGTTAAAGGATGTTTTTCAACGAAGCTCTTAACTTTAAACAATAATCCCGTATCCCCAATAAGCCCCCTCCTCCTTTCTCTTGAATTTTAAATCCCACCAATTTTATCTGAAAAATCTTGGTTGACAATAAATAGAGTGGTAAATTATTACTATAGTCTTCATAACAAACAGGTATCGGGCATCATTTTCTTATTGGTGCTATCGGTCTTAGGAACATCCTTAAATTATAGGAATTTTAATACTGAGTTTGATGTTTTAATAAATGGAGCCCGGTAGAAACATCATTCTCTATTTTTTTAATGAGATGAAAGAGAATCGGGTATAGTTATGAAAAAGGGGAAAAATCCATCGTGCTTGACTTTTCATCAATTAAGACTAATAATATTTCCATGTTTCTAGCAGTACTTTTTGAAAGGCTGGATGAGAACAAGGTAAAATGCAATCTCTGCAATCATCATTGCGTTATTCCTCCAGGTAAAAAAGGTATCTGCGGGGTTAGAGAAAATCAAGGCGGACATCTTTTTAGCTTGGTCTATGGGAAAATCATAGCGGAAAACGTAGACCCTATAGAGAAAAAACCACTTTATCATTTTTTGCCTGGGAGCCTATCCTACTCCATTGCCACAGTAGGATGCAATTTTCAGTGTAGCTTTTGCCAAAATTATGAAATCTCTCAGTATCCACGGCTTTTTGAGGGAGAGATTCCGGGAAAAAGGAGAAGCCCGGAGGATATTGTTCATGTAGCAAAAATAACAGGATGTAAAAGCATCTCTTACACCTACACAGAGCCAACCATATTCTTCGAGTTTGCCCTTGATACCGCAAAGCTTTCTGCTTCCCAGGGATTAAAGAATGTGTTCGTTTCAAACGGTTATATGACTAAGGAAGCGGTTGACCTAATAAAGTCCTATCTTCATGGCATAAATGTAGACCTAAAATCCTTTAGAGAAAGCTTCTACCAAAAAATATGCAAGGCAAAGCTTTCAGCAGTTTTAGAAACTTTAAAATATCTGAAGCATTGCGGAATTTGGGTTGAGATTACAACTTTGGTCATTCCTGGAGAAAACGATGACCCATCTGAGTTTCGAGAAATGGCAAGCTTTATTAAGAATGAGCTTGGACCTGAGACTCCTTGGCATCTATCCTGCTTTTTCCCTCGCTTTCGCATGCTTGATAAACCCATAACACCGCTTGAAACTTTACAAAAAGCCTACTACATAGGCAAAGAGGAAGGTTTGTCCTACATCTACATTGGCAATGTTCCAGGCAACGAAACTGAACATACTTACTGTCCAAAGTGCCAAGGCTTGGTTATCAAAAGAGAAGGCTTCTTTATCGTTGAAAATAAGTTAGAGGCAGATGGAGCTTGCCCCTTCTGCGGATACCGCTTGGAAGGAGTTTGGAGCTAATACTCTTCGTCTTAGCTGCCCGCAGGCCGCAGATATTTCAAGACCTTTGCTCTTCCTAACCGTAGTTAGGACCCCCCTATTCAACAGATACCGTTGAAAGGCTTCCACCCTTTCTGGCTCTGGGCGTTTAAAAGGTAGCTCAGGATGAGGATTAAAGGGGATAAGGTTTACCTTTACTTTCAAGCCCTTTAGGAAGCGATAAAGCTTCTCAGCGTGTTCTTCTCTGTCGTTTATGTCTTTAAGCAAAACGTACTCAATGGTTGTCCTTCCGTTTTTTATGCGGGGGAAGGCTTTTATGGACTCCCTTAGGTCGGAAAGGGGATATTGCTTAACACCGGGCATAAGATAATCTCTGAGATATTGGTCTGCTGAGTGGAGAGAAACTGCTAAAGCGGTAGGAAAATCCTTGGCAAGAGCCCAAATTTTGGGAATGATGCCAGCTGTTGACACGGTAAGCCTTTTTCTGCTGAAATTAAAACCTTCATGATCGGCGAGGATTTTTAAGCTTTGGACAAGGTTTGTGTAGTTTGTTAAGGGTTCACCCATTCCCATGAAAACAATGTTTCTCAAGGGCAAATTCTCTTCCTTCTCCTTCAACCATCTTTTAGCGAGCACCACGGGGGAGACCCCTAGCTTAGCTCGGGGCGACAAAAAATCCTTCAACCATCTTTTAGCAAGCACCACCTGAGAAATAATTTCCCAGGCTTCTAAATTCCTTTTAAAACCAGAACGAGCGGTTAGGCAGAATTTACATCCCATAGAGCATCCAACCTGAGAGGAAACACAAAGGGTAAAGTGGTCCCTCTCTGGTATAAGAACCATTTCTATGACCTCTCCGTTTTTTAACAGCAGGGCAAACTTAGTAGTCCCATCTTGCGCGGTTTGTATTTCTATTACCTCTGGGAGTTCAAGGCTAAACACCTCTGAAAGTTTGGCCCGAAGTCCTTTAGGGAGGTCTGTCATCTCGTCAAATGATTGGGCAGCCTTGGCTGTTATCCAATGATAAACTTGCCTTGCTCGGTAGGGTTTCTCGCCAAGGGCTATAATATGATTACTTAGCTCATCAAGGGTGAGACCGCGGGACTTGACCTTCATAGGATTTTTTATAGCTCTAAGGCTTTTACTAAATAAACAGTAGGTTCCTTTTGTAATTCTTCAAGGGCTTCTTGGGTTGGCGGCTGGTCTAAAGAGAGAAGGATTATGTTCCTTTTTTTCATGGGGTCTTGCCCAACATACATTCTTGCAATGTTAAGGTTGTGCTTGCCAAGGATGGTTCCGATCTTTCCAATGACTCCAGGACGGTCTTCGTTAAAAATGAAGAGCATATGACCTTCCGGCAGCGCGTCAAGGCGAAAGCCGTTGATCTTCACGATCCTTGGTTCGTTTTTCCCAAAGATTGTCCCTTCAACCAAAACAGAATCTTTTGAGGACAGAACTTTTACTCTAATAAGGGAAGTGAAATCCTCCGCTGATTCTGTTTTAATCTCCGAAACCTTGATATTTCTCTCCTTTGCCCGGATTAGGGCGTTCACATAGTTTACATCTTCTTTAAGGTAGGGGCTGAGGAGCCCTTTGACCAGAGCAACAGTTGCTGGCTTTACATCAAGCTTTGCTACCTCACCAAGATAGGTTATCTCAACCTCAGTGATTGCTCCTTCTATCAATTGAGCGGAAAAAAGCCCGAGCCTTTCTGCAAGGTTAAGAACAGGCTTTAACACTACTAAAGCTTCCCCGGTGATGGCTGGAACGTTTACCGCATTTCTAACAGTGCCATGCAAAAGATAATCAACGACCTGCTTTGCGATTTCAACCGCAACCACCTTTTGAGCTTCAAGCGTTGAAGCACCTAAGTGAGGAGTAACCACCATATTGTCAAGCTTTAAGAGAGGATAATCCGAAGGCACAGGTTCTTTTTCAAAGACATCAAGGGCTGCTCCGGCAAGATGTCCTGAGACCAGGGCTTCATACAGGGCATTTTCATCGACGATCCCGCCCCTTGCGCAGTTGATAAGATACGCCCCCTTTTTCATCTTGCTAATCCTTTCTTTGTTTAATAGATGATAAGTTTCTTTGGTCAAAGGGGTATGAATGGTTACAAAGTCTGATTTAGAAAGAAGCTCATCAAGGCTTACAAGTTCGATCCCTCTCTCTTTAGCAACCTCGGGAGATACAAAGGGGTCGTATCCAAGGACTTTCATCTTAAAGCAAAGGGCTCTTTCGGCAACAATGCTACCAATCCTCCCCAGACCGATGACCCCTAAGACCTTACAGTTTAACTCAACTCCCATAAACTTTTTTCTATCCCAGACCCCAGATTTAACTGCAGCGTTTGCCTGGGGAATGCGTCTTGCTAAAGAGAGTATAAGGGCAAAGGTATGCTCTGTGGCAGAAAGAGTATTACCCCCTGGCACATTCATTACTACGATGCCCTTTTCGGTAGCTTTTGCGACATCAACGTTATCAAGCCCGGTTCCTGCTCTACCAATGACCCTAAGTCTTTTGGCATGGTCGATTATCTCTTTCGTTACCTTTGTTCCGCTGCGGATAATTAAAGCCTCGGCATCCTCGATTTCTTTTTTTAGTTCTTCTGGGGATAAACCTGGTTTATAGACCACATAAAGTCCTGCTGATCGGAGTATCTCTAAACCTTCCTCTGAAAGAGAATCCGAAACAAGGACTTTCATACCTGCCTCCTAGTTAGTTAGATAAAAAGAATGGTTGATGAGAATTCTACTCCAATTTATGCTTTATGCCAAGAAAATTTTAAACTTTAACTCAAAACCACTGCCAAGGTGAGTTGGATGTTGGAGGAGTAGGCAGAGAAGGCGGGGGTGGGGGAGACGGGGGAATAAAATAAGGCTGGTTAGTTGGTGGTGAAATCTTAGGTTGAATTTGTGGGTAAGGTTGAGATTGGGATAAAGGAAATGATTGAGTTGGGGGTGGAGGTGGGGGTGGGATGTCTATCTTAACAAACAGTCTATCTTTGTCTTTAAAAAAAATGTCTGCAATGTAAGGAACAGGATTAAGCTTGCTAAGTCCTGAGGTTATTTTATCTTTTAAGCCCTTTTTTTCTATTTGCTTAATCTCTTGGGCTTTAGTAGTCGTCTGCCCTAACATCGGTATTTCTTGCCTTTCTTCGATTAAAGCTTTTCTTGCCCTATCAAGGTCTGCGCTGAATTTTGACATAAATTCTTGAGGTGAGAGAGCATCTGATGCTGAAAAAATCAGTTTACTCCCTTTGAATATGTCTATCTGGTAGCTTGCCTTTTCAGGGTATAGCGCAATGTTTATCTTTGCTTTCATCTGGGCATCAGGCATGCTTTCTCCAACTCTTGGGACTATGATGTTTTGGACTGCAAGCCTGCTTTCGATCATGTTGATCAGCCCATTTGTCAAGTATTTATAATCTTCAGCAGAGGAATAGGTTAGCTCTACGGGTAGCATCATAGGTTTTGCATGCGTTACAGGGACAAATAAGGCGTTAAAAAGAAGGAAGATAAAGATAAAAGGGAGGGCTTTAGGGGAAAGCCCTCCGCCCTTTGAATTACTTTTTCTTAGACCTTTGTTTTCCAAGCTCCTTTTCCTTTTCGGCTACGATTAACCTTGTTTTCACGATAGTATCAGGTGTTAAGCTCATGGAATCGATGCCACATTCTACCAAGAACTCGGCAAAGTCTGGGAAGTCGCTTGGTGCCTGACCGCAGATACCGATCTTTCTTTTCATTTTTTTAGCCGTCTGGATCACCTCTTTGATGAGCTTCTTTACCGCTGGATTTCTCTCATCATAGAGATGGGAAACAAGCTCTGAGTCTCTATCCAACCCAAGGGTGAGCTGAGTTAGGTCGTTTGAGCCGATGGAGAAGCCGTCAAAGACCTTGGCAAATTCTTCGGCTAAGACCACATTGCTTGGGATTTCACACATCACATAGACTTCAAGCCCGTTGTCACCCTGCTTAAGCCCGTATTTTCCCATGATGCTTATAACCTTTTTCCCTTCCTCAGGTGTTCGGCAGAAGGGAATCATTACCTTGATGTTGGTTAGCCCCATCTCATCCCTGACCTTTTTTAAGGCTTTACACTCTAAGGCAAAGGCTGGCTCAAACTTTGGGTCATAGTAACGGGAAGCACCACGCCATCCGATCATTGGATTGTGCTCAACAGGCTCAAAGAGAAAACCACCTATCAGATTAGCATATTCGTTACTCTTAAAATCTGAAAGCCTTACTATCACATCTTTAGGATAGAAGGCACAAGCAATGGTTGCCACTCCTTGGGCAAGCTTGTCCACGAAAAACTCAGCCTTGTTCTCATAGCCATAAGTCCTATCCTCGATTATCTTAACCACTCTGGCAATCCTTTTATCTGTCTTAGCCTTTTCTTTGAGCTCATCGAAGTAGACCAAAGCAAGAGGATGTATTCCGATGTGAGAGCCGATGATAAATTCTAAACGGGCAAGCCCTACTCCGTCATTGGGAATCTGCCCCTGAGCAAAGGCTTGCTCTGGAATTCCTACGTTCATCATTATCTGGGTCTTCGTTTGGGGTAGATGTTCAAGGTCAATCCTTTCCACTTCAAAGGGGACAATCCCTTCAAGGACTCTACCTTCTTCACCCTGGGAACAATCAACGGTGATCTCTTGCCCTGTGATTATCTTTTTGGTTGCTACCTCTGTGCCTACAATGCAGGGTATGCCGAGCTCTCTTGAGACGATTGCTGCATGACATGTGCGACCGCCTTTATCAGTGACGATTGCTGAAGCTTTCTTCATGATCGGTTCCCAGTCTGGGTCGGTCATCGTGGTAACCAAAACTTCGCCCTCTTTAAACTCTGCGATTCCGCTGACATCAAGTATCACTCTGGCTTTACCCTGCCCAATCTTACTTCCTACGGCCTTACCAGTGCAGATGACCTTACCTTCACCTTTTAGTTTATATATCTCATAGAATTTTTGTTCTTTAGTGGCATGGACTGTTTCCGGACGAGCTTGAACGATGTAAAGCATACCTGTGCCAACAGATTTACCGTCTCCATCCTTTGCCCATTCAATATCCATAGGACGTCCATAATGTTCCTCAATGATCATCGCCCAGCGAGCAAGGGTTAAAATTTCTTCATCGTTAAGCACAAAACGCTTTCTCTCATCGTAAGTGGTTTTAACCTCTTTTAAAGGTTTCTTTGGGTTTGAACCATAAACAAGCTTTACATCCTTTGAACCAAGCCTTTTTGTGACGATTGGTTTATATCCAAGCTTGAGGGTAGGCTTAAAGACATAAAACTCATCCGGGTTAACTTTTCCTTGGACAACATACTCTCCAAGCCCCCAAGAACCAGTGATGTAGACAACATCCCTAAAACCGCTCTCTGTGTCAAGGGTAAACATAACGCCAGAACAAGCAGAGTCGGAGCGGACCATCTTCTGGACAGCTACCGATAGATAAACATTGAAATGGTCAAATCCTTTATCCTCCCTGTAAGAGATTGCTCTATCTGTAAAAAGAGAAGCAAAGCACTTTTTAACATAATCAACTACCGCATCCTCGCCTTGGACATTAAGATAGGTCTCCTGTTGACCAGCAAAGGAGGCATCAGGAAGGTCTTCAGCGGTGGCTGAGGACCTTACGGCAACATCTAAATTTTTACCATACTCTTCTTCAAGGATACGGTAGGCTTTTCTTATCTCCTCTTCAAGCTCCTTTGGCATTTGAGCGTTGAGAATGAGGTTCCTAACGATCCTTCCCCTTCGTTGTAAATCGAGGACATCGTGGGTGTCAAGCCCTTTTAAGGCTTCTCTAATCTTGTCATCAAGATGGTTCTTTTGAATAAAGTATTTATAAGCCTCAGCGGTGACGGCAAACCCATCAGGAACGTTTATCCCCTTTGGGGTAAGTTTAGAATACATTTCTCCCAGGGAGGCATTTTTACCACCAACCAAGGGGACATCTTTGTAAGAGATATCTTTAAAGAAAAGGATGAAGGGTCTTTCAGACATACTCCCCCCTTTGACTTATTTTTTTGAAGATTAACAAAAGAAATAATACCTGTCAAGATGTGGTATAAAAGGAGTTTTGTAGTAAATTGTAGAACATGGAATGGGGAAGGGGTTATGTGCAACTTTACATCGGGGAAGGGAAGGGGAAGACAACAGCCGCCTTAGGGTTAACCATCAGGGCAATCGGTGCCGGGCTAAAGATAGCCTTTTTTCAGTTCTTTAAACCTCCTACTTCATCCGAAGTAAAGGTTCTTGAAAGCTTCTATCCTCAAGTTTTGTATCAAAACTTCCACGCTGGTAATTTTGTAATGGGCAACCTCTCTCAAGAATTGATAGAAGAAATTCGAAGAGGATGGAAAAGAGCTTTAGAAGTTGCCGAAAAGAGGGAATATCAAATTCTTGTTCTTGATGAGCTTACCTATGCCTTAAATTGGGGTATAATCAGCGAGAGCGAGCTTATTTCTTTTTTACAAAAAAAGCCAACTTCCCTTGAGGTTGTTATTACTGGAAGGTATGCCCCGCAAAGCTTAATTGATGAGGCTGACCTGGTTACTGAGATGAAGCTGATAAAGCATTATTTTAATTGCGGAGTTCCTGCAAGGCTTGGTATCGAAAAATGAAGGAACTTGAGAAAATAAAAGAAAAAGTGAAGGCTGGAGAAAGATTAACCCCTGAAGAGGGGCGTCTTCTTTTTAAGCTTCCCCTTCATGACCTTGGATCTTTAGCAAGAGAAGTCCGTTTTAGGTTAAATCCTCAGCAAATAGTAACCTATGTCGTAGATAGAAACATCAACTATACGAACGTTTGTATTTCAGGATGTAAATTTTGCGCCTTCTTCGTCCCTCCAAACTCCCCAAAGGCTTTTCTTTTAAGCTTTGAGGAGCTTGCTAAAAAGATAGAGGAAACTTTAGCCCTTGGAGGATACCAAATCCTCTTACAAGGAGGGTTGCACCCTGAGCTTTCCTTAGAGTACTACGAAGACCTATTTAGGTTCATTAAACAGAGGTTCCCTCAGGTTCATCTACATGCTCTTTCACCGCCTGAGATTATCTATCTTAGTAAAACCTCGGGGCTATCAGTTGAAGAAGTTTTGAAAAGGCTTATTTCTGCAGGTCTTGATTCTATTCCTGGTGGTGGGGCTGAGATCCTTGTTGACCAAGTCCGAAAGCAGATTTCACCCCGCAAGGCAACCTCACAAGAATGGCTCTATGTTATGGAATGCGCCCATAGACTTGGTCTTAAAACCACGGCCACCATGATGTTTGGGCATGTTGAAACAGAGGAAGACATAATCGAACACTTAGATAATATACGAAGCCTTCAAGATAAAACTTCAGGTTTTACAGCCTTTATACCCTGGACCTTTCAACCAGGGAACACTTCCCTTTCTCATCTTAAAAAAGTAGGTTCGGCAAGATACTTACAAGTCTTAGCCATAAGTAGGATCTATCTTGATAACATCAAGAATATTCAAGTATCTTGGGTTACTCAAGGACCAAGGATAGCCCAGCTTGCCCTTGATTTTGGAGGAAATGATTTTGGAAGCACCATGATAGAAGAGAATGTCGTTTCTGCAACAGGAGTGTCTTTTCGTTTAAGCGAAGAAGAAATTCGAAAATACATCATAGGAGCAGGCTACATCCCTAAGAGAAGAAGGATGGACTATACTCTTCTTGAATAGAGCCTAAATCAAACATGGAAGAAATACTAATTCATCCCAAGGAACACTACCTTTTTAGGGCAAAAGTCATCATTCCTGTCACCAAGCCTCCTATTTTTTCCGGTTGCGTTGAGATAAAAGACCAAAGAATAGTTGGTATCTATTCTTATAAAGAGCTTAAGCAAGCACCTCCCAAAGCCAAGTTCATAGACCTTGAGGACCTGGTTTTATTCCCAGCCTTAGCCAATGTGCACACCCACCTTGAGCTTTCAGCCCTAAGGTTCAGGATTTTACCATCAGGCTCATTTATTAATTGGCTTCATCAAGTTATTAAAAAAAGAGAAACTTTAACTCCCGTAGAGATGGCAGAGTCGGCAAGGTTTGCCCTGCTTGAGCTTTGGAGAGAGGGAATTTCTATCCTGGGAGATGTTGGAAACACAGGGATAACTATTCCTGTCCTCAAGGAATCACCGCTTCGAGGTTATTTTTTTGAAGAAATCCTCTGCTTTAAAGGGAAAATAGAGCTTAAAGACAGGCAAAGCATCAATGGACGAGTAAAAACTACCTACTCAGCCCATTCTCCATACACTGTTACCCCCATCATGATCCAGGCTATAAAATCCTATACTCGGAGACATAAAACGCCCTTTATGATCCATTGTGCAGAATCTCAGGAGGAAGTAGAGTTTTTGTTACGGGGAGAAGGTCCTTTGGTTAATCTTCTTGTTTCAAGGAGGAAGTGGGACGAGAGCTTTACCGTGAAGGGGTTCACACCCTTTTCTTATCTTGAAAGCTTAGGGCTTCTTGACGAAAACACAATCTTAGTCCACTGCGTTCACTTAACAGAGGATGACCTTAGGACCCTTAAAAAACGAAACCCGATAATCTGCCTTTGTCCTCGGAGTAATCTTTACACAGGGGCAGGCATCCCAAAGCTTCCTCAGCTTTTAGCCTGCGGGCTAAGGGTTGTTCTTGGGACGGATTCCTTAGCAAGCGTTGACAGGCTTTCAATCTTTGAAGAGATTAGGACTTTACACAGTTTTTATCCAGAAGTCCCAGCAACGGAACTACTCCTTATGGCCACACAGAGGGGGGCAAAAGCCCTTGGCTTTGACGGTGCTTGCCAATTAACTGAAGGGGCAACCCCAGACCTTTTAGCCATAAGCCTTTCTTTTCCACTATCCGAAGACCCAGAAAAAGCCCTTATTGAATTTATCCGAGCCGAGAAAAAAATCGTCTATAGGATCCATGCTTAGGGTAGGCTTCCCTATTTACCTAAACACCTTGCCCTTTCTTTATCATCTTTCATGGGGATCCCTCGCTACGCTCGGGAGGACAGGAAAGATGAACGGAATTGAGCTTGTCTTTGATGTGCCTTCTCGGTTAAACGAGAAATTGGCTGTAGGGGAGATCACTTGTGGGCTTTGCTCAAGCGTTTTTTATGCTAAACACTTTGAAGACTATATTCTTATTCCTGACATCTCTATAAGCGCGGTTGGTAAGGTAAAAAGTGTTTGCCTCTTTCATAAAGTTCCTCTATCAGAGCTTTCAGGTAAAACCATTGGCATAACGCCAGAGACTGAAACTTCCTTTGCTCTTCTTCGTCTTGTCCTTGAAAGGATGAAAGAAGTTAAGCCGGTCTATTTGAAGCTCAACCATTCATCCCGAGGTTTAAGCAATGGAGAGGCTCAAGCTTTTTTTGAAATTATTGATGGCTACTTAGCCATAGGTAACGAGGCGCTTGAGCTACTCTATACCGAAAAGTTTCCTTTTGTAACTGACCTTGCTGAGGTATGGCTTGAAGAAACGGGGTATCCCTTTGTCTTTGCCCTCCTTTTGGTAAGAAAGGAGATCCTGTCGAACTACAAAAAAGAATTAAGAAGCCTTGCTGAAAACTTATACCTTAGCCGAGCCAAAGCTTTAGCCGACCTTTCTCTCATCGTCAAAGAACATTCCTCCTCTTTGGATAAAGCCTTTCTCCTTGATTATCTTCATCATCTTGAATTTGATTTCTCTGGTCTAAAGCAAAGGGCATTCCTTTATTTTTGCCAAAACCTGCTTGACATGGGGATAATTTCCAAAATACCCACTCTTAAGTTTGTCCACTTTTAAGCATGGATAAAAGCGCCGCTCATAAAGATTTTATGAAGGATAAGTTTGGAAAGATCACCAGGTATTATGACTTGGCAAATAGCATTTGTAGTTTTTGGCAAGACAAGGGCTGGAGAAAGGAAGTTTCTCAAGCCTTAGATGAGGTTGATCCTCCCATCCTTGACCTCTGCTGTGGTCCCTATACCTTGACCTTAGAGATCTTGAAAAGAAAAAAGCGTATAGCCTTTGCCTTAGACTTAAGCCGGGAAATGTTAAGGTTTGGTCTAACAAAAAGAGCGCCTGACCTCTCTTTTGTCTATCCAGTTTTTGGGGATGCCGAGGAGCTTCCCTTTAAGGACGAAACCTATGGTGCGGTAACCATGGCCTTTGGTTTTAGAAATTTGGTTAATCGAGATAAGGCTCTACAGGAGATGCATAGAGTCCTAAAAAAGGATGGGCTTCTCGCAATTTTAGAATTTTCAAAGCCTAAACTTCCCATTTTCCGAAAGGTGTATTTTTTTTATTTAAAAAACATCATACCCCTAATAGGTGGCCTGCTTACAGGGGATTATCAAGCTTACAGGTATCTTGCTACATCCATAGAAAACTTCCCAGAGGTAGAAACAGTAAGAGGAATGCTAAGAAAAACATGTTTTTCCGAGGTTTTTACAAAAAGTTTAACCTTTGGAGTGGTCACCTTATATCTCTGGAGAAAGATTTAAGTTTTTTTTAGGATAGCCGAATAGAATAACTAGAAATTTTTTAAATTGTTTTGATAAGCCTTAGCCAGGAGGACTAACATGAAGGTAGAACTTCAAAAACACATCGTTTTAGACCCCGGTACGCAGTCTCAACAAACCCAACAAAAAGAACCCATTCAAAGGGTTGAAAAAGCTCAAGCTCCTTCTTCATATAAGGATCAAACAAAATTAAGCCAAGAGGAGCTTAAGGAGCTTTCAAAAGCCCTCAACCACTTTCTTTCTCTTTTTAATCTTGAAACTAAGCTTGTGTACAACAAGGATGCTGGGCAGGTGGTCGTTCAGGTGATAGACAAAAGAACCAATGAGGTTATTAAGCAGATCCCCCCAGAGGAGCTTTTAGAGGTAGCAAAAAAAATTCATGAATTTATAGGAATTTTTTTAAAAACAAAAGCTTAATTTAAATCTTCTATAGATTTCCAATTTTTTACCAGATTTTGAGCTTAATTCTTCCTTGACTTTTTTAATAAACTCTTATAACTATTTTAACAAAATATTAAGATATTCAAGGAGGGGGAGATGAAAAAGTTTCTTATTACTACCACTTTAATTGCCTTTTTGAGCACACCTGCTTTGGCAAAATTTGACCACTCTGAGGTGATAACCGGTAATTTTACATCTGGTCCTGAGGTGACTGCTCAGTGTCTTCAATGTCATGAAAAGGCCGCAAAAGACCTCATGGCAACTTCCCATTGGAAATGGAAAGGGATCCCCTATCATATCGGGAGATTTCAGAACCCTGCAAATGCTAAAAAAGAATGGGGAAAGATCAATGAGTTCAACAACTACTGTGTCAATCCAATGGGTGGAAATTTTGAATTTTGTGGGAGATGTCATGCAGGATATGCTAAGGAGTACTCTCAATGTGAGGCTCAAGACCCTAAATTGATAGACTGTTTGGTTTGTCATACTAAAGAAAGGGACTATTTTAAGAATAAAAAGCCGGGTGGCGTTGTAGAACCTGCTATACTAAACAAAGCAGCTAAAAAAATAGGAAAACCTGAAAGATTTAACTGTGGCTGGTGCCATTTTGCTGGCGGTGGTGGAGATAATGTAAAACATGGTGGCTTGTACAGTAAAATGGGTGGGAAAATTCCTGCCGAAGTAGATGTGCACATGGGTAAGCTTGATATGCAATGTCAGGATTGTCATGTAACAAAAGATCATAAGATAGCTGGTGCTTCCTCGATGTTAGCAACTTTCACAAGTAGGATAGCTTGCACTGATTGCCATAGCGGTAAAGTTCATGAAAAGGCTAAAGCTGGTAAGCTTTTAGATCGTCATACAAAGAGCATAGCCTGTGAAACCTGCCACATCCCTGCGATAGCAAGAGGAGGGATCGCTACAAAGCTCCATTGGGATTGGAGCTATGTGGGTAAGGATGAAAAAGAGATTGAGGGTAAAGAGGAGTATGGACGTGAAGTATTTGCAAAGCATAAAGGACTTTTTAAATGGGGAGTTAACGTAGTTCCAGTGTATGCTTGGTATAATGGAAAGATGGAAAGATACATGATGGGTGATAAGATCCAAGATCCTTCAAAACCTGTATATCTTAATAAACCTATGGGAAGTATAAAAGACCCGAACGCAAAGATCTATCCTTTTAAGGTCCACACTGGGAAACAACCCTACGATATACAGTATAAACATCTTCTTGTTTTTAGAGTTTGGAAGGCTCTTTGGAGTGATTATAATTGGGAAAAGGCTTTGACCTTAGGGAGCAAAGAATCTGGGTTACCTTACAGCGGAAAATACGATTTTATTAACACAATTTTTTACATTGCGGCTAAACATGAAGTAGCTCCAAAGGATAAAGCTTTGACCTGCAATGACTGCCATTTTAACCAAAGAATGGATTGGAAAGCCCTTGGATATCCAGATGACCCTGCTTTGGTTTTAGGAAGGTTCACTAAAGGATTAGTGAAAGAAAAATCTGCAAAAAAATAGTTTTTTAAAAATTTAAGATTAAAATAGCAGGCCGGGGTAGGATAAACTATCCCGGCTTTTATTGTTTTTTCCCTGTTTTATGATAATTTTTCTAAAAGCTCAAGACCAAAATTATATTACCTGGAGGAAGAAATGAAGGACTACACGGTGGCTGTGGTTGGGGCAACGGGTGCGGTTGGAAGAATGATGCTAACCTTGCTTGAAGAGAGGAATTTTCCAGTTAAAGAGTTTCGTCTTTTTGCCTCAACAAGGTCAAAAGGTATGCTCCTTCCCTTCAAAGGTGAGCAGATCCCCGTGGAAGCCTTGGAAGAAGCAAAAAGCTTTAAGGGCATTGATATAGCCCTTTTTTCGGCTGGTGGGCAAAGAAGCCTTGATTTTGCCCCGCTCTTTGCAAGAGACGGTGCTGTAGTGATAGATAACTCAAGCGCCTGGAGGATGGACCCGGATGTCCCTATCGTTGTCCCTGAGGTCAACCCTCATGCAGTGGCTGGTTATACTAAAAAAGGCATCATCGCAAATCCAAACTGTTCCACCATCCAGATGGTTGTTGTTTTGAAGCCTCTTCATGATGTGGCAAGGATAAAGAGGGTTGTAGTTTCGACCTATCAATCTGTTTCTGGCGCAGGGCAGAAGGCTATCTTTGAGCTTATGGAGCAGACTAAGGCTTGGTGTGAAGGAATTCCTATGCCTCTTCCTAAGCACCTTCCTCAGAGGATCGCCTTTAACTGCATCCCTCATATCGATGTCTTTTTACCAAACGGTTACACTAAAGAAGAAATGAAGATGGTTGAGGAGACAAAAAAGATTATGGAAGACCCAAGCATAGCTGTTTCCGCAACCACGGTTAGGGTCCCAGTTTTTTACGGACATGCAGAAAGCGTAAACATAGAAACAGAAAAAAAACTTACCGCTGAGGAGGCTCGCGAAATCTTGAGGAAAGCGGAAGGTGTGGTCGTCCTTGACGACCCTCAGAACAAGCTTTATCCAATGCAAGTCGATGTTGCCGGAATGGATGAGGTGTTTGTCGGAAGGATAAGAGAGGACTTGAGCATTGAGAAGGGGCTTAACATGTGGGTCGTTGCCGACAACATCAGAAAGGGTGCAGCAACGAACGCCGTTCAAATCGCTGAAATTTTGATTAAAAATTACCTCTAAAAATACCTTGAAGTTAGTCGTTGAGGAATACAAAGGATCTTTCGTAAAGAAATGTCCGGGGACTAAGAACTATCTATGTTGCGGGTATATTATCTTTCATTTTGCAGAAAACTGTTCCCTTGGTTGTTCTTACTGTATACTTCAAGCCTATTTCAATAGGCCTGGATTTAGGATTTGGGCAAACTTAATCGAGGATGGACTTACAAGCCTCCATTCCATTCTTAAAGAAAGAACCGAAAAAGGAGAGCTTACACGCTTAGGCACGGGTGAATTTACAGATAGCTTAGTATTTGAAGCTTTAACCGGTGTAGCAAGGACCTTGATAGAGTTTTGGAAAGAGACTGACCCTTTTGCAGTCCTTGAGCTTAAAACTAAAACTGCTCCTTCTTCAGCTTTTTATTCAGAGCTTCCAAGCGATAAACGAATTATTTTTGCCTGGTCCGTAAACACAGAGATAATAATAGAAAAAGAAGAAAAGCACACGGCAAGTTTAAAGGCTCGGTTTCAAAGCGCGGAGGAGGCTCTAAAACATGGCTTTAGCCTTGCCTTCCACTTTGACCCTATCATCCTTTATGAAGGGGGAGAAGCCGAGTACTCTAAAGTTCTTGAAGAGATCCTAAACAGGTTTCCTCTAAATAGAATTGCTTGGATTAGCCTTGGGATGTTGAGGTTTCCAGCTGAACTTAAAGAGGTAGCGCCAAAAAATTTTCCTAAGACAAAAATCTACGCCGATGAGTTTATAAGAGGTCTTGACCAAAAGTATCGCTATTTTATTGACAGAAGGATTAAAGCCTACAAAAAAATTTTAGAGCCTTTTAGAAAGTATTTAGACGAAATTCCCCTTTACTTCTGCATGGAAGGAAAAAGGGTCTGGCAGGAGGTTTTAGGGAAACCTTTTCAGACTTCGGAAGAGGTAGCCAAGCTTCTTGGTTCTTATGCCAAAAGGACATGCTTTTCTTAGCCCTTCTTATAGCCCTTTTCCTATCGTCCTGCCAGAGTTTGCCTAATTCAAAAGTAAAATCATGCCAAGACTGCCATGTCGAAATTCTAAAGACCGAGCTTAAGGTTAAGGAACACAACCTTTCTTGTATCCTTTGTCATGGTGGAAAAGAGCAAGCAATCACAAAAGATTCTGCCCATAAAAACCTTGTTAAGTCTCCTTCTCCGGATAGAGTTTTTTCTGTATGCGGTAAATGTCATTGGCAGGAAGCCAAAGGAATAGCTAAATCCCTGCATTACACCCATCAAAAAAAGGCAAATTTTCTGCTCGCCCGCTTTGGTTTAGGTTTGAAAGCATCTTCTTTATCAGACCTTTTCCCTTTGTCAGAGAATAATTCTTTAGATGAAAAGAGTAAGCTTGTTCTTGAGTTTTTTGGGAAGCGTTGTTTTACCTGTCATATCTTTTACGAAGGTGAGGATTATGAATTGACCCATCGGGGAAAGGGTTGTTTAGCCTGTCATAGAGTGCATACTTACGAAAAACCAAGGAACGAAGAATGTCTTAGCTGTCATTACAGTATCAGGGTCGGAATGGACTACTTAGGGAAGGCACCTCACAACTGGTTTGTAGACTATCGGTCGCCTTTTGTTGAAGGTAAGCTTCCTCCCCGTCCGTATGGAATAGAATACTATGACTTGAAAGCTGATGTTCATGCAAGCCATGGTTTTTCCTGCACTAATTGTCATGGAAAAGAGGAGATAATGTTTAGCCTGAAAAGGGCAAGCTGTCTTGATTGCCATAAAAAGGTTTTAGAGGATAGGCTTATATTTCATAAGAAAAGCCTTTTACAAAAGGTAAGTTGTGCTGTGTGTCATGCAACCTTTATCAATCAGGATGAGTATAAAGCCTGTGAGCTTGTGAGAAATGATGAGGATGCAGAAAAGTTCTCTGAGGTCTATGTTCAGGAATCATCTGACATAGAAAGGTATTTTCTTTCTCTTTGGGAAAGAAAAAAGCCCCTTCCCGCTATGAGGGATGGCTTAACAGGGAGGCTAAAGGATGGACTTTGGTTATGCTTTCTTGAAAACAGGACCTTTGAAAGGGTTAACCTTGGTAAAGACAAAGATGGAAAACTATGCATTATGAGAAAAGAAAAAGTTAAGATAACCTTTGATAATGAGACGGTTTTTGCCGATTTAAGCGTGTGTAAATTTCCGCATACCATCAGCAAAAAGGCAAATCCTTTTCGGAGCCTTGAGGTGATAAAGAATGAACTATCCAAAGGTCGTCGTAAATAGGAAAGGAGTCGAGAAGATTTTAAAGGGGTATCTTTGGCTAACCCTTGATGAGGTAAAATCAGCAAAATCTCAGCTTGAGCATTTTCCTGAAGGAAGTTTGGTAAGCCTATACAGCGAGGAAGGTTATTTCCTTGCTCAAGGTTATTTTAATCCTAAGGTAAGGTATTGTATAAAAGTGCTATGCAGAGAGGGTGTGCCAATAGATAAAGAGTTTTTTGCTAAAGCCTTTAAAAAGGCTTTAAACTTGAGAAGGGAGCTTTATCCAGGAGAAGTTGCCTTTCGTCTTATCTTTTCTGAAGGGGATTTTTTGCCCGGTCTTATCGTGGATGTGTTTGATAAGGTTGCTGTAGTTCAGGTCTATACCTTAGGAATGGAAAAGCTTTTAAGCCACATCATATCAGCTCTAAGAGAAGTGCTTGAACCTTCTTCCGTCGTTTTGAAGAACGATGCTCAAAAGAGGAAGGAAGAGGGGCTTTCGCTTTACACTGAGGTTGCTTGGGGGTGTGTAGATGAACCTCTACTCGTTGAGATGGATGGTATAAAGTTTTTAATTCCAGTGCTTTCTGGACAGAAAACAGGCTTTTTTCTAGACCAGAGGGATGCAAGAAGGTATTTGGCTAAGCTTTCACAAGGTAAAGAAGCTTTAGACCTTTATTCCTATGTGGGTGGTTTTTCCTTTTATGCGTTGAAAGGAGGAGCGAAGAGGTCAATCCTTGTTGACCGCTCACAAGCGGCTTTAGATTTAGCAGAGGAAATAGCCAAGCTAAACGGGTTTTCTGAAAAGGTCGTTTTGATAAAAGAGGATGTGCTAAACTATCTCAAAAATCCGTCTTTTTTGGCTGATGTGGTGATTGCTGACCCCCCTGCTTTTATAAAATCAAAAGGAGATTTAGACCAGGGCTTAAAGCTTTATGATACTCTATACTTTTCCTGTCTTAGAATTTTTGCTGAAAGATTTGGCTTCTTAGCCCTTTTTTCCTGCTCCCATTTTCTTGCCGAAGAAACCCAAGAGGAGATAATCAAACGAAGCTTGGCTAAGCTTGGCTTTAGAGGAAGAATAATAAAAAGGCTTAGTCAAGCGCAAGACCATCCTATCAATCCTATGGTAAAGGAAACTTATTATTTAAAAGGGCGGGTGCTTTATTTGGAAAATTCTTAAAATTTTAAATCTTTCATCCCTCCGCAGCCATCTTCGTGAAATGGTTTTTCGCACCCCCCTTCGTAGCAACCTTTACCTGAAAACCCCCGAGGATTGACAAATTTAAACCAACTTAACACTCCCGCTTTTATATCCTCTTCTTTGGCTCCTTTGCTTGCAAGATATTTAGCGAGACCCTTCCAGGACCTCCAAAGATTGCAATCGCATCAGCAGGTTAGGGCTTTGTAATCTGAACAGCAGGGGGCAGGGATTTGAGAAAGGGCGTTTTTATACCTCTGCTCTTGCTAAGGAGTTAGTTTAAGCTCGGAGTTTAGCCTAATAAATCTTTTGTATCCTCTTTAACATCAGAGAAATTAACTTTAGACGCTGTTGAAGATTTTAGCTCCGTTAAGGATACAAAACATGCTGCTACTCCAATAAAACCAAGGATGATCAGTTTTTTAAACATCTTTTTCCTCCCTGATTAATTTTTGCAATCTTTACCCATACTATCCATAGGAGTTGAGGAGCCATGAGAAGATCCTTCTTGACACATCATAGAATGATCATGCATAGAAGACTTATCCATCATTTGCTTACGACAAGGGCAACTACAACAACCTGTTGAAGACTTTCCTACAGATTGCATCTCTTTCTGTGATGGGTGCTGATGCACTTCTTCGGCATAACCTACGCCCGGCATTGCTCCAAGCAAACCGAGACCCAGAAAAAAAGCAAGGATCGTTGTCCTCATGGAACGCATCCAATTTTTGAAATTTTGATTGTAAAATATAATTGACATTTTTTTAAAAAAGTCAAGATATAAAGAAGGCTGTTCAAGTGTTCCTTAGCCTTTCAGCTCGGGGAATAGAGGGATCCCTTGTTTGAAGCTTGAGGACTACATAAAAGGATCTCTGATCAATAAAAAGAGATCAGGCTAATTTTGCAAGCAGGCAATTTGATATTAGAATTTTTCTAATAAGCTATGTCCCAGCGTTTTAAGCTCCTTTTTTTAGGTGTAATTTGGCTAATCTTACTTATCTTTAGCGGAACCCTTGGCTATATGCTAGATGATTTTTAATCCAGCGGGAAACACCGTTATTTAAGAAGGGGATATACTTATTGCCCTTGGAGAAAGGGAAAGGATTGAGAAATTGAGCGAGCTTGCTAAAAGGAAGGGCTAAGATATCTTCCCTTTAAAAAATGCTTTCCAGCTGATTCGATAAGCACCTTAACAAGCTCTCCTTCAAGGTCTAAGTGTGGGGCGGAAAAGTGGACGATAATGTTGCTAGTAGTTCTACCGGTAAGTTGGGTTGCATCCCTTTCGCTCATTCCTTCAACAAGCACCTCAACCTCTTTCCCAACATAGGATTGATAGACCTCTGCGGTGATCTTAGCTTGTGTCTCATGAACCCTCTTTAGCCTTTCTTCTTTAATCTCCTCAGGCACTTTGTCCTGGAAGTTTGAGGCTACCGCAAAGGGTCTATCTGAGTATTTAAAAGAGAAGATCTCCTGAAACTTTACCCTTTCAAGCATATCTAAGGTCTGCAAAAAGTCTTCCTCTGTCTCGCCAGGAAAGCCAACGATGATGTCAGAAGTTATGGCTATCTCTGGGCAGAGGTCCCTTAATCTTTCAACCTTCGCTAAGTATTCTTCGTCAGTATACTTTCTGTTCATAAGCTTTAGAATTTTATTTGACCCTGCTTGGAGCGGAAGATGGATATGTTTGCAAACCTTGGGAATTTCAGCAATAACCCGCATGAGTTTTTCCGTTAAGTCTTTGGGATGGCTTGTGGTAAACCTAATTCTTAGGAGACCATCTATTTGAGAGACTCTCTCAAGAAGGTCTGCAAAGTCGCCATAGCTTTTTTCTTTAAGCCCGTAAGAATTGACATTTTGACCAAGCAAAGTTACCTCTTTGACTCCCTCTTCCTTCACCAGATGTTCAATCTCCCGCAAAATGTCTTCAGGGGGTCTGCTTACCTCCCTTCCTCTCACATAAGGGACGATGCAATAGGTGCAAAAGTTATCGCAACCCTGCATGATGTTGACAAAAGCTTTCACTCTCGTAGGCTTGTTTGACCCAAGGACTAAAGGGGGCTTAAAATCAGGTTTTAGTTCTGTCCGAACAACGGGTCTTCCTTCCCGTAGGCGGAGCTCAATTGCCTGTCTTATTTGATAAAAGACTTGGGTGCCAAGAACTATGTCCACATAGGGATATCTTTCAACTATCTTTTCTCCTTCCTGCTGGGCAACACAGCCCATCACCCCAAGGAGGAGATCCGGTTTTTTCTTTTTTAGCTCTTTGAACCTTCCAATTTCGCTGTATAGCTTGTGCTGAGGTTTTTCCCGAACCGAACAGGTGTTTATCAAAATCAGGTCCGCAGATTCTGGGTCATCTGTAGGGACAAAATCAGGCTTAAGAAGCGATAACACTATCTCCGAATCCTTTTCGTTCATCTGACAACCAAAGGTCCTAATGTAGACCTTTTTCATAGTTTTAATGATAAAGCAATACTTTAAGTTTTTCTATCTTCTTAGAGGTTCCTAAAGACATATAATCTTCTGAGAGATTCCTCAGCTAATGCCTCGGAACGACAAAAAGCTTCTAAGAGGATCCTTAAGACATATAATCCGTAGAAGGTAGTGTTAAGAAAGGAAATGCCTTGAGAATTTCTTCCAAAACCAAAATCTCCGTTTAGGGAGGATTGGACAAAGCTTAGGGCTTTTTTAGAGACCTCTTTTTCAAGCCTGTTAAAATAGTAAAGAATGTTTATACCAAAGTAAGTGTTTTCCATAAACGAGGTCGTCCCGGGCATAAAACCAAAGCCCCCATCCGGATTTTGAGAGGATAACACAAAATTTAAATTTTTTTCAACAAACTCAGGAAGGGGGGACAAAAGATAGTAAAGGAGCTCAAGGGTTAGCCTTTCTTCCGTAGGGAGGGATTTTTTTAAAGAAAATCTTTCGCTTTGCTCCGTAGGGTCTAAAGTTTGGGCTATGCTAAAAAGTATGGCAAGCCTTTTTACAGAGGTAGCTTTTGCCAAAAACTCATCCAAATACTTTTTAAACTCCTTTGAGTTTGGCCTAGCCCCATCTAACAGAGATAAAGCCTTAAGGTAGTAGAGAAAAGTTTCGGGTAGCAACTCCTGCCAGGAAATCATTGAAAGGTAAGAAAGATGTTTGGACTTAGAAGTTTCATCCAAAGCTTGACAAAGGTCTAAGATGGCAAGACCAAAATAGGTATCCTCAACCGTAGAAGGAAGCAAAGGGGTTGCCCCAAACCCTCCCCCTTCTTTCTCTCTTTTTTTAGCAAAGCTTTCCGCTCCCTCTTTAATTTGTTTCCAAAAATTAAGGGTCATCTCAGGATAGAAAGTTTATCCCTTTGGGAATTTTTAGCCATAGCTTCTTCATTAAGTGCTGTAAGCTCTTCAGTAGGGGAAGCCTTTTTTACTTCATTAATCGCTTTGAGATGCTCTTTATAAGTTTTAGAAAAAATATGTTTACCTGTGCCATCTGCTACAAAGTAAAGATAGGGAACCTTGGCCGGAGTTAAGACGGCTTTAAGAGAGGATAAGCTTGGATTGCCGATGGGAGTTGGCGGAAGGTCGTTGTGTAAATAGGTGTTGTAGGGACTTTTCACTGAACGGTAATCCTTGTAGGTTAGCCTTCTAAAACTCTTTAAAGCGTAGTTTATGGTTGGGTCTGCCTGAAGGGGCATTCCTTTTTTAAGCCTGTTTAGATATACGGCGGAAATTATGGGCTTTTCCGAATCATAAAAGGCTTCTTTTTCAACGATAGAGGAAAGGATTACTATCTCCCGTAGTGTAAGATTGCTTTTTTGGGCAAGGGGCTCTAAGGATTTCCATTTTTCCCAAAAGTTCCGGACCATAGTGGAAATAATTTGAGGACAAGGAGTATTTTTAGCAAAAAAATAGGTATCAGGGTATAAGAAGCCCTCAGCGGTATCGGAAGGTATTCCAAGTTTTCGTAAGAATTCTTTGTTTTCAGCCCATTTTAAGAATTCTTTTTTAGAACAAACTCCTTCCTTTTCTAAGATTTCTGCAATTTGCCACAGGGTTGCCCCCTCAAAAACGGTTATTTTGTGTTGAAAAACCTTACCTTTTGCGAGGATGTCTAAAATTTCGCTAATAGTTTGATAAGGATAAAAGGCATACTCTCCGGCTTTAAATTCTTTATTTTTGCCTGAACGAAGGGCTTCGATTATAAAGACTACACGGTTTTTGATTATTCCATTTTGATAGAGTTTTTGGGCTATATCTAAAAGTCCCTCTCCTCTTTGAATTTCAATGATTTTAGGAGGCAGGTTTTTATTCTGAGAAGGGGGTTGAAGTCCTTCGAAGTAGAGACCGGCAAAGATAAAAAGGTGAAAGACAAGTAAAAGTAAGATGTAGACCTTTCTAAACCTTGTTAATTCCATAATTTAGGATTATTTTTACTTCTCGAAAATTATTAAGGGGGAAGGCATGAGCTTAGAAGAGGTCATCAAAGCATTAGAAAAGGAAGCCATGGAAAATCCTCACGCCGTTTGGGCTCAGCATAGGCTTGCCGTAGCATACTACAACGCAGGAAAATTTCAAGAGGCCAAAGAAACCTTAAAAAAGGTTCTAAAGCTTGATCCTTATCACTATGAAGCTATGGTCAACCTTGGCATCATTTTAGCCCAAGAGGGGGAGCTCGAAGAGGCTAAAAAAGCCTTTAGCTTTACGCTAAGGTTCTATCCCAATTCCTTTGAAGCCTGGAACAACCTTGGGCTGGTTGAGTTTCAGCTTGGAAACCTTGATAGGGGCATCGAGTGCTATCAAAAGGCTATGGAGTTGAAGCCAGATAACCCTTCTCCCTACATAAATCTTTCAACCGTTTATATTGAAAAGGGAGATTTTGATGCGGCAAAAAAAGTCCTTCTTAAAGCCTTAGAGCTTGACCCTCAAAACGGGGTAATCTATAACAACTTAGCGGTATGCTATTTCTACCTAAGGGATAAAACCTTGGCTCAGGACTACCTTAGGAAGGCAAAAGAGCTTGGCTATCCTGTGCATCCTGAGTTTGAGCGAATGCTTCATGAAGCTTAAGCTACCCTATTCGCCAACCTGTCCATTCTGCGGAAGCTTCATTCAAAAACCAGAAGTTATCCCTTTGCCCTATGTGGAGCATGAAGGGGGAGTTTGCCAATGCGGAGCTGTTTATGTTCTTTCTTCCACAGGCTACGATAGGGGCTCTGCTTTCATCTCAGCCCTCCTTTTAGCCCTCTCTGGAGATTGGGATTTAGCTTGGGACCTGATACCGGATGAAGACTATAAAGAGATTTGGATAGAAGGCTATGAGCCAGAAACTCATCTTGTGTTCCCTGAAGGTCTGGACAAAGGTAGAAAAGTTCGTTCTGCATTGGTTTTTATCAAGCTTGCCGATGATGTTCAAGAGTTAAAGAAAGAAAACCTTTCTAAAATACTTAAGAGAGATAAAGCCTTTCTTGACCCAACTTTTAAAAAAAGGCTTCGTCGACAGGAGTTAGAAAATCTCGTGTGCGAGAGGAATTTTTCTGATTTAGTTAACTATCTTTTAGCGGAACCTAAAAATTTGAACGAACTGCAAAAGCTTCTCTACCATCCTGAAGAGAAAATAAGGCTTCTTTCTGCCTATGGTTTAGGCTTGGCAGCAGGTCTTTTAAATAAGAGAGAGCCCCAAAGGGTGTTAGACTTAATTAAAAGGCTCCTTTATGCAGGGGCTGATTCTGCCTCTTCAGCCTGGGGTGCCCTTCCAGCCTGTGGAGAGGTCATACGCAGAACCGGAGACCAATACTCAGCCTATGTCAAAAACATTCTTGCATTTTTAGCTTTTAAGGAAAACATTCCCCAGGCCTTAATTGCCTTAGCTCGAATCTCCGAAGTAAACCCTAAGGCCATAAAAGATAAACCCTATCTTAGGCTTATTTCAGTATTTCGCGAAAAGGTCCCCCTTTGGCAAGCCTACATAATTCAAGTCTTCAGCAACCTTAAGGCAAGAGAGCTTCTTTCGGAGAGAGATTTTCTCTGCAGGGAGGAGGTTAGAATTTTCGATTTCGAGATGGCAGATTATAAGACTGTTAACTTAGAAGAGCTTTGGTCAGATTATGAAAAGCTTTTCATAGACCTTTAAACACCTTGTCTATTAACATCGCTTATTTTTTGCACGAAAGGGCTTCTCATCACTACGGTATCCCATATCGGTTGAACATCGAATAAACTGATGCTATAATAGCCCTTGATACCCAGTAAGGGGGAAATTATGACTGCAGTAGTTGTGGTGGGGGCTCAGTGGGGAGATGAAGGGAAGGGTAAAATCGTTGACCTGCTAACAGAAAAAGCTCATTATGTGATACGTTTTCAAGGGGGAAACAACGCTGGGCATACTTTAGTAGTCAACGGTAAAAAATACATCTTTCACCTAATTCCTTCAGGTATCTTGCACCCTCATACAGTGTGCGTTATCGGAAACGGTGTAGTCGTTGACCCAGAAGTTTTATTGGATGAGATAGCAAAGCTAAAACAGGAAGGGGTGCCCATTGGTCCTGAAAAGCTTATAATAAGCGAAAGGGCTCATCTCATCATGCCCTATCATAAAGCCTTAGACCTTGCTCGGGAGGCTAAGGCAAAGGGTGGAAAGATCGGCACAACCGGAAGAGGTATCGGTCCATGCTACGAGGATAAGGTGGGAAGAAGAGGCTTCAGAATGATAGATTTGCTCAATCCTAGGTATTTTAAGGAAAAGTTAGAGGTGGTGCTTGAGGAGAAGAACCAGAATCTTCGCTACCTTTCAGCCGAGCCTCTTTCCTATGAAGATATCGTTGAGATGTATCTTAGCTACGGTGAAGCCCTAAGACCTCATATCAAAGATGTATCCTCCATACTTTATCAGGCAAAAAGGGAGGGGAAAAATCTTCTTTTTGAGGGAGCTCAGGGCACCTTCCTTGACATAGACTTTGGAACCTATCCTTATGTAACCTCCTCAAACACCTTAGCTGGCAACGCCTGCTGTGGTTCAGGGGTTGGACCAACTGAAATAGACCATGTGATGGGCATTGTTAAAGCCTACACTACCCGCGTAGGAGAGGGACCATTCCTTACGGAGCAAAAAAACAAAATCGGAGAGTATTTACGAGAAAAAGGTAGGGAGTTCGGTTCAACAACCGGAAGACCGAGGAGATGTGGTTGGCTTGATTTAGTGATGGTTAAGACTGCTGTCCGATTAAACGGTCTCTCCTCCATCGCTATAACTAAGCTTGATGTCCTCTCAGGGCTAAGGAAAATTAAGGCTTGCGTTTCCTATAAGATAGATGGCAAGGAAGTGGATTATTTTCCGCCAATCCTTGATGAGTTAAGCCGGGTTGAAGCAAAGTATGAAGAGTTTGAGGGCTGGGACGAAGACCTCTCTCAAATTTCCCGCTTTGAAGACCTCCCGAAAAACGCTCAAACCTATCTTCAGTTTATTCAAAGCTACTTAGGTGTTCCCATCTACCTCGTTTCAGTTGGTCCGGATCGAAGGCATCAAATCAAGCTTGGAGATTTTGAACTATTTTAGAGCATAAGGTCTTCTTATGAAAGATAAAGTCCTTATAGCCAATCGTGGGGAGATAGCCCTAAGGATTATGGAAGCTTGTAAAAAGCTTGGATTAGACTATGTCTGCGTCTACATTAAGGGGGATGAAGGCTCCCTTCATGTCAAGCTTGCTAAAGAGAAGTATCGCATTTCAGATTATCGAGACATGAACGATTTGCTTTGCGTTGCGGATTATGCTAAGTGCACAGCTATTCATCCGGGGTATGGGTTCTTGTCTGAGAACTACCGCTTTGCAAGAAGGGTTGTGAAAAGAGAAAGACCGTTAATCTTTATCGGACCAAGCTGGGAAGCCATTCGTGACCTTGGCAATAAGCTTACGATGAAGCGGATTGCCCTTGAAGCAGGGGTCCCTGTTATCCCAGGGACAATAGAGCCCATCTATAACGAGGTAGAAGCGGAGATTGAGGCAGAAAAACTTTTAGATGAACTTAGAAACCAGGGCGTTGAAAACACTTCTTTGCTTGTAAAAGCCGTTGCCGGCGGTGGTGGAATGGGGATTGAAGAAGTAAAAGACCTCGTTGAGCTTAGACCCGTCTTCCGAAGAGTTAGAGCTTATGCTAAGCGCCTTTTTGGAGATGAAGGATTGATAATTGAGGCAAAGATTCCAGTTTTTCAGCATTTAGAAGTGCAGGTCCTTGGCACAAAGGATGGAGAATATGTGCATTTTGGCACAAGAAACTGCACCATTCAAAGCCCTTTTAAACAAAAAAGGATCGAAGTTGCCCCAGGCTTTTATTATGAAGGAAAGTTTGCGGTTTACAATTTTGACCCACGGAGGGTAGAGGCAGAGATAATCGAGCACTCACTAAAGCTTGCAAGACATGTCAACTACGATAATGTCGGCACCTTTGAGTGGTTAGTAACCCCTGAAGGAAAATATTACCTAATGGAGGTCAACACAAGGATCCAGGTAGAAAATGAAATATCCGCTCAGATTTCCTTCGTTCATGGAAAAAGGATCAACCTGATAAAAGAACAAATTAGAACAGCCTTAGGGGATAAGCTTGGATATTCTCAAAAGGATGTTGAGTTAAAAGGATACGCCCTGGAGTTTCGTTTGGTCGCCGAGGATGTGAAGAGGGGTTTTCAACCGGTAAGCGGAACCATAACCAGGTTTGACTGGAATAACCATCCTTGGCTTACCATGAGAACGCATGTTCCAAGAAATGAAAGGTATGAGATACCAACCCAGTTTGACCCAAACCTTGCCTTAGCTATAATCTATGCAGAGGATTTTACACAGTTGATTGATAGGTGCGAAACCTTACTCTCGGAAGTGGTTATTGAAGGTGAGACCTCTCAAGGAGCGCCCCTTCCAAACAACATTGCCTACCTTAGAGAAAAATTAAGGTTTATCTATCAGTTCATCTACTGAGGCTTAAGAAGGCTAAAGAATGGGTTAAAAGGAGAGATGAGGATCGAGAACCACAAAAGGCTTAAAGAACTTCTTGAGAGAGCTGAGTATATCCGGGATATTAAGGGTGAAGACTTTGAAGATGTTATGGAAGTATACTCTCAGCTCAAGCATGCCTTTGAGAATTTTTATGACCTTTCCGTGGAAGAGATAGATGCGTTGGTTAAGAGTTCCGAAAAAAGGCTTGAAGAGTTAACCCTCCTTGGAGAAAAAACCCTTACCCCTTATGAAATAGTTAAGATTACGAGGCACCCTCAGAGGTTTACCCTTCAAGACATTTTAGAGAATGTTTACGATAGCTATGTGGAGCTTGGGGGAGAAGGGGAGATAAACATTGACCCCGCCGTTGTTTGTGCTAAGGCTATGCTTATCAGGCAAGTGGGTGATGATTTTCATGTGCATCAAGTTATGGTTATTGGTCATGAAAAGGGTAGCGGAGAGGAGTATAGAAGGGGGGGTAGCGCTGCTCCTTGGGGAAATGAAAAGGCTTTGCGTTATATGCGAATGGCTGAAACAGAAGGCATACCCATCCATTTTTTCATCTTTACTCCAGGCGCTTATCCTATTGAGGATTATCCTGGTGCTGCACAGCAGATTGCTCGGAATCTTTATGCTATGTCCAAGCTCCAAGTTCCGATGATATCTTTCATATCTGAGGGTGGTTCAGGAGGTGCTGAAGCTATAGGTTTAGCAGACCTTAGGCTAATGGCTGAAAAGGGCTATTATTCCGTGATAAGCCCTGAGGGAGCAGCCGCTATCGTTGCCAAGCTTCGCGATGGTCGTCCACCAAGGGAATTTGTAGAAAAAATGGCTAAAGCCTTAAAGCTAACCGCTCGGGATAACCTTGAGCTTGGCACCATCGATAGGATAATTCCTGATCCACCACTTGGCGCAAGAAAAATGGACTATGAATTCTTTAAAAGGCTAAAGATTGAATTAATCAAGGCAACGGATGAAGTCGTTTTAAGAACTCGAGGCTTTAAAACCTTCACTAAGCATGCCCTTTCTAAACAAACAACAGATAACTTTAGCTACTATGTAGATTGGGACCTCTCGGAAGACGAAAAGGAAATCCTCGTTGAGCTACGGTATGAAAAGTATCGCAAGATGACCCAATGGGCAGTCGTCATACCTAAGGGGCTATCCCATTCCTTGAAAGAAAAGGGAGAGAATTTCCTTAGGGTCTTGAGAAATGAAGTTAAATACAGGGTTTTAAAAAGCGGGCATAAGACTTTCAAAAGGCTTATTTACGACATTTTGAGCGAATCAAGCCTTCTTTTAAAGCCAGTCTCAGACCCGGTAAAGACAGTTTACAACCTCATCCTGGGAAAAAAAATTAAACCCAGGCTTCCTACAATACCCGAGGAAGAGGGAGGAGTCTACGAGCTCCCTGTGGCGTTAGAAGATAGAACTGTCACTTGCCCTCAAGCTGAAAAATATGACTGTCCGGACATCTGGGTGCCAGACCTTTACGGTGAATTCTGCGGGGTTTGCCCCTACTGTGGTTATCATTTCTTCCTTGAATACCAGTGGTATCTAAACAATGTTTTTGACAGGGGTTCCATAAAATTCTTCGATGATGAGATTGCCTCCACTAACCCCTTAAACTTTGAGGGGCATGCGGAAAAGCTAAAAGAGGACAGAAAAAGGACAGGTCTTAACTCGGCATTTCTTTCCCTAACCGCAAAGGTTGGAGGTATATCGGTGGTTTGTGGGATGCTTGTTGCCGATTTTAGGCAAGGCACAGTTGGAGCTGCTGAAGGAGAAAAGTTTATCCGAACTATCCAGCTTGCCAAGATTACTCGTCGTCCTTTCCTTATGTTTGTTCATAGCACGGGAGGAATAAGGATTCAAGAGGGAACGGTAGGAGTAGTTCAAATGCCGAGATGCACCATGGCTGTTAGGTACTATGTGGATGCTGGTGGTCTATATCTTGTAATATATGATAACAATTCTTATGCTGGTCCGGTAGCAAGCTTTCTTGGGTCAGCACCCTATCAGTTTACCTTAAAATCAACGAGGCTTGGCTTTGCTGGACCGAGGGTTATCCATGAAACAACCGGTCAGCCCCCACCGCCAGACTATCACTCAGCAGAAAACGCCTTAAGAAGAGGACATATCCAAGGCATATGGGATAGAAGAGAGTTAAGAAAACGCATTTTCCATGCCCTTTTAACCATGGGAGGGAAAAATTTATACTACAGGTAAAGGAGTGTCTATCCATATGATATCCCGACTCAATGTATTTTGCTACTACAACACTTTTTTCAGCCTGAATCGCAAAGGCAAGGGTTCTGTGCCTTCCTTTGGGGTGCCAAGGTAGAGAGGTAAAGATATGAAGGTAGACTTTAAAGAAATAGATAGGCTTCTTCAAAAACTTAGGGCTAATCCCTATAAAATTTTTCCTGTTGAAACGCCCCACACGGGATACATCAAAGAATTTAAAGTAAAGGAAGGAGACAGTGTTACAGGTCCAACTGGCAAATGGTTGGAAACACCGGGAACCCCACTTTTTATACTTGAGAGGGAACGGAACCCAAAGATTATTAGAGCTCATACCACAGGGATAGTTCAAAATCTTAGAGAAGACCTAAAGGACAAGTTTGTCCAAACTTTTGAGACCATCCTTGAGATAAAGCATCCTCTTTCTCAAGAGGAAGTTATAAGCGAAGTTCTGCTTTCAGCTCTTCATGTTATATATTATGAGGAAACGGCAAGGTTTATCCTCGTTCCTGAGATAAGTCATAGGATAGAGAAGCATGGGCTAAAGAGGGCTGAGGTTCGAGGAGGCGAGGATATTTTGATCATGACCTTTATGAAGAGGGAACACTTTATCAAGGTTAAAGAGGAGGGGCGTTTTATTATTTACCAAGTTTACTTTAAGCCCTTTGAGCTTGTGCCCAAGGGAAGTCCCTTGATTGCCCTTTGTCCTTCTGAAGACCTGCCCGTGCTTGAGAGGATTGTAGCAAGGATCCGGGAGGAGTGGCCAAGCTAAGCTGGGTAGTCGGGCAGGAAATTTGGTTCTTTAAAGAGATTCCCCGAGCTATGTCCTTAGCAAAGGAGCTCATTGATGAACTTCCCCGAACGGCTCATGGACGGGTAATCGTTGCCGAACGCTTAACTTCAGCCAAAGGTCGGTTTGACCGGAAATGGTTTGCTGAAAAAGGCGGGCTTTGGCTTGCTTTATCTCTCTATAATGAGATCTTCCCTCAACATTCTGGGCTATTTTCGCTTCTTTTTGGTCTGGCTATGGTTAGAACCTGTCATGAACTTTCAGCAAAGGAAGTCAAGCTTAAGTGGATTAGCGACCCTCATTTTCGAGGAAAAAAGCTAGGCGGGACCCTTATTGAAAGCTATAAGGATTGGTTTATCGTTGGTTTAGGTTTGAACATAAACAACGAACCCCCAGAAGGGCTTCCTGCAGAAAGCTTAAAAAGGCTCATCCGAAGGGAAGTTCCTCTTACCACAGCCCTCAATTTACTTTTAAAGTGGATAAACTACTATTATGATGCCCTTTTATCCTATGAAAGGAATTTTTTTGAAGGAGATGATGCTTCTTGTCCCATAATTGAAGATTTTTATCATCTTAGCGACACCATCGGAAGGTGCGTTGCTTTTTCTTACAACCTTGATGAAGAGGAGTTTATCGTGGGTAAAGTTCTCGATATACTGCCAGATGGCTCACTTCTACTCAAGGTAGAGGGGGATTTGCTTTCTTTCAACTCAGGAGAGGTTATCTATCTGTTTTAGTCGCATAGTAGTTAAATGGTAGGGTCTTATAATAATCCTGTAAAGCTGAGTAGGAGAAGCTTTTTTCCCTTAGTCTTCTTATACTGCAAACCATGGCTCGCGCGCCAGAGATGGTTGTAGCATAGGGGATATCAAGCTCCATCGCATATCTTCGGATAAGGTAGGCATCAAGTTTGCTAACCTTTCCTTTGGCTGTGTTTATCATTAAGTCAATTTCTTTGTTTTTAATAAGGTCGAGGATGTTTGGGCGCCGCCCCTCTGAAATTTTGGGGATGACCTTAACTTTAAGGCCAAAGTCTTCCAAATACTTTGCCGTCCCCTCGGTGGCTACTATTTCAAACCCAAGTTTTTCTAAAACTTTGGCAATTTCCACAACCTGTGGCTTGTCTTCATCCTTTACAGAGATAAAAACTCTTCCTGATAGAGGAAGCTGCATGCCTGCCGCAAACTGAGCCTTGGCATAAGCTAAGGATGGCTCCCAGTCAATGCCCATAACCTCGCCGGTTGACTTCATCTCTGGTCCAAGGGTCACATCAACTCCTGGGAAACGCTTAAACGGAAAGACAACTTCTTTCACAGAATAATACTTTGGCCAAACCTCTTGAGTAAAGCCAAGGTCTTTTAAGGATTCTCCAAGCATTATCCAGGTTGCAAGCTTGGCTAAGGGAACGCCAATAGCTTTTGAGACAAAGGGGATAGTTCTTGAGGCCCTTGGGTTTACTTCAAGAACATAAAGCTCCTCATCCTTTATGGCAAACTGAATGTTTATCAATCCTTTGACCTCTAACTCCTTAGCTAAAACATGAGTTGCCATACGGATTTCCTCTATGAGCTTTGGAGGGATGTTTACAGGAGGCAGAATACAGGCTGAGTCTCCAGAATGGACTCCTGCCTCCTCGATATGTTCCATAATCCCCGCCACAACTACGGTTTCACCATCTGATATAGCGTCAACATCTACCTCAAGGGCATCCTCAAGAAACCTATCGATGAGTATTGGATGCTCTGGCTGAACTTTTACCGCCGTCTCTATGTATTCCATGAGCTCTGCTTCAGAATAAACAATCTTCATAGCCCGACCACCAAGCACATAGGAAGGTCGGACCAAGACTGGATAGCCGATTTTACGAGCTACCTCCAAAGCTTCATCCGCGCTTCTTGCTATACCAGCCCTTGGTCTCTTTAAACCTACCTTTTCCAAAAGGGCGTCAAATTTTTCTCTGTCTTCTGCTCTGTCTATCTGAAGGGGGCTTGTTCCAAGAATTTTGACGCCAGCTTTGTAGAGGGGCATGGCAAGGTTAAGTGGGGTTTGACCGCCAAACTGAACTATTACTCCGTCTGGCTCTTCTTCCTCGTAGATGTTAAGCACATGCTCAAAGGTTAAGGGCTCAAAATAAAGCCTTGTTGAGACATCGTAGTCTGTGGACACCGTCTCAGGGTTTGAGTTGATCATAATAGCGTCTATGCCGCGTTCCCTTAAGGCTTTAATGGCATGAACACAGCAGTAGTCAAACTCAATGCCTTGACCGATGCGGTTTGGTCCCCCTCCGATGATGATGACCTTTTTATTTTTGGAAAGCCTTGCCCGGCTTTCTTTTTCTTCTTCATAGGTGGAATAAAAGTAAGGAGTGTAAGCCTCGAACTCAGCCGCGCAGGTATCAATTAGCTTATAGGTTGGCTTAATCCCAAGAGCTAACCTTTTTTTTCTAACTTCCACCTCGGTTGAGCCAGTTAAAAAGGCAATCTGATAGTCTGTAAAGCCCATCTGTTTTAGTTCTCTTAAATCTTCCGGAGAGATGGGTTCAAGAGGTCTGCCTTTTAGCTCCTCGCTAACAGTAAAGATCTGCCAAAGGTTGTAGAGGAACCAGCGGTCAATGTAGGTAAGCCTGTATATTTCATCAATGGTTAGCCCGGCTTTAAAGGCCTCTCTGATGTAAAAAAGCCTTTGGCTGTTTGGACGGGCAAGTTTTTCCTTGATAAGCTCAAGGGGTAGGAATTCTCCTTTGTCTGAAGGGGATTTTCCGTCAGCACCAAAGCCAAACCTCCCTATCTCAAGCCCTGCGATGGCCTTCTGTAAAGCCTCCTTAAAGGTCCTCCCGATGGCCATCGTTTCCCCTACAGACCGCATGGAGGTTGTTAGCTCATCCTTAGCCTCTGGGAATTTCTCAAAGGTGAACCGAGGGATCTTTACCACCACATAGTCGATGGTTGGCTCGAAGGCGGCTTTGGTTTCTTTGGTTATGTCGTTTGCCAGCTCATCAAGCGTATATCCTACAGCAAGCTTGGCCGCAATCTTCGCGATAGGATAACCCGTGGCTTTACTTGCTAAGGCTGAAGAACGAGAAACCCTTGGGTTCATCTCAATCACGACCATCTCGCCAGTATCCGGATTTATGGCAAACTGAATGTTTGAGCCCCCAGTTTCAACGCCGATCTCCCGAATAACCGCTTGAGCAGCAACCCTCATCCTTTGGTATTCTACATCTGAAAGGGTTTGCGAAGGGGCAACGGTTATAGAATCACCGGTATGAACCCCCATGGGGTCAAAGTTCTCGATGGAGCAGATGATAACCACATTATCCTTGAAATCCCTCATCACCTCAAGCTCATACTCTTTCCATCCAAGGACTGACTCCTCTAGCATTACTTCGTGAATAAGTGAAGCTTCAAGCCCTGCAGACACTATTTCCCTTAGCTCTTCAATGTTGTAGGCTACACCGCCCCCTGTTCCCCCAAGGGTAAAGCTCGGTCTAACGATTACCGGAAAACCTATTTCTTTAATCGCCTTTTCCGCCTCTGCTAAAGATTTAACAATTGCGCTCTTTGGAACCTTTAGCCCGATCCTTTCCATCGCCCTTTTGAAATGTTCTCTGCTTTCTGCCTTCTCAATGGCAGATTCCTTGGCTCCGATAAGCTCAACCTTGTATTTTTCTAATATGCCCTTTCTTGCTAAGGCAAAGGCCAAGTTTAAGCCTGTTTGTCCACCAAGGGTTGGTAAAAGGGCATACGGCCTCTCCTCTTTGATGATGTATTCCAAGACCTCGGGGATAAGAGGTTCTATGTAGGTGCGGTCAGCCATTTCAGGGTCGGTCATGATGGTTGCAGGGTTTGAATTAACAAGAACGATTTCATATCCTTCTTCCCGCAGGGCTTTGCAAGCTTGACTTCCAGAATAATCAAACTCGCACGCCTGACCGATAACTATCGGTCCAGAGCCGATGATCAGGATCTTTTTTATATCCGTCCTTTTTGGCATACTACACCCCCTCAAACCCCTCAAAAATAAAAAGCTTTTTTAAAGCTGTTTAAACAAAGGATAGATCTTTATGTTCTTTTTGTCCTGAAGGTCTTTAAAAAGCGCACGCTGAATAACCTCTTTCTTAAGCGAGATAAAAGCCTCTTTAGCTAAGGAAATCTCCTCTGGTTTTAGATTTGCTGGGTTTTCTACCCTTTCAAGATAAAGCACTTGAGTTCTATCCTCTAAGACCCTTGGCTCTTCGATAATCCCAAGCTTTAGGTCCTTGCTCAGACCTATCTGTGGGTCGAAATCCTTTCTCTTTACCGTAGATCCCAAAATCTTAAAACCCTTAGCTTGGGCTGTTTTGACAAAATCTTCACCTTTCTTGACTAAGGCAATCAAGCTCTTAGCCTTATCTTCACAGAGGGCTTTTCCCTTCTCTTTGAGATAGTCCTCTTTTACCTTCTCTTTTACCTCGGAAAACTCCAAGTTCCTCTTTTCTTTTTTATCCTTTATTTCTATTAGAAAAACACCTTTTGGAGTTTGAACGGGAGGAAGATAGGCTCCTTTCTTTTCTTTAAAGACCTTGTCCACTGTCTGCGGATCTTGGATAAGGTTTATAAGCTCCTTACTTGTCATGTAAGGTGTTTCCATAAGTTTTAATCCTTCTTTTTGGGAAAGTTTTGTTAGCCCGTCCTCTTTGACCACTTTGGTATAAAGCTCATTTGCCTTAGCTATAACATTAGCCTTTATCTTTTCCTGCTTTAACTCAGAGATAATCCTACTTTTAACCTCATCAAGCTTTAAGAGCCTCTCGGGTGATATTTCTTCTACACCAACGATGAGGTAGCCACCCTCAACCTTAAGAGGACCTAAAATTAGACCGGATTTGGCAGATTTGATAAGATTTTTTAGCTCCGGAGGAAGAGAATTTTCATCATACCATTGGGAGATGCTCTTATGCTTTGCAAAATCTTTAAGGTCCTTTATCTCGGCTCTTAGGCTTTGGGCTTTAGTAAAGGCAGATTGGTCTGTCCCTTCGATAAAAATTTCTCTAAGCTTCACCTTGAAAGGTTCTTTAAACCTTGTGAGATTTTTTTCGTAATAATCTTTTATTTCTTTTTCGCTTACCTCAGCTGTTCCTTCAAAGGGTAAGTAGTGATAGACAAGCTTTACCTTTTCTTCTTCAGTGTATAAATCTCTTCTTGTGAGGAAGAAGTTTTCAAGGTCGGAATCCGTTGGTTTAAGTTCTTTCGCGCAAGAACTATAAGGGAGCTCTGCCAATTTAAAATGAAGGGTTTGAAAATAAAACTTAGCAAAGTCTTCGGCTTCTTTTTTTGTGGTAAAAAGGGCTGAGTTGAGAAGGAAAGAAAGCCTTTGCTCTAAAAGGTCTTGCTTTAAGAGCCCTTCAAAGAACTTTGGAGTAACGCCTACTTCCCTAAGAAGGGTTTGATACTTCGCAGGGTTAAAGACGCCTCTATCCTGGAAGGCTGGTATTTGGGCAAGATACATTTCAGCCTCTTTTTCGCTTACCGAAAGACCAAGACTTTCAGCATACTTGCGAAGTAGCCTTTTTCTGATAAGGTCAAACAGGACCTCTTCTTTAAATTTTGGGTCCTTGGCTATCTCTTGGGAGCCCTCCCCAAAGGCAAGCTTTAGTTGATAGAGCTGGTAGTTGTAGTATTCGCGAAACTCTTTTGCGGTAATTTTTTCTCCTGAGATTTCAGCCACAACTTGAGACCTATCTCCAGTAAAGGTGCCTATCCCCCAAAAGACAAATACTATGACGATAACCGCAAGGAAGATTTTGGCAAAGATTGAGGTTGCGCCTTTTCTTAGGAATTCAAACATTTAACACCAAAATCGAATTTTGCTAATTATACCATTGATAAATCTTTATGCAAGGAAGAAATGAGATTTCTTTTTTTTCATCCCGTGCCTTCTTTTTTGTCTCCTCGAGCGCAAGCGAGGGGTCTCCAGGGGATTTCTCGCTAACCCTAGGGTACCCCCTACGCTTGAGAAGACATGGTAGGAGGGTATTTATGAAACAGCCTCTCCATTTGCCTTGACAAATCTTATAAAGAATTATATATTTTTAAAAAGCTTAACGGAGGACGAGGATGAAAAAAACCTTTACTTTATTTTCCCTAATCTTACTTATTCTTTTTAGTTTGACCTACGCTCAAAGTAGAGTTGATTTTAGTTTCCAAACCATCGATGGAAAAGTCTATAAGCTTTCTAACTTTAACGAGAAGGTCGTTCTCGTCAATCTTTTTGCTTCGTATTGCCCTCCCTGCATGATTGAGCTAAAGGTTTTACAAAAATTGCATGAGGCCTGCAGCGTAAAGGGGCTTCAGGTGGTCTCCCTTATGGTTGATTTGGACGGTGCTCCCCTTCTTCCTCGGATAATAAAATCAAGAAACCTTACTTATCCTGTGGGTTTAGCAAACAAGGCTGTTTTTGAAACCTTTAGAGATTTTTCTACTACGCCCACAACTTATGTGTTTGACCAAAGAGGGAACCTTGCTAATAAGGTCGTGGGCTATCAAAGCTTTGAAGATTGGAAGAAGACCCTTTCAAGCTTAGTAAAATGCAACTAAGGTAGGACCTCTATTGAAGGGGGTCCGGAAACGACTTCTCCTATCTGATAGAAAGAATAAAAACCCCTATCAATAGCAGTTTTTTCAAATTTTTCTTTTAGCTCTCTTGGGACGCAAAGCAAGACCCCGCCTGAGGTTTGAGCGTCGGCAAGAAGGATCCTAATTTCATCCTTTATTTCAGTTGAGGTTTTTACAAGATTTTCGCAGAAGTTAAGGTTTTCGTAATCTCCTTCGGGGATTATGCCCATCCTGGCAAACTCTAAGGCGCTTTTAAGATAGGGGACTTTGCTTGCGAAGATGATAAGTTTTTTCTGGCTTGCAAAAGCCATCTCCAAGGCATGTCCAAGCAGCCCAAACCCTGTAATGTCAGTCGCGCATCTTACGCCTACCTTAATCATTATTTCAGAGATCTCTTTGTTCAAAGAGGTCATGATGCTAACCATCTCGAGGTATGGTGGGTCGTTTTCGCTAAAAAGCTTACCCTTAAAAGCTGTAGCCAAGATCCCCGTGCCTAAGGGTTTAGTAAGGTAAAGGAGGTCCCCTTCCTTTGCCTCCCTGTTTGTGATAACCTTATCCGGATGGATTATTCCAACTACCGCAAGTCCATACTTAGGCTCCGGGTCATCAACGCTATGACCGCCAACTAAAAGAGCTCCCGCTTCCTTGAACTTAGTTAGCCCTCCTTCTAAAATCCTCTTCAAAATCTCCCGTGAAAGCCCTTTCTTGGGAAAGCTTATAAGGTTTAGGGCAAGAAGGGGCTTTGCTCCTGCCACATAGATATCAGAAAGGGAGTTTGCTACCGCAATCTGTCCGAACACAAATGGGTCGTCAACTACAGGAGTAAAAAAGTCTGCGCTAAAGACTAAGGCTATATCTGGGGTTAGGCGATAGACTGCGGCATCAGCTCCATGCTCAAAGCTTTGGATAAGGTCATGGTGATAGGGAAGAGGGAGCTCCTTAAGTATCTCCACAAGGAACCCTTGTGGGAGCTTGCTTGCTCAGCCCGAAGCCTTAACCATTTGCGTGAGCTTAACTTCTTGCACACTCATGCGTGTCGCCCTTAATTTTTCTTACGGCATGTTCAATGATTTCTGTAAGGTGGGGGAAGATCTCCTCTATGGCTTTTGGGCTGCCAGGAAGATTAATGATCAAAGTTTCTCTGCGGACCCCAGCCCTTGCTCGGCTAAGCGCTGCAAGGGGAGTCCTTTGAAAGCTGAGAAAGCGTATGAATTCAGCAAGTCCTGGAACTTCCTTTTCTATTACCTGAGAGGTAGCATCAGGGGTTACATCCCGAGGATGAATGCCCGTCCCACCTGTAGTAAGAATTAGGGCAACCTTTAGATGGTCTGCTAAAAAGATTAGCTTTTCAGCGATCAAGTCCTTTTCATCGGGAAGGATTTCGTAGTGCTTTACCTCCCAGTTAAGTGCCTGGCAGAATTTTAAAAGGAGTTTCCCCGATAGGTCTTCCCTTTCTCCACGACTACCTTTGTCGCTTAAGGTAAGAATAGCAACGGATGGCTGAAGTTTGTTCATGGTTATTAATATATTATTGAAATTTGGGAAGGCAATCTGTTACCCTTTTGTAGCCCTGAGTATTCCCTTGGCTTGTCACCCCGAGAGCTTGGCCTAAGGGGTCTCCCTGAGGCGCCGTCCCGAACGAAGTGAGGCATCCCTCGGCACGGCGTACCTCTCGATGCCACAGTGGGGGCTGTCACCTTCGAGAGTCAGGGAGAGTTCTTCATTATAATAATTTAGGAGCAAGCAGTAAGTCACCCTAAAAAAATTTGGGCGACAATCGGATCGCTCCTCCGATTGCTATTTTAATAGTCAAACGCCGTTTGCCCTTACATTGCTACGGAAAAAATAATTTATTCTTGATTTAGGTCAAGTAAAATAAAAAGCATGTGCTTTAGTATGATTTTTATAAAAAGTTTAAAGGGGTATAGGTCATGGCAGAACTTAAGGTTGATGATGAACTTTGTATTGGTTGCGGGACCTGCGTTGAAATTTGTCCCGAAGTCTTTGCTTTAAACGAAGACGGCAAGGCTTATGTTAAGAACAAAGAGGGATGCTCAACCTGCAATTGCGAAGAGGCGATAAATAGTTGTCCTGTTTCTGCTATATCTTGGGATTAGTGTAAAGAAATAGGTATGATAATGAAATAAATAAAGAAAAGACAAAGGTCAAAAACTATTAGGCCTGTAAAATTTTTAAAAGGTATTTCATGTTCGAATTCTTTAGAATAAAAGTAGTAAATGATATAAATCATAGCAATAAAGGCAATAGAAAGAAGGAAATAACTTATAATTAATATATAAACATTTAGAATTTGTAAATTTAATGCTTGTAGAAATTTAAACTTGAAGAGATTAGTTATAGTATTTAAAAATTCATCCAATTCTTGCAAGAAATACTTTAGGCGAAAGATAAGCTCCCCTATAAAAGCAAGAGGAATTATACTTGCTATAGCAAGGTTAAATCTACCAAAGATTGGGTCTTCAAAGACCCCAAGAATAAGAATGGTTAAACGAGAAAGCATTAAAATAGCAAAGGAAAGGAATAGAAAAAGCAAGGTAAAAGCTATTTTTTCGTCTAAATAAATCTGGCTTAAAAAAGCTTTCCAAGAAGAGGATTCCACTAAAAACCTTGAAATCTGCGAACCAATAAGAAAGGGGACAATATAAGAGCAGGTAATACCTTTGCCTTTGTTTGAGATAATTTCTTTTAAAGGATGCCTCAAGTAAACCCTCGGAGAATCATTAGGGCAAAGGAGAAGACAATGTCCACAGATAAAACAATTAAGGTTATTCTGCACGGATATAGCTCCCAGATAGACTGGACAAGGGGAGATGTTTGGAGTTGATTTTTTACAGTATGCACCCTTACAACCCTTACAAACGCTATAATCCGGACGAAATTCAATTAAAGCCATAGTAGCTGAAACACCTGTTATTCTACCCAAAGGGCAAAGATATCTACACCAAGAATAGCCTTTGTATAAAATTCCGAACAAGCCCGCGCAGGCTACTACGGAAAGTATGAGGAGTGCAGTATATCGAGGAACTTGAGCTAAGGGGGTAGCTGTTTCAAGCCAGATGATGACAAATAAGAAGTTAGTGGCAAGGTGGATGCCGTATTTTTTTAGCCATAAAGGGGGTTCTTTTCCAAGAGTAAGTTTTAATTTTTGAAAGAGCCTTGCCACGCCTGGAAAGGGGCAAAAGGCGCACCAAATTCTACCGAGAAAAAACCAAGAAAGCACCACAGATGGCCACCAGATTCCCCAGGTTAAGAAAATAACCGGATTTTCCTCCTTAGATTGAGGTCCAAAAAGACCGTATAGAATTATAAAAATAAAAACGATGTCCCCGAAGGTTCTGATATAAGCAAAGTTTTTACGGTTGTAGAAAAAGCTTTTAATTCTCTCAACTCGAAATAGATCCCATCTAACCTCTGCTAGGTTATCGGGAAAAAGTATAGACCGGAGCTTTTTTAACATAAATTTAAAGCTAAGGGGTTTAGGTAAAAGTAAAACCTATATGAGAAATTTTGCACAATGTTAATTTATTCATACTTCTTTGGTGGAATTATGGGAACAATTACCTTTTGAAATTTCTTGACCTATAGAATGGTTAATTTTATAATTGTTTTACCAAACCTACGGCCTCCATTTTGTTGAGGTTTCTATGAAAATATCCACGCCCATCGAGGAGATGACATCTGAAGAGTTTAAAGCTTCTCTTCAGCAGACTGATAAAGTAATTATTCCTTTTGGTTCGGTGGAAGCCCACGGTCCACATCTCCCCTTAGCCACAGACCTTTATACTATTTATGAGCTCTGCAAGCTTGCAGTAAAAGAGGTCAATGCTCTACTTGCCCCCCCTATTTATTATGGGCTTTGTCGAAGCACTCATGGGCTATCCGGAACGATCAGCATTAGAGGAGAAACTTTAAAACAACTTCTTCTTGATATTCTTTGTGAGCTTTATCTTTTTGGCTTGAAAAAATTTATCATCCTTTCTGGACATGCAGGAGGAACCCATCTTTGCTATCTTGTTGATGCCTGCGAAGAATTCGTAAGAAATCATCCAGAAACCAAGGCTTTCGTTGCGAACATCTGCGACCTCTTAAAAGAAGCCTTTTCTGAGTTAAACATCCCGTCTTCAGATTCTCATGCCGGCGAATGGGAAACCTCTCTAATCCTCTATCTTAAGCCCCATTTAGTTAAAGAAGGTGGTTTTGAGGATTATCCCAAGTTTCCGAGGCATTGGGTTGTTTCCAACAAGAAAGAATATTGGAGCTCTGGCATCTGGGGAAGACCAAATCTTGCCAGTGCAAAGAAAGGGGAGATTTTAGCCCAAAAGTTTATTTTGGCTTTAAAGCAAGCCTTAGCTGATTGTTATTAGCCCTTACCGACCTGAGATATAAGCTCATACACAGGTCCGATAAGGGCTATGATGATCAGAAGAAAAATTATTCCTGAGACAGTAAGAATGACCGGTTCAAGCATCTTGGTTAACTGGTCCATTAGGTTCTTAACTTCGTCATAGTAAAAAGCTGAAAGCATCTTCATCTGAGTATCAAGCCTTCCAGTTCTCTCTCCAACTGCCACCATCCTTATGTCAATCGGTCGAAATACTTCATGCTTTTTTAGAGTATCAGTAATGGTTTCTCCTTTAGTTATGCCTTCCTCCATCGAAAGCACAATCCTTTGATAATATCTGTTGGGAAAGGCTGATTTCAAAAGATAGAGTATCCGTCTTAAATCAAGCCCTGCAGAAAGCAAAAGGGGAAAATGCTCAAAAAAGAAGGCAAGGAAGCTTGTTCTTTTGACCCGTCCGAGGATTGGAGTTTTGAGTAGAAACCTTTCCATAGGAGCCTGAGTTTTTGGATGCCGATAGAGAAAAACAAACAAGAAGATAGCACCGATAAAGATGAAGGGTATAATGAACTTTATGCGCAGAAAAAGGTTGACGATGTTCATTAGCAGGATAGTTGGCGTGGGAAGTTTAATGTTCATCTCATGAAATACCTTAAGTATTTGTGGAAGAACATAGAACATCCAAAATGAGAAGGCTCCAGCCATGGCAAGGAGGACAAAGGAGGGATAGATTAAAGCCCTTTTGGTTTGGGATATAATCTCTTCTATGCGATAGAGATGTTGAGAAGCCTCTTCAAAAGTCCTGTCAAGCGTTCCCGATTCCTCGCCGATCTGGATTAGGGAAAGGACGATGTTGCTAAAAACTCCCGTTCTTTCAAAGGCTTCTCGAACGGTTGCCCCTCTTCTTAAAGATTGGCTGATGTTTCGCACAACTTCCTTTAAGGCTTTATTTTTTATCTCTGATTCTAAATCCTCAAGGGCTGAAATCAAGGGAATTCCGCTTTTTAAGGTAATCGAAAGTTGATGAAGAAGCTCTGCTATCTCCTTTCTTTTTACTCTTCTTGAGAAGAACTTTGGGAGGAGGCTGCGTTTTTCAGTGTATTCGAGTAAAAAGGCACCTTTAGCCTTTAGATCATTAAAAAGCTGTTCAGGGTTCTCGTATATCCCCTCATCCTCAGCTATGCTTCCATCAGGTAGCAATGCTTTAAATCTGTATAGAGGCATCTTTAAATCCCTTTAGTTGTCTATCCAACGACTCTCTTAATCTCTTCTACCGTCGTTATTCCCTTTAGCACCTTATCAACTGCATCTTCTTGTAAATTTTTAAACCCTTTAGCCTTAGAAAGAGTATATAATTCAAACAGAGACCGACCATTGACAATCTCGTTTGATATTTCATCATCTATGTAGAAAATTTCACAAACTATCGTCCTACCCAAGTAGCCCTTGCCCCGGCAATGAGGGCATCCTTTCCCTCGATAGTAAACATGGTCCTTAGGTAGTTTATAATACTCAAGAAGCGAGGAGGAAGGACTATACTCTTCTTTACAGTAGGGACAAATTCTTCGGACTAACCTTTGGGCAATCACCCCTTTTAAAGCGCTTGCTAAAAGGTCTAAAGGAACTTTCATGTCCCTCAAACGGGATATGCTTGAGATGGAGTCGTTTGTGTGAAGGGTAGAAAGGAATAGATGACCGGTAAGCGCAGCCCTTACTGCCATCTCCGCTGTTTCCTCATCCCTTACCTCACCTACAAGGATGACATCAGGGTCAAGTCTAAGAAAGCTTCTTATCGCTCTGGCAAAAGTATAGCCTATTTCTTCGTTTACCTGAGTTTGTTTGGTGAGGGGCAAGAGATACTCTATCGGGTCTTCACAGGTTAGCACATTCTTCTCAAAAAAATTTATTCTTCTTAAACTTGAAAATAGAGAAGTAGTCTTCCCAGACCCAGTTGGACCGGTAATTAGAAACATCCCATAAGGTTTGGCTAAGATTTCATCAATCAACTGTATTTCCTCAGGGTCAAACCCAAGGTATTCGAGGTTTTGCACCTGAGCCCCAGTTGGAAGATACCTTATGACCACTAATTCTCCGAAGGATGTCGGCGCGGTGGCCATCCTTAAATCGTATCTTTCCTCTAAAAAGATAAGGGTAGTTCTACCATCCTGAGGTCTTCGTGTTTCAGCAATATCCATTTGCGACCGGATTTTAATTACATTTATCAGTCTTCTTGAGATCGCGGATGGAAAAACAACCGTTGGTTCAAGGACGCCATCAATTCGGTAAAAGACCTGCAAGCTCTTTTGCGTTGGGATTAAATGAAGGTCTGTGGCTCTTTTTGAAATGCCAAGGATCAAAAGATTGTTGAAAAGCTCATCCATATCAAACTCAACCGTAGGATTAAGGCGTAATCTTTCAACCAAAGAAAAGATCTTCTCTTCAATAGGGTTTTCTTTGAAAAAGTAGAATTGTGATATAGCCTTTTGCAGACTTTTCTGTCCAGAAAGGTAAAATTCAATTTGCCTTCCAGCCACCCTATAAACAGCGTTCATCAGATGATGATTGAAGGGGTCAGAAATTGCTACTTTAAGTTTATCTACCTCAAGGGCAAAGGGGCAAATCAGGTTGTTGATAGCAAAATTGTAAGGAATGAGAGATAGAGCCTGATAATCAGGCTGGATAAGGGACAGGTCTACAAAGGGTAGGTTTGCCTGCTCTGCAAGGGCTACTGCTATCTCCAAATCGGTGGTGATACCCATCCTAATTAGGATCTCTCCAAGCTTTTCCCCTGTTGCCTTTTGTTCAAGAAGGGCAAAATTTAAAGCTTGGTCCGTGAGATAGCCCTTTTCCTTTAGAATCTGACCAAGAGGTTTTCTTTCCACGATTAAAAACCCCTCGAAGAACAGATATCCTTGACCAAGGTTGCCTCTTCTAACTTTTCTAAAAGTGTTTGTGATCCTCTAAACATTTGACAGGCAGAGGCATACTGTTTAAGTTTTAGCTTAGCCATAATCAGGTTAAGCTTGAAGATTGGGTCTTGTCGCAAAGATAAAGCCTTGGCAAAGGCTTTTTCTGCTGATTTATAATCCCCAAGCAGAAAGAGAACGCTTCCATAATTGTTATAAATCTCAGGGTCTTGTCTATAAGCTAAGTATCTCTCGTAGAAAACTTTAGCCGACTGATAGTTCCCCTTTGCAACCTCTTCCTCAGCGTTTAAAAGGAGATTTTTCAAAAAGCCCTCTTCCCGAAGTATGGGCGGACCTTCTTGAGGAGAATAGAGAGCAGAGTATCCTTCCGGTTTTGCTGTATGAGGTTTTTTAGCAAATAGAGGCTTTTCTTTTGTCTTCTTTGCTGGTTTTATGTTTTTTTTTACTTCTCCAGTTTTTTTAGGAAATTTAGGGGGGATTGTCATTTTGGTTGTGTTTGTATCTATTGCAGTCTTGGTTTCTTCGTTAGCTTTAACGCTTTCTATTTTTTTTCTTTCCATGTTAGTATTAGTTACATTTGAGGGTTCCTTTGATTTTGTTAAATCTTTTTCTGGAGGATTAACCGCAACTCTTTGTCCTAAATCGTTCTTCTTTAGAGATGTAAAGTTTTTTAATATTTTTACCGTTAAATAACCTCCCACTACTGAACTAAAAAAGAGAAGGATTAGCAATATTCTAAGAGCTATATTTTTCTTTCTTTGATACGAATATTTTTTAATTTGATCTTTAAATATGTTTCTAAAAGATGCTGATTGATCAATTTTCTTTTCTCTTAACTTATCTAAGAGTTCACCAAGCTTGCTCATCAGTCTACCATCAACCTTATTACGATTACAAGCTCTGAAAGTTTACTCTCGCCTTCTTGAGAACGAAAGATGTTATCAAGCAGAGGTATTGCAACCCGTCTTTCGGTGTTCCTTTGCCTGTCTAAAATTAGCCCTCCTATAACTATCAAGTCCCCCGGTCTTGCCTTAACAATAGAGCTCATTTCTCTTAGATTTATAGTAGGAAGGGTAATAAAGTAATCAACTCCAAACTTTACATCTTTTAACTCGACTAATTCGCTTTTGATTGGGACGATATGTAGATATATGTCTTGATTATCTGAAAGATAGGGCACGATACCCAGTAAAACTCCATCAAACACTGATGATGTTTGCGTAGTGTAAGTAATAACCCCGGTAGTGGTTCCAGTTGTTATATCCCTTTTGAATTCTCTGATGTAAGAAAAGGTTGTGCCAACGCTTATTATGGCTGGTTGAGAATGTAAAACCCTGAGCTTAGGATTCTGTAAGATTTTAAGCTCTCCGTATTGTTTAAGAAGGTTTAGCAAGATATTAACATTAGGTTGCCCGCTTATGGTTAAGCTTACCGAGGGCTGGTCCGTTCTCGTAGTTATACCTAGGTCAAGAGTGTTAAATGATACCCTGTTATTCCCCATAAGATAGTTGGTGATTTGAAACCAATCTATCCCAAGATTATGATTTTTATTTAGTTCCACCTCGATAATTTGAGCATCAAGAACAATTTGTTTTCTATACTTTGCTGAAAATTCTTTAATAAACCTGTCTATCGCTTTAACATTGCTTGGTTTATCCTTAACAAACAAAATGCCAGCTGAGAGGTTTAACTGATACATACCAGATTTAGAAAGCATTCCCTTCACAGTTTGTTCAAGGTTTTTATAGACCTCAAGATAGCTTGGAGAGAGTTCAGAGGTGATAGAAAATTCTCCTTTTAAAGGTGAGGTTAAGGTTCCTCCTCCGCCACCTGTAGCGATGTTGCCTAAAACATCGCCACCAAGGTTTGCTCTGCTTCCTTTTACCACAGGCAGAAAACCAAGATTAAAGATCCGTTCCTCAAAGGGTAGAATGTAAAGAACCCCCTTTTCAATCTTTGGATATACATCCAAGACCTCACAGACCTTTTTTATAACCTCTTCCAAGGGTTGGTTCACAAACTGAAAGGATAGCCTTGATTTATCCTCTGGGATGACTTTTTTTAGTTCCGGGTCAAGGATAAAGCTAAGCCCTGCCTGCATACTTATAAAGGAAAGGATGTTTTCATAGTATTCCTGATAAAAAGCTACATTTATCCGCTTTTGTAAAGGAGAAGCCGGAACTAACTTTGGCTTAAGCTCAAGCCTTTCTTCTTTTCTTTCTTCCTTTGTTTGAGGGGTAGTTTGGTTTTCTAAAATGCCCCTCCATTTATCGTAGGTTTCTTTTGTTTCTAAACTTGGCACTTTAGCCGTGCAGGAAATGAAGATAAAGAGGCTAAAGAGCCAAAGCGCTACCCACTTCAAGCTTAACCCTGCCTTTAGGTCCCTTAAGTTCAACATAGTATTCTCCTATTTTATAAATTTTATACCCTTCAACTACACTTCCTACATAATAGGGTTTATTGTTAATTATACATACATTCCTCTCAGGCGTTTGGATGATGCTTGACAATCTTAGAATAGTTTTAGGTAAAGATTGAGTATCTGCTTTACCTAAATTTAGAGTCTCCTTGTAAAAAGGATTAGTCTTTAAGACTGCTAATTCTACTTCTTTAGGTTTAGCTGAAGCTTCAACCTCCTGAACAACGCTTAAAAGCTGTTTATGCTCCTCTGGCAAGTTTAGCTGAGTTTTTGGATTATATTTTACATGTTTCATGGGGAGGTAAACCATAAAAAGAATGTAGATTAAAGCTGGAGTCCAGAAGATTAAAACGAGGTTTTGAAACAGGTCAAGCTTAAACTTCATACCACTCTTTAGGACTCTCCATTCTGAAAGACCATAATTTCCCCAGTTATTTTGAGCTTTGGCATATCATTTTCCTTTATTAGCTTTAACTCGCGTATTACTAAAAAACTTGCATTTGATTGAGTAAGACTTTTAACATTAAGGATTGTTTTGTTTAAATCTTTTAAATCATATGTTCCGTTAAATGGTATACTAATCATTGTTTGATTATCCTTTAAATTTATCCCTTTTAATCCTTCTTTTAGTCTCATAATCTCTTTAGATAATTTGAAATAACTTTCTTCTACAGCCGTTTTACTTTGTAGGTTAATTGTTAATTTTTTATACTCCTTTATACCTAAAAATAGGCTAATACTTAATAACAACACTGCTCCTAACCATTGATAAAACTCCTTTTTATAGTTCTTTAAAACTTCCTGTTTGATTAAATTCCTAGTCATATCCTTTCTAATTCTTTGGCTTTATTATCCCTTGTATATGGAGGCTAAAATTATTATGTTCTATATTATAATGATTTGTGCTGTTATTTATGATTATAAAGCTACCAATTTTATTCAGGACATTTTGATAAAAATTGGTTATACCCTCAGGCTCAACTTTTTTTTCAAGTTGAACCCGGATTAGATAATCCTTACCTACTCGTTCTACCGTTAATTCGCTTATTGTATAATCTGTATCAAGGTTTGCTAAATTATAAAGTATCTCGCTAACAGAAGGATAGGCTTTAACTTCCCTTTTTTGCAGAACATAATTTTGAAATTCTTTGATTTTTTCTAATGGATATTGGCTTAACATTTGGTTAATGCTTTGGATAGTCAATCCCTCTTTGTGGCTTATCTCTAGTTCAATGTTTCTATTCCAATACCAAAAGGCACAAAAGAGGGAAAGAAAGATTATGGATAACGCATACATGCCGTAGGCTAATTTTTTGTTCATCTCCATAATCCTTAATACTGAAAGCTCTTCTTCAGAAAGAAGGTTAAACTTTTGAGATACTTCAAAGACAGTCAAAAAAAGGTTGAAGTTTTCGGCTAAAGAAATGTTTTGAGACCCAACGCCTTCTAAACCTTCTTTTAATTCAAATGAGGTCACCGATACGATATTAGCCTCCTTTCCAGTATCACCACGGTAAAGCCTTTGGAAAAAGTTAATACGGGAGCTCAATGTAGCAAAATCAACCCCTACCATTTCATCAATAGGGATAAATTCTACATAATAAGGTATAGCCTTTTCTACAAGGGTAAGCCATAATCCTTCCTTTTCTTTATGGACGACGATTTGAGGTTCAGCACTTGAGAGCCTTGCAAGCAAAAATGGTAGAAAGGTAATGAACTTAATTCTTGCTTTTGCAACTTCTTTAAGAGGAATAACAATTGGGTCAATTTCGTTTGCAGGGATAGCAAGCAAAAAAACAGTGTAAAGTGAGTCTGTCTTTTCTAAAACCTGCCAAAAGAGCTTGTATGGTCCGGTCAAGAAGCCCTGGGTATCTATTCGGTCCCTTAATCGTAGGGTCATAGCCTGTTTATTTAATACTGGCATGTTTACTCGGTAGATTTCAAAGTAGAAGGTCTTTGGTTTTAGGATAAGATAGACATATTTTCCCTTAAGGTCCTCTGCAGTCAAGGAAGGATGCTCTTCGAACACAAGCTTGCCAGGCTTACCTTTAAAGGCCACACCTTCAAAAAAGCCTGTTGAGGTTGTTTTTAAAATGTAATTTTTGAAACTTTCCCACATTTTTAATACAATTTTACTCCGTTTAATTTAAAAAATCTATTTTTATATTACCAAGTTTTCAAAGGTTGCTTTTGCTTCTTTTAGATGCTTCTTAGTTATAAGTCTTTCGCCTTTAATGTAGGCGATGAGGAGCGCTCGGTCCATAAGCTTGTTGATAAGCCTTGGAATGCCTCTTGAGTGCTTGTAAAGGGTCCGCAAGATGTTTTTGTGAAAATTTATCTCTGGTTGGTCGCTTACCTGATTTACACGGAACCATATATAAGGCAAAATCTCATCCTTATCCAAGGGTTTTAGCTCCTCAAATACAGAAATCCTTTGCCTTAAAGGCAAGAAATTCGGGTTTGCAAGCCTTTCTCGCAGGTTTGGTTGCCCGATGAGTAGGATTTGAATCACCGGGTTAGTCCCTTCGTTAAGGTTGGTGATTAGCCTAAGCTCTTCTAAAGTTTCATCCGGCAAAAGCTGAGCCTCATCTATGATAATAAGAAGCTTAGCTTGTTTTGTCTTAAGCTCCGTTAGCTTTTCTTTTAGATATTTTAACACCAAGTCCTTTGTTAATCCTAAATCTTGGAAAACCACATTGTTTACGCGAGAGGTCGCTCCTTCACCCATGGCACCCAGAGCCTTACTTTCTATCATCCCAATGGGGATTACCCCTTGAGACCCCTCGTCACTTACAGGCCTCATGATGACATGGTGGAAGATGTCACTCCGAGCGTAGTTATAGGTCTCCATACCCCAAAAAATGCTCTTTAGAAGCTCTTCCGATCTCAACGCAGGGTTTAAAATCTCACTCTTATGATAGCTATCTTGCGGAAGCTTTTCAAGAAGCGCAAGAAGAGCCTGCGTCTTACCAACGCCAGGCTCCCCCAGGATGACCGAAATTAGGCTTCCCTGAAGGATGGAAAATTTAAAGATATTAAGGATCTGCAGATGTTTCCTTGATGAAAAAAAAAGCCCTGGGTCCGGCACAAGGCTAAAGGGAGGCTTTTTTAAGTTAAAGAAAGATAAAAAAGAAATGTCGTCATAATTTTCCATAATCATCACCTCCAAAAGAGGCTATGTTTAAATTATTTTATAAAAACAATAAGATAAGTCAAGCCTCTATTTTAAATATGTCTTTGAGGACAACCGGTTAGTCAATAACTTTCTCTATATCAAAATCAATCAATTTCGTAGGAATAGTAAACTTTTATAACCCTCTCTTTGGCATAACCCAACCTGAGGTGAAGTGTGATAGGTCACAACTACAAGAACCTTTTTCTGGAGCCACCTTTAAATATTTTCTCATCAGCCAATCTTCCACCTTAAGCCCGAAGTCCTCTCCAAGAAGACTTGGTAAAAACTTTAAAGCTCTTTTCTCTAAAATATCCCCAAAATACTTAAATAAGCTTAAGTAAGGCAGATTTAGTCTTTCGGTATAAATTTTCAAAATCTTCGTAAAGGTCAAAGAGTATAGCCTGCATTAAATTCGGAATAGTCTCCGAGGGGGATGCCTCGCTACCGCTTGGCATGTCAAGGGAGAAAAGACTTTGTTAGGGGCGAGCATCTTAAGGAACCATGAGGGTGCATAAGGACCTTAAGGACCGCTAAGGATGGTTAGCTTTTTTTAATTTTTATACTATAATTATTGGGCACTATGCCTATTCCTAAAAAACATCTTCAAAGAATTGTTCCCTATCCTCCAGGGAAAAGCCTGGAAGAGGTAAAAAAAGAGCTTGGCATAACTGGGAAAATTATCAAGCTTAACTCCAACGAAAACCCACTCGGTCCTTCTCCAAAAGTGTTATCAGCTCTAAAAGAGCATCTCTCCCAAATTAACCTATACCCTCAAGCAGGCTACTTTACTCTCAAAGAAGCCATAGCTAAACGCTGGAGTGTTTTACCAACTCAGGTTGTCCTCGGCAATGGTTCAAACGAGGTCATAGAGTTTGTTTTCAAAGCCTATCTTTCTGAAGGAGACGAAATCATAGTCTCCAAGCCAAGCTTCTTGATGTATGAAAAGTTTGCCCAAATATACGGAGTCTCAATAAAAGAGGTTCCCTTAACAAAGGAGTTAAAGCATGATTTAAAGGGCATAAGCAAAGCGTTATCCTCAAAGATTAAAGCCATATTTCTTGACCACCCTCACAATCCAACGGGCTCAACGCTAAACAGAGAGGAATGGTATGAGTTCTTAGAAAACTTAGAGGATGATGTGCTCTTAGTGATAGATGAAGCTTATGGAGAGTTTATAGATGATCTGTCCGTCCCAAGAGGGCTTGAAATTCTTAAAAAAAGAAAAGGAGCCTTGATCCTAAGAACCTTCTCCAAGTCTTACGGTCTTGCTGGGCTAAGGCTTGGCTACGGGATAGCTTCCGAGGAAATAGCTAACGCGCTGGAAAAGGTTAGACAACCTTTTAATGTTAATGCTTTAGCGGTGATTGCAGGGCTTTCTGCTCTTGAAGATGAGGAGCACCTTCGCAAAACCATAGATTTAACTTTGCAAGGTAGAAAATATCTAAACGGAATCTTAAGCGAGTTCGGTTTTAGAGTCTATCCCTCTCAGGCAAACTTTATCATGGTTGACTTTGGAGAAAAATGCGAGGACATCTATCAAGAATTGCTCCGCCGAGGGATACTTTTGCGACCACTTAAAGCTTACGGATTTCCAACTTGTCTTCGCATCACCATCGGGCTTCCAGAAGAGAACGAAACTCTGATTTCAAACTTAAGAGAGATACTCAAACTCTAAGAGACTTTTCCTACTCCAGTCCCGTAAAATTCTACAATTATTTTGGTTGCTCTATCAACGGGAAGGGGGGTTGATAATCTTATACATCTCTCAACCGCTCGGTCAAATTCGCTAACTCCCGATGCTTGGACAAAGTGATAGCTTAAAATACGCCCAGAACTATCAACTTCAATTAAAACTCTTGCTTTGAGCTCAGACTTTGCTCTAAGATATATAGGTAGCTCAAAGTTAGCTTGAAGCTTTCTTTTAACAAGGAGTAAAAATTCGGTCGATAAATTTTCGGAAGAACTTGGAGTAGAAGCCGAGGGTTCAGCCTGTGAACCCATTTTTTCGCCGGCCGTAGATTGCGAGGAACTTTCTTCGCCTTCCCTTTTAAGCTTTGCTAAACGATTTTGTAAGTAGTTTAACTCTTCTTCAGTAAAGGCTTGCTCTTTATCCTTATTTTTTTCTTGTTTTAAAGCTTGAATTTTACGCTTTAAAAACTCTTCTTCATTTTTGGTAAGAACCTTCTCTTTTTTAGCTATTTGTTTTGGAACATCGTTTTTTGGAATAACCTCCTTTAGAGGTTTCTCTTCTTGATTTTGTGTGCTGTCTAAGGAATAGGGTAGGGAGGGTAAGGCTTTTGTGACCACTTCTTTGGTTCGTGGTTCTAGAAGTAAAACCTTAACCTCTTCTTGTTTTTTGTTTTTAAAAGTATAAGCAGAAAGAAGGATAAAAGTTAGGAATAGGAGATGAATGACTAAAGAAAATCCTGCGGATAGAAAAGCTTGCATTTCATTCAGGGATAGTGAGCAAACCTACTTGGGTAAAGCCTGCCCTTTTTACCTCAGATAAAACTCTGGCTACAACACCGTAGTTTGCCTCTCGGTCTGCCTCTATTTGAACCTCTTTAATAACGCCTCTTTCTTTAGCCTCCGCAAGCCAAGCTGAGAGTTTGTTAAGGCTCATCGTCTCGCCTGAGACCTTTATCGTTCCATCTTTAAAGATGGTAATTCTAAGGGGCTCGGCTTCCTGTTTACTAAGGGGAGAGTCCTTTGTTTGAGGGAGATTTACCTCGATGCCAGCTGTCATAAGAGGAGCTGTAATCATAAAAATTATCAAGATTACAAGCACAATGTCAACAAGTGGGATAATATTTATCTCAGCTTGAGGTTCACGAACTAACTTCATGTTAAAACCTAAAGTTTTTCTCTTTAAGCAATTCGTCTCTTATGTAGATAAGCCCTCTTTCTAAAAGTTTCTCGGCTGGGAGCTTTGCATCTCTCTTAGTAAAGGCAGGATGTTCATCCTCCTTGATAACTTCTTTTAAGGTCTCAAGGTCGTAGGCTAAAAGAAATATCTCCTCTAAAAGGTCTCCAGTTAAAGGGATATCCTTAATCTTTTGGCGTTGGGAAACAATCTCACCCCAGAGGTCGTTAAAGTTGATGTAGTTAGGAATTAAACCTTGTTCCTCCAGATAGTTTTGGACGGTAATGGGGCGGTTTTCATAGTGCCCTTTACAATGAGTTTCTCTCCAGATTTTGAAGACCTCAACCCTTTCTCGATTCTCTGAAACAGCAAAATATCTAACTAAGGGGTAGAACCTGCAGGAGATTGGGCGTGCTGGATAAACCTTGCACCCCTCCTCTTTATCGAGGAAGGGGCAAGCATAATCGATGGGTAGCATGTTCACGGAAACAGTTGGCAGCTGTGTTACTTCACCGATGTAAACTTCGGCGTACTTTTCAACAAATTCCTCAGTAGTCAAACCAAGATAGGTCCGAAGCCTTAGAAAATCGTAGGGGGTTAATATTAGCTTCACATCATAACAGCACTTATTGAAGCAAACGATCCCTTTATAACATCTAAAGTTAAAAAAATCATTTAAAGTTAAATCCTTTGGGTCTAAGACGATGTTGTAATGGGGGATGTGCATTATTCAGCAACCTCGCCCTCTGTGGAAAATTTGGGCTTCTTTTCGTCTACGAGCTTAAAGCGGTCCTTAAGCTTTTCTAAAACCTTGGGAAGAGTAGTGTATTCCATTTCCTCTGGAGGTAGTCTGTGTGGTTCAAATATACCTTGGCGTCTTAAAAGATTAGCCATTATGCTTGCCTCTTGTCTTGCATGATCAAATGCAGGGTCATCGAAGAGGTCGTTAGGACCGATAAGTTGCCCTTCACAAATTTGATAACCAGCGGCAATTACTCGAGGTGGTCCATCAAACCTTGTTGGCTTTGACTGAGCAAATGATACCGGCATCAAGGGACCAACATGCGAGCCCCTCATCCATCCCTCAACAAACCAAGGTCTGGCAAAGGGTTCAAGGGCTTCTCCTACTGCTGGGAAACCGCTCTGGCATCTAACGATAAGAACCGGGTCGTCCTTACCCACATACCTTCCAGCCATTAGAGAGAGCTTCTGAGTTGAAGCAACGGCTGCTATTTCTCCATCCTTCTTGCGGTAGACTGCTTTAACGCAATACCTGCTTGTCGCTCCGATAAAGACGAGAAGGTCGTAAAGCTCTTCAGGTGCTTTAAGCTGTATTGACATGCCGCTATACACATCAAAAACTTCAAAGATAAAGCCATCGTGCATGGAGGGGTCGATGACTAAGCCAGCGGTGTTCATCGGGTCGGCAAACATCTCATAAAGAGGGAGGTTCCAGGCGCTGGGTGAGGTTTTATCTGCAAAAAAGACGATCACCGGCTCACTTTTTCTCTCTACGAATTCCATTTCCGCAACACCAGGACCCATGCCTTTTACGTTACCGGAAAAGGCGTCACTAAGAAGGTCTTGCCCTGCGCCATACATCTTTAGTTTTCTTGAGACTTCGGTGCCTGCAACAAAGGCCTTCCAAGCAAGCTCATGGATGTCTGAAGAGTCAACGCCCTTGGTATGAGTCATAACTAAAGCAATATCGTCTCCGCAGGAAAGCACAGAAACATCAATTATTTTGCCATCACCTTTGGCTTCCTCTACCACCTCTTTTACTCTTTGCAAGACTTCAGGATGAACTGAAGAATGCCCAACATATCCTCCAATATCCGCTTTAATCACCGATAAGGTAATCTTGCCCATAAAACCCTCCTTTTGGATGATTTCTTTTTTCCGAAAAGTATAATAATAATGAAAGATTTTAGCAAGACCAAGGGACATTAAATTTCAAATGAAGGAAGAAGAAAAGATAGCCGTTGCTCTAAAGTATGAAGTAGAAAGGGGGACACCGGAGGTTGTAGCAAAGGGTAGGGGCAGACTGGCAGAGCTTATTTTACAGATCGCTCGGGAACACAATATACCTATCAAGGAAGACCATAGGCTTGTAAAAGAGCTTTATAAACTTGAGCTTAACAAGCCCATACCGCCTGAGCTTTATTATGCCGTAGCTACTGTTTTAGCCTGGGCTATAAGGTTAAACAAAAGGCTACAAGAAAAGGTTTTATCCCAAATAAAAAAAAGCGAATAGAATTTCCATTTTTGCTCTTGTCAAACTAAAAAAAGAGTTTATAAAAGACCTTTAACAATTTTTAGAACTTCAAATTAACTTAAGGGGGTTCGCATGCGAATACTTGACGAAAGGCTCTATTCTGAGAACCATCTTTGGGTAAAAAAGGACAAAAAAAAGCAAGCTAAGATTGGGATTACTGACTTTTTCTCCGCAAAAGGAGAAGAGATAATAAACATAGACCTCCCGGAGGAGGGAGATGGGTTTGAAAAAGAAGATATTTTTGGAAGCCTTGAAACAGTTGAAGAGGTCTACGACCTTGCAATGCCAGTTTCTGGCACTGTTATTTCCGTAAATGAAAAGGTCTTAGATAATGTTGATATTCTAAACGAAGACCCTTACGATGAGGGTTGGCTCATCAAAGTTGAGCTTTTTGACCCCTCTGAGCTTGATGAGCTTCTTCCCCCGGAGGACTACGAATTAAAAATTTCTAAGGAGTTTGAAGAGATCATTCCAGAAAGGATTATGGAAGAGGAGGAATAGGTTGATTGCCTTTGTCTTCCCGGGACAAGGCTCTCAATACATAGGAATGGGCAAAGATTTCTATGAAAATTACCTTAAAGTTCAGACAATTTTTGAAAAGGCAGAAAAAATTACGGGAATTCCAGTTAAAGCTTTGTCCTTTGAAGGACCGTTGGAGGAATTAACCAAGACAGAAAATTTGCAAGTTTGTATAACAACTGTAAATATTGCTTGTTTTGAAGTGATTAAAAATCAATTTGAAGAAATTTTGTCTAAGCTTCGTTTTGTAGCAGGACATAGCTTAGGGGAGTTTAGCGCCCTATATGCTGCCGGGGTTTTAACTTTGGAGGAGGCTCTTTTAGCAGTAAAGGACCGTGGACGGGTGATGGGGGATGTTGGGTCAAGTAAGCCCTCCGGGATGTATGCGGTAATCAATCTCTCTTTAGAAAAGCTTGAGGAACTTGTGAAATCAGCGGAAGGGCTTGTTGTTATTTCTAATTACAATTCTCCCAATCAATTTGTTATAAGCGGTGAAGAGTCCTATCTAACTGAAGTTGCAGAAAAGGCAAAAGCTCTCTCGGCAAAGGTTGTAAGGATTAAGGTAAGCGCAGGCTTCCATTCACCTCTTATGGAAAGCGCGCAACAGGTTTTTACCGAATTCTTAAAAACCTTGCATTGGTCTGAACCTAAGCTCCCCTTTGTTAGCGCAGTAACCGGAAAAGAAGAAACTTCAGCAGCAAGCATTTTTGAAGTGATGACCAAGCAGATTGTATCCCCAGTTAGATGGATATCCGCCGTTGAGTATATGTATGAAAAAGGCGTAAAGATATTCGTAGAAGTAGGACCTAAAAAGGTTCTCTGCGGTCTTATTTCACAAATCTTAAAGGATAAAGAACATAAAGTCTTTAATGTTGAGGATAGAGGGACATTAGAGCAATTTTCTAAAGAGGTTTGGGCTTTCTTATGAAGATTAAGGTCAACGAAGAAAGATGCAAAAGCTGCGGACTTTGTGTAGCCTTTTGTCCAAAGCAGGTCCTTGCCATTTCTGACAAGAGAAACCTTCATGGATACAAGGTAGTTTATTTTAAGCATCCCGAGAAATGCAACCTTTGTGGGGTCTGTTATCTTATGTGTCCGGATGTGGTTTTTGAAAGGGTAGGGGATGACGAATAGGGTTTTGATCAAAGGAGTTGAGGCGGTTGCCTTAGGATCTCTTGAAGGGGGATGTGAGTGTTATTTTGGATATCCTATAACCCCTCAGAATGAAATTCCTGAGATAATGTCTGTTGAGTTACCCAAAAGAGGGGGAGCCTTTGTCCAAGCCGAAAGCGAAACCTCAGCCATCAACATGGTCCTTGGAGCAAGCGCTGTAGGAAAAAGGGCTATGACAAGCTCTTCAAGTCCGGGAATCTCTTTGATGAGCGAGGGATTTTCCTATCTTATAGCCCTTGAGCTCCCCTGCGTGATCGTTAATGTGATGAGGGGTGGTCCGGGGCTTGGGGGTATAGAAGCTTCTCAAGGAGATTATTTTCAGGCGGTAAAGGCTCCCGGTCATGGTGACGGAAGGTTTTTAGTGCTTGCTCCTGCAAGCTGTCAAGAAGCCTACGAGCTCACAGCTAAAGCCTTTGAGCTTGCTGACCGGTATCGGAACCCAGTGATGATACTCATGGATGCTATCTTGGGGCAGATGAAAGAATCAACTGTATTAAAAAAGCTAAACATTAAAAGCATATCCAAGGATGATTGGGCTTTAACTGGGGCTAAAGGAAGAGGATCTCGGATTATAAAGAGCCTTTTTTTAGATTCCGCTGAGCTTGCCGAAAGGAACCTAAAATTAAAAAAGAAATACGAACAAATGGAAAAAGAGGTTCGTTTTGAAAGCAATTTAGATGGGAGCGAGGAGGTTTTGGTTTGTGCCTTTGGGTCAATGGGAAGGATAGCTAAGGAAAGCGTTCTTAAGCTTAGGGAAAAAGGCTACAGAGTAGGGTACTTTAGACCAATCACTATTTTTCCTTTTCCTAAGAAAGCCTTATCAAGCATTCTTGAAAAAAATAACTCTCTCAAACAAATCCTCGTTGTTGAGCTAAACTGCGGGCAGATGGTTGAAGATGTTATGGTCTCAGTTTGTGGTAAGGCTGAAGTAATATCAAAATTTTATCCTCCAAGTGTCCTTCCTTTTCCTGAAGATATTGAAAGGGAGGTCAAAAAATGCTTAAGGAAAGTTTATTTCGTTTCCCCAAAAGTTTAAAAAGAAATAACTTTCATTACTGTCCAGGATGTCATCATAGCCTTGTTCATCGCATGCTTTGTGAGGTTATCGATGAGCTAAATTTGAGGGAAAGAGCGATCAGCATTGCCTCCATTGGATGTGCTTGTTTTATCTATAACTACATCGATGTAGACATGGTTGAAGCTCCACACGGTCGGTCCTGCTCTGCTGGAACTGGTATAAAACGGGCACGCCCTGACCTTATAGTTTTTACTTATCAGGGTGATGGTGACTTTGCGGCCATAGGGCTTGGAGATAGTCTTCATGCAGCTTCTCGTGGTGAGCGGATTACGGCTATTATGATCAACAACACTGTGTATGGCATGACCGGAGGGCAGGCTTCCCCTACTACCATTATCGGACAGAAGACAACCACAACCCATTTAGGAAGAAAACCAGAGGAGCAAGGCTACCCTCTTAAGGTGGCAGAAATTTTGTCTAACTTTGAGGGGGTTGCTTACGCAGCCCGGGTAGCAGTCAACAACCCTAAGAGAGTTATGGAAACAAAAAAAGCTCTAACCAAGGCTTTCTTAGCTCAGCTTGAGGATAAGGGCTTTGGCTATGTTGAGGTGCTCTCAGCTTGCCCTATAAATTGGAAGATGGACCCTGTTTCTGCAACAAAGTATGTGGATAAACTAACGAAAATCTTCCCCCTAGGGGTATTTCGGGAGACCTTTTGATGAAGAAAGCGAAGAACTACAAGATTGAGATCATATTTTCTGGCTTTGGCGGGCAGGGAATACTCTTTGCTGGCAACCTTTTTGCCTTAGCAGGAGTTTTAGCTGGTTATCATGCAACCTTCCTTCCTGTATACGGTCCTGAAATGAGGGGAGGAACTTGCAATTGCACAACGATTATCTCCCAAACTGAAATAGCCTCTCCAGTAGTCAAAGAGCCCGATGTATTAGTGCTTTTAAATCTTCCCTCTTACCTAAAATTCATGCCAAGATTAAAAAAGAAGGGACTTGCCATTTTAAATTTAGACCTGATACCTGAAGAGGTAATCCTTAAAAATGATAATCTTAACCAAGGAAAAAGGCTTTTAAAAATTCCAATGAATTCTCTTTCAGAAAACATTGGATATCCTCAGCTTGCGAACATTGTCGCTATAGGTGCTCTTTGGGCAACTCTTAAGCCTTTTGATAAAAAATACATCGAGGAGGCTTTAAAAAAGATGCTAAAAGGGGGCAAAGAAGGATTCCTTGCCCCTAATTTGGAAGCCTTTAATGCTGGAATAGAATTCCTAGTTAAGGAAAAAACTAAGTAGTCAAGATCTGCTTTATCTCATCAACCGAAAGCACTTTTCCTTGGGACACTACGCTTCCATCAACCCAAAGGGCGGGTGTTTTAAACACTCCGTAAAGAGCCATCTGTTTTAAGTCCTTGATGTACTCTATCTGAGCTTCGACCTTTAATTCTTCTAAAGATTTAACAACATTTTCGTATAGGGTTTCGCATTTCAAACAACCTGGTCCGAAAACTTTAATAACTCTCATCCTTTCACCTCCTTTGTTTTTTTGCTATGTTTTTATCCCCTAATCAATCCAAATAAGAACCCACAGATGGAGCCTACGGTCAATACCAAAGCTCCGTATACTAAAGTCTTTTTAAGACCCCAAATGCTCTTTAGAACCAAAAGGCTTGGTAGGCTGACGGCTGGACCGGTGAGAAGAAGGGCTAAAGCTGGTCCATATCCCATGCCTGCACCCAATAAACCTTGAAGTATGGGCACCTCGGTTAAGGTGGCAAAGTACATCAATACCCCGATCAAACTAACAAAGAAATTGGCAAAGATAGAATTTCCACCAACTAAAGCATAAACAAAAGAGGACGGGATGATTGCTTCATGACCAGGTCTTCCAAAGAATAAACCAGCTATAAAAACGCCGATGAAAAGAAGTGGAAATATCTGCCTTGCTAATAGATAGGTATTTTGAAACCACTCTGACATCTCGCCTTTGGTCGTTGAGAGCGCATAAGAAAAGCCTAATACTCCGATCAAGAATGAAATCTCTTTTTCAGAAATAACAAGATATGAGATAATTACAGCAAATGCTGTAAAAATAATATTCATTTTAGATACATTAAACCAGAAAATAAGAACTATTCCTAAAATTATTGCAAGCAAGGAAACAAGGTACCATTTTATAGAATAGATGGTATAAGCTATTCCTTCCTTTCCAGCCCAGTTTGAAAAAATTAAAATACCTGTTAATAGAGCAAGAACTGAAATACTTTTGTAAAGCGGAAGGCTTTCTTTCTCCTCCTCAAATTCAATGCTTTCAAGCCTTGTTTTTTCTTCTTTTATGAAAATAAATTCCATGGCTAAACCAATGATTATGCCCCCAAGTATGGCTACGAGTGCCCTTGCTAACCCAAGGTCAAAGCCCAGTATTTTAGCGGTAAGCACTATGGCTAAAACATTTATCGCTGGACCGGAGTAAAGGAACGTAGTAGCAGGACCGATGCCAGCACCTCTTAAATAAATCCCAGCAAAAATAGGAAGCACGGTGCATGAACAAACTGCTAAAATTGTTCCGGAAACGCTTGCCACAGGGTAGGAAAGATATTTAGGGGCATTAGCACCAAGATACTTCATCACTGAGACTTGCGAAAGAAATGTGGTTATTGCCCCGGCTATGAAAAGCGCAGGTATCAGACAAAAGATTACATGTTCTCTTGCATACTCATGGGTAAGATAGACGGCTTCTTTTAAACCTTGTAAAAACGTTTCTTCTAAGGGTAAAAAATAGAAAAATAGAAATATCAAAAGTGCAGATACTATATACTTTAGCTCTTTCTTAAGCATTTTTGTCCTCCTCCTTTGAAGTATTGTGAATTTAACGTAGTTTTAGAGATTATCTCATCGTATAAACCTTCTTTTTTTCAATTCTTCAAGTAAAGTATCTAAAATTTTGTGAGTAAACTCGTCCTTTGGGGAAAGCTTGTAGATGATGAAAAATTTAGGTTTTTCAAAGGAGGTTATCCCAGCATCTGTTAGCACCTGAAGTTGCCTTGAAATAGTTGGCTGAGAAAAACCGATGATGTTTACTAACTCACAAACACAATGGGGTCTAAAGGAAAGCAAGGCAACTATTTCAAGCCTTGTAGGGTCAGAAAGGGCTTTCAAAACCTTTGTAAGCCTTATCAAATCTATTTTATATCTCCCTATTTTAGGATCATCGTTGCTACTTTATAAGCAGTCACGATTACGATTAAAAGGGCAAAAATCTGCTTAATTCTCCCGCTTGGAACATAAAGGCTTGTTGCCCTTGCCCCAAGATAAGAGAATATTGCCCCCACTCCTACTAAAATCATAGTAAGTTTAAAATCCCATTTAGCCGTGTTAAGATGGGGTATAAGGGCTGAAAAGGAAGGAGGACATACGGCAAAGGCGTTAATTCCTGCAGCTCGTTTCGGGTCAAACCCACACAGGATAAGGGTTGGCATAAGGAGAAAACCAGGCCCAACTCCAAGAAGTCCGCTTAAAACTGAGATAGGTATAGCCAAAATTGCAGCAAGCTTAAAATTTTCTTGACCTTTCTCTTTTGGTCTGATGGGTTTAAAAAGTCTATAAGCAAGAAAGAGCACCGCAAAAAAATAGATAACCCAGATGATGGTTTGAGGGATGTAGTGAGCTAAGACTGCACCAGCTGGGGCTGAAACTGTAGTAATAATAGCGAGTAAAATAGCTTTTCTCCAATCTACCAATCCGCTCTTAGCAAAGCCAATAGTGCTTAAAAGAGCTGTAACACCGTTTAACAGGAGACTTAAGGGTTGAACTTGATGAACAAGGTCTTCCATAAAGAGCCCTAAAAAAGGAATGGCTGCAAAGGCAACGCCTAAACCAAGCATTCCAGAGATGAAAGAGAGGACAGCAATACCAAGGGGTATTATCAAACTGTTCATAAACTTCCTCCCATTAAAGCAGCGAATTTTACTATATAGCAATATAGCTATATGTCAAGGGGTGCTTGGCAGGATGCCTTATCGAAAAAACGCCTCTACCCTGTCCTGTTTTTAATTTAACTTCCGATAAGATATATTATGTAAAATTATTGTGCATTAGGAATCTGAAGTTAAAACCCAATGCCTATTAGCCCCTTTACATAGGTTCCTGGGATAACAATTTTTCCATCAATTCCTGTTAGACATTCGGCAAGATTTAATTTGTGAAAAAAACCTGTAAACAGACAGGCGATGGCATCAAGTTCATCCTGCGATGGGTAATCTACTTTTAAGCTTAAACCAAAAAAACCACTTAATGTTTTATAGAGAACCTGTATGGTATTCCTTTCTTTACGCTTTACTCCAAAAACATCGTAGAAGGCTCCCGGAAACACCTCATAGACCTCTTTACCAAGCTTAGAAAGCCTTTCCCTAAGCCGCATACCCCGCTGAGTAAGCATCCTCATCGGACCAAGGGTAATGGGAAAAAACTTAATCCCTCTCTTTCTTAAAATTAGGTCGCACTCCCTAAAATGATGCTCGTTCCAAACCTCAAGCGAGTTCCTTCCATGAGGAAGAGTTAGTGGGGCATCAATATAAATAAACTGAAATTTTTGCATAATTTCAAGTAATTCTTTTTCATTTCTAATAATGCATGTTACGATCGAATTATTTTCTACAAAAGATATGCCAGTATTCCTCTTTTCAGAGCCTGCAAGGTCAACCCCGAGGAAAAGTTCATAATCAATCTGTGCTGCTAAATTTCTAAGTTTTTCTTTATCCATTTCAGCAAGGATAGTAGTTTTTCCTCTGTTTCTTTCCTCTTTATTAGGAACAATTTAATCTCATCGCTTAAATCTTTAAACTTTCTTACATAATGCCTAGCGTAAGGCTCTTCTCTAAATCCTCCGTAGGAAACAATCAGCAAAATTTTCTTTAATTTCACGCCCCTTTTTTTACAAAGAAGATAAAAATAGGTGATGGGCGGACAGTTTATAGTCCATTTCGGAAAGACAAGGATTAAATTTTCGCTTTGAGGGAGGGGGGCTTTTGATGGGATAGGTAGTTCAGGGATAAAAGATAAGGCAAGCCAGGCTAAGTAAGGTAATCTCGGAGGCTTAATTTCTTTAATTGGTAGGTTTAACTCAGTTCCTAAAAAATTTGCGATCCTTTCACAGGTTCCAGTATAACTGAAATAGAAAACCTCTGCTTCTGCCAAGTTTAAATAAATTCTTTGTTTTTATATTTTTCTTCTAACTCTGCTTCCTCTTCTTCCTTTTTTTGAAGATAAAGCTCCCAGTCTATTCTTTTTTCAAAGTTTGCTACCTCAGTGGCGATAAGCTTATCTTTAAAGCCTGGTCTCGTGATGTATGGAAGCACAGCCTTTAAAAAGTTCTCTTTTAGGCTTTGATAGATAGCTGAGACTTCTCCTTCAGGGATAAAGGTTCTTTCCTTTTGATAGCGATAGTAAAGGAAACCGTCTGTTTTTTGAAGGAACTGTTCATAATAAAAGGTTGATGAAAAATCCTCCCTCCTTGGTTTAACTCCTACTTGAGCAAGAAAACCAACCAACCAGCGGTCTCCAGCAAGCTTTCTTGAATAATCCCAAATTTCCAAGATTAAACCGTTGCCAAGGTCGATCTTTTCAAGCATTCTGCCCTCCCAAAGTGGTTTAAAGTTTCTACTTGGCGGTTGCCAGCGGTAGCTCATAGGTTAGAACTCACTACTTGACATCCTTTGCTTTTATTATAGATTAAAAAAGAAAAAATTAGGAGGTGGTGTTGTGTTTGCGGTTATCAAGACTGGTGGGAAACAGTATGTTGTTGAGCCGGGCATGAAGCTTGTCATCGAAAAGATAGAAGGAGAGGCATCTCAAGAGGTTGAGTTCCCTGAGGTTTTATTAGTTAACAAAGGAGATGAAGTTTTGATTGGACAACCCAAAGTGGAAGGGGCTAAAGTTGTAGCAAAAATTTTAGAACACTCAAGGGGTCCTAAGGTCATAGTTTTCAAAAAGAAGCCCAAAAAGGGTTATAAAAGAAAAAAGGGTCATAGACAGTGGTATACTTTGGTAGAGATTAAAGAAATCGTTGTTTAGGGGGTGAGAAAGCATGGCTCATAAAAAATCGGGTGGTGCTTCAAGAAACGGAAGAGATTCAGAATCAAAGCGTCTGGGAGTAAAAAGGTTTGACGGTCAAGTTGTGAAGGCGGGCGAGGTTATCGTTCGTCAAAGAGGCACAAAGGTTCATCCAGGTTTTAATGTAGGTCTTGGCAGAGACTATACCATCTTTGCTAAGATCAACGGGGTGGTTAAGTTTGAAACCAGACACGGGAAAAAGGTGGTAAGCGTCTATCCGGTATCTCAAGCCTAAGGCCACGGGGGTTAAAATTTGTGAACCCCCTCCCCTTCTTTTTACTTGCCTATCTTTTAGGGTCCATTCCTTTTGCCTTGGTTGTAAGTCTTCCTCAAGGGGTTGACCCGCGGAAAGCAGGAAGTAAAAATCCAGGGGCTACGAATGTCGTAAGGCTCCTTGGTAAAAAATGGGGCGTTATTACTTTTCTTGGAGATCTCGGAAAGGGGATTATTGCCCTTTTCATAGCTAAATTTGCAACCGGATTAAGCTTTCAGGAAGCACCGAGCCTTTATGCTGGAGTAGCCTTATTTGCCGTTATTGGGCACATGTATTCTCTATTTTTAAAACTTAAAGGTGGAAAAGGAGTAGCTACAACCATTGGCACTTTTTTAGTTTTAACTCCCCTACCCTCTTTGCTTTCGCTTATTTTTTTTCTTTTAATGGTATATTTAACAAACTATGTATCCGTAGGCTCGCTTACCTTCTCCTTAGTTCTTCCCATCTTGATCTATTTTTTTAACTACCCTAAAGAATACTTCTTTAGTAGCTTAGCTTTAACTTTATTGATCTGGATAAAACACCGAGATAATATTAAAAGACTTTTAAAGGGGGAGGAAAATCCTTGGATTTGGAAAAGGAAGAATTAGCTGATAAAAAAACTTTGTTAGAGGAAGGATTAACCTACGATAATTATGTCTTTAGAGTAACCTCAGATAAAATGTTTGTCCTTTTGGAAACTCCCTTGGTAACAAGGGGGGATAAGCGAACATTTTTTAAAAACTACCCCAAAATTAAAGAGTTTCTTATATCTCAGGGCATACAATTTGTCTCAGAAGAACCTGAGGAGCTCGACGGTAAATTTATCGTAGCCAAGGGGCATCCTCCACGAGAAGGTCATCCTGAGAGAATAGAATTTCTGCCTAAATTTGAAAGATTGATAAAGAAAACCGAAGAAGACTTGATAAAAGAAATTCCTGAAGATGAAGGAAAAGCGGAAGATTTAAGGGAAAAGGTTCAAAAAATCCTTTGTGTGAAAGAGGGAGAAGCGATAGCTAAATGGCATCCTCTTACCCCCCCAACTCCAGGGATTAATGTATTTGGAGAAGAGGTCCAACCACCACCATTAAAGGAAGAAAAAAACTTTGAACTTTCAGATAATGTTTACCTTGATGAAAAAGAAAGGCTCATAAAGGCCAAGATTAGTGGAGTGGTGACTTTTGAAAAAGGGAAGATTGATGTGCTACCTGATTATGTTCTAAAGGGAAATGTAGATTTTTCTGTAGGCAATATCTATTTCTATGGAAAAAAACTAACCATTCAAGGGGATATAAAGTTTGGCTTTAAAGTAATAGTTGAAGGGGACCTTGAATTAAGGGGATGCACAGAAAATAAGGTTAAAATCGAAGTTAAGGGTAATTTTTTAGCTGATGGCGTAATAAGAGGTGAGGCTACAACTGTTGAGGTTTGGGGTGAGGCTAAAATCGGGGGGGCAGAATTTGCTAAAATTTTAGTGCATGGGAACCTATATGTAAAAGATTATTTAGTGTTTACTTATACTCTTGCAGAGGGTGAACTAAAAGCCATCGAGGGTAAGGGGTGGATTTATGGTGGTGAGGTTAGGGCAATCGGTAATGTTGAGGTTAAGATGGTTGGACATACTGCTCAAACCTTAACCATAATTGGGGCAGGCTATCGTCCCAATATAGTAGAGGACTATTTAGTAACCATTGAAAGAATAGAAATTCTAAATGAGTTTCTTACAAAAATAGATGATGGATTGAAATTAGCTTCCAAGCTGAAAGAAGAGGGAAGGTTAACTGAAGAAAAGCTAAAGTATGTAGAAAAGCTGATTAATGAAAGAAAAAGAATAACTGAAGAAATTGCTAAGCTTGAGCCTATGCTAAAAGACCTATCAACTAAACTTACAGAATATAGAAAGAAGACCATAAAAATACAACAGAAGATTTTTCCTAATGTTACCCTTAGGATCGCTGAATTCACTTATATTAATATTGAAGAACTAAATGGACCGATCGTTTTTTATTTAGATGTGACAGAAATTAAATATAGAGAAGGTGGAAAATGATGACTCGTATCAAAGGTTGGGAAGATATAGCTGAAACTTTAAGCTCTGAAGTTAAAAGAGAAATAGCTGAAGAGTATTTCTCTGAAAAAAAATTTTTAGAAGAAAGCTGGGAGAACTATCAAAGAGATATCAAAGAAATGGATAAACTCGAAGAAAGATTACTAAAAAATGTTTATAGACTTGTCATGATGTTAAGAGATGATGACCTCATTGAAGAGTTTAAAAAGATTACGGGGTTTGATTTAAAGGGATGCTATTTTCAACAGGTCTTAGAATCTGAAAACCTAAAAAAGATACTGTTTAAGAAATTAGGGGCACCTTTTGCGTTTACTACTAAAAATAGATTTGTTAAGCTCTTTTTAGAAATTTATAAAGACTTGCAGGGATCAGCAAAGGCTTATGATGAAAAATTAAAGGCTTTTCAGGAATACTATGAAGAATTGGTCAAAGATACAGAAGCCTTTCACAAACGCTTTGATATTTCAGCTATTTTGGGTTTTTTTAGTAAGTTATCAAGCGGTGAGCAACCAGAGATTGGTGAGACTGAAGATAAAGGACAAATCTTTGAAGAGCTTTGTTCCAAGCTTAAAATTAAAAAAGCTCCTCCTCCTACGGCCATACACACTGAATATGGCGAGCCAAGACCTCTTTGTGATATCTCTGGCGAGCTAATCCATCTTGCTAAGACTGCTTTTAATAGGCATAAGTGGGAAGGGAAGGAACTTTTAGACCTTGCTGCTGCGAAGGATTAAAAGATTTATTGAAGAGAACAATCTTTTTCAGCCTGGAGACAGGGTCCTTGTTGCGGTATCGGCTGGGCTCGATTCTGTTGCCCTCCTTGACATTTTATTAGAGCTAAGAGACCACTTTAACCTTAAGCTGTTTGTCTCTCATTACGACCATCGGATTCGGAAAAATTCCCTCGAGGATGCTCTTTTTGTATACAGATTATGCCAAGAAAAACGATTGCCGCTTTTCATTACCTCTGCTCCAGTTACAATGTACGCCAAGCGAGAGGGATTGAGCCTTGAAATGGCGGGGCGAGAATTAAGATATCGAGCCTGGTATGAATTAGCAAAAAGCTATGACTTTCAAAAGATTGCTCTTGCTCATCATCTTGATGACCTGACAGAAGAGATATTTATGAAAATTATCCGAGGCACGGGTAGAAGAGGTCTTGCGGGTATTCCTTTGAAAAGAGAGGATTTGATAGTTCGTCCCCTACTTTTACTCACTAAAGAAGAGATAAAAAAATACGCTCAAGAAAAGGGTTTGAGCTGGAGGGATGACCCTACAAACGAAGACCTTCGTTTTTTGAGAAATAAGGTGAGGCATGTTTTGCTCCCATTTTTAGCTAAAGAGTTTAATCCCAATATTAAAGAGGCAGTTAGAAAAACTGCAGTCATTATCGCTGAGGAAGAGGAGCTAATAGAAGGTTTAGCTTATGAAGCTTTTAATAAAGTTAAAGCCACTCTTGATGACGATTTAGCCCTTAAGTTAGCAGAGTTAAAAAAACTTCCCTCAGTTATCAGGAGAAGGATATATTTTTTAGCCTTCCAAGAGATGGGGCTACCCCTTTTTAGAATCACCTTACGACATATTTTTCAAATTGAGACACTGCTAATTGGGAAAGCTAAAGGTCCTGTATGTTTACCCGGGAATTATTGTGTCTATAGGGGTCCAGGATATATTAGAATAAGCCAAAGAATAAACACTGGAGAACCCTTTGAATTAGTTATCTTTTCCCCTGGGGTTTATGATTTACCTTTAAAAAATTTAGGGAAAGTTTTAGTTGAAAAAATTAGCATAAAAAGCCTACCTGATTTCCCTTTTTTACAAAGGGCTATCCTCCTTGATGCCAATAAGGTTGCTTTTCCGATAATTCTTAGAAACCGAAGGCCAGGAGATAGAATATACATTCCTGGCTTAGGTCATAAAAAATTAAAAAAATTCTTGTGGGAAAAAAGGGTGCCTGCTTATAAACGAGACTCTTTATTAATCGTTGAAAAGGACGGGGAAATACTCGCTGTGTATGGGCTTTATATTCATCCTATGTTTAGACCCACAGAGACTACAGGGGATGTGCTTCTTATAAGGTTAGAAAATTCTAACGCTTGAATTTGAAAAGAGATTGATATAGAATTTTTGTAAAAAAATTATAAAGGGTAGAAAATGAAAGGGATATCTAAGCTTTTATTAGTTTGGTTAATAATTGGAGCCTTAATCCTCGTGGGTTATAATTACTTCCTTCAGGAATTGAGTCTTTCTCCAACTTTAAACCTTAATTATTCTGAATTTTTGTCTAAGCTTGAAAATAACGAAGTCGTAGAGGTTGTTATAGAAGGTAAACATGTAACTGGAAAGCTAAGGGACGGTAAAGAATTTTCAACCTATATACTCCCAGAGGACAAAGATTTAATAAGCAAATTAAAAGAGAAAAACATAAAGATTACAGTAAAACCAGATGGGCAAGGGGGATGGGTCACAAACTTTCTTATTTCTTGGCTACCATTTTTTGTGTTGATCATACTTTGGGTCCTTTTTATGCGCCAAGTGCAACCAGGGAACCGCACTTTTTCCTTTGTTAAAAGCCGTGCAAGATTGATTAAGGAAGGGGAAAGCAAGATTACTTTTAAGGATGTAGCAGGTGTTGAAGAGGCTAAAGAGGAACTGCAAGAAGTTGTTGAATTTTTAAAGAACCCACATAAGTTTACCCGTCTGGGAGCAAGAATTCCTAAAGGTATCTTACTTGTTGGACCGCCTGGTACCGGGAAGACCTTATTAGCTAAGGCTGTTGCTGGCGAGGCTGGCGTTCCTTTCTTCAGCATCAGCGGGTCAGATTTTGTAGAGATGTTTGTGGGTGTTGGAGCAGCAAGGGTTAGGGACCTTTTTGCTCAAGCTAAAGCTCATGCTCCCTGCATAATCTTCATTGATGAGATAGATGCTGTGGGTAGGATGAGGGGTGCTGGGCTTGGGGGTGGTCATGACGAAAGAGAACAAACGCTAAATCAGATTCTTGTAGAAATGGATGGATTTGACACCGCAGAAGGTATCGTTGTTCTTGCTTCAACGAATAGACCTGACATACTTGACCCAGCTCTGCTGAGATCCGGAAGGTTTGACAGGCATATTTATGTTCCTCCTCCTGATGTTAACGGTAGGGAAGCGATCTTAAAAATTTACGCTAAGAAATTAAAGCTTGCTCCAAACGTGGATTTAAGGGTAATTGCTAAAAGCACACCTGGATTTACAGGAGCAAATCTTGAAAATCTAATGAATGAGGCTGCCCTCATTGCGGCTAAAAAAGGAAAAGAATTAGTTGATATGGAAGACCTTGAGGAAGCAAAGGATAAGATATTGATGGGAAAGGAAAGAAAAGGATATGCTATTAGCGAAGAGGAGAAAAAGATTATTGCCTATCATGAAGCAGGACATGCTTTAGTAGCTTACTATTTACCAGACCCAGACCCAGTTCATAAGGTCAGCATTATTCCAAGGGGAATGGCTCTTGGGGTTACTCAACAACTGCCCCTTGACGATAGGCACATTTACACTGAAGACTATCTTTTAAAAAAGATAACCGTGCTTCTTGGGGGAAGAGTAAGCGAGGAGCAGATCTTTAACATGCTTTCCTCAGGTGCAAGGGATGACCTTAAGCGAGCTACCCAAATCGCAAGAAAAATGGTCTGTGAATTTGGCATGAGTAAAACCTTGGGGCCTTTAACTTATGGAAAAACAGAGGAGCAGGTCTTTCTCGGAAAGGAGCTTTTTCAGCTAAAAGATTATTCTGAAGAAACAGCAAGGCTAATTGATTTAGAAATTCGAAACATTATTACTGAGTGCTATCAAAAGGCTAAGACTATTCTTACAACCTATGTGGATAAACTTCACCTCGTAGCAAACACCCTGCTTGAAGAGGAAACTATAGAGGCCGAAAGGTTTAAGCTTCTCCTGCAGGGAAATTAAAAAATTCCCTTCGAAAGCTATTATTTGTTTTATGCTGAAACCTTTAAAAATTAGGGAAAAATTGTTTGACTGGAAAGAAGGCCCCTTTTTTATGGGGATATTAAACGTTACTCCTGATTCTTTTTCAGACGGAGGAAGATACTTAGCTCTTGAAAAAGCGTTAGTTCAAGCTGAAAGGCTTTTACAGGAGGGGGCTGATATTATCGATGTAGGCGGAGAATCTACAAGACCTTTTGCTGACCCAGTTTCAGAAGAGGAAGAGCTAAAAAGGGTTATACCTGTTTTAAGAGAACTAAGAAAAAACTTCCCCCAGGCGATTATATCCGTTGATACTTATAAGGCTAAGGTTGCAGAGTTAGCCCTTAAAGAAGGAGCAGACATAGTAAACGACATAAGCGCTCTAAGGTTTGACAATAGAATGGTCGATGTTGTTAAAGATTTTACCTGTCCCGTTATCATAATGCATATGCAAGGGACACCAAAAACCATGCAGGTCTCACCGACCTATCAAGATGTCGTAAAGGAAGTTAAAGACTTTTTATATCAAATAAAAGACTACTTGATTACCCAAGGAATATCGGAAGAAAAAATTATCATCGACCCTGGTATTGGTTTTGGGAAAACCTTTGAACACAACCTTACCCTTCTCAAGAATTTGTCCTCCTTTAAAGAGCTTGGTTCACCTATACTTATTGGGACTTCAAGAAAGGGGTTTATAGGGGAAATCATAAAAAAGCCCCCTCATGAAAGGGATGCAGGAACTGCTGGGGTTACGCTTTGGTGCTACCTTCAGGGTGTAAACATCTTCCGTGTCCACAATGTAAGCCTCAATAAAGATGCTTTAGCCGTTTTTAGGACATTACAAGGGAGAAAACCTTGTTTGCCTTAAATTTGTCCCAAGAAATTGAACATTTTATCGGGGTTTTTCGTTCTATACAGTTTAAAGATATAATAGATATTTTAGTTGTTGCTTTTTTAATATATAGAATCCTTCTTTTGGTTCAAGGGACAAAAGCCTTACAAATGTTAGCAGGCTTAACTGTTATTATTCTGCTTTACTTTTTTTCGGAAACTTTTGAACTTTTAACATTAAACTGGATACTTCATACTTTTATGTCTTCATTACTAATACTCATAATCATCGTTTTTCAAGATGATATTAGAAAAGCTCTTGCTAAAATAGGAACAGTTCCTATCGCAAGGATCCAGACTGAATACTCATTTGGTATAGAAGAAGTTGTAAAAGCCGTTACCAAACTTGCTGAAAAAAAGATAGGTGCCTTAATCGTGTTTGAAAGGGAGATAAGCCTTAAAGATTATCTTGAAGGGGCCGTGCTCCTTGATGCTAAAGTTTCTGAAGAGCTATTGATAAGCATATTCAATCCTAAATCCCCGCTGCATGATGGGGCAGTTGTTATAAGCGGTGGAAAAATAGTTGCCGCCGGCGTAGTTCTTCCTCTTTCTACAAATCCAGATATCGCTAAAGATTTAGGAACAAGACATCGAGCAGGTATAGGGATAACGGATGTATCTGATGCTGTCGCTGTTATCGTATCAGAGGAAAGAGGAGAAATCTCATTAGCAGTTGGAGGGAAGATTTCGAGAGACATAACACCAGCTACATTAAGAAAGATGCTTTCTCAACTTTTGGGATTTGAAACTCTCCAGCCATGGTGGAAGAGATTACGGGTTAAAGAGGATGAAAAGACAGCATAAATACAAAATTTTAGCTTTAATCTTGTCGTTTATTCTATGGTATTTTGTGGTCTGGGGAAAACCCATCGAAAAAATCATCCAAGTCCCTATTGAACCAAGACTACCGTCAGAAGGAAATTATATAGTAGAGTTAAATCCATCTCAAGTAGATGTAAAATTAGAAGCCACAAGAAGTAATTTAAGAAATGCAGATATTAAGAAATTAAAACTTCAGATCGACCTTACAAGATACTCTCAAGGAGCATATCAAGTGCGAGTTCCTATTGAAAGTTTAAAAGCAAACAATATTAAAATAAAAGAAGTCACTCCATCATACATAATGGTTGTAATAAAGAAAATTAGTTCTAAAAAAGTTCCTGTTAGGATACAATTTAGTCAAAAAATAGTAGTTAAAACAAAACTACTTGTTGACCCAAGCTTTGTAATTATAAAAGGGAGCTGGGATGACATTAAAAATATAAACCAAATAAAAACAGTCCCTATAGAGTTTGATGAACTAAAAAAGGAAAAGATGATGTATATTGAGCTTGAAAATCCTGAAAATGGGGTTGAGATTGAGCCAAAAAAAGTTAAAATTGTTTATCTAACACCATAAAATTCATCCTTCTTTGTTCTATAATTCTTGAGAGGGACTTAGCATGCGAAAGCTTTTTGGCACTGATGGTATTAGAGGAGAAGCGAATGTCTACCCAATGCTCCCTGAGGTAGCCCTTCAAGTAGGTAGAGCTATAGGATATTTGTTTAGGGGAGCTTTGGGTCAGCACCAAAAGGTTATCATCGGTAAGGATACGCGAATCTCAGGCTACATATTTGAGTCTGCCCTAACAGCCGGACTATGTTCTATGGGGATTGATGTCTATCTTGTGGGTCCTCTCCCTACGCCTGCTATTGCCTTTTTAACTAAGGACATGAGGGCAAGGGCGGGGATTGTTATTTCAGCCTCTCACAATCCTTACTATGATAACGGTATCAAGATCTTTGACCATACAGGTTTTAAGCTACCTGACGAGCTTGAGGAAAGAATAGAAGCTTTGCTTGAGGATGAAGGATTTAAGGAGATAAGGTCAACTAAAAAAGAGCTTGGTAGAGCCTTTAGAATTAAGGATGCCATAGGAAGGTATGCTATTCATTTAAAATCCGTCGTCCCTCCAAACATTGATTTTGAAGGTCTTAAAATCGCTATCGATTGTGCAAACGGGGCCTGCTATTATATTGGACCTTTGGTGCTTGAAGAATTAGGTGCTGAGGTTGTTAGGGTGGGATGCCAACCAAACGGGATAAACATAAACGAAAACTGTGGAGCCTTGTATCCGGAAGTAATACGAAAAAAGGTGATGGAAGAAAAATACCATGTTGGGATTGCGCTTGATGGCGACGGAGATAGGATTGCTATTTGCGATGAAAAGGGAAACCTTTACGATGGAGACGACCTTTTGGCAATCTTTGCTACCTATTTTCTTAGAAAGGGGATGCTTAATCCCAAGATAGTAGTAGGGACAGTAATGACGAATAAAGGTTTAGAAGTATATCTTTCAAAGCTTGGAATTGAGCTTATTAGGACCTCTGTTGGAGATAGGTATGTTGTTCAAGAGATGAAGTCTAAGGGTATTCTTCTTGGTGGCGAGACATCTGGACATATCATATTCCTTGACAAATCCACAACTGGGGATGGATTACTTACCGCGCTAAGGCTTCTATCCATTCTAAAAGAAGAAGGGAAAACCCTCTCGGAATTTCAAGGTCTTTATGAAAAATTCCCGCAGATAATCGTAAACATTAAAGTGAAGGAAAAAAGACCTCTTCATGAGATAGAAGGGCTTACAGACCTCATCAATAAATTAGAAAAAAAACTTGGAGATGAAGGGAGAGTGGTAGTTCGTCCTTCGGGAACTGAACCTAAATACCGAGTTATGGTTGAAGCAAAGGATAGCAATGTGGCGAAAGAGTTTGCTGAAGAAATTGCTACCTACATCCAGAGGAAGTTAGAATGAAATGAATAAGCTTTTAAAATATTTACCTATCTTTTTTTGGATAATAGCTATAGCTGCCCTTTTAATTGGTTTGTTAAACTCAGGTTACCAGTTTGTTCAATCGCGAGGTGCAATTCTTTGTCTTTCCTGTATGGGACTTGAAGAAAATGAGGATTTTTAAGCTTCGCTTTCTTACTCAAGTAGCTTCAACGCTCTTTCAGAATAGTTCCTTTCAGTTTTTAACCACAAAGGGTCCCTATACAGGTTTTCTTAAAAGTTTCTGTTCTTTTGGGTTGAATTGCTATTCTTGCCCTATGGCTTGGTTTTCCTGCCCCTTAGGTATTATCCAAAATCTTTTTGCCTCACTTAGGACACTTCCAACTCAGGTTCTCATTTCAGCCTTTGCTTATTCCTTGGGGTTGATACTTTTGATGAGCCTTGCCTTGGGAAGGGGGATATGCGGGTGGCTTTGCCCTTTTGGGCTTCTTCAAGAGCTTTTGTATCGTATCCCCTTTTATAAAAGGGAAATCCTTCTCCCCTACTCCTTACAAAGATATTTAAAGCATCTTTTTTTGATTTTTTTTGTTATTCTTCTACCATTTTTATACCTAACTGAAATAGGTTATGGTTTAGTTTGGTTTTGTAAGTTTGTTTGCCCAGCTGGGACTTTGGAAGCTGGGTATTTAAATTTGTTACTGCAGCCGCATTTGACCAAGAATATAGGCTTAACCTTTTATCTAAAAACAGCATTGGTATTAGGATTTTTAATTCTATGTATTGTAGACCTTAGGTTTTTTTGTAAAAATATATGTCCGCTTGGTTTGATGTATGGGATTTTTAACAAGTATGGGTTGTTTAGGCTCAGATGGAGCGAAAAGAAATGCACCCTCTGTGGAGCCTGTGAGAAAATCTGCCCAATGGGTTTGCGCATCCCTAAGGAGTTAAATTCTGTAGAATGTATCAGATGTTTAAACTGTTTAAGCATCTGTCCAAGTAAGGCGATAGTTTTAGAGAGGTCTCTATTTTACCTGCCTCATGTTGATTTAAAATCAATTACTATAAAGGAGTTGAAACATGCCAAGAAGTAGGGAAGATTTTGAGAAGCTACGCCCTGTTAAAATTATCCCTGATTTTTTGCCCAACCCGTTAAGTTCTGTGTTGATAGAGTTTGGAAACACCAAGGTTTTGATTACCGTCTCTTTAGAGGATAAGGTTCCACCCTTTCTAAAAGGCACGGGAACAGGATGGATTACGGTAGAGTATGCCTTTTTGCCAGGGGCAACCAAGACCAGAACTCCTCGAGAGGTGCTTCAGCGTAAAGGAAGGTCCCTTGAAATTCAGAGAATGCTTGGGAGGGTTCTTCGTTCAGTGGTTGACCTAACCCTCCTTGGAGAAAGAACCCTATGGGTTGACTGCGATGTCCTTAATGCTGATGGGGGAACAAGGTCAGCTTCGGCAACTGGAGCCTTTGTAGCTTTGAAAATGGCCTTTAAAAAACTTATGGAACAAGGGCTCATTGATAGGGACCCAACCCTTGAATACTTAGCTGGCGTAAGCGTAGGAAAGCTTGGGAACGATTTTTTGTTGGATTTAAACTTTGAAGAAGATTCGATAGTTGACGTTGATGCTAACTTTTTTATGACCGAATCCGGTAAAATAGCTGAGATACAGGCAAGCGGAGAAAAATCTCTTTTAAGTTGGGAAGAATTAGAAGCGATGAAAAATTTAGCCTTTAAAGGGATCACTGAACTTATTCAAAAGCAAAAGGAGGTGCTTGGTGAAGCCTAAAGAGATTTTGATCGCCACCACTAACTTGGGCAAAGTCCGCGAGATTGAGCCTATGCTCAAAGACCTTGGGTTCTTGGAGATAAAAACCTTGAAAGATTTTTCTCCTATTCCGCCTCCTGAAGAAAAGGGAAACACTTTCTTGGAAAATGATTTAGAAAAGGCAAGCTATTATGCTAAACATTTCAACATTTTGACTCTGGCTGATGATTCCGGGCTTGAGGTTGAAGCCCTTTCCGGAGCACCAGGTATACACTCTTCTATATTTGCCGGTGATAAGTCAACAGACGAAGAAAACATAAAAAAGCTTTTAAATCTACTTGAAGGGGTGCCATTTGAAAAACGAAAGGCAAGGTTTGTTTGCGTAATCGTGGTTTATCATCCTTCGGGCAAGTGGATTTATGCTGAGGGAGAATGGCAAGGCTACATCGCTGAAGAACCAAGAGGCACTCATGGGTTTGGCTATGACCCAGTGTTTCTTGTGCCTGAGTATAATTTAGAAAGGACAGCTGCTGAACTTTCAAAGGAAGAAAAGAATAGGATAAGTCATCGGGCAAAGGCTATAAGGGCTATTATCCCAAAACTAAAAGAATTTTTGGAAAAGATCGAAGATTAAATTCGCATGGATAAGCCAAGGTTTTTCTCTCCTACATTATTTGAAAAATATAAAATTAAGGGGTTTTTTAGCACAGCTATAGCTCCAAACGTAGCCCCTACTCTACTTTTGGGAGCTATGTATCCAGGGTATGAGTTTTTTTTGCCTTCACAAATACATAGTGCAGATGTGCTTTATTTAGATGCCTTGCCATTTAAGAAAAGCTTTCAAGGGGATGGAATAATTACTCGATTATCTAAGGTGATAGTTGGAGTAAAGACTGCAGACTGTGTCCCTATATTGATAGCTACTAAGGATAATTCTTTGGTTGGAGCTATCCATGCCGGTTGGCGAGGAAGCATTAAACAGATACTTTATAAAGCTATACTTGAAATTTTGACTTTAGGATATATACCTACGGATATTTTGCTTGCCATAGGTCCGCATATTAGACCTTGTTGCTACGAAGTTGGAAAGGAAGTTCTAAACATACTTAAGCACAATTTCCCAAATTTTAAAGATTTTATCTTAGGACTAAACGGTAGGATTCATCTAAATCTTACTAAGTTAAACCTATTTCAAGCATTAGCATGCTATGTCCCAGAAGAAAACATATGGGTATCTAATGATTGCACCTTTTGTAAACATGATATATACTACAGTTATCGTTATCATGGAAAAAATAGAGGCTATCAACTTTCTTTCATCTTTAAAGAATTAGAATAAGACTAAAATGTGGTTACTACTCAAATTTTATAGTCTTATTCATCTCCTTCTATTGCCCCTGATTTTCCCATTTGAGTTCCGAAAAAGAGACCCTAAAAGAAGGCTCGTTTGGCTTAAAGAAAAATTTGGGTTTATTTCTTCACCAAACTTTAGAGACAATAAGCAAATTATATGGGTTCATGCGGTTTCTCTTGGAGAAGTAAGGGCTATAACAAAGTTCTTAGAATTGGCAACGCAGGAGTTTAATATTTGTCTCACAACGACCACAGAAACAGGAAGAACCTTTGCTGAAAAGCTCATGAGAAAAAATCCTAATCTTAAAGTATACTACAGCCCCTTTGACCTTGAATTCGTTATCAAGAGATTTTTAAAAAGGATAAACCCTGCAGCCTTAGTCTTAGTGGAAACAGAGATTTGGCCTAACATGATCTATGTCTCCTCTAATTATATGCCCGTCTTTCTAATTAACGCTCGCCTTAGCAATAAATCTTTTATAAAGTATAAAGCTTTGTCTTTTTTCTTTAAACCAATCCTCAATAAAATTTCAGCCATTTGCGTTCAAGATGAAAACTATTTACATAAATTCAAATCATTAGGTGTTATTCCTTATAAACTATACCTAACTGGCAATTTAAAGTTTGATATTACGATACCTTTTATAAAATTTGAAGAATTAGAAATTTTAAAAAGACCTATAATCATTGCAGGAAGCATCCATGAAGGCGAAGAAAAGATTATTCTAACAAGTTTTCTTCAAATAAAAGAAGCTTCAAGCTTACTCCTTGTGCCAAGACATCCTGAGAGGTTTGAAAGGGTTTATAAGTTTTGCCAGGACTTTATAGGTGCAGAAGATGTGATCGTTTTTAAGTATTCAGAACTTCTTAAGAACAAACCTCAGCAGATGTTAAAGGATTGGCAAGAAGGAAAAAAAATGGTGGTCGTAATTGATAAAATAGGTATATTAGCAAGCCTTTACCGGATTGCTGATGTGGCTATAATAGGCGGTAGTTTCATTCCTCATGGAGGACAAAACCCGCTTGAAGCCATCTACTGGAAAGTCCCAGTGATAGTTGGTTCTTATATGGATAATTTTCCTTTTGTTGTAGAATTTGTGAAAGATGGGGCAATCCTTCAGACAACTCCTGAAGGGCTAACTGAGGCAATTCATGTAGTTTTAAAGGATAAAGAATACAGAGAAGGGCTTGTCGAAAAAGCTTATGTTATGTTCATGAGATTAACGGGAGGGAGCAAGGAAACTTTAGAAATTATTAATTCATTACTTAAATCAAATCAAAAAACTAAAAATTGACTTTTACCGAAGCCCGATAGATGAACTATCAAGCGAACATTGACTTAAAACACTTCATCTTATCCTGTTTGGTAGTTTGAATTAATCGTTTTTTTTTGGTAAAATAAGTAGCACCAATTTTAAAGATACAGGAGGGGCAGATGGAAGAAACGAGGGAGCTTCCTAAGCTCGAAAAAAAGCTTGAAAAAATGACGATTAAAGAACTTAGGGAAATTGCCTTACAGATCCCTGAAATTCAAGGCGTTCATGGAATGACAAAAGAGGAGTTGATTTCTGCCCTAAAGAAAGTATATGGCATCGCAGTAGAGCCTAAAAAAGTTGGAGCTTCATTAAGAGAAGTAAAAAGTAAGATTAAAAAATTTAAAAAGTTAGCAGAGGAGGCAAAGCAGAATAGGGATTTTGAAAAATACGAAAGGTACCGTAAACTGGCAAGTAAATTTAAGAAACGCTCAAGAAAACTTGCTAAATTAGCAAGAATGTCCTAAACTATCCGGGGGGAACATATGTCCAATCCTGTGGTCTATACAAACCTACCAGATGTTCCGCTCCTTCACCGAGGAAAAGTACGGGATATTTACGACCTTGGCGATAGTCTTTTGATCGTAGCGACAGACAGAATTTCCGCCTTTGATGTCGTTCTACCGACTCCCATTCCTGATAAAGGAAAGATCCTTACTAAACTCACCCTCTTTTGGCTCAACTTTCTCAAAGACACAGTTGAAAACCATCTGATCACTGCCAACATTGATGAATATCCTGAGGTATTAAAAAAGCATCGAGATGTCCTTGAAGGAAGGAGTATGATCGTTAAAAAAGCAAAGGTCTTTCCGGTTGAATGCATTGTTAGAGGCTACATTACTGGGTCAGCGATGAAAGAATATCTTAAAACAGGGATGGTTTGCGGGATACCCCTACCCCCTGGTCTCAAAGAATCAGATAAACTGCCTGAACCAATCTTTACCCCTTCAACCAAGGCTGAGCTTGGCAGCCACGATGTAAACATTACCTTTGAAGAAATGATCAAAATAGTTGGGAAAGAAACAGCAGAGGCTTTGAAAGAACTTTCTCTTAAACTTTATAAAAGAGCCTCATCTTACGCAGAAGAAAGAGGCATTATCATTGCCGATACAAAGTTTGAGTTTGGATTGCATGACGGTAAGGTCATTCTTGTTGATGAAGTTTTAACTCCCGATTCTTCCCGTTTTTGGCCAAAAGAATCTTACGAGCCAGGAAAACCTCAGGCAAGCTTTGACAAACAATACATAAGGGATTGGCTAAAAAACACAGGTTGGAAGGAAGGCGCGCCACCCCCAGAAATTCCTACCGAAGTTGTAGAAAAGACAAGAGAAAAATATCTACTTGCCTTAAAAGTTCTTACTGGTGAAGAGTTATAAAGAGGTTCCTCTTGCCTCTATCGACCTTTTAAATAGAGATTACCTTCACTCCTACCCTGAGAGAAGTTCTTTTCTCATTGAGAGCATAAGGGAGGTTGGACTTCTTCAACCTCCCCTGCTTTTTGAGAAGCCTGACGGACTAATCATCGTATGTGGGGAAGGAAGGGTTAAAGCTTGTTTGGAGCTTGAGTTTGAGTATCTTCCTTGCCTAATCTTAAAGGATAGATGCCCGGATAAAAATTTGTTTTTTATTTCTCTTCAGTCTAATCTATTTCGCCCTCTAAATCTTGTAGAAAAGGCCACTTTTTTCCACAAGGTTTACCCCCTTTTATCTGAAGATGAAATACCAAAAACTTTAAACCTCTTAAACCTTCCAACTCATCAAAATACAATTCAAAATTTACTTGTTATCAATAAATTAAATGACGATTATAAAAAATTAATCTTAAATGAGAAAATCAATCCTCAAATTTTGAAGTATTATGAAGCTTTTGATGAAAAATCTTTTTTGAAGCTTTTAAACCTTGGTATAAAACTTTCTTTAAGCTTTAGTGAGCAAAGGGAGCTTTTTGAATTAGCCTATGACTTAATGAGGGTTGATAAGCTAGAAGTATTTTTAGAAGAATTATCTCAACTTTTAGACCTTGAAGACTACAACCAGAAAAAGAAGGCTTACAAAGAAGCTTTTATGAAATTTCGTTATCCCTTTTATAGTCAAAAAAGGAAAAGGCTTAAGGAAATAAAAAGCCTTTTTACGGCTAAGGGTATTGAGGTTCAGTATGTCCCTTACTTGGAGGAAAGGGATGTAGAGATTAGGTTTAAGGTCGAGAGGCTTGAAGACCTTGAAAAAAGGATTAATTTTTTGAGAAACCATGGAAGAGAAATTTTTTCCGTCTTTGATGAATGAAGATGAGCTTCTTCGTTTAAGTCAGGCTTATTGCTATCCTGCTAAAGGATGCTACAAAGGGCTAGTCAAGTTAGACCTAGACTTAACCCCTCTTTTTCCTTATCTAAGGGCCGTAGCTAAAACCTTATACTTTGAACCGCAAGAAAAGATCATCTTTAAATATCAGCATAATGGGAAGGATTATAAAGTATCTCTTTCCAAAAATGAAGTAAGCTTTGCCCTTGTTTCTGACAAAGACGAGGCTTATGAAGTTTGGAAAAGCCTAAAAGATTATTTAGAAGGAGTTTGGCAGAAGAGGTCCGAAATTCAACCAAGCTTTAAGCCTGTTCAAAGACCTAACCCGTTAGAAATCTATAAGCTTTTGCCTAAGACTAACTGCAAGGAATGCGGGTTTCTGAGTTGTCTTGCCTTTGCCAGCGCCTTAACAACCGGAGATGCTGAACCCGAGCAATGTCCCTATTTGGATAATAAAACTGAAAAATTTCTAAGTGAAACATTAAGTTAAAGTGGTTGTTCTATTGACCTCCATAAGTCAATAATTAGCTTAGGGAAAACCTCTTCAGGTTTTCTAAATTCACGCTTAAGGGAGAGCTCTGCTTGGAAAAGGGCTTGAAATAAAGGGGCAAAGTTTTTTACCTTTTTGAGATGGGCTTTAATTGTGAATAGACTGTAAGGATGGGTTTCGGCAAGAATAGGAGGTATGCTTATAGCAGGATTACCCTTAATTTCTTGCCATTTCTTCATGAATGCAGAATAATAGTTTTCCTTCTCAATCTCTGGATGTTCGACCAAAAAATCTTTTAAAATTTCCATTTTTTTGAAGTGTTTGTATAAATAGGCAATTATAGCCGTTGGTTCTGTTTTGGCATCGAGCAAACCTTCGATTAGCTTGAGAGTTTGATTCGGTCCTTTGTTAAAAAGGGCATCTCCAATCAAAAAAAGGGCTGAACTTGAGTAGGGGACAACGATTTGAAGAACATCGCTCTCGGAAATCTCTGTGCCCTGCCCAACATAAAGAAGTAATTTTTGGAGTTCATTTTTGAAATGATGATAGTCATCACCGACAAGGGATAAGAAGAGCTGAGCTACCTCTTTGTTCATCGCGCAGTTATTCTTCTTAAGCTCATGAATGAGCTCCATCTCAAGAAGGTCTTCCTTCCTTCGGCTGGGGAAAGGAATGATGGCTCCTTTTTCCGTAGTGTATTGATATAAAGGATTAGTCTCAGTGAAATTCTCAGAAAGTAAAAACCAGCTAAAAGGTGGCTTTTCATAACGGGAAAGATTTTCTATCATCTCCTTAGCCTTATTTTGAGAGATCTCTTCAGCACCATAGACTACATAAACCTTTCTAAAACCAAACAATCCCTCTTGATAGCCTTTAATCTGAGAAAATTCCTTCTTCCCCTCTTGCGTTCTTAAATCATAGACCTCAAGCGTAGACCCTTGGTTGAGAAGAATATCTAAAATCCTTTTAGCCTTTTCCTCTATTAAAGGATAAGGGCCTATGAAGATGTATACCGGGGCGATCCTGCCTTGGCTCGCAAGGTCGACAAGCTTTTCAATCTGAAGGGGTGTAAATATAGGCATTTGCTAAGTTTGGTTAGCTTCCCGCGTTATCCCTCAGGCTGAGATGGTGATACTATAAGCTTTAAAAATCTCTTTTTTCCTACACGGAGAAAGTAAGTGCCTGGGATAAGGGAAATCTCTTCTGCTTCAACTGTTTTATGATCAAGGTCTATGGCGCGCTGAGCAATTAGTCTTTTTGCCTCGGAAGAACTTTTAGTAATTCCCAGCTCTTTTAAAAACTTGGGCAAGTAAATTGTGCCGGCCTTAATTTCAATGGTTTCAGCTTCGGTTGGGGCTTCTTTTCTACTAAATACTCGTTCAAACTCCTCTTCAGACCCTTTAGCATCCTCTTCGCTATGATATTGAGAAACGATCGTTCGCGCAAGAAGCTGTTTGACCTTTTTAGGATGTAGAACCCCTTTTTCTACTTCCTCTTTCATCCTTGCCACTTCCTCAAGAGGGATATCCGTCAAAAGCTCAAAATACTTCCACATTAAGTGGTCAGGTATGGACATAAGCTTTCCGTACATCTCAAAGGGTGGTTCCATAATGCCCACATAGTTTCCAAGGCTTTTGCTCATCTTCTGGGCGCCATCAAGACCTTCAAGCAAGGGCAAAGTCATAACTACCTGAGGCTCCTGCCCGTACTCCCGCTGGATGTCTCTTCCAATAAGAAGGTTAAAAAGCTGGTCTGTTCCCCCAAGCTCTACATCAGCTTGTAAAGCCACAGAATCATAGGCTTGGAATAGCGGATAAATAAGCTCATGAAGACAGATGGGGATACCCTCTTGATAACGCTTTTTAAAATCTTCTCTTTCAAGTATCCTAGCTAAGGTATACTTTGCACAAAGCCTTACAATATCCTCTGCGTTCATGCGAGAAAACCAACTACTATTAAACACAACCTTAGTTTTTTCTGGGTCAAGGATCTTAAAAACCTGTTCTTTATAGGTTTTTGCGTTCTCTAAAACCTGTTCTCTGCTTAAGGCTTTTCGTGTTTCTGACCTTCCGGTTGGGTCTCCGATCATGGCGGTAAAGTCTCCGATCAAGAAATATACCTCATGCCCAAGGTCTTGAAATTGCTTAAGCTTTCGAAGAAGCACAGTATGCCCAAGGTGTAAGTCCGGAGCGGTCGGGTCAAAACCAGCCTTAATCCTAAGGGGTTTAGCTTCTTTGATTGACCTCTCAAGCTTAGCGATAAGCTCCTCTTCTTCAATCAGGTCAACAACCCCTCTCTTTAATATGGATAAAGCCTTTTTTATCTCCTCTTTCATACCTCCTCCTTACTCTTTTTCAAAATACTCAAGGATTGCGGAAACAAGCCCTGGTATAGTGTTTTCCTTGGCTATGATCTCTGGCTCAAACCCATACTGTCTTAAAGTGTTTGCTGTTATAGGTCCTATCACAGCAAACAAAACCTTAGAGGGTTTAACTTCCGTGCCTTCTAAGAGTTTAAAAAAGTTCTCCACTGTGGAGGAGCTCGTAAAAGTGATAACATCCACCCCTTGCCTAAGGATTGATACAAGCTTTTCTTTACTTTCTTCTGGGATCTTTGTTTCATAGATGGGTAAAATTTCTACATTAGCACCGAGCTCTGCTAAACCCTTTGGCAAGACATCTCTTGCTACCTTTGCTCTGAGCAAAAGCACTCTTTTCCCTTTTAATTCTACTGAAGAAAAGGCTGACAAAAGCCCCTCTTGGGTGTAATCTTTCTCAGGTTTAAGGTCTGGTTTAATAAAGTATTTTTTCAATGCAGACTCTGTTCCTGGTCCAATGACGGCGACCTTCTGATTTGCTATAAACCTTAGGTCAAGGTCAAATTTAGCAAGGGCTGAGATAAAGGCTAAAACTCCGTTTTCCGAGGTAAAGACCAACCAATCGTATTTTGGAAGTTCCTTAAGTTTGGTCAAGGTTTCATTGTTTAAGATGTATTCTACTTTTATGGTTGGAACTTCAAAGACTTGAGCTCCAAGTTCAACCAAGGCCTCTTTTAATTTGCTTGCCTGCTCTCTTGTGCGCGTAACAAGGATCCTTTTCCCAAAAAGAGGCTTGTTCTCAAACCATTTAAACTTCTCACGAAGGGACACCACCTCTCCTACAACGATAATGGCTGGAGCCGTAATGCCAGCTTCGGCAACTCTATCAACTATGTTTTCTAAAGTCCCGGTTGCTACCTTTTGCTTTAGCGTTGTTCCCCACTGAATACCCGCACAAGGGGTATCTTGGCTCTTTCCTTCCTTGATCAAATTTTCTACGATATGAAGCAAGTTTTTGACGCCCATTAGAAAGACAAGGGTGCCGAGTTTAGCTAAGGCGCTAAAATCAATCCTACTTTCTTCCTTGCCCTCAGCTTCGTGCCCAGTAACTATGGCTAAAGTTGAAGTAAAGTTCCTGTGGGTAACAGGTATCCCTGCATAGGCTGGAACAGCAATGGCAGAAGTAACTCCCGGGATAACCTCAAAAGGAATGCCATGTTTAATCAACTCCTCAATTTCTTCCCCTCCCCTACCAAATAGAAAGGGGTCCCCTCCTTTTAGCCTAACTACAAGCTTTCCTTCAAGGGCTTTTTTCGCAAGGAGTTTATTTATCTCTTCCTGAGAAAGGGTATGGCTTCCGCCTTTTTTACCCACATAGATTAGCTCCGCATCTTCACGACAATAGGAGAGAAGCTCAGGGTTTGCTAAATAATCATAGATCACCGTATCCGCTTTTTCTAAGACTTTTAACCCTTTAAGGGTGATCAAACCAGGATCCCCCGGTCCTGCCCCAACAAGATAAACTTTTCCTTTCTTGAGCATAACTTTAACTCCTATAAGGAAAATTAAATCAATTCCTTAAAAATATCCCTACCACCGAGGTCTAAAAGCCTTTTTGCCAAGGCTTCTCCAAGCTTGTTTGCTTCGTGCGCTGGACCTTGCATAGCTTCTCGGTAAAATCTCTCACCTTGTAAGTCGCTGATAAAGCCAATTATGAAAAGTTCTTCGTCTTTAAGATAGGCATAAGCCCCAAGAGGAACTTGACAACCTCCTTCCATAATTCGAAGAAAAGCCCTTTCCGCAGTTACACAAATAGCTGTATCAGGTGAATGTAAAGCTTTAAGCAAAAGTTCCTTCAGTTCCTTATCCTCACTTCTTATCTCAATGCCTAAGGCACCTTGACCTACCGCAGGGATCATTTCTTCTAAAGAAAACCTTTTATATTCTACCTTTATTCCAACTCTTTTTAAACCAGCCTCGGCAAGAATTACACCATCATATAAGCCTTCATTAAGCTTTCTTAATCTTGTATCAACATTTCCTCGAAGGGTGAGAACTTCCAAATCCTTTCGTAATCTTTTTGTTTGAACGCTTCTCCTAAGGCTACTTGTTCCAACCTTAGCCGAAGAGGGAAGGCTCATTACACTGTCAAACTTTGAGACCCAAACATCAAAAGGAGATTCCCTCTCTGGAATGATGCTTACTTCCAGACCGTTAGGTATTTGTGAAGGGACATCCTTCATGCTATGGACTGCAAAATCTGTCTTCCCTCGCAAAAGAGCTTCCTCGATTTCCTTTACGAAAAGCCCTTTTCCCCCAATTTTACTTAAAGGACTATCAAGGATTTTGTCACCCGTTGTTTTAATGATGACTTTTTCTACCTCAAGGTTAGGATAAAAGCTTTTTAACTTAGAAATCACCCAATCAGTTTGGGCAAGGGCAAGCTTACTACCTCTTGTGCCAACTCGTAAATGCAATATACTTACCTCCTATTTACAGGTGCTACAAGAACCACCTGAGCAACCACTGCACCCTGAAGAGGCTGCCGAAACAAATTTACCGCTTGATTTAAAGGCAACCTGGGAGATGAGTTTTCTTACCTTTTGGCTCCCGCAGTTTTTACATTTTACATTAGAAGCATTACTTCCCAAAACAAGCTCTTCAAAGACCTTACCGCACTCTTCACATTCAAACTCATAGATTGGCATTTCTTACCCCTCCTTCTTTCAGTTGAACTTTATGTTCAAATTTACACTATTTCTTCCTTAGGTTTGAGCTCTGGCACTCTACCCTTATGGAAAAGCATTAGAAGAGGCGAGGCAATGAATATTGAACTATAGGTCCCAACGATAAACCCCAAAGTTAATGATAAAGCAAAATCTCTTAAGGCTACACCTCCAAATAGTAGAAGAGCAACCGAACCAAAAAGGGTAGTCAAGGTGGTTATAATAGTTCTTGAGAGAACCTCGTTTAAAGCCTTGTTAACCAAGGAGACAAAGTTAAGTTTTTCTCCCCTCAAAATGACTTCGCGTATCCTATCGAAAATAACCACAGTGTCTGTTAGCGAGTATCCGGCAATAGTAAGAAGGGCTGTGATAAAAAGAAGGTTTATCTCTTTTCCAAGGAGATAGAAAATAGCCAAGACTGCTAAGACATCGTGGAATGTTGCTAAACCTGCGGCTAAACCAAAGTAAAAGTTAAACCTAAAAGTTAGATATAGGATGAGCCCAATTAAAGCCCCAATGATAGCATAAAAAGCTTTGCTCTTAAGCTCAGAGCTTATCACTCCCCCGATTTCTTCTTTGGCTAAAACCTGAAAATTATACTCAGGTAGTCCTGAGGTCAAAACGTTCAGCATTTTCTGCCCTTCTTCGGTTAAACTTTCCTTTTCGCTCTTAAACTTTAGTAGAACCAGTTTTTCTCCTTTGACATCTTGTAGTGAAAATTCTTTTAGCCCAGCCTTAGCTAACACCTCGCGAATGCGGTCAAGCTCAGGTTCCTTTTCGGTTTTTAGGTAAAGGATCTTTCCCCCTGTAAAATCTATGCCCAGGTTGGCTTTACCTAAGAAGGCCGAAACAACTCCTGCAACCCCAATTAGGCTTAGGATTATTGAAAGGATACCAAAAAACTTTCTCCATCTCATAAAGTCAAAGTTTGGCTCAGTCAAAATCTGCATAAACTTGAGGTTAAAGCTTTTCCCTTTTTCATAGTAGTATTCATAGAAAAGCTTGCTTACAAAAATGGCTGTAAAGAGGTTGACAATGATCGAGACTGAAAGAGTGACAGCAAAGCCCCTTATAGGTCCTGTGCCAAAGATAAATAGGATTAACGAGGTAAGAAGGACCGTTAAGTGGGCATCAAATATAGTCCAAAAGGCTTTGGCATATCCATGAAAAATCGCTGAATAGCCTGTTTTACCTATTCTAAACTCATCCCTCATTCTTTCAAAAATAAGAACGTTGGAATCAACGCCCATGCCGATGCTTAAGATTATTCCAGCAATGCCAGGAAGAGTAAGCGTAGCCTGAAAGGCAGAAAGCCAAGCTAAAAGGTAGTAGATGTTTAAAAGCAGGGCAAAGACAGCGATCACGCCAGACACACGATAGTAGATGATAGTAAAAAGAATGACAGCCGATGCCCCAACAAGCCCAGCTAATATACCTTTTTCAATGGCGTCTCTTCCTAAGGATGGACCGATGGTTATGTTTGAAAGGATTTTTACTGGAGCTGGCAAGGCCCCTGCCCGTAATACTATGGCTAAGTCTTGAGCTTCCTCTATAGTGAAGGACCCAGTTATCTGAGCCTCTCCACCTGATATCTTTTCTCTAATAACAGGTGCCGAACGAACCACATCATCAAGGACAATGGCTAAACGCTTACCAACGTTTACGCTCGTTATGGCTTCAAAGATCTTTGCCCCCCGCTCGTTAAACTGGACCCAAACATAGGGCTCGTTAAAATCTGGATTGATCCTTACTTGAGCATTCCTTATGTATTCTCCGATAAGAAGAGTTTCTTTTTTAAGAAGAATAGGAATCCTTTTTAGCCCTTTCTTTTCTCTATCCTTTTCGATAAGGAAGTAAAACTCCGTATCTGGGGGCAGGAAGGGTCTTAAGGCATTCCGCCATTCTTCTATGTTTTCTGGGTCCTTGACTTTTCCGCTCTGAAGCAAAGAATTCATAAGGGAAGTAAGGTCTATCCTCTGCATGGCTTCATCGTCAACAAGCTTAAATTCAAGCTGAGCGGTTTGACCGATAACCCGTAATGCCCTCTCTGGGTCTTTAACACCTGGTAGCTGGACAACGATTTTATCCTTCCCTTGTTTTGTGATGATAGGCTCGGCCACACCAAACTGGTCAATACGATTTCGTAGAACCTCAAGAACTTGATTTAATAAGTTTTCTTGAATAAAGCTTATCCTTTCTGGAGAAAGAGTAAGGGTTAGATGGACCTCATCCCCAACCCTTTTTTCGCTAACCAAGGTTAAATCTTTAAATCCTTTCAAGAGCTCGTCTTTTAGGTATTTAGCTCCTTTATCATCCTTAAGCTTAATAATAGCTTGCAACCCTTCCTTTTGAACCTCAAAGGAAAATCCCTCTTTTTTTATAGAGTTACCAAGGTCGTGAAGATAGCTTTCAAACTGATTCTGTAAAGCTTTATCAAAATCTGGCTTTAGGACCAGATGAACCCCACCTTTCAGGTCAAGCCCAAGCTTTAAAGCACCTCGGTAAACATACTTCGTAAACCAGGGTGGAAGGTCTAAAACAAAGGTTGGAAGTAAAAGGATAAAAGCCAAAAGGGATAAAAGGATAACCAAAAGGATTTTAATCTTTAGCTTTGTTCTCATATCTACTCCTCACAGTATAAAGCTTTTTTTATAGCAAATATGTTATGTTTAATAAAATCTTGATAAGAAAGTCTAATCGGCTCATCCCCTGAATAGGCACGGATTACTTCATAGCCCTTGTCCTTAAAATAGTTTTCATAGTTCTTAAACTCAGATGAGCTTACAAGAACTCGCTTTATACCTTTTGCTTCAAGGGCTTTAAGGAATTTCATTAGGGTTCCAGGAGAAACCTCCCCATGATGATGTCCTATAACCAGAGGAACCTCTTCAACTCCTGACCCCTCAACTAAATAATAAAAAACCCTGTGTCCAAGATGGAAGAAAGTTTTATTCTTGCAGGAGGCAAGCTTTGCTCTTTCCTTCTTTAAATCATGAACTTCAGCTAAAAACTTTTCTGCTTCTTTCTTCTCAGCAAACCGGGAAAGCTCTTTTACAAGTCTTTCAACCCTATCAAGGCTAAACCAAAGATGTGGGTCCTTGGGTTGTTTCTCTTCGGGTCTTGCTAAGCTTAAAATTTTCTTTGATTTTAAGCTAAACACCCTTTTTGCCCAGGGCTCTGTCCCGACAATGATTACTAAATCTGCTTGTTTGATAGCCTGTAGGTCCTTTGGTTTTAGCTCGTGGTGATGAAAATCTCCTTTCGGTGGAAGTATGGAGTATATTTTAGCCTTTGGGAAGAGATAAGTTGCAAGGCTTAACAAAGGATAACCAGAAACTACGATAGAATTTTGGGCAAAAAGAGGCCCAAAACTAAAAAGTAGATAAAAACAAAGGGTGATTAAAATTAGCCTTTTTTTCATGATAAATACCTCCCCCTTTTTTTTTAGTGAAAGGCTAAATTATTTTACTTCTTTTTTTTAGAGTGAGAAGGATTTTTAGGGGCCTCCTGTAGGACTTTTTTGGCTGCTTCTTCGTTTAAAGTATAGAGAACAATTTTTTTATCATTATGCTCAATCTTTACCTCAGCCCAAGGCAAAGAATAGATGTTCTTTAGCAGAGTAAGCTTATTTTCATAAAGGACCCATACTTTAGAGGATTTTTGCGGAGGAAGAAATCCTCGGCGATATTTAGCATTGAGAAAGAAAAACAACTCAGCATCCATCCCTGAAGCTTGAGCTAAGCTCTTTAGCTCAAAACCACCCGGCACCTCGACTTCATCGAGGTCAAAGGGTTTGTTCTCAATCGGAGGCAAATTATACTTTTCAGGGTTTTTGGCAAGGATGGTAATGGCTAACCATTGAGGAACATAGGCAAAGGTCTCAAGAGGGAGGGCCCCACTCATCATAGCCCTCCAATAATCAGCAAAGTTTTTAGCCTTAAGTCCCCTTAACACCCTCCCTTCTCCGGCATTGTAGCTTGCCACAGCAACCCGCCAGTCGTTGAATATTTGATATAGCCTCTTTAGGTATTTGGCTGCCGCTCTTGTTGAAGAAAGAAAGTCCCGCCTTTCATCTTCCCAAAAATCTATTCTCAACCCATAACTCCTTGCTGTCCCCTCCATAAACTGCCAAATCCCAACTGCGCCTGCTCTGGACACAGCAAAGGGGTTACATCCGCTCTCAATCATAGCAAGGTAGACTAAATCTTCTGGTAAGCCTTCTTCTTTAAAAATCATCTTAAAATAAGGTAAAACCGGTCCACATCTGCGAAACCATCTCTCCGTTACCACCCTTTTTTCAGTCGAAAAGTATTTAACAAAATAGGCAATCTGCTGGTTTATGTCAGACGGAAGATGCTTAATCAACTCCTCAGGCAAAGGCTCAAACACCTCTAACCTTTCTTGAAATAACGCTTCTTGAGCTCTTGCAAAAGAAAAAAGAAAAACAAAACAAATCCAAACAAGGGAAGTGAAAAAAAATTTTGTGGGTTCAATGAGTTTCATCGGTCATTGTCCGAATTTAAACAACTATGTATAAAAGATAAACTTTTTAGGAATGCTCCCTCCGACCTTGCCTCGACTGTTAAGAAAACTTCTTTGTTTGGTTTTCTTATAGCCTTAAATATTTCTTGAAAATTTATCACGCCTTCCCCCAAGGGAAGATGGTCGTCAAACTTACCAAGGTTGTCGTGGCAATGCATCTCTATCAAAAAAGGACTGAGTATATCAAACCAGGTAAGCTCATTAGCCTCAGAGAATACCTTTGCATGTCCTGGGTCAAAGCACCAATAGAGCCTATTTTTGTAAGCTTCAAATATAGGTTTCATAAAATCAGGTGTTGGCTCAAAGGTGTTTTCAAGGGCAAGAGTTAGGTTCAGCTTATCTGCTAAGTTTAAAATTGCTGATAAAGAATCTTCAATAAAAATATCTCTCCACTTATCTTTTTGCTCCCGATGGTAATCCTGATGGTAACCTGAATGGAAAACGCAAATCCTTGGTTCAAAAAGCGAGGCGATTTCCATTCCCTGAAATAGCCGAAGAAGGCTTACCTTCCTTATCCAAGGGTCAAAGGCTGCCAAAGAGAGGTCCATAAAAGGTAGATGAACTGTAAGTTCTATCCCTGAATCCTTAAGTCTTTTGGCCAAGCCTTTAAAATCAGAAAAAGAAAGCTTATCTAAAACCTCACTCTTTATCACAAGCTCAATAGGCAAGCCACCAGCAATTATCTTTGGCAAATACGCATCTAAAAGCTCAAAAGGCACGGAGGGTGCTATCCACATCCCCTTAGCCATTGGCGTAGAATTCTTCTATAGCTTTGCAGACCTTTAAAACTTCTTCTTCCTTTAGGTAGGGGAAAAAGGGCAAAGACAAAACTTCTTGAGAAAGTCTTTCAGTATTTGGTAGGCTAAGGCTTAGGGGTAGTTTATCCTTAAAAATGGGTTGATGGTGTAAAGGGATCCTGTAGTATACATTTGTGGCTATGCGCATTTTTTCTAAATATCGTTGTAGTTCATTCCTTCGGGTTGCTCTTATGGTAAAAATTGAAAGGTCTGGTTTTGAGTTGGGGAGATGTTTAAATAGTTTTACTTTGGGGTAGAGATGGGAAAGACTTTTTTCATAAAGCTTAGCCCATCTTTCCCTTAAAGTCAGCTCTTCGTTAAAATATTTAAACTTAACCCTAAGGATCGCTGCTTGGACCTCATCCATTCTACCGTTTAGGCCATGATACTCGTAAAAATAAGGTTTTGTCTGCCCATGCTCCTTTAGGGCTCTAATCTTCAAAGCTAAGTTTTCATCGTTTGTAAAAACCATCCCAGCATCACCTGCTGCAGAAAGATTTTTTGTAGGATAGAAGGATACCGCCCCCGCCACACCAAAGCTTCCAACCTTATTATCTTCAAGCTCTGAGCCAAAGGCTTGACAGGCATCCTCGATGAGGATAAGATTTTTTTCTTGGCAAAAGGCTAAATGCTCAGTTAGCCTTGCGGGATATCCATAGAGGCTAACCGCGATTACACAGACTGGCTGATAACCTCGTTTGAGGCAGAGTTCATAAGCTTCTTTAAGGGCTTCAAGGGAAAGGTTTGGGTAATCCTCCTCTACATCTACGAAAAACGGAATGAGCCCAGCCCTAAGAACAACCTCAGCGGTAGAAACAAAGGTAAAAGAAGGGACAAAAGCAAGGCTTTTTGGGGGAAGCTGTAGGGCTTTTAAGATTAAATAAAGAGCTTCTGTCCCAGAAGAAACTGCAATCCCATGATTTATGCCGATAAAAGTTGCAAGCTCTTTCTCAAGCTCTCTTGTTTCAGGACCATTAAGATATTTGGTGCTCCGTAAAACCCTGAGGACTGCCTCTTCAAGTTCTTGACCGTATCTTTCATAAGCTCGTTTTAAATCGAGAAAAGGAACCTGCATATACCCTCCTAAAAATTCGCTTTATTCTATAATATATTGGCAACTATGGCAAGCAAAGGAAAAGTTTTAGTCTACCGCCGAGGAGCCATAGGAGACACCCTCCTTACCTTTCCCTTGTTAGAAGCTTTAAAAAAAGAATGCTACACAGTCTATGCCGTTGGCAATACCGATGTCTTACCCTTAGCCAAGCTTTCTGGTTTTGTAGATAAATTTTATACTGAGCTCTATCCGAGCCTTTTAGAAGAGACTTTTGAAAGAAAAATCTTTATTTCAAAAGAAGGAACGATTGAGCCTTTCCCTAAGGAAAGGCTTTGGCTTCCTTGCTATTATCTTAAAGCTCTGAGTTTGCCTTTAGAATTTAGTAAAAAATTGAAGATTCCTGAACCCCTTCTTAAAGAAGATTTTAAAGACTATGTAGTCATTCATCCAGGCTCGGGATCGCCTTTAAAAAATCCGCCTTTTTCGCTTTTCGCTCGTCTAAAGGGCTTTCTTGAAGGCAAGGGATATAAAGTCTTATTTTTAGCTGGACCTAATGAAACATTGCTTTTAAAAAGTGATATACCTTGCTATTACATGGAGGATTTAACCGACCTTGCTCTAAAATTAGCGAAAGCAAAAGCCTTTATCGGAAACGACAGCGGTATTACCCATCTTGCTTCCTACTTAGGTGTTGAAACGATCGCCATATTTGGACCAAGCGACGAAGTAACCTTTCAGCCTATAGGAGAAAAGGTTCACATTATAAGCCTTGACCTACCCTGCAGACCTTGTTTCCCAAAAGTATGTAGAGAAACAAGCTGTCTTAAGGAAGATGAGCTTTTTGAAAAAATTACAAGCTTAGGCATATTTTAAAGCGGTGTTCTTGTTTAAGTATTTTGGTATTCCTTGGGTTGAGGGAAAAAAGCTTGAGCATCCTTCTAAGTAATTCCTAAATTGCCTCAATTTTCTCCTTGACTTTAATCAAGCAGAAGAGATATAATAACCAAAAAAAAGGAGGTTTAAACATGGGATTGCCGTTACTTTTTCTGATCATCATTATTTTACTTTTTCTACAAGCTTCAATAAAGGTAATCAACGAGTTCGAAAGGGCAGTTGTTCTCCGTTTAGGAAAATTTCATAAAGTAAAAGGTCCGGGGCTAATTTTACTCCTTCCAGTTATCGACAGGATGAGAAAGATCGACCTTAGAACTGTCACCCTTGATGTGCCCCCTCAAGAGGTTATTACTCGGGACAATGTTTCCATTAGAGTGAGCGCCGTCGTTTATTTTAGGGTTATGGAACCAGAAAAGGCTTTCTTGCAGGTTGAGGACTACTATTATGCCACGAGCCAGCTTGCTCAGACCACGCTTAGGAGTGTTTGTGGTCAGGCTGAGCTTGATGAGATCTTAGCAGAAAGAGAAAAACTCAACGTTAAACTTCAGGAAATCCTTGATGCTGATACCGAGCCCTGGGGTGTCAAGGTCTCAAAAGTTGAAATTAAAGAGATCGACCTTCCGGAAGAGATGAAAAGGGCTATGGCCAAGCAAGCGGAAGCTGAAAGAGAAAGAAGAGCTAAGGTTATTAGTGCTGAAGGCGAGCTCCAAGCCTCTCAAAAGCTTCTTGAGGCAGCAAAAATTATGGCCTCTAACCCCATGACTTTACAACTTCGTTATCTCCAAACTCTTACCGAAATAGCCACCGAAAAGAATTCTACCATCCTCTTCCCCTTGCCCATTGAAATTTTAAAATCCTTTGCATATAAAGAGCCTGGCTAATATGAAAAATTTCACAAAGAATGGTTAGTTACTAAAATAAAAATAAAGATAAGGAGGTATTGTTATGGACAAAGAATTAGTAAAACAGTTTGCTGAGAGGTATCAAGATATTAAAGAGCTTTTTGAAAAACATCAAAGCTTAGAAAAAGAGCTCGAAGAGTATGTGAAAAGACCTTATTTAACTCCAGAAGAGGAAATGAGAGAGAAACAAATTAAACTTGAGAAGCTCTACCTAAAGGAAAGAATATACGATCTTATAAAAAAATACCAGAAGGAGGGTTAGAAGATTGGGTAAGGTGATGACGGGTGCTCGAATGATCGTTGAGGCTTTAAAACGTGAGGGGGTTGAGGTAATTTTTGGTTATCCTGGGGGCGCAGTAATTGACATCTACGACGAGATTTACAAAACTGAAGGTATACATCATGTTTTGGTAAGGCATGAGCAGGGTGCTGCCCATGCTGCCGACGGGTTTGCTCGTTCAACCGGTCGGGTTGGTGTTGCCCTTGTTACCTCCGGTCCAGGCGCCACAAATACCGTAACTGGCATTGCCACAGCCTACATGGATTCTATACCTATTGTTGTTCTAACCGGACAGGTTCCTACCAAACTTATCGGGAACGATGCCTTTCAAGAAGTAGACACAACCGGTATTACAAGACCGATCACTAAGCACAATTTTTTGGTTAAAAAAATTGAAGACCTACCCCGCATTCTAAAAGCTGCCTTTTACATCGCTAAGACAGGAAGACCGGGTCCAGTTGTTGTTGACCTTCCCAAGGATGTTCAACAGGCAAAAGGGGAGTTTGATTATCCTGAAGAGATCCATCTTAGAAGCTATAACCCTGTTTATGAGCCCCACATGCGACAAATAGAAAGGGCATATCAACTTCTGGAGAAAGCCGAAAGACCTGTTTTTCTTCTCGGGGGTGGGGTTATTTCCTCAGATGCGGCTCCTGAGGTGCTTGAGTTAGCTGAAAGGCTAAATCTTCCCGTCACGATGACCCTTATGGGTCTTGGTGGGTTCCCGGGAGATCACCATCAAAGTCTTGGCATGCTTGGAATGCATGGAACCTACTATGCTAACATGGCGGTTGCCAACTGCGATGTCCTTCTTGCGGTAGGAGCAAGGTTTGACGATAGGGTTACAGGAAGGGTTGATGCCTTTGCTCCAATGGCGAAGATCATTCACATTGACATCGACCCCACTTCTATCCAAAAAAATGTTAAGGTAGATGTGCCTATAGTCGGTGATTGTAAAAGGTCTTTGCAAAGGCTACTCGAGGTGGTTAAAGAGGTAGGACAGCCAAAAAAATACTGGCAAGAAAGGTTCAAAGACTGGTGGGAACAGATTGAAATCTGGCGCAAACGCTATCCCTTGATTTATAAGTATGACCCAAATGTCATAAAGCCACAATTTATGATCGAAAAACTCTATGAAATGACTAAAGGGGAGGCTATCATCGCCACCGAAGTTGGTCAAAACCAGATGTGGGCAGCCCAGTTTTATAAATTTAAAAAGCCAAGGACCCTTATTACATCTGGGGGGCTTGGAACGATGGGGTTCGGTTTTCCAGCATCCATAGGAGCCCAAATGGGGAATCCAGGGAAGCTTGTGATTGACATAGCTGGGGATGGTTCGATACAGATGAAAATTCAAGAAATGGCTACAGCTATGCAAGAGAGGCTCCCTATAAAGGTCATAATTCTTAACAATGGCTACTTGGGGATGGTTCGCCAATGGCAAGAGCTTTTCTACGAAAGAAGATACTCTCAAGTCAGCATGGCAGTCCAGCCAGATTTTGTTAAGCTTGCAGAATCCTACGGCGCTTTTGGTATGAGGATAACTAAACCAGAGGAGGTAGAACCAGTCCTTAAAAAGATTTTGGAGATGAACACCCTTTGCGTGCTCGATGTGATAATTGCTCCGGAAGAGGGAGTTTTTCCGATGGTTCCCGCAGGTAAAGCTACTACTGAGATGATCTTAGTTTAAGGAGGAAGCTCATGGCTGAAAGAAAGTGCACCCTTTCAGTTTTAGTAGAAAATACACCAGGAGCCTTAGCGCGCATTGCTGGACTTTTTAGCGGAAGAGGCTTCAACATCGATAGTCTTTGTGTAGCGGAAACGCTTGACCCTACCCTTTCCCATCTAACCTTGGTTACAAGAGGTGACGACCAGATCATCGAACAGATCATCAAACAGCTTAGAAGATTGATAGATGTGTATAAAGTAGTTGATGTTACCGAGGAGGGCGACTACGTTGAAAGAGAGATGGCTTTGATTAAGGTCAGGGCTGAGAAGGAGAATAGAGAAGAGATCATGAGGATCTGTGAGATTTTTCGTTGCAAGATCGTTGATGTAAGCCCTAAAACTTATATAGTTGAGGTAACAGGTGACCAGAATAAACTTCAGGCAGTTATAGACCTTTTAAAACCGATGGGAATTAAAGAGATCGTCCGCACAGGAACCATTGCCATGAAAAGGGAGAAAAAAACAGCCTAAAAGCTCCGCGTCTAATCAATAATATACACCTCATTCCTTCCAAAGGAGAAAACTATGATAAAAGTTGATATCAACAAAGAATATTTAACTGCCGAGGAGATTTCTGCCTTCCAAGCGGCTTTTAAACGCTGTGCAAGACGCATAATTCTTGCCACAACCTTAGCGGGGAGCGGTCACCCAGGAGGTTCACTTTCATCTTTAGGTCTACTTCTCATGGTTTACGCTATAGCTAAGGTTGACCCTAAAAATCCCAGGGGAGAAGACAGGGAGAGAGTGGTAATAAGCCATGGACACATAAGCCCTGGGGTTTATAGTGTCCTTTGCGAATATGGGTTCTTCCCTGAGGAGCTTTTCCTACTTGAATTTAGGAGGGTTGGTTCTGCTTTTGCCGGACATGTGGAACAGTCTGTTCCCGGAGTGGAATGGAATACCGGGAACCTTGGACAAGGCTTGTCTGCAGCATGTGGAATGGCTAAAGCTCTAAAGCTGAAGGGGCTTACAAGACAGGTCTTTTGTCTAATGGGAGACGGAGAACAACAAAAGGGACAGGTAATTGAGGCTAGACGCTGGGCTGTGAAGTTTGGTTTAAACAATCTTATAGTTCTTATTGACTACAACAAAATTCAAATTGGTGGAAGCATATTTGAGGTAATGCCTCAAGACATAGCGAAAGAGGTCGAGGCCACCCATTGGAACCTTATCAAAATAGATGGACACGATTTTCAGCAAATTTTTCAGGCGCTAAGAAACGCAATTTTAGGCAAAGTAAAGGACCCAAGCAAACCTACCGCCATCCTTGCCCATACGGTTATGGGAAAGGGTATTTCCTTTATGGAAAACGACGCCAAGTGGCATGGCATGGCTTTACCTCCAGACCTTGCTAAATCAGCTTTGAAAGAATTGGGTTTCCCACCAGAGGAGCTCGATATCTTGATGCAAAAAAGAAAAGAAACTCCGGTAAGGTTCCCACATCAACCCCATGACCATCTTCCTGTATCAATTAAGCTTCCGTCTATAACTATCTATTTCCCAGATAAAAAAACGGATTGTCGTAGTGCCTACGGTGTTGCTTTAGCTGAGCTTGCTAAGCTTAACAATCTTGACGAGGTTCCAAAGGTCCTTGGGTTAACTTGCGACCTTGAACCCTCAGTAAAAATGTCCGATTTTAAAAAGATTAGTCCACAGACCTTTTTTGAATCTGGCATTCAGGAGCATAGCACAGCCTCCATAGCTGGCGCCCTCTCAAAAGAAGGTTTTCTCACCTTTTTCTCTACTTTTGGCGTTTTTGGCCTCGATGAGGTTTATAATCAATTAAGGAACAACACCTTAAACAAGACAGCCTTGAAGGTGGTTTGCACCCATTTAGGGGCTGATGTAGGAGAGGATGGTCCAACCCATCACTGCATAGACTATCTTGGATTGCTTTTAAACCTACCTGATTGGGAAATTTACATGCCCGCAGACCCAAATCAAACTTTGCATATCATCTATGCCATAGCTCAAAGAAAAGGGAACATCTTCGTTGGGATGGGACGCTCAAAAGTGCCTATTGTCACTAAAGATGATGGGAGCCCATACTTTGATGAAGGGTATCAATTCCAACCCGGTAAGGCTGACTGGTTGAAAGAAGGACCTCATGGCATAATAGTGACTTACGGAAATATGCTGTCAAGAGCCTTAAAAGCCTGGGAATTACTCAAAGAAAGGGGAATTTCTATCTCTGTGCTTAATGTAGCCTCTATCCGACCTTTTCCTGAGGAAGGTCTTATAAAGGCCTCAAGCTTCAAAAATATTCTTGTCGTAGAAGATCATCTGGTAGCAACGGGGTTAGGTGTTCATATAGCAAGCTTTTTTGCTCAAAAAGGCCTAACGGTAAATTTAAAACTTTTAGGTCATAAAGAACCAGCAAGCTCAGGGCACCCGGATGAACTTTTTAAGCGCGCAGGCTTAGACCCAGAATCGATCGCTAAGTCCATGATGGACCTAATTCATGGTAGCCGAAGCTAAGGAAGCCCCTTTAGAAAAGGGGCAACCCTTTTGGGAACATCTAATAGAGCTTCGTTTTCGCTTAATTAGAGCTTTTATAGCCTGGGTTCTTGGCTCAATCTTAGCTTACATCTATTCTGACGACCTCATCTCTCTTTTGGTAAACCCTCTGCAAAAAATACTTCCACCATCTCAACATCTCGTTTATTTCAAAACTTTACCTGAAGTCTTTAGTGTTCAAATAAAGCTCTCTCTTATTTGTGGTTTTTTTATCGGGAGCCCCTACATTTTTTATCAAATTTGGCTATTCGTAGCCCCAGGTCTTTATCCACATGAAAAAAGATTAGCCAAGCTCGTTTTTTTCCTTTCTTCCTTTGCTTTTATAATTGGCATACTCGTAGCCTATTTCTTTTTCCTTCCTGCGCTGGTCTACTATCTCTACTCCTTTGGAGAGCGGTTTTTACAGTTTAAACCTTATCTCAGCGAATACATAAACTTTGTCTTAAAACTTTTTATCTTCATTGGAGCTTCTTTTCAACTTCCCACAGCCCTCGTGGTTTTAACAAAGCTTTCTATCGTTTCTATAGAGACCCTAAGGAAGACAAGACCTTATGCCATTTTAGCAAGCTTTATCGCATCTGCCTTCTTAACCCCAAGCACCGACCCTGTCAACCAAATTCTTTTAGCCTTAACCTTGACTTTTTTGTTTGAATTGGGTATATTTTTATCATGGATAATCAAATAGTCCGTAGGAGGATAATATGCCTTTTTTAGGTGGACAAGAATTGTTTATCATCCTTTTTTTGGCTCTTCTTATTTTTGGAGCTAAAAGATTACCCGAAGTAGGGGCTGGATTAGGAAAGGGTATCCGTTCCTTTAAGGAGTCCTTGAAGGAAGCCGATGCTTCGGAAGAATTAAAAAAGCTAGATGAACCTAAAAAAGAAGGAACTCAAGCTAACTCTCAGCAGACAACTGCTAATAAATCCTAAAGCATCATAGTGAAAGCTTTTCTCTTAGCAGCTGGGAAGGGGGAAAGGCTTCTTCCTTATACTCAGTTTCTTCCAAAGCCACTTTTCCCAATTCTTGGTGTTCCTATTCTTGAAATCCAACTAAAAAAATTACTTAAATTAGGCATACGGGATATTGGAATTAACATTTTTCACTTAAAAGAAAAATTGTTAGATTTTTTAAGGAGTTTTTTTCAAAAAAATCCTGTTAATTTATCAATCTTTGAAGAAAAGGAGCTTTTAGGGACAGGAGGCGGGATTTTTAACGCAAAGGATTTTTTCACTAATTCAACATTGATCATTAACTCAGACATTTTATACGATTTTCCCTTAGAAATTTTGATAGAATATCATCAAAAAAATAAAAGTCTAATAACCTTGGTTTGCACCTCTAATTCTAATTCCAAGAATGTTAAAGTAGATTTCAGAAAAAACAAAGTTTTATCCTTTCGTTCAAAGGAGTCAAATGTTTTTTATACAGGAATTCAAATAGTTGAACCAGAAATTTTTGAATTTTTAAGCCCTAAATTCGATTTGATCGATACATACATAGAGGGCTTATCTCAGGGTCTTAAAATTTCTGCTATAGTGGTTAATGATTACTCATTTATAGATATTGGAACTTTATCAAATTATTTTATCGCTCATGAAAAAATACTTTCAAATAAACTAATACTACCAGAATTAGGAAAAGTGGAATCTCCTTTTATTATCAAGGCAAAGGGGTTTGATTCAAAAAAAGTTTCGTTTGTAGACTGGGTGTTTATCGATGAAGGGTGTAAATTAACTGGAAATACTATCTTAAAAAAGGTGATTGCCTGGAAGGGAGCAACCATACCCGAAGGAATTCATGAAGAGAAATTGTTCTTTTAAGGCTTCTACATTGATAGATTTAACTTTAGAAAACATTCTAAAAAAGTTTAGAATTCCACTCATAGACATAATTCCTCTTAAAGGAGACGGTTCTGAAAGAAAGTTTTTTAGAATTATACTTCAAAAAGGAACCGTTATCCTTATACTCCCCCAGGCGGGCGAGCTTGGTAAAAAAGAAGCCTATTCTTACTATAAAATTGGAAAATATTTAAAGGAGAACCAAATTCCTGTGCCAGAAATATTTGATTATGACGAAGAGCTTGGCTTACTTTTTGTTGAAGACCTTGGTGACCTTCGGCTTTATGATATCGTAGAAAGTGACATTAAAACATACTACTATAAAAAGGCTATTGAAAATTTAGTTAAATTTCAAGGTCTTATAAAACACTTTGATCCATCCTGGAGCTATGACTTAATAACTTATGATTTACAGTTTTTATGGGAAAAAGAAGTATTGTACTTTAAAGAATGGTATGTAGAAAGATACAAAAATGAGGCTTTATTTTATGATTATCTCAATGAACTAAAAATTTGTTTACAGCATTCATTAAATTTCAAACATAAAGTTTTGCTCCATAGAGATTATCAAAGTAAAAACTTAATGATAAAGAAGGGGAAAATCTATATAATTGATTTTCAAGGCACAAGGATAGGACCTCCATGGTATGACCTAGCAAGCCTACTTTATGACCCTTATTTAAAAGATTGGGATTTAGACATCGATAAATTTTTAGACTATTACATTGAATTATCCGGCTATGATGAAACTAGCGTTATAAGTCAGGTTTATTATTTTGCAGTTGTGAGATTGATGCAAGCTTTAGCTGCCTATGTGAAGCTTAGTTATATGGGAAAAGATTGGTTTAAAAATTATATAAAATTTGCAGAATCAAAATTGATTAAAATTTTAAATTCTTACAAACTTGAGGAGCCCCTAAGAGGGCTCCTCAAATTTATCGATTAAATTACCCTACTCTTCTGGTTTTTCTACGCCTGCCTCTAATCCCATACCAACGCCGGGCAACCCGTACATCACGGTGCTACCTGTAGAAAAGTATTCCAATTTACCTTCCCTCACAAGCTCATTGGCTGCGTTTTTAATATCCCTTGGGTTGGCATCGGGTATTTCTCTCTGTAAATCCTTTAGATATATTTTGCTTTTACCACCTGAACTTGCTTTCTTCTGCAGGACCTCTAAAATCTTCTTTTTTAATGTTTCTTTATCCATAAATTTCACCCCTCTTTAGTAATTGTATTCAGTCATAGGCTTTACATGCTTTGTGAACTTAAAGTGAATAGAAGTTCTGTAAGTGTCGTAAGCTAAGCGATAATCATCGATTAAGTGCCAGGTAAATGGAATGTCGGTAAGTTCAAAGAATTTCTCCCATCCGATCCTTTCGATCCAATCTCCAACTCTTTCATATTTTTTAGCATGCTGAGAATAGACTTCAAGAATTTTCTTAATCCATTCTAAAGAAGTTGGCCACCTTGGTGGCTCATTGGGAATGTAAGGAATAACCACTTTGGAAAATTTGGGTGGCGTAATTCTGTTTGAAACCTTACCACCAACCACCAAGGCTAATCCATCTCCCTGTCCGTCAGATATTGGCATGGCTGGGCACATGGTGTAGCAATTACCACAGAACATACACCTTTCGGTGTTAACTCTAACGGTCTTTCTCTTTTCTCCGCCAATATCAACGGTAGCTGGTTTTATTGCACCTACGGGACAGGACGCTATAACAAGCGGAATCTCACAAACCTTCTCCAGCCTGTCATCTTCAACCATCGGTGGTTTTCTATGAATACCCACAACAGCAATGTCAGAACAATGCACAGCCCCACACATGTTCAAACAGCAAGCAAGAGCAATCCTTACCTGAGCAGGAAGCCTATGGGAACCAAAGTATTCAAAAAGCTCATCCATGATTGCCTTAACAACACCTGAAGCATCTGTAGCTGGAGTATGACAATGGATCCATCCTTGAGTATGGACAATATTGGTTACGCTTGCTCCGGTACCACCGATAGGAAATTTATAAGAACCACCCGGGAATTTACGAGATTTTAAATCTTCAATCAAGCCTCTAAGCTTTTCTTCATCTGTAACATGAAATTCTATATTATTTCTTGTTGTCCAACGGACATAACCATCGCAATACTTATCTGCTATCTCACAAATTTCACGCATGTAATCAGTCGTCTCCAACCTTGGAGTACCACAACGGACTACATAAACAACCTCTCCTGTCTCAGAAGTATACTTCAAAACACCAGGCTGAAGGATTTCATGAGATTTCCATTTTCCGTAGTTTCTCTGGATCACTGGAGGTAAAAACTGCCAATAGTGGGGTGGTCCAATGTCGGTGATCCTGTTTTCCATAGGTTTTTGAGGATTGTATAACTTTTCAGCTAAGTTTGGGTCGTACGGTTTAGTATAAATTGGGTCTGGTCTTTCTGGTCTCTCACTCATTACTTTCCCCTCCTTAATTTTAATTTTTGGTAATTGCTCATTTTATTCCACCAAGCACATTATACAACATTTCATCTAAGTTAGCCCTAAAATTATACCTGAATTCAAGCTCCTTCAAATAATACACAAAATACTCTCTGCTTACCCCGTGAAAT
>Ga0308395_1000043_pt1 | contig 130948 bp, 122 predicted proteins | sample Hotspr20SampleP4_FD_202097 | JGI IMG/M metagenome (GOLD analysis project Ga0308395, IMG submission 202097) | Hot spring phototrophic mat microbial communities from Mushroom Spring, Yellowstone National Park, Wyoming, United States - 20050930_P4 ... | reverse complement strand
GCTAGAGAAAACTTTGCTTCCAAGCTATCCCTATTCTTGGCTATAAAATCCTCTAAAACTCTGATGGCAGTGGAATATTCTTCGATCTGATAAGATATCTGCACAATTTTAAACATTGGAATCCATGGTTGCGGAGACTTGAAATAGCTTTTCTCCAACATAGCAAGAGCTTTATCTGACAGTCCCTCCTCGTGCAAAACCATACCCAAGCCGCACATTGTTTTAGAATCACTGTCATCAAGGAGGTAACTTTGACTAAGCCATGCCCTTGCCGGAGCAAGGTTACCCTGCATATACTCTAAAACTCCTAAGACTCTCAAAAGTTTTGGATTTAATTTATCAGACTCATACAGTTGCAAAGCTTTCTGTTTTGCAACCTCGATATCCCCCCCTGCAGCAGCCTTTTCGATCTCCTCAAGAGCTTTATCAAAATCTTGTTCCATCATAACGTTAAAAATCTTTTGCAAACTCTTGCCTAACCCAGTGCCAACAGAAACACATTTAAACTCAGTCAATCGGGATGCTTTCAGGGCAAAATCGTAAGAGCTTGTATCATAGGGGCTAAAGTAAACACACTCGTTTTTTAAATGATCAAAAACAGATCCATTTTTACTTGAAACAACTATTTTCCCTAACCTGCTTGCGATAACCTCTAAAATAGGGAAACGAATCTCCTCGGCGGGATTGATAACTACTTCTGCTTTCTTAATTCCCTCAATCAAGTCTTCAATATTGGCAATTTCTTGTACACCCAATCCTCCTGGCAAACTTGTATATCCAACGTTCAAAATCAGCATTTCATCTTGAGCAACATCCTTAACTTTTGAAAGAAAGTGTTGGTCAATAACCCAATCACCCAACAAAACCGCCACTTTGCAAGAAACTGTTTTTTCAGGGGTAAGTCCTTCAAGAAAATCCCAATCTAGAAGGCTAACAGGGTCGGTGATATGAGGCAGCTTGGAAAAACCAAACACTCTTTTGGGCTTGTTAACAAGGTTAAAGTCACTGTTTAGTTTGCCTATAAAACAATCAAAAGCTACGCTGGCTTTAAGATTAGTAGCGACCTCATAATCATCTACCACTAAAAAACTAAGCTCACTAACGTTTGCAACTTGGCTTAGGGGGATAAGATTGATGCCGAGTAAATTCTTAAAAAAACTCTTTACTAAAGGATTTTTGGATGTCCAAGCAACCAAGCTCATCTTTTATAAACTTGGTTTACTGCTGATCTAAGTTTAACTTCAAGATCGTCCAAAGCTGGCTCAACGTTTGCTTTGATCATTTCAGCAATCATCCACCAAGATCCATAAAGCTGAGCTTCGGTGATTTTAGAACAGGACTTGGTTAACTCGTTTATGGTGGTCTCTATTAGCAAGTTAGTCCTTCTGTCCTCAGGAAGCAACTCTAAAATTAAGTGATACCAGGTAATAAATTCCTTAAGAGCAGTGACAGCATTGATTAAAACCTTATTACCCTCTACCATTTTGCCCTCGTTAAAAAACATCCTAGCTTCTCTAAAAATTTTAAAAATCGCGTTTACTATGTTGGGAGCTTCGACAAGTCTCGAAAGAGCAAATCTTTCAGGTTGATCAGTTTTTATTTCAAAAGTTCCTCCGCTAAATTTGGATAGAGAGCTATCCCAGTCGCTATCCTTTAGTTCTTCGCCATTAAAGACAACTTCAATTATCATGTGATCTGGGTCTATCGAGCTTTTGACAAGCTCAATAAAATCCCCGAAGCGTTGAATTCCGCTCAAGTTATAATTTTGAATGCAGCCATTAACATATACTGTAAGGTCGTTTTTGTTTGATTGACTTTGCATATATAAATTTGATGGCGAAATATTTAATATAGTTTCAAAATGTTTTGCTTAAATTTAAATTTCCTCGGACCTATGCAACTTGGCTTTCTTACAACAAAGCCCCTCCAGATTTTTAAAGAGTGGGTTGATAACGCTTTGGAAAAATTTGTCCTCAACACAGGTTCTGGCGCAAAGTTAATCCAAAGAAGTCCCTTTCCTAAGCTTTCTTACGGTTCAATATCTTTAAGTCACAAACGTTGCGAAGACATTTGGGCAATCGGTATGCTTTTTTCAGCTATCAACATGCCGTTGGGCATAGACCTTGAGTTGTTAAAACATAAAGCGCGGGCCAATAGGCTTTCTAAGCGTTATCATTTCCCTACTGATTTAGACCCACTCGAGGCTTTTGCATCGCTTGAAGCAAGCATAAAATGTGTAACAATGGCTCAAGGCAACAAACCTTACTTTAGCGATTTTGTTTTTGAAAAAAATGGCGTGCTAATTTATACTCCTGCCAGTTTAAAAATTAAAGCTTTAGCTTTATCTTTCGATGATTTCAAAGCAGTTATTGCAAGGGTTATTACTTAAAAACAAAGTCAAATGGCAACAGCACGATCCATTATTCTTACGGTTCTTTTAATTGTTTTAATTAGAGGTGTGATATTTGAACCTTACTTCATACCCTCAGGGTCAATGTATTCGACTCTGAGGGAAGGGGACATAGTGCTTGGAAGCAAGCTAAGTTATGGACTCCGTATTCCATTCACCTTATCAACTTTAATTTTTTACAGACCAATCAAAAGACGTGATGTTGTGATTTTTGTGCGCGAAGATGACCCCAGAACCCCTGAGAATGAAGAAAAAAATAGGTACGTTAAGAGAGTTATAGGTCTACCCGGAGATGTTGTTGAAGTAAAAGGTACAGAGGTTTTTGTAAATGACACATTGCTTGAGGAACCCTATGCCCGCTACAGCCACGGAGGCTTGGTTGATTTTCCAAGGTCCGTAGTCCCGCCTGGTAAAGTTTTTCTTTTAGGAGACAATAGAGACGAGTCCTTGGATTCAAGAAGCTGGCCCAATCCATTTTTGCCCCTAGAGCGAATTCATGGAAAAGTTATGTTAGTTGTCATTTCTTCCAGCCTTGATAGGTTTTGGCTTTGGATAGACTAAATTTATACTCGGTAGAGCTAAAAGCGTATCTAATATAATATAATAGGCTCATGAGCAGAGTAATCTCTCCAAGTCAGGTAGAAAAATTTTATGAGCAATTTTTCTCGTCCCTCAAAAGCATTAAACAACTTGTAGGAAGGCCCTTAACTCTTGCGGAAAAAATTTTGTTTACTCATTTGGCCAATGGAAGCGCTAACAATGTTGAACGAGGCAAGACAATTCTTTACCTTAGACCGGATCGAGTGATAATGCAAGACGCTACTGCCCAGATGGCACTTTTACAGTTTATAACCTCTGGTAGAGAATCATCTCAGGTTCCAGCGTCAGTTCACTGCGATCACTTAATTAGAGCTTCAGAAGGCTCACACAGAGACCTCTTAAAAGCAATTGATGAAAACAAAGAAGTTTATGATTTTCTCTCTTCAGCCAGTAAAAAATTTGGCATTAATTTTTGGGGGCCTGGCGCTGGGATAATCCATCAAGTAGTACTTGAAAAATACGCACATCCGGCAGCTTTAATCATTGGCACAGACAGCCACACCCCTAACGCAGGGGGTCTAGGTTGCTTAGCTATAGGTGTCGGTGGGGCCGATGCTGCAGAAGTAATGGCAGGACTGCCATGGACGCTTTTAGCACCAAAATTAATAGGTGTTCACCTTACAGGGTCTCTGTCTTCTTGGGTATCTCCAAAAGACGTCATTTTAAAAGTGGCTTCGATTTTAACGGTTAAAGGCGGGACAGGTAAAATTTTAGAATATTTTGGACCCGGAGTAAGATCAATCAGTGCAACAGGAAGAGCGACTATAACAAATATGGGAGCTGAGTTAGGAGCTACAACTTCCATCTTTCCTTGCGATGAAAACACCTTAAAATATCTCGAGTTGACCGAGCGCAAATTTGTAGCTGATTTAATATCAAAACACCTCTCTGAGTTGCAGGCTGATCCATCTGTGTTAGATCATCCAGAGGATTTTTTTGATGAAATTCTGGAGATTAACCTAAATGATCTAGAAGTAGGGTGGGTAGGTCCTCATACTCCAGACTTATTCACACCAGTGTCAAAAATGAGAGATTTTTTAACATCGAACGGTTATCCGAGAGAAATACGGTATGCTCTTCTGGGCTCTTGTACCAATTCCAGCTACGAGGACTTATCAAGAGCTGCAAGTATCGCAAAGCAGGCAGCATCTGCCGGTTTGAAGGTAAAAATACCACTTTTAATCACCCCTGGCTCTGATCAAATATTAAAAACAATAGAGAGAGATGGAATTTTGGACATATTTTTTAGCGTAGATGCTCAACTGTTAGCTAACGCTTGCGGCCCCTGTATTGGAATGTGGGACAGAAAGGATATTAAAAAGGGAGAGCTCAACACAATAGTGACTAGTTACAATAGAAACTTCAAGAAAAGAAACGACGGAAACGAAGAAACTTTAGCCTTTATTGGAAGCCCTGAGTTAGTTACAGCAATCGCGTTTTTTGGAACGCTAGATGCTAATCCTTTAACTGACTCTATACCAGTGAATTCTCACCACTTTAAATTTAAAGAACCTATTGGCTCATTCGCACCTGAAAAGGGTTTTGTAATCTCATATGATGGTTATCAGCCACCCGAGTTAGATCCTCAAAAAAGATCTACAATCCAAATAATTATCGATCCTGGTAGTGAAAGACTTGCGCTTCTGCCTGAGTTTGAGCCCTGGGATGGCAAGGATTTTGAAGATTTGATAGTTCTTTTCAAAGCTGTAGGCAAATGTACTACAGATCATATCTCTCCCGCTGGACCATGGCTACGTTATAGAGGTCACTTGGACAAAATATCAAATAATTTACTACTAGGAGCATACAATGCCTTCACAAACTCTACAGGTCAGTCCTTAAACTTATTAACTGGGCAGGTCTCCACCCCTAGTGAAGTAGCACGGCACTACAAGGAAGCTAATATTTCTTGGGTTATTGTAGGCGAAGAGAACTACGGTGAGGGAAGCTCAAGAGAACATGCGGCGATGACCCCACGGTACTTGGGATGCAAAGCGGTAATTGGCAAAAGCTTTGCAAGAATACATGAAACTAATCTGAAAAAACAGGGAGTTTTGCCTTTAACATTTTGCAATCCATCAGACTATGACTTGATAACACAAAACTCTAGGCTCTGCATTTTGGGCCTGCAAAACTTATCTGAAAGCAATAAATTAAAATGCGTCATAAAAAATGAAGGTCAATCGGTAGAAATAATATTACAGCATTCCCTTGCTGATGAAGAAATCGAGTGGTTTAAAAAGGGCTCTGCCCTCAACATGTTTAAAAAATAGCTTCTATCTTAGTGAAAACAACCGTTCAAAAAATTCAATTCAAAAACTAATATAAATTCAGGCTAATTGTAACTGACTAATAATTAAATCTAACACGTCACAGCTTCAAACTTAGCTTCAATTTAGTCTTATCAGCCGCATCCAGCACCTTAACCTTAATGATATCGCCTTCTTTAAATTTCGAGTCAAAGTTTTTTGCCAAATTTGAATCCATTTCGCTAACATGAACAAGTCCAGCTGCGCTCCCGTTCTGCAAACCAACTATTAACCCAAAAGGAGTAATCTTTTTTACAGTTGCTTCAAATATCTGACCTGGCTGAATGGTGAAAGTTAAATCTTTAATATACTCAATGGCTCTGTCAATTTGAGAACTTGAACCCCCATAGACTCGAACCTCTCCTGACTCGCTTATATCAATCTTAACATCGAAAGCCTCAATAATCGACTTAATCCTTTCGCCTTTTGTTCCTATTAATAGTCCTATCTTAGAGGGATCAATCTGAACTGTTTTTATTTTGGGTGCAAGCTTGCTAATCTCCTTGGGAGAGTTGATTACTAAGCGCATGGCTTCCAGTATTCTTAAACGAGCGTTCCTAGCTTTTTCCATAGCTTTGATGAACAGCTCTTTTACAAGACCATCAAGTTTTACATCCATTTGCACAGCTGTTACTCCCCTATGAGTGCCACAAACTTTGAAATCCATATCTCCTAAATGATCCTCATCACCCAAAATATCAGTTAAAATTTCATACCGATCACCTTCTTTAATCAAACCCATTGCAACACCTGCCACATGATCCGTTATCGGTACACCAGCATCCATTAAGGATAACGAACCCCCACACACAGTAGCCATAGAACTAGAGCCGTTACTTTCAAGGATTTCTGACACAATTCTGATTGCGTACGGAAAAGAATCCTCTGAAGCCAAAACGTTTTTTAGCGCTCTTTCAGCTAAGTTCCCATGCCCAATTTCTCTTCGCGACGGACTCCTAAGAGGCTTCAACTCTCCCACACTAAATCCCGGAAAATTATAATGAAGCATAAACCTTTTACTTACCTCTTCTCCTAAAACATAATCAAGTTTCTGAGCTTCCTGAAGAGTCCCTAATGTGGTTACCACAATTGCTTGAGTCTCTCCTCTTCGAAACATTGCTGAGCCATGAGTTCTAGGTAAGATTGAAACCTTTAAATCAAGCTCTCTAATGTCATCGACACCTCTTCCATCTATTCTTCTACCTTCTGAGAAAATCATATTTCTAGTTAGACGTTTTAAAAGCTGAAAGAAAAAACTCTCTGCCAGATTCAGATCCACTCCTTGATCCATACAAGCAGTCATTAATTTTTCTTGAGCCTCAGCTAATTTCTTCTTTCTTTCCGTTTTGGATGGGGTCCTAAGCGCAATATTGAGATCTTCAGAAATTAAATTTTCCAACTCCTTCTTTGTTTCTTCTGGCAGATCAATCTCCTCAACTTGCAATTTTTCTGAATTAAGATACGGCATTTGCTCACTGCATATCTGCTTAATGAAATCATGCGCAAAGAATATCCCCTCAACTATAACCGACTCCGACTCTTCCTTTGCCTCGCCTTCGATCATTACTATTTCACTTTCCGTGCCAGAAACTACTAAATTTAATGTTGCGCTCTTTTGCTCCTCTAAAGTTGGATTAACCACAAATTTTCCATCCACCCTGCAAAGTCTCACACAGCCTACCGGAACTGAAAACGGAATATCGCTAGCTAAAAGTGCAACTGACGCCGCATTTACAGCTAAAATGTCAGCGCTATTACTCTCATCAGCTGATAAGACCATACAGGTCACCTGGGTGTCAAAAAAATATTGCTTTGGAAACAATGGCCTCAGTGAGCGATCAATCAATCTGCTGACTAAAGTCTCTCTTTCTGTCAGCTTACCCTCTCGTCTGAAAAAACCTCCCGGTATTTTACCGACCGCATAATTTCTCTCTAGGTAATCAACTGTCAATGGCAAAAAACCAAACTTTTGCGCGGCATTATTCCTAACCGCCACGGCTAATACAACCGTATCACCCCACTTCGCCCAACATGATCCGTTAGCTTGCCTGCTATAACCCTCTGTGTTGTAAAAAATTTTTTCCATTGGCTTTAAATCGAAGCCTCTCTTATTTTTAGTTTTTTAATTAAACTTAAAAAAGCTTCCTCATTTTTTCTCCTAAGATATCTCAAAAACCTTCTTCTTTGGCCTACTAATTTCAGTAAGCCTCTTCTCGAGGCATAATCTTTTGGATGCTGCTTTAAATGATTGTTCAAATAAGAAATTCTTGCCGTTAAACACGCTACCTGTGCTTCGACAGAACCAGTATCAGCTTGGTGCTTCCCAAACTCTGAAAGAACTTTTTGCTTCAACAACATATAATCAACCTTGCGCGCTAAATTAAAACTTTTTTTACTTTTCATAAGGTGATTCGAAACGGAGCTATCAAAATAATACTAAAAACATCCAAATTTTTAAACTTTTACCTCTGCAATTTTTGTTTCAAAATGTCCAGAAACGTGACTGTTCCCGACCCGGAAATGACTGGAGCTTCTACTTCTTTACGCTTCAACGATTTAACACTTAAAGAAATGCGCCTTTGTTGGTGATCAATTTTTATAACTTCCGCTTCAAGCTCGCTTCCGATGGGATGAATGCTTTCTAATTTTTCCCCCTTAGGCACTTCAAGTTCAGAGACATGAATTAAAGCATCTAACTCCGGCTCCAACTCGACTACCAAACCAAAATCCAAGATTACTTTAACTTTACATTTTACCCTCCTCCCTTTGGGATATCGCGCAACTATATCAGACCAAGGATCCGGCGTAAGTTGTTTAATACCCAGGCTCACTTTTTCTGCTTGGGGATCAATTTCTAAAACTTTTGCTTCAACTACCTGCCCCTTCCTGAACAATTGATGAATTTGCTTTGGATTAGTAATTCGATGAGTCCACGAAAAATCTGAGACATGGACTAAGCCGTCTATTTCATCTGTTAACCTTAAAAAAATTCCAAAATCTGTTACTGAAGTAACAGGCGCCTTAACCACAGATCCAACTGGGTATTTCTTTAAAACTTCCTCCCATGGATTTGGAAATAATTGTCTTAAACTCCCTCTTAGCATCCCTATGTTGTTATCTATGGAAGTGATCATAACCTCAAGCTCCTGCCTATCCGCCACGATTTTGCTCACATTAGGAACTCTTTTTGTCCAACTTAACTCGCTTGAGGGAATGAAACAATCTATTCCTTCCTCCACCTCTAAAATGATGCCTCCATCTGGAGTTACCTCAACCGCTTTACCCTTTACCTTCTGTCCAACCGAATACTTCTCGTAAACACTTAGCCAAGGATCTGGTTGCAACTGCTTTAAACCAAAATTCAATCTCTCTTTTTCGGGGTCGTACTTTAAAACCACAACTACAAGCTTTTGACCTACCTGAAGTTTCTCGCTGGGATGGGATATTCTGCCCCAAGAGATATCGGACACATGCAACAAACCCTCTACTTCCCCAATATCGATGAATGCGCCATAATCGACCAAAGACTTTACAGTACCTTCTACTATTAGCCCTTCCTGCAAAACTTTCAGAGTCTCACTTCTTAATTTTTCTTTCCTTTCTTCCAATAAAGCCTTCCTGCTCACAATAACACTGCCCTTTGACTCATCTATTTTTATTACTAAAAATTCAAATTCTTGACCCAAAAATTTATCCAGATTTTTGTGTTGAACAAGATCTACCTGACTGGCTGGCAAAAATGCAGGACCCCCCACATCAACCTGGAGGCCGCCCTTCACTTTAAACATTACCTTACCTTTAACAGGCAAGCGCTGATTTAAACAATCTGCCATTCTTTTGAGAAATTTAAACTGACAAGCTTGGTCGTATGACACATAAATTTTTCCGCCAAAATCATCCATTGAGGTCACGATTACATCGATTTGATCTCCCACTTTTAAGCCTGCTTTCTCTAATTCAAGTTTTAGCTCTGATAAAGGACAAAAAGCTGGCCCTTTAAATCCAATGTCCAAGGTAACGTAATCTTTACCTATTTCAACAATTGTTCCCGAAACTATTTCTTTACTAGTAGGCTTTAACTGAGACTGTCTTAAAAGCGCCTCAAAATTTAGATTCGACTCTTCCATCTAGTTGTAAAGTTTACACTGTTAGCTTCAGGTTTTCAAATCCGCGAAGTGTCAAAGCTTCCGAATTATGAAGCTCTAATCGAGTCTGAGCCTCTCTATTACCCAAAGTTTTATTTCATTAAATACACTTTCTTTACAACCAACATTTAAAAAAACTTGCATATCCGGAGTTTTCCGTGTCGGAGCAATACTTCTATTCAAATCACCCAGATCTCTAATTAGAAAGTTTTTAATGGAATCGCTAATTTCCTGTTGTGCCCAACTTGCCTTAAGCGTTACAGGAGCCTCTATGAATAATTTTAAATCAGCGTCGGGAAAAATTTCGCTTCCCATATCTCTTCCTTCAGCTATAAAACTTTGGTGTGGAAAACAGAGTCTTTGATAGAGCTTGAAATTTTCCCTTACAACTTTGAAAGTAGCTAGTTCGCTTGCCAGAAGGCTAACCTCTAAAGTCCGTAAGCTCGATGGGTCTATATTATTTAATTGGCCCTGCGCTGCTTGAATGAAGATATTTTTTTTTGAAACTATCGTGCGCTCTGCCTGCTCTTCGAGGCTTGCATTTTTGGGTTCCGACAGTAAAAAAAAAGCAAGCAATCTAAACATAAGACCACTCTGCAGGAGTGGAAAATTTAAAAAATCCGCTAATCTCTTACTAAAGTAGCTTTTACCAACTCCTGCTAACCCATCTATCGTAATTATTTTTCTACATTTTTTAATAACCACTGCGAAAAGTTAAAATAATCATCTTAACATTATAACAGTCTCAAAATTTTGATGTTTAGACGATTCCCAAATCACCCAACAGAGGCGTCATTTCTCATCAAAACCCCTGTGCCTGAATTGAGGAAACAGATAGGCTTAGTGCTTTCAGGCGGAGGCGCCCGCGCAGCTTTTCAAGTAGGTTTTATAAAGGGTGTACTGCGCGATCTCGACCCAAAGATCCAGCCATTTTCAGTGTTGACAGGCTCAAGTGTCGGAAGTCTAAACTGCTACATTTTAGCAGCTAAGCTCAAGCACGGCACATCAAACGCTTTGGATTATTTGTCTGACCTTTGGCTAAGTCGAAGTTACCGTAATACTTTTCGCACATCTTTTTCAGCCGCTTTTTTGAAATCTTTATTTTATGCACTTCTTTATTCAACAAAACCAAAAATATGGGCTCTGAACCCTAGCATTCTGAACCCTGAGCCTCTAGCTGAGGAATTAAAAAGTAAAGTCGGACCAATCACCGATCAGGTTCTTCGGGAAAGTAAAGTTGAAGCTTTGGGAATCATGACAACCTTGAGGGAAAAGAACCTAAAAGGAGTTCTATTTGTGAAAACTTTGATGCCTAAGCCGGAAGCTTTCTTGAAGGCGCCTTACGAAACCGTTTTTGAAGACGAAATTTCTGAAGCGCATTGTTTGGCTTCAGCCGCATTGCCATCAGTGATGCCACCTATAAAAATCGAGCTAAATGGCCAACAAGCTTATTTTATAGATGGCGGCTTGGTCCAGAACATTCCTGTTGATCCCGCTGTGCGATTGGGTAGCGAAGTTGTGTTTACTATCGACGTTTCCGGCAGAAGTTATTGGAAAAGACAGTTGGGGCTTTCCCAAGATGCAAGGGCTTTCTGGGAAAGCAGCCCCGATCAAGTGACTCATTGCCTGAGCCCTAGAAAACATCTTCTATTTCAAGTGGATTTTCCCTTGGGCGAAGTGCTAAAAAACGTGTTTGGCAAAGACCTCATGAAACATTTAGGCCCAATCTTGCCTCTCTTTACGTTGATCAAGAGAAAGTTAGGTGAACAGCTGGCGCTGGAAGCGGCAACTTACGTGACTATTCATAGAGATTTTATAGAAGCGTTAATTGATCTTGGATTTAAAAAAGGAAGAGATTTCTGGAACGTTAGCTTTAAACCTTTTCAAGATACGCTTCAGCTTTGCTCTAGCCAGAGAGAAAAACCCTGACTCGAGCTAAGAATAGTTTTTAAAAGCTCAAAAAAAGCAGTCTCCTTCTCAGTAGGAGGATAAAATTCAATTCGATGTTCAAATTTTGGAGGCTCTTTGGTATCGATTAAGGTATTCAACCATTTACAAAGAATCCAAAATTTGTACTCAGATTTTTGCGTGGGAGGGAGTTCCGAGGAAAGGCCTGTGACATAACCTTCAACCTCTTTATTGCTAAGGCCTAAGGTCAAGCAGATGGCGACTGCAATTTGAGATAAAGTGCATTTAAACTTTTGCTTCTCAAAATCTTCATCGAACTTAAACGAACGCGAGCGGAGCAACCTTCTGTATTCAGTGTAGAGTTTTGGGTCCTCCTTGTATATTAATCCCAGGGCAAAAAATCTGCCCGCTGCAGTTAAAACTCCATCTAGGATGGAATTTCCAGAGAAACCTAAACTCAAAGCTGTTGCAAGATCAAGTTCTAAACTGAGCCTGGGCAAAATATAAGCTAAATCCTCGGGATTTACCAAAGATTTAAGCTTAGAGTAAAAGTAAATTGCAAGATTAATTCCTACCAAATCTTGAGGGCTCAACTCTGTCACTTCATCAACCTCCAACAATGGAGAATAAAAAATTCTGAAAGCTTCAACAGACTTATGAAACGATTGTGATGCTAAAAGCCTCTTAAAAGACTGTTTGCTGACTTCAGACAGTGTATCGCCAGACGACGGTTTCTCCAATAAAAGTTTATTAACAGTTATCAATGAGCTCGGGAGTGGCTCAATAAAGATTGTGAATTTTTCAGCTATAATCCAAGAATCATCTAAACCCATCCCTGATGATCCTTTAATAGTAATACTTTTGCAGATCTTTTTTACAGACGATAAAAAATTTAAAAAAAGTCTTGCTAATTTTTTCTAATACTTTAATCTAAATAAATGAAAACAGAGTAACATCTGTTTTCATTTTTGTAAAAGGAGAGATTAAAAATGGCAACAAAAAAGAAACCAGCAGCTAAGAAAACTACAAAAGCACCGGCAAAGAAATCTTCTGGGTCAAAAAAAAGAACACCAAATAGACCTTCAAGAAGATAATCTGCCGAAAATTCCCCTTGGCCTTCAAGCCAAGGGGTTTTCATTTGGTCTTCAAAGGTTATTGAAATTCATTTCGGAAAATAAAATTTAATTTCAAGTAGTGATCAAGGCATAGTATCTATTAAAATAATTTAGGCTTGATCACCAATGAAAGCAAAAGATTGTAAAAAAGGGGTTTTTATAGTTTACAATAATCAACCTCACAAAGTTATTGACTATGAGTATCACGCTCCTGGGAAGGGTATGCCAGTTGTCCAGCTTAAACTTAGAAATTTGATTACAGGTTTGTCAACGGAAGTCAGATTCAATTCAATGGCGGATGTTGAAGAGGCAGATGTTTTTCAGGCTCCAGCTGAGTTTTTATATGAAGAGAAAAACGAATTATATTTTTTTGTGGAAGCTTCTTCCGAAATCATTACGCTGCCGGCCAAAAATTTAGAAGCGGAAAAATTTTTTTTAACGCCTGGCTTGAAAGTTACGCTTTTAAGTTTTAACGAAACACCTATTGGTATAATACTCCCACCAAAGGTACAGTTGTTGGTTACTGAGACACCGCCTGAGATCAAGGGAGCCTCAGTCACGAACGTAGGAAAGCCAGCTACTCTGGAGACTGGGCTTCAGATTACTGTTCCACCTTTTATAAAAGAAGGTGATAAAGTTGTAGTAAGCACTCAAGATGCCTCCTATTTAGGAAGAGCTTAAGCTCTCTGAGAGATGGGTATATATTGAGTAAGAGGCGACCCAACATAAATCTGCCTGGGGCGAGCTAATGGGTATCTAGGGTCTTTGTCTGCCTCTAAAATATGCGCTAGCCAGCCGGGTAGTCTCCCGAGGGCAAACATCACCGTAAATGCTCTTGTGGGAATTCCGATTGCTCGATACATAATCCCAGAGTAAAAGTCGACATTGGGGTAAAGTTGTCTCTCCTTGAAATAGTCATCTGCCAAAGCCGCTTGTTCTAGTTCTAAAGCTATCTCCAACAAATTGTCTTTTTTATTCAATTTACTTAATAATCTATGGCAAGCTTCCTTGATAATCTTAGCTCTAGGGTCATAATTTTTGTAAACCCTATGGCCAAAACCCATCAAAAGTAGTTCTTTTCTTTTAACTTTTTCCAGAACTTGTTGAACGCTAATTTTATGTTCCAATATTTTTTCTAACATATGAATTACAGCTTCGTTTGCTCCGCCATGCTTAGTACCCCATAAAGCGCAGATGGCCGCAGTCACACTCGCGAACACATTAGCTTGACTAGACCGAACCATCCTTGCTGTAGAAGTTGAACAATTTTGTTCATGATCCGCGTGCAAAATTAAAAGCAGTTCTAAGGCTTCGACAACCTCCGGAAGAATTTCATAGTTGCGGGAGGGGTGACTAAACATCATTCGTAAAAAATTCTCACAATAACCCTTATCAGTTTGAGGGTAAATGAATGGCTCCCCGATGCTTCTTTTAAAAGAATAAGCGGCTATTGTGGGCAACTGTCCCAAAAGTTGCAGCGCAATACTCAAACTGGATCTTTGGCTCGTGGAGTCCTCCTCAAACGAAAAGCCCGAAAGACTCATAACGACCGATGCTAAAATTGCCATAGGATGCATACTAGGAGGATAGACAGAGAAAAGATTTTTTATGCCTTCATGAAGAGGCATGTTATTAATAACAGCTTTTTCAAACTCTTGCAGTTCAGACTGCGTGGGCAACTTGCCGAGCATAAGCAAATAAGCAACTTCAAGGAAAGTGGCTTTGCCCGCAAGTTCCTCTATAGGAATGCCTCTATATCTAAGAATTCCATCTTCGTGAATAAAAGTTATCTCGCTTAAGCAAGAAGCGGTGTTTGCAAAACCGGGATCGAAAACTATAAAACCTGTATCCTTTCTTAAGTTCCTTATATCTATTGCTTTTTCTCCTTCACTGCCTTGGATGATATCAGCATGGAATTCTTTTCCTTCAAACTTTATCAAGGCCTTTTCCATTACTATCCTTATATCATTATTCTGAAGTATCCTAGTTTCCATAAGAATTTTGAATAAAAATTACCGAAAAATGTTTCTTTTTTTTAATTCCTTTTTTATAGGTTAATATTAATTTATAGTACTTAGACTATATAGTACTTAGATTAAAAATCCTCGATTATGCTAGGAAGAAGCGCGGAAGATAATCTATGAGAAAAAAAATTATCAAAAGAGTAAATCCCTTAGGAATGCGCGTAGTTGTGCAGATTTTACCCGACATAGACAGAACAGAGTCGGGACTCTATTTGCCGGAAGGGGCCAAAGGTAGACTTCAGGAGAGCTTACTTGCGAAGGTAATCGAGGTAGCCACCACCCCTGATGACAAAACAAACATTTCAGGTATCCCAAAAGGCTCATTCGTTTTGATACCAAAGGATAAAGGGGTTAAAGTTGATTGGGATGACAGTTTAAGAATTATAGAATCTTCTGAGATCCTAGCGATTGTGGAAATTGAGGAAATAGTCTAATGAGCGATGACTTTTCTGTTTGCGTTGTCAAATCCCTCTCCCCAATATAGTATGACCCGCCACAACGCGGGTCATTATGTTTTAATCAAATTAAAGTCTTTTGTCTCCATTAAAAAACTTGATGAGTTAAGAAACTCTACCGTTTTAAAGTATGAACTAAATAACTCTGTTGGATATTTTGTGTTTTCTAAAAGTTTTATGAACCTTTCTGGCAGCGTTTTAGATGAAGCGCTTCGTCAAACTCGCACTAGTTTGAACGAAGTCTGCCTTCTTCATGATGATATGGACTTACCTCTAGGCAAATTCAAGTTGAAATTTGGGGGTGGCTCGGGGGGTCACAAAGGAGTTGAATCTGTCATTGCAGCACTTTCTGACGATAAATTTTGGAGGTTAAAAATCGGTATTTCGAAAACCTCAGAAAAACTTGAAAGAACCAATTGGCTGTTATCTAAATTTTCCCCTTACGAGATTGAAAAAATAGAGTTAGCAATAACTCAACTAAGGGATGCGTTTGAAGAGCTTCTTAAAGGAGAATTTTTGAGAGCGCAAAATAAGTTTAATAGGTATTCCCCAAATTCCGAGCAAAATCTTTGATCGTCGAATGGAGTCGCCCTTTCATATGTTTCAACATAAGTTCCAAATTTTTGTATGATTCATTATAGAAAGTCTGTACTTTAGGAAAAGCTCCAAGACTCAGCTTTTAGATGATTTGTAGTTTATTCGATTACTATATCAGGTGACTTTTTAACCTTAGGTCATCAAGGTATATCTGTAAAGACGTCGCGAAATTTATTTTAAATCTACCACGCTATAAATTTTTAATGAATGGTTTTGACTTACACATTTTTTAATTTGGCGATTTGTTTCTAATTTTCAACAAGTTTCTTTAACTTTGAACGAAAATCTTGAAAGTCTTTCTCAGAAATTGAGAACTCTTCATCACATTTGACTAACCTCTCTCCTTCCACGCTCCCCGAGAATATGCAATCTAAAACAACCCCGCTATTGGTTTTCAAGAAAAGCTTCAATTCTACAATGGCATCACTCTTAAAGGGCTTAAACAATTGAGCCTCAATATCTTTCAAAGCCCCGAAAGCTGATTCAAATTTGGAGAACTCAACTTCTTTATCGTTTATAACCCACTTTCCATCCTTGAAATCACCTTCGTAGAATGAGCCTTCTAAATTAAATCTTACTTGGTTTACATCAAATAAACTGAATCTAAACTGCTTCCTTTCTCTAACATCGTTCACTAAGTTATACAAGTTCGATGTGGTGGTTGCTAAAATTCTTCCTATAGCATTCAAATCTTTTACATAAACATAAGACTTTTTGGACGGTTCTTTGCCCTTGTCGTCTTTCTTGCTTTCGTCGAAAACTTCAGAAAAAGCGTACTCATATTCTCCTTTGTCCGTAACAAATCTGAAACTTACTTTGGGAGCATCTAAGTTGAATTTTTTTAAATCAAGAGATTGTCCGTATGATTCCCATTTATCAACTAATAAATCCCTACAATCCCTGAAAAGATCGTCAAGGAACTTGAATGATGCTTTTCCTTTAAATGGAGAGATTATTAAGGGATTTTCGTAGACGCTTAGATCAAGCTCTAAACTTTCAGATCCTCTTTGAATGAAAATTTTTTTAACATCAGATCTGACCAGATTGAAAATCAGATCCGCAAACAAACCATCTTCTTGAAAATGCATAAAGCCAAGATCAATCTCTCGAAATACATATAACTTTTCGTCACCGTGAACTAAACAATAGAAAACTCCAAAAGGAGAAACCAATGAGCTACACGAAATCTCAACAATTTCTCCTGAATCAAAACCCAGTGATACAGTTCTCAAGGGAGAATCTAAGCCATAAACAGAGAGACTTTGCACCTCCTCTTTTTGCAAAACCCTCGCTGGCTTTAACTTAAATAAAGAAGTAATAAAATTGGCAAACGAAGCCTGTCTTAGGGGTATTCCCTCTTTGCCAACAAAATCCCACGCTCTAATAAAATCCTCTGGCAAGTAAGCTACGCTATCTTCAATTGACTGCCCATTGTTTTTCTTTTTGCTTGTCTCAGCCTGTTGGGTATAAATTCTAGTTCTTTTGATGGTAAAACTTACTCCTTCCGCAGGATCTTTGGAGGAGTATTTAAGCTCTGTTAAATTTATAGCTTTTCTGCCTTGAAGAAATAACTCCTGAACTTTTTTTTGGTCCTTAGACGGTAGTTGATACTGTCTATAAAAGACTAAAAGCAACAAAAAAACGATCAACCATAAGATACTTTTTTTTAACATGACACTATGATTTTCGCCTAAACCAATCAATTGTAAAGCCTAGAACCAAAATGAATTGCGGCAAAAACAACATAATAGTCAAGTACTTCATTAAAACCTGATTTGGAATTGGATCACTGATTTTTTTAAGAGATTTTGGCCTAATTCCTGTTTCAACATCAAAAGCCAACAGCCAGTTGATAGCTTTAATAATGAAACTAGAGTTAAAACCTAAATCAAATAAACCGTTTAAAAAAGGCGACAACCCTCCAAAAACAACAACTCTCGTTTCATTGCTGAAAAAATCTTCTTTCTTATCTCCAAATGTATAATCAAGACCAGCCACTAATGTTAAGGGGCCAGCAAAATCAACTCCTTGATCATACTTGACTTCTAACATCTCCTGCGATTGAGAAGCTCTTAAAGATACCTCACCCCAAGATCTTTCAGATGAAGACAGAATTTTCGTAGGAGCTACTGTAACACCACCTTCCTCAAGAACAGCCGACTTATTTTCTATATCCAGGGAGCTTGTGTTAAATATTATCAGAGCTTTACTCTTATCAAAGCCGCTAGCTACAGGATGAAATCCAAAATTGTTCACAAAAAGACCTAGGCCGCCTTGAACCATATTAGGAGGATCAATCACAATATCATCACGGATTTGAATACCGACTACTGAGAGAATCCTGTTCAGGCTACCTTTAGAGGGTTCCAGCGGATTCGAAGCAATCAATAGTCTTCCACCCTTCTTAAGGTAATCTTTAAACATGTTTTCTACTCGTTCTTGAAAGGGTACGCTAGGACTTAGAATTAAAACAGCTCCTGCCTCACTTGGAACTTTATCCTGTGTTAACGGATTAAATGCATTGTATACGAACCCCTCATCCTTCAAAGCTTTAATGAACTTAGAGACACCTTCAGGCCCAAAACCCTCTAAATCTGGCTCTCCATGACCCTGCGTAATAAAAATCTTAACACTTCTATCAAGAAGCAACTTCTTTAAGGCCCCCAGAAAAGCAACTTCACTTAACTCCTGAAGCTTGACATCCCTCTTTCCTGAAGCTTTTTCAAGCGTTAGCAACCCAACATCGCCTCTAGTCAAGTTATACTGTTTAACCAAGTCTGGCCTGGCTTCAGGGTCGACTGTGGTAACGCTTACTAAGTTATTCAACTTAGTCAACTTTTCCATTAAGCGTTGAAAAGCTTTCAAATTAGGATCATTGGGATTGACCTTAAGAAGAGTAATATCCAGTCTCTCTTTCAGCTCTTTGACTGTATTCTCGGTCTCAGAAGACAAACTATGTACTTGCTCGAGGGTGACATCCCAGTCAACATCAAAATTGGCAACTATAACATTAACAATAGCTACACTGGCTACAACAGCAACTAGATAGGCTGATACAGAGCTTGAGGCTTTAAGGTTCCTTAAAACATCCCCTTCAGAGCTTGTTAACGAGGGGATCAAAACCGAGACTACCCATATACCTAAGCCTATAATACCTAAACCCAAATTCAAAATCGGAAGACCTAAAAGCTCTGCTCTCCAACCCACTAAGAATCCTCCCAGTATCCCACCTATGGTTAGTATTAAACCCAGCAATCCCAATAACTTACCGATAGACTCTTTGCTTTGCATAGCTAAAACCTTGTTAATCTTTTAGTATCCACGGCCCTAACCGTGAAGACAAAACTAAGAAATATAACAGAAAGAAAGTAAATTATTGACTCTAACCCCACAACCCCTTTCATAAATCCATCCACCTGCTCAAGTGGAGATGTATACTGGATTATTTTCACAAAAATCGGCATTTTCGCTTCTTCAACAGCGCTTACAACAAAATTGAGAACATACAGCAGTAAAAGAACAACCATACTGACTATTCCCCCGACTATCACACTCTCCACCAGGCAGCTAACTAACATCGCGATAGAACCGAGAGCGATTGTAAAAAACCAGAAGCCCAGCATATTAGAGAGTAAAACCGGGATTTCGTAATCGCCATATAATACAAGAGAAATGGGAAGTATTGATACCCACAGCACCATAGCCGTTAAAAACACGCCAAAGCCTAGAAATTTCCCTAACACCAAAGCCTCGGAGTTTATTGGAGATGTCAACAAAAATTCAAACACTCCTGCTCGCCTTTCTTCTGCAAACAATTTCATAGCTAAAATGGGGAGCACGAATACGAATATTAGCAAATGTACCCTAAAATAGCCTTCTATGAGCTGATTTAGAGATAATCCACTATCTCCTCCATACAGTAGTGAGCCCCGAGATTGAATTAGAAAGAGATTAAAATACTCTAGGTACACCAAGAAAAAGTAAAAAGAAACGAAGGTTAAAGCGCCCACAATAAAATACGCTAAAGGCGAAACAAAAAAACTAATCAATTCTCTCTTAGCAAGAGCTCGAACTCTTACAAGAAATTTAACCAACCTTGCCATTTTCAATAACCCGTTGAACAAAAATCTGCTCCAAGCTACCTGTTATCATACCAAGAGGGGAGTCGAAAACTATCTTGCCTCTGTTGATGATAACTACATGAGTGCATACCGCGCTAACTTCTTGCAAAATATGAGTGCTTAACACCACAGCCTTCTCCTTTGAAAGTTTTTTTATAAGCTCACGAATCTGGATTATTTGCAGAGGATCCAAACCGCTGGTTGGCTCGTCTAAGATTAACAACTGGGGAGAACCTAACAGTGCCTGCGCTAAGGCCACTCTCTGTTTGAATCCTTTTGATAAAACGCCGCATTGCTTATTAAGAACCTCCGATAATCCACACCCTTCAATTACCTCTTCCACAGCTAACTTTTTTTTCACTCCCGTTAAACCTCTTAAGCCTGCCACAAATTCTAGCTGCTCTCTGGTTTTTAAATAGGAGTAAAGAGGTACTTGCTCAGGTAAATAGCCAATCATTTCCCTGACTTCTTGAGGATTTTCTAAGATTGAAACCCCGTTTACATAAACATTTCCCGAGGTTGGGGGAATGTACGTTGTTATTATCTTTAAGGTTGTACTCTTGCCCGCTCCATTAGGGCCAAGAAAACCTAAAATATCCCCTCTATTAACACTAAAGCTTACTTTAGATACAACCTCTGTTTCGTCAAACTTCTTGGTAACCTCCTCAACTTTTAGCATTTACACAAGCTATGCTGATTGTAGCCACATTACCTGAAAAATTTCAACAAGTTTACCTTTAAAGTGCACTGAAACCTGTTTACCAAAGGGGAAATTAACCTTTTCTGAAAGGAAACCCAAGGTCACTCAAAAACCTAAAGCTCTCCTCTGGGCCTGAGGAACGAATCGAGATTGAAACGTCTAGGCCTCTTATCTTATCTAACTTTTCAAAGGGAACTACCGGAAATACACTGCAATCTTTAATACCAAAATTGTAATTTCCTTCCGAATCAAAACCATTTCTGGGTAAACCGCGAAAATCTTTAACTCTAGGCAAAGCGCATACAATCAAAAGGTCGAGAAAATCTAACATCCTGGAACCCCTCAGGGTAACCTTCACCCCGATTGGTTGGTTGGCTTTCAGCTTAAAAGCTGCAATTGCTTTTTTTGCCTTAGTAATAGCCGGCTTCTGACCAGAGATGCTACTTAACATCAACTCAACGTTTTGAATGACTTTTGGGTTATTTCCAATCTCAGAGCCAAAACCTACGTTTAAAGTAACGCTGCGTAGCCTAGGTATAGCCATTGGATTATATCCCCGTTTTCGCCAACTCTCTTGTGCTGATTGTAATCTGTCTCTCAAATTAGAAGTGTAACTTATATTTCCCTCTCCCATAAAAACTTCTTTTATACCTGAACGAATTCTTTAGAGTTAGGATCTATGTACCCTCGAATTTTTTTTGAATCCACGATTTTGTAACGCAATCTAACTGGCTTTCCCAAGGTCTCCGCATAATACATCACGTTCGAAATATCGATTGGCATTTCTTTTCGCACTAACCTAGCAGATTCACCTGGCCTTAAAGGCTTAATAGTTTTCACCCTCACATTAACTCCCTCTACTATTACCCTCAATCTTTGACCAGACTGAACAAAACTTAAGATTTTCCCAATTTTTCCCTTTATCGGAACCTTTTTACTGCCACCGGAGATTACCATAACTTTATCACCTTTTTTTAATTTCGTGCGTAGCTTAGCCACAGCGGATGGTGAATTAGAATAACATATAGCCTAAAGACCAATCAAGTAAACCTCCGAGCAGGTTTTTCGATTTGACTTTAAAGTTCATCGTCTTTATGTGGTACTGGTTGTGGGGGCTAATTATTTTCTACGTCCTGCCTTTTGCGGCTGTTTCTCCAAACCGCACCTCTGATACTCGGAAGATAATCGAGATTCTTGAGTTTTCGAAGGCTTTATCTTTCAGTACAGACACAAAGACTGAAATTCTGTTCAACCAAAAACAGATAACACTGAAAAGTAAGGGAATGACTAAAACCCTAGATCTAAAGTCATCAGTCACAGCAAAACCGAAAAACAGGCTCTTAGTGTATGGCTCTCGATACTGTAGCCCGGCAAGTATTTACTCCAAAGGATGCTTGCTAACATTATCAATTAAGTGCCGAGTAAAAAAATGGTGTTGATATTTGAAGCCCTAATGCTGCTTGTAGCAGTTAAACTGCTACCTCACAACAATCCACCTAAAATTAAGCCTTGCAGCATTCATCAGTGCATATATTTGGAAAATTATTATCTTTGTTGCGGCAGGGTTGTGCTCTCAGATTAAGGCTTGGGGCTAATCTTGCTGAGCTTAGTTTAATTTTAGTTGCATTAACTTTAATTGTAGGCGCTTTAATCGACAGCTTTCTTGGCCAAATTTTAGTGTCGAAAAGAGCAAAAGATTTTCAGCTATTCGAGATCAAAAACATTACTATAAAACAAATTTTCTCCGAGGTAACAGCTGATTTAGATCGTCACAGATATGATATTTTGCCGACAATTTATAAAGAGCATAGGCTGCTACCGAACTTAAGGCTTGGCCTCGGCTATTTTAAAATAAACCCCTTGATCTACTACAAAGTTAAGGCGGTGAGAAACAAAAGTCTCCAAATTTGCGGAAGATTTAATTCTGCTCCAACAAATTTAGTTGTGAAAGATTGGCTAGTGGTAAACTTGCGCGGTTTTTGTAAGGTTTCCTCTTCCAAAGGCTATTCCTTAACTCCAGACTGTTTTTGGCTTCAAGTTGACAAAATTTTTTCAGCCAACTGTGCAACCGATTTTGCAACTTTGCTTCATCCAATTTTCAAGGATTACATTATCTACTCATCAGATAAAGCTTTATACTTTGCATCGTTTGAGGGGGGAACTCTTGTTGAAAATCAGCCTATTGAAGAAAATCTATCTCTCTTAGACCTTCAAATCTCCAAACTAAACTCTCGAATAGTAACTTTGAATGTTCTTTACAAACTTAATACCGTAACAAATCTGACGTTGGTAAGTTCAATACCTCGTTTAGACTTAGAAGAACTACTGTTTGACCCATTTCTTTAAATGCTAGGCTTTTTGTTGGTTCTTTTAAATTTACATCATCAAGAGTCAAATTTAGACAAACTGATCTACGTGCTTCACTTACAAAATAAGTTCGACAAATCTCGAAACACTTGTTTAAAAGAAGAAGTATGCCTAAACCACACTCTCTTTAAAAAAAGAATTTTGATGCCTAGTAAAGTCAATGCTATCGAGTGTCTAGATAAAGCTTTACATCCTGCCCCCTTTCGAAACGATCACTCATGTAACTCAGAAAATCTAGAAGTTCCTGATGCTGAGCTTTACGTACACGGCAACCTTGCTTGCAAAAAATGTAATTTTATGGCTTCAAAAGCTAAGATATGGGTTTTTGGCGACCTGCAAGCTGAAAATTTAGTAGCTAGAGAGCTAATTATTCTGGCTGTTGGTAAAATTCAAATTAACAAATTGTTAGGGGAAAAAGTACTCTTATTTTCATCATCGAAGGAGATTTTCATAGAGAATTGCGCTCAAAGCAGTGTTTTTTCGAACACTCCCGTCAGCAGCTCCGGAAATTGCGAAGGGAGCCTGAAATTCGTAGAGGGAGCTCCAAGAAAATTAGGTATAATTTCTAACAGTCAAACGTTTTAGTTTTTTAATGTTATCTATTTTTGCGCTGCAGCCGGTTTTTGCTGTGCCTATTTACTTACTTTTCGGATTAGCTTTAAGTTCATTTAAACTTAAAGATCCTAGCCGTCTCTGGCGTCTCTTAGCAGATTTTGCATTTTTTTGCTTTTTTGATTCTTTAGTCGCTATGTTTATCTGGTATCCTGTCTTTGACAATTTTAATAAAATTGTTTTTTGGTGTTGGACTGTTACCTCTATTGTTTTTTTTGCTGTTTTTTCAAATTTTGAACGCCCTGACTTAACACTTAGTCAATCATCCTCAGATAAAACCTCAGTTGAAAAAGAGGAGTTTAAAGTTAGAGAACAGGATGTTGTTACAGATGATAATTACTTTTTGACTGAAGAAATCGAAAAAATTATTTCGAACAAATCCCCAAGACTTTTGTTAGTTGGGCCCTACGGAGCAGGCAAAGAAACTCTGGCAACTCTCAACGCAAGAAAGCACTCTGAATCTGTTGTAATCCAGAGGCCTAGTTTGACTTTACGAGACTTCAGCCATTTCATAAATCTTCTAAAACAGGGCTGTTGTTTAATTTTTCTAGACATTCAGTCCTACTCAAAAGAGCAACTGCTTAGTTTGTCTGATGTTTGTTTTCAAATGTCAGGGCGGATAATTCTAACAGCAACAAGAGTTTTTGAAGAGAACGAATTCCCAGCCATTAGTCTTTTTGACGTAGAATTTATTCCAGCTTTAAAGCCTGAGCAAGTTAAGGACTGCTTTGCTCATTTCTGTTCGAAAGAGGTAGAAGAGGTTAAATGGGAAGGTTTTGCCGATCTAACCAAGCTTCTTTATCCTCCGATGGTCAAAGAGATTGCTACTCTAGCTGAGGAGCAAGCTGTAGCGAAGGGCGAGGAGGTAATATCTAAGGAAAGTTTAGCTGAAGCGTTAACCAATTTTTTAAATAAGCCTGTTTAGTTAGCTCTTCACAAGCTTTACAATCAACACAGGTTGCAAAGCTGTCTTCAAAATGCTAGCCTTCAACTACGCTTGCTTGAAAAGAAAGTAAATACTTCAGTCAAAAATAATTTAGGCCATGTCGAGGAGCAGGCTTTATCTCAGCTTGTTCACAAGGGGGCCATAGAAAGAAGTATTTCGCTTGAAATCGAGCAACTTAATGAAATTAAAGACCCTGTAACAGCTTTCAGGAGGTTAAGTTCAATTTTAAAAGATACTACTGTCGAGAAACTTGAGCCCGACTTGGTAACGCAAATTAAAATTGCAATAAAAGATGTAATTGCTCAAAAGGCTTTCAGTGTCGAGAATTTTGAGACTCTACAGCTGGTTATTTTAAATATTCATGAAATTTTAACTCATCCCATTTTAAAAGATGAACTCCAAGAGTTTTGTAAAGCAGTTATAACGCAGCTTATTGAAAAACTGGCCAGGGAAGAGCTTTCAACCAAGGCTTTATATTTCTTAGATAGGAACTTAGAAGTTCTCCATCCCGAAATTACTCGTGAGGTGTTGCCTGAGATTTTAAATCCATTTCTAGTTTCGTTGCCAAAAGAGCAAAAAGACACTGTTCAAAAACTTATAGATAAACTAGCCTTTCTCCTAAGTTACATAATTGATAGCGAACAAGCGATAGCACAGGACTTAAAATCCAAAAAGTCAGAAGCTCGAGCCCTGTTCAACGAAATTAAGGGTGCCTTAACAAAAAGAAGTCTCTCGAACGATAAAAATATGAGTTATATTACTATCATATTTGTTTTTATTTTTTTACTAATTTTATTTATTTTTTTCCTAAACTTATAAATTTTCTTGAAAAAAATTTAAATTTATGTTATCTTAATATTAGGATTTTAAAGCGTTCGAGAAAATAAAGATGGCTAAAACTAATTTTTCGCCCGGTAGGGATAGCCGCACTGGAAAGGGAGTCACATCATCAAGACAAGGCCCTTCGAGAATATCACTAGGATTTGATTATAAACTACGATTTAAGTATAAACTACCCAAAGGTTTAACGGGCGGGGCTATTTTCACTGTTGAAGAGGTTCGCAGAAAACTAGAGGAAACTCCCTAAGAAAGAGTAAAAAAGCTAAAAAGAGGCAAAAAGCGAACAAGATAGGGGTCGGCTAGAAGACTAAATCAAGATAGATTTTATACAGCTTATAAAAGTGACCACAATTTTGCGTGGTTGCTTGTCCATAGTTTTAGATCCAAACTTAGAGAGGTTTTTGGTCAGTAAAGATCTCGTTCTATTTAAAAGTTGTTACTGACTTTGATTTTAGATACCCTATTTACCGATTAACATTGAGTTTAAAAGCACTGAGAAATGTAAAAAGAAGACTAATTTAGCGAAAAATTTTTGAGAAGCTAGTTAGCTACTGCAAAAACTCCTACTTAATTTAAAACTTTTAAAAATAAGGTAAGTCCATTACTTTCCAAAATTTTGATCCTTTAGTGCATCCTAATCTTTTGAATACCGCTTTAACGAAAGACTAGTTCGTGCCAGAGCCCTTAAAACCAAGTCTTGTTGCTTTCGCAGAAAACCTAAAACTGACTCAAAACACAAGTTTTTAATTGTTTAGATTTTACTTTTTAGTTTCTTTGATGATACCTTATTTGAAACCAAGCAATTTCAGCAATGGTTAGTGGATCTTACTTATTTACCTCCGAATCGGTTTCATGTGGCCATCCTGATAAACTTTGTGATCAGATCAGCGATGCTATCTTAGACAAATATCTTTCACAAGATAAAAGCGCCAGAGTAGCTATTGAAACTTTATTCAAAGGCAAAAATTTGGTCATAGCGGGAGAAGTGACCAGCTTCGTAGAACTCACTCACGATGATTTTTCCGCTATCTCGCAAGAAGTTCTCACTGATTGCAACTACAATGAAGAAACTTTCGGATGCCCTCTAAATGAGATTTCGCTCCATCTCTTCCTTTCTAAGCAAAGCCCAGACATTTCCCGCGGTGTTGATAAAGAAAACGGCCTTGGCGCAGGAGATCAAGGTTTAATGTTTGGGTTTGCTTGTAAAGAAACAAACTCGCTCATGCCTTTTGCCATACACTGGTGCCATCGATTAATGGAAAAACACAAACAAGTAGTCAAAAATAATAAAGCCCTAGGACCAGATGCTAAGTGTCAAATTACAGCAGTCTATGAAAACTCTCACCCTACCGCTATTGAAACAATAGTTTTTTCCTCTCAACACGCGGAAAATGTTTCTGTTGAAACATTAAGAGAGATACTAATTGAGGAGATAATAAAAACCACTATCCCCGCTAACTACTTAAAAAAAACCAGATATCTAATTAATCCCACAGGAAAATTTGTTTTAGGTGGTCCTTTGGCTGACGCGGGCTTGACAGGTAGAAAAATTATTGTTGATACCTACGGCGGTTATGCTCGCCATGGAGGGGGAGCTTTTTCGGGAAAAGACCCTACAAAGGTAGACCGTTCAGGAGCCTACATGGCAAGACACATTGCTAAAAGCTTGGTGGCAAACGATATGTGCTCTTTTGCTGAGGTCCAGATCAGTTACTCAATTGGGATTTCAGAGCCAGTAGCAATTTATATAAACAGCGATAGCCCTGATAATGAGGATTTAGTTGCTTTTGTAAAAGATAAGTTCCCTCTGAGCGTTAGTGGAATTATTAATTATCTTGAGCTCTCAAATCAGAGATACCTTGAAACAGCGGCTTTTGGCCATTTCGGAAGAGTAAGCTCAAGCTCTTTTAGCTGGGAGAAAATTGAACTTTTCAAATAAGCTGCATTAGCTCGCTTAGTAATTGATTAATACTAGATATCATCTTAGAGCTAGCTTGATATCCTTTTTGAAAGATGATCAATTTCACGAACTGATCTGCCATATCTACATTAGAAAGTTCAAGTCTTCCAGACTCGATTGAGCCAAAAGTCCCCCGTGCAGGTAATCCAAAAATTGGCTCGCCAGATTCAGGCGTTTGAATTAATAAATTATTACCCACTCTTGCAAGCCCCTCCGGATTCGAAAAGTTCGCTAACGCAATGGTTCCGATCCGGGCGCTTTGACCGTTTGTTAACAAGGCATAAATCTGCCCATCGCTAGATATGCTAATACTGCCGATGACCCCAACCCCTTTACCGTTTTGAAATATTGAACCGATGTTTGAAGGGCTTGCAAACTGAGTGAAATCTTGAAAGTTTAGCTCTATAGTGCTCGGGTTTGAGCCATTCGACCACGGTATTTGAACCGTTAATGAGGTTTCACTAGAACTCGATAGTTGACCGGAGCCTGTAAAATCAAGAACGATGTTCCAGTCGGTGCCTCCAGAGTTAGCTAGCCTTCTTGGTAATCCTGCGTCTCCCGGAGGGCTTCCTGTCACCTCCTCAGCATTCACATAAAACTGCACAGTGTATTGATTAACGCCGGTTCTGAAGAAAAATGCTGTAATAGTATGACTTTGACCAAGAGAATCGAACACCTCAAAAACAGTAGAATAAGCTGCTGCATTTGCAAGTTGTGCATAAGTGGTAGTGCCCGGCGTTGATGAACCGGCTATAGGAGTTCCCGCATTTAAAGCAGCTAAAGTAGCTGCCGGAATTATAGGCTCGTTTGCGTTTAAATTTCCCGACACCCTAACAGAAGTAGTGTAGATATCTGTATTAGAGTTAAACGAATTTATGTTAATAGGCTCAAGCATCCCGCTTCCATTTGCCGAGTAACCTAAAACCTTTAAGCCATTCTGACTAACAATGAAGCCTTCGTTATCGAGCCTAAAGTTACCTGCTCGAGTGTAGAAACGTTGGCTGCCTTTGCTGAGAATAAAAAATCCGTTTCCAGCTATCGCCAAATCTAGCTGCCTTCCGGTAGATTCCAAAGTCCCCTGAGAAAAAAGCCTGGAAACTCTAGCTACCTGAGAACCTGATCCTATAATTCGGCCCGTGGCTTGGCCTGATGCAACTAGATCCTCAAACTCCGCCCTTGCAGCTTTAAAACCTACTGTATTTGCGTTTGATAGGTTGTCACCAATCACTGAGATAGCTAACCCGTGACTGGTGATACCTGACCTTCCAGCAAATAAACCATTAATAATCGAGCTCATAGTAAAATCTGTTTAGCTTTAAATCTGCCAAACTTCTTTTATTTCTCTAAGCTGAACTTCTCTCTGACCCCCCACTAAGATTGGCGGATCACCCAAAATAAACCCGCTTACAGTGACAGCGGGGCTTGCTTTAAGCTCTTTAACTACTCCACCCTTTACTCCCTTAACCTCAACAAAATAGAGACCATCTGGCAGTTTTAAATTATCCAACAGCAAAACATTTCTCCCTTTGGAAAAATCCTTAATTTCTTTGGTATCGACCACAACACCGTTTGAGTTTTTAATGTTAACCTGCAGCTTGTCAAAATCTTCTTCAATTTTTACAAAAACGCCTTCCTCAAGAGCCCCATTCGTCAACGTGAAATTTGTGGAGTTTAAAACCACAGTTTTTCCTAAAAAAGATGTTATTGAGCTTGAAATGTCAGCGCTTTTTTCCAATTTAGAGTTAATCTCAATCAACTGCTCAAGCTGACTGAATGTTGCAAGATCAACCGCAAACCGATCATTTGAAACAGGATTTAAGGGATCCTGATTTTTAAGCTGGGCAATTAACATCATCAGGAATTGCTGCTTGAACTCTGACCCTCTCGTGGACTTGCTAGGTACTGTTAGAGAATCCTGATTTAGTTGACCAATTATGGACTCAATATTAGAAGATTTGCTCATTCTAACTCAGTTTCTTGCAAAAAATGGTCCAAATTAGATAAAGAAATTTTTTCCTCATACCTGAAAGCAACTGTGTCGTTTACAACGAACTCTGAAACTATGAATCCTTTTGATTTCAGGTAAGCTTTAAGACTGTTGGAAACTCCCAAGAGTTTAGATTCAATGCTTGAACTTTTTGTTCTAAAATTCAACTTCAGCTCTCCTTTGTTGGAAAGAATTACTAGAGATAACGGCTCATCAAAAATCTCAAGAGAGACAAAAATTCTTCCTTGATCAGATTTAGCCAAATCAACAATCTTATCTTTCAGCAGTTGTATGAAGGAATTTTGCGTTTGGCTGCTAGAGCTTAAAAACTCATTAGTTTCTGAATCAAAAATAACCGCATCATAAGATGTGCCAAAACCTCCGACCTCTGTAGAGAGATCTTGGTGCTGATTTTGGCCCCGCTGAAAATTGTCAGCATCATCATAAGAGCTATTCTCGAAAATGGGGTGGCTAGAGTTTTCTTGGTTTAAGCTTAGAATAACATTTTTAAGGCTGTTTAAGTGTTCATTTTCAGATTGACTACTTCGTTGGTAAGACTTAACACTTAGATGAATCTGCGACAGCTCGAGGATATTACCTTCTTCGCTTTTGATGTCATTGAACTGCTTTGACTCAATCTTGAACCTGCTCGGCTGATGCTCAAGGGTTGTTTTTTGCAAAACTAGTCTCTCTTCCCGTTTGAGCGCTTCAATTAGATCCTCTCTTAAGCTTTTGTGGCTGGATGCTTGATAATCAGTGAATAGAAGATTATCCTTAGCTTCGACAATATCAGAGTGATTCTTAATGAAAGGGGTTGGATCATCCGGTTGGTTAGTTGGTTCATAATGCCTGGTATCCTCAAACTGATTCTGAAGGCTAGCAAGCTCCGAGAGCAAAACTTTTAGATTAGCAGCTACATCATTTTGTACTGTAAACTTTGTAAAACTATCGCTACTGACAGACGATGATTGTTTTGAAAAATTAATCAAGACTCCTTCTAAGCCTCTCGAATTAACCTCAGTTATCCCATCCTCTTTTAACCCCTGCTCTTTAGAATTATTAGTTTGACTGCATGTAACTGCAATAGATGTTGATTCGGAATATCTAGAGGGCTGATTTGAAACGAGTAAAGACAAAAAAATTTCCGCAAAACAATCAAGAGAGCTCATTTCGAGCGAGTCTCTTCCTTTAGCCCCACTATCAGCCGGGAACTCGCTGCTTGTTGAGTCAAAGAGCTTGCGTTTATCTAATAAACCAGAAGGGAAGCTTTTCTTAAAATAATAAATATCCGAGGAATCTCTTTTTAAACTAGGAGGAAATTCTTTCACCAAAAAAAAATAAGCAAGCCTAATGCCTACGGCACAACTATCTGTTTCTCAAGCACCTCTTGGAGAGCTAGAACTACAGACCTCTTCACCTCATTGTCAAGCCTTAATTCCTCCAGGCGTTGGTCAAAACTAGTTATAACTGATTTATAAAATTGTTGCCTCTTTTCCCTATACTTGGCTGCAGCTTGAAGGAGTTCATGGGAAAACTTGACCGGGTCTTCATGGAAAACCAGCACCTCTTCTAGAAGGGAGTTAAGCTCGACTCTTTCCGCTTTTAAGCTTTCGAGCACGCTCCCTAGAAGCTTAACCACACTTTTTCTTTCTTCATAGGTTAATATGCCTCTATCTTTTAGTAGTTTGCGAAAGGACTGGAAAAAAATCTTTCGCCTTTTTGAGTCGTTCAACCAGGTGCCATTTAGTGGGGACTCAGACTCCTTGACTTCTTGGAGATTTTCTTCACTATCAAAATAGGAGTCATCCAAAACAAAAGTTTCATCAGTATCGTGCGCTACTTGGTTATCTTCTTTGTTAGACAGTTCGTGCCCTGGGAGTTTTTGTTGATTAGGCTCAACAACCAGTATCCTCTCGCCAACATAATCTACATCTGTCTCGTTAGTTGAAGTCTTAAAAAGCAGCCAGATCGTAGCAATCGAAAAAAATAATATCCAAAACAGCCTCATTGCCAACTAGGTATTGAAAAAGCTTCAAGATCTGTACCCATTAATTTTAAAAGCATCTCATAAGTCTCTGACGCTCTTTTTTCTAAGATTATTTTTGATAAAGGTAACCACTCCGGCCAACTATAGTAAATGTCGCGTTCAATAGGAAGATGATTTAAAATGCTTTTGAAAACACCTAGGGAATCCCCTATTCTAGGGATAAGGCACTGCTTAAATCGAAAAAACACAGAGTATGCTTTTTCTCTAAAGTTTAAGCATTTTTGAAAATCTGGGGCTTTTTCCTTGCTAAACTCGACAACCTCCACCGGATAAACCAGCACAATCCGATTCCGACATATCTGACTTAGCATTGAATCCTCGCTATCTTTTTTTTTGTAGTACCAAACATCAAACAGACTTTCAGGTACGCCGCAAGCAAGAGAACAAACTATCAAGACTTTGCAGTTTAGTTCTTTTGTCGCGTTACCTAAGCGAACCTCCAATTTTGGCCCAGTTTCTGAACCGGACTTAAACTCTACTTCAACATCTCGCAAAATGAAGGCTCCTTCATCCCTAGCGAGAAGCTCTAAGTCTGTGGTTAAACCTTGTCGCTCAACAAACACTTCCTCTATCACTTTGCCTTCAAAAATAGCGCCCGTCAGGAAGAAATAAACGGATTTATATTTTAGCTGGTTTCTTTTTATAATTTTGGGCAAGTAATCTCTAGCACCATCATCTAGAATTAAAACAGAAAAGTTATTTAAGGCTAATAAGTAAGCAGTTTCTAAACTTAAATAGTTGTATCCAACGAAAATAACATCAAAAAAATAATCAAGTTGAAACAGCTCTTCATTGGATAAAAACTTATGAAGCTCAAATTTTTTGGGTAGCAGGTTATCAAAAATTTTAAAGTAACTCATAATCTTACTCGCCAGCTATTAGACCTAAAAAACGCGTTGAACTTGTTAGCAATTTTGTGAGCCTCATCTCTCAATGATACAAAAAAAGAGTACATTAATGTTCTCTCTTTCAAGAGAATTGGCAAGGCTCTTTCATTAACATAAATTCTTTCGAAGCTAGTTTTAGCTCTTTTCTTTGCGATTGAAACAACAGGCCTTTCAACCCCTAGTTCTGCAAGAGCTTCCTTTGCAGCCCTAAGTTGGGCTATGCCTCCGTCTACAACAAGTAGGTCAAACAGCTCAGGTTTTCGCTTAACTCTCAATCTTATTGCGCTTTTTATGGACTGAAAATCATCCTGCTTAAGTTGCCTTAAACGAAGCCTTAGATATTCCTCTACTTTAAACTCTCCATCCTCAAACACCGAGAAACCTGCTGTGATTATTTTGCTGCCTAAGTTAGAGATATCCAAACATTCAACTCTTCGGGGCACCTCTCGAAGGTTAAGAAACTTAATTAGCTCTAGACTTAATTTCTTAAAATTAGCTCTTTTAAAAAAAGAACTAGAAGCAAAGTGCTTTGTATTTGCAACGCATAACGCAAGTAGCCTTTTTTCAAGCTCTGATATCTCGGAGGAAGGGACAACCTCTAAATCAACATTGAAAAAAGTTTTTATGTTTTTTTTTAACAATTCTCGATCAATTTCAAAATTCTCATCTAAAATTATCTTAGAAGGCAAACTTCGCTCAATGCTGTAATAAGTCAGGATAACTTCTTCAAAACCAGTGCCAGAAAATTGCTTAAACTCCGGGGGCAAAGAAAATGTTTTAACGGAAAAATCCACCAATTTTGCTCCCAAAGCCTTGAGGTTGCCTAGATACAAAGTAGATTTATCACAAACAGTAGCAAAATAGTGTGTTTGCTCTCCTGAGTGAACGTAAGATTTGTTTGCATAAAGCTTAAAAGTGTCTAACAAATCTTTCATGTAGATACAATCCTCGAATCTGAGGTCTTGAGATGCCAAAGAGATCTTTTCAAGTAATTTTTTCTCAACCAACTCTGCCTCTCCTTCGAGAGCTTTCAAAGCAAGCTTTACCAAGCTATCATAATGTTCTTTGTCCACTGGTAAACAACAAGGGCCAAGACATCTACCTAGTTCGTACTCAATACAAGGCCTTAAGCGATTATAAAAAACAAAGTCAGAGCAACTTCTAAGCGGAAAAACAATTCTCAAAGCCTCAAGAACTTTCTTCGCAGCCGTTTTAGATGGAAAAGGTCCTACATAATATGCCGAGTCGGAGCGAACACTTGAAACTAACTCGAAATAAGGCCATGCCTTGGCGGGATCCAAACGCAATAAAAAAGAGCTGGCATTATCTTTAAGCTTAATGTTGTAAACAGGCTTGTACTTTTGAATCAAATCTCTCTCCAGCACCGCAGCTAGCTCTGGAGTACCAGTCTCAAAGTACTTAATATCTCTGACCCTTTTTAACAGAAATGAGATTTGAGGTCTTTCATCTTTGCCTGAAAAATAACTTGATACGCGTGATCTTAAATTCACAGCTTTGCCCACATAAAGAACCTCCCCGTTCTTACCTATAAACATATATACGCCTGAGCAATCGGGAAGCTTCTTTAAATCGATCATTTAAGATAACTTGAGCATTTTTAACTGTTTTATTTTATCTCTCAATAGCAAAGCATCATCAAACTTCATAGCTTTAGCCAAACGCCACATTTCCTCCTCCAACTCTTTTAAATCCGGAAAGTCTAAATGATTATTAGACTCGCTGAGCTCAAGCTCTAAGCCGACCAAAGGTTGAAACTCAAAAGCTTTAACCGCCTGAGGAGTTCTTTTATGTTTTTTGTTAAATTCAATCTGAATTTGCCTTCTTCGGTCTGTTTCTTCAACGGCCTCTTTGATGGCTTTTGTAATTCTGTCAGCATATAAAATTGCTCTGCCTCTCAAATTTCTAGCGGCACGCCCAATTATCTGAATCAAACTAGTACTGGATCGCAAAAAACCTTCTTTATCGGCATCAAGAATGCACACTAAGCTGACCTCAACAAGATCAAGACCCTCTCTAAGAAGGTTGATACCTATTAGAACGTCAATCTGGTTTTGTCTTAGACTCATTAAAAGCTCATACCTCTCAATGGCATTAAGATCTGAGTGTATGTAACGAGCTCTTAAGCCTTTTTCTCTGAAATACAGGGCAAGCTCTTCGGCAAGCTTTTTAGTTATAGTTAGAATCAAGGCTTTGCCTCCTGACTTGATCTCCTTCTCTACTTCCTCTAGACAGTTTTTAACTTGACCTACAGCTGGCCTGATTTCAATTAAGGGATCCAAAATTCCAGTAGGCCTATTAATTAGCTCCACAACTCTAGGACCGCTAACTTTTAATTCAAAAGGTCCGGGTGTTGCAGAAATAAAAACTACCTGAGAGATCTTGCTTAAAAACTCTTCAAACTTAAGTGGCCTATTGTCTAGAGCAGACGGCAGTCTAAAGCCATACTCCACTAAAGTCTCTTTTCTTGACCGATCTCCGGCATACATACCCCTCAGCTGAGGAACCGATACATGGCTCTCGTCAATAAAACACAGAAAATCGCTGGGAAAGTAATCAATAAGAGTAACAGGCGGCTCTCCTTCCTTTCTTCCACTTAAATGCCTACTGTAATTCTCAACACCCGGGCACGAACCAGTCTCACGCAAAAGAGCGATATCGTAAAGAGTTCGGCTTTCTAGTCTCTCAGCTTCCAAAACTTTGCCCTGTTTCCTCAATTCCTCTAGACGCTCTTGCAGCTCTCTTTCTATATTTTTAATGGCTGCCTCTAAAGTTTCCCGAGATGAGGCAAAATGGCTTGCTGGAAAGATTCTTACAGAGTGAAGTCGGGATTTCACTTTTTTGTTCAAGATATCAACTAAATCGATCTTTTCAACTGTGAGACCATTGAAAGTAATTCTAACGGAGTAATCGGTTAAGTGACTCGGTATTAACTCTAAAATCTCCCCTACTAACCGAAAAGTTCCTCTTTTTAAAGTGTCAAAGCTTCTTGAGTAAAGAAGATTTTCAGCTAACTTCAAAGCCAACTCTTCCCTCCTGATGATGTCTCCCACTTTGATTTGAATTGAAGCGTTCAAATACTCGCTAGGTGCCCCGATTCCATAGATACAGCTTACTGAAGCTACAATTATTACATGCCTACACTCAAGAAGCGCAACCGTGGCAGCATGTCTTAGGCGATCAAGCTCTTCGTTAATCGAAGCGTCTTTCTCTAAGTAAGTGTCAGTAGCGGGCAGATAGGCTTCAGGTCGATAGTAATCGTAATAGCTGATAAAAAAGTGAACCTCGGATTCAGGGAAAAAACCTTTGAACTCATTGAAAAGCTGAGCAGCCAAGGTTTTATTTGGGGATATTATGAGAGCGGGTCTCTGGAGCTGTTGAATTACATTTGCAATAGTAAAAGTTTTGCCAGAGCCGGTTATTCCTTTTAAAGTAACAAATCTGCTTCCTTGATTTATAAGCTCAACAAGCCTGCTTATGGCCTTGGGTTGGTCGCCACTTGGCTTAAATTTAGATACTAATTTAAATCCAGTCAAATCTCTTTTGACTAGATTTTATATGACAAGCGTAAGTTTTAAACTACTTAATACATCCTGTAGATGGAATTTGAAAGAGTACTAAGTTTCTGTACTCATCGACCCTAGCTTTAAGCGCTTGAGTCCTTGATCTTATTTTTCTTTGTTGGGAAGCTGTCAATCTCTTATTGGGTCTAAGCGATAAAACCTTTAGCGCCTCGGCAATTATCGCTTGGTTGCCCTGGATAAGCCTGTTTTGTTGAGTTACGAAGCTATTTAAAGTGCACGATACAAGACAAGTTTCTTTAACATCGACAACCGTAACTTTTGCAGGCAGTTCTTTCTGAATAAATACCCAAAGCGCTGAAAAAATCTTGCTAGCCCTGGAGCTTGACCTTTTCTCAACTGAACTTACTTGTTGCAAGAATTTTCTATTCTTTGACAAGCTTCTCATTAGCGCTGCTCCTCTCTGAATCTCCCTTAAAGAAGCTCTCAAGTAAAGATCTAAGACCTGTTTGTTGATAGTTACTGAAGCCTCAGAGCAAAAATTTGGCGTGGGAGTCGGCGTGGGTGTGGGTGTAGGAGTGGGTGTAGGAGTCGGCGTTGGTGTAGGAGTGAGTGTAGGGGTTGGTGTTGGAGTCGGTGTAGGCGTTGGTGTGGGAGTGGGAGTAGGCGTTGGTGTTGGTGTAGGTGTCGGCGTGGGTGTGGGTGTAGGAGTCGGTGTGGGCGTTGGAGTCGGCGTTGGTGTAGGAGTGGGTGTAGGAGTCGGCGTTGGTGTAGGAGTGAGTGTAGGGGTTGGTGTTGGAGTCGGTGTAGGCGTTGGTGTTGGTGTAGGTGTCGGCGTGGGTGTGGGTGTAGGAGTCGGTGTGGGCGTAGGTGTTGGTGTGGGAGTAGGCGTTGGAGTTGGAGTCGGTGTAGGCGTAGGTGTGGGAGTGGGTGTAGGTGTAGGCGTTGGGATGACTGCCCTGCAGATACCTCCACCAAAAGCTTGAGCATCGCACTCATATCTTAATATGTTACCCTGAGGGGTGGGACATCTGTATTCATAGAAAATATCTCTTCTGTTTAAAACGCTTTGTAACGCTTGAGACAAGCCTGAAATCGTCGTTCTTATGTAGCTTGAGCTATCGGAGGCAATCTGTCGAAGAGCCTGCTCCGCAAGCTGCTTTTGATTAGCTGAACAACCATAAGCATTTTCTCCTTCGGGATCATTAGGTTGATCAAAATGAATTACGATAATCTTTGTGCCGTTACTCTTAATTAAATTTGCTCTTTGTATCGCTTTTTCAGCAGCTTTTTGATTGAAACAAGTAGGTAAACATTGCAAATTACACGCCTCCTGACACTGCTGATCGATGATGTCAAAGGACTTTGTAACTTTACCCGAAGTTACCAAAACTATATAGTTTGGAGATTGAGGATCCCCCCATCCGCTTCTTAAAATGCTGTCAGCTACCCTTAAAGGCGCATCCCAAGATGGGTCACCCCCTGTAGTAGAAAGCTCCTCTATTGCCCTGTAAAGGTTAGTTTTAGAATTGGGGTCACCAAAGTTAATCCTTGGAAATCCATCATAATCCATGCAAGACGAGAAATAAGCCTCTCCAAAGGTTTTGTCCAAGTCTCCGTCGAAAGGCAGAAGTGGACAATTTGGAAAACTGTGAGCTGAAGCTAGGCTTAAAAAATTACTAAACAAAAACTGGGGATATGCGAAGCTGGGCTGCCCTAGCCTTGCGAATTGCTCATCAAAGTAGGTGGTTGGATAGGTTACGTTGTTTCTGGTTCTATTACTAGCATTAATTACACAGTGATTCCCACTCACATTTTGGAGGCCGAAATTAAATTTACCTATACCTATGACAGGTTTCTCGGTGGCAGAATTAGCCAGATTTACAAAATCTCTTAAAGCGGCCTTGATCGTGTTTAAGTTTGCTACATCAACAAACTTGCTTGTGTCCACCATTATAGCAAACTCAGCCTTTCTGCTGGTTGCGTTGCAGAAGCCAGTTGTCAGGTTTTCACAAGCAGGCCCTTGCAGCACAACCGCTCCGCCCCTTCTATCAACGCCTCCACCTGACAGGGGCTTTGTTCTTGCCATGCCAACCTGAATTAGACCTCTTTGGGCGAAACTACCACCAAAAGCTGATCTGGATTTTAAAACCACCTGAACAATGTAGGCATTATGAGAACCATTTGTTACTCTAAACACAATCCCCCAAGGAGCCTGAGTTATTACTGACCGGGCATAAACGGCTCTGCCTGAACTGTCGGCTACCACAGAGCCTGAACCCGCGGGTGTTATAGAGGCAGATAAAACTTCGTAAGGGGGATAGCAATTTGGAAGACCAATCGTAATCCTCTCTAAACTACCTGCTTCTTGGTCATTAACCCTTCTAACTTCGTAGGCTAAAGTTAAATTACCGTCTGCCCCAACCTCATATTGTTTCAGAGACGCTTCCCAACCTAGAACTACTTGAGATTTTAAAGGCTCCCAACAGATTAAAAGCACTAAAATGATTAGAATAAACCTCATACTGCTAAAGTTATGACTCTTAAATAAAAAATGTGACATTCTTACTTATACTTGATAATTAACTTCTAGTATAAATCAGTTAAAAGTTTTATGCAAATTCAAACAAATTCTCGCTAAAAGGTAGCGAAATTGCTCAAAAATCTGAATAGTACCGAATTGACTCGTCAAAAATTATATGAATTTGGAAAACCCAAGTGAAAAAAAGTACCCATTGTTACCCACATTCGAACAATACCATAAAAATAACATAAAATATTTCTTACTCTCACCAGAGATCCATTGAAAAAGCTAAGTTTAGCTAGGTTAAATTTCTTTACTTCTTTTTAATGAAAAATCTTACGTAAATTCCCTCAAAGTCCCACCCCAACTTTTGATCAATCAGCCTTATTTTATAAATTTACTTCGAGCACCTCTACAAAAATTTTTCGTTCCACAACCAGAACTCTTATTTTAAAACGATATTTTAACTATAAGTGTGCTGTAATTGACTTTAAATGCAAAAACGCTCAGTTGTGACGTGGTGACTTAAAACATTAAAACTAAGCTCAAACTTTTCGTAACTATTAGTCTACTTTCTTTTTTAAAAAATGTTCCTATACAAGGAGGCCGCGACTATAACTAACTAACCAACAATAAAGCAAATGTAGTTAGGCAGTTTAAATCCAATGATCAGATATATAAATATAATTGCTTTTGATATGAACAAAACATTGTTTTTTAAAATGCTATCAACATTATGATGTATATAGGTAAAAATAAAAGACCAAGATTAACGATTGAGAATTTCGAAATTGCTGCGAGTTTTTGTCTATTAGAAAAAAGTCTTTTCTTGTAAGCGAGTCGGATAATTTAAATAAGTTTACCCGGAGTGCTAAGGCTAAAAGCAGAGCTTACTAAATATTGGAACATCGAATTTAAATTACGTTTTTGTACTCTAAGTTTGATACAAGTCTTATACCCCTCTTAACGCCCCTGTTGAATAATTTTTGTTTTTAACTAGGGAGAACTATCCTTTTCTTCTATACTTGGTTTTTTCTCTGCTTCTTTTGACTCTTTCGTAACATCTATAGCACCGCTATCACGAAATGATTTTCTGAAATTCTGAATGGCTTCCCCTAAAGAAGCGCCTAACTCTGGAAGCCTTTTAGCTCCAAAAAGAAGAACAAGGATAATTAAAACAACTATTAGCTCACCTGGGCTCAACCCAAACATTTGTTTATATTTGTATAATACCACATGTGCTTCCACTCAGAGCAGATTTTAACGCCCTTCTTCTAAAGACTTCATTTTTAAGCCTTTTAATTCATATAGCTATACTGTTAGGCATCAAACCCACTGCAAGCCACTTTGTTAAGGAAAACTCTTATGAACCTCAAGACTACATAAACATCTTTACACCTTCTTTTGGGCATAGTCCTACTCAAGAGGCTAACAATTCTATCTCAGCAATGCCCTTAAAAGAGTCTTCCAGTAGCAACGGAGAAGAAAAGTCGCCTAAAGAGTTTCCTAATCAACTAACTCACTTAAGTCCTCTAAATACTGGGCTAAACTCTAATTTCCAACCGTTACTTAAGTCTCCACTGACTGCATTAGGGAGCCTTAAAAAAAATCCTTTAGCTTCGAATTCACCTAAAATCGAAAACTTAAAAGATGGTGAAATTATTATATCAGAGGATCAATCATCCCCATTTTTCGATTTTTTAGTTAGAGTGGCTCGGCGAGTTTTTTTTGCCACCATTTCCCATCTAGGCTCAAATCCCTCGATGGTACAAGATACTTCGTTTAAAGCTACAGTCTTAATTAAAAAGACTTCGTGGGAGCTCTTGCAAACGATAACACCAAACCCCATCACAACAATACTTAGAGATATCGTGAAAGTCCACGCAGAAGATCCTAACCCGCCCAGTCTGCTTTTCGAGTACTCCTCTAACCCCAAAATTGACTTTAACTTCGAAATTAAAAAACTTCCCGGTCAGGGCTTCAGGATAATCTTAAAGTCCGAGCTTAAATTATAACCTATAGCTCTAGATTTGATAAATGCTTCTTAAATATCCCGCTGAAACTTCTCAAAGCGGCGCTTATTGAAGTGTGCTCGATAGCTGAAACATCCTTCAAAACACTACCCACCATACCTTGAATGAGGGTGCAAACTCTTAAGTTTAAAAGCTTACTCTTTTGCAGCGGACTAAAACTCTTGACAAGTTTTTGAATTAACAAAACTAACGCCTCCACACCTTGCCCACTCAATGCATCTATTCTGCCTATCTGAACATCAGATCTTCCTAAAATACCCAGCGCTACACGAATGTCTTTTTCAAACAAATCTACTTGCCCCAACTCCGCTCTATTTATTGCTACGTAATCCGCAACCTCCAATAATCCAGCTTTCAGGCCCTGAATTATGTCTCCGGTGACAGGGGTTAATAGAGCCAAAACAAAATTTGAAAACTCCCTGATTACTACCTCACTCTGTCCTACTCCCGCGGTTTCTACTATAACGATGGGGCAGTTTGCAAATCCGCACAACGCTATAGAGTCAAGAATTACTTCATTAGCCCCACCATAAAGCCCCCTGGTTGAGAAAGACCTAAAGTACACCTTCGGATTCTCAACAAACCTCACCCGATCACCTAAAAAAGAGCCTTTACAACTATGGCTTGATGGGTCGATCGCAAAAACCACAACTTTTCCGAAAATTTCAGCCAGACTTGAGGCAAAATGGTTAATCAAAGTTGATTTCCCTACTCCCGGAGGACCCGTAACTCCACAAACAAATGGGAGTTCTTTAACATTTCCGTAAAGTTCATCTAAATACTTCAGCTTTTCCTCTAATTTAGCGTTCTCAAAAAAAGAAATAGTTTTTGAAAGCTGATCAAATGAGCTCAATTTCATTGATTTATAGCTAAGTTTTTAATGAGGCCGCTGTCCCTATCCTCTCCTTGATCCCGTCTGGCAAAGTAAATGCAAGCCATTAAAGTGGAACAGATAAACAAATAAATTATCAAGGAGAAGCCAAAATAAATCTCATCATATGGGGCACCCCTAAAATATTGGGTTACAACAAAAGTAAGTAGACCAAAGAAAATTAGCTGATAATTAAAAAAACTAACTCTCATACTTGCCGATAATATAGATGTCCATCCTAAAAACAATAAATCATAATTCGCTAATGATTTGAGGAATACAGGCATCACAGCCACTGCCCCTATTTCATAAGGAGTGTTCAAGCGCCATAAACACAGTAACCACAAAAGGAGAACTGATAAATCGAGCAGTAATTTTAATGTACGTCTCTCCTCTCGAAGCGCTCTCTCTTTCTCCTCTTTCCAAGTCTGATGATGATCCAGTTTTGTTTGATCCAAAGTTGTTCTGCTACTGTAGGCTAATCCATAGCTAGCTATCACTTTTGTGCCTACTATGTTTGAAGAAAATGTCTCGGAGTGTTTCCTTAGATTGACTATAAAATCCCTTACATGCCAAAAACCTGCAAATGTTTTTAACTCAAAAGCCAGCCAAACACCCCCCACAAGAAGTCCAGCAGCAATAAGCTTTCTGAAATCAAATATTTCGCGATTTCTCAGTTTATGAAAACTCCATCCAATAACCAAAGCCACAATAAACAAGCCGGGGAAGAATCTTGCTCCAGCCGACAAAAATAAAAAAACAAAACCTAGAAACTCGTATTTAAGCTTCAGCAAACACAAACCTATAGTTCCACAGGCAAGCCAATCTGACCTTAAATAACTGCCCCCTATCCATCCAAAGTTAACCAGATCATTATTCGACCAAAAAACCATGAAAGCCAGAACTGAAGCCAAACCAAAGGCTCTGTAGAACAACAAAAAAGCCACTGACATTAAAATTAGATCTAGAAAAGATATGAAATTCAAATTTGTTTCGGTGGCAGGCAAAAAATTCGACAACATATACCCGTACATATTCCAAAATGGCGTCGGATTGTAGCCATGATCCCCTAAAACACCACCAAAATTACCATGATAAGTGCTGAAAAATTTTAAGTCACTTTTAAACTCTTCCCACCTCTGTGGAGAGAATCTCTGCTTGCAATCCCTGCTCTTTCGAAGCTCTAAATTAGCGGAGTTTATTAAGTTTGTATCCAAGTTCCTGGCGGTTGAAGGGGTTTCTATGTTGAGCTCCTTAAGAGCGAGAAGCAAACAACGATACAGTCGGTTGTAGCTGAGTTCAGGCGAGTACTTTGACCCAATGTAGTAATGGAATACATCGTGTGCGTGAAAAAAGCGGGTTAGATGAAATCTTCCCGCATTATTCCAAACATAAAGGCTAAGAAAGCAACAAAAAACAGCCAGCCACCTCCATATGACAGCTTTGGAATTCAAGTAGCCATGTAAAACAACTAAACCTATCAACAGAAACAGCATGCGCACCGCATACACTTTTTCCATATCAAACGCTGGATTGCCTACATATTTAAAAATCGCAGGCTCTAACTTAGTTAAAGCTTCCCAGTTATCTGGCTTAGTTCTAAAGAGCCGAACTCTTGCAACACTGAATAGGTTATCTCCTGTACCTGGTCTAATTTTTATTCTTGAACAAGCGGTTTTTTTTTCAAGTACCTTGAAACGTTTTACAATTCCTGCTTTCCCTAAAGCCGGTGGAACAAACCAAATGGGTTTAAATTTTCTGTTTCCAGCGTCACACTCGACTATATAGCTATCATTTGCATCAGCTTGAATGATAATTGCCTCAATAGGGGTTAAACTGAAAAGGTTGATCTCAATAAAAGCATTAATGCTTTCCGCGGTTAGAGCTTCAGAGTCATTCCATACCGTTCCCTCAGGGACAAAATTTTTTTTTAATAATTTCTCGGCCTCGCCTTTAAACTGTTCAATCCTAAGATTTGAAGAATCAAAATTAATTTCAAGCTCCTCCGCAAAAATATTTAGAATGATTAAATTTAGGATTAAAATTAAAGGCTTTGAAACAACATATAAGAAACCTTGCACTTTATACTTCAATTTTAACTAATTTAAATGCTATCAGTGAATTTTCTTTCTTGTCCATTTAATCTGGGGTCACCAAACAAACTAACTGCTTTAGGGTGTTTGCAGCTATCTCGATTTTTCAAATCGATTAACTGTGAAGCAATTTATCACTGGATTATAAAATCTTACAGCGCATTTTTTTCGCAGATGGCTGGAATTCTAGCTTTTGAGAAATTCTTTTTGCCTTGTTTAACCCCAGCGTCCAATCAGCGGAATATTTTTATAAACGGAGACCATTTTTCAACATTTTTTTGTTTCTTAAAGATGCAAGCTTTGGTTGCAAACCTCAAAATAGTCTGGTTTGATTCCCATCCTGATCTTAACACCCCGAAAACTACTCCCAGCGGGAACTTACACGGAATGACGTTATCAGCTTTGCTGGGCCGTCAAAATAGACAACTGACAAGGTTAGTTCAACACCCACTCAGGTTTGAGGATATCATTTTGGTAAGTCCTTTTGATATCGATCCGGGAGAAGAAGTTGCAATTAAAAAGCATAACATTATGGTACTCAGTTTGGAGGAGTTTTCCACTTTGAAGTTAAATTGCCCTGTGTACGTGTCTTTTGATTTTGACAGCATTAAGTTCGAGGATTTTCCTGCAGTGAACACAGTTTCAAAATCAAAAAACTCGCTATCACAAGTTGAAGCCGCTTTAATTAGTTTCATAAGATCAAACGACGTGGTGGCTATCGATTTTAATGAGTTTGATCCCGGCAAAGACCCTAATTTAGACTGCTTTAAGACTGCCATCTCTCTAATTCAGCGACTAAGTTTTGAGGGCTTATGAAAGTTTTTCTCACTGGTGTTACAGGACAACTTGGCAGAGTATTGGCCCAAGAGCTTTTAGATCAGGGATACTCCGTTTGCGGGTTAGTTAGGAACACGTCCAAACAGCCTTTAACGGGAGTGCAGAAAGTAGTGGGTGATCTAAAAGATCCTAATTCTTTTATAGAAGAACTACAGTCGTGTCAGCACTTAATTCTAGCAGGAGCAGCCTACAGGGATGCAAAAGTCTCCAACACAGAGCTGTTGCAAGTTAACGCCGAATCTATAAACAAGCTATTTGCGCTTTTAGCTAATAAATATCATTTAATTAAGAAAGCCATCTATATTTCAACAAATGCTGTGTGCGATTTAACCACTGAAACACCGAAAACTGAAACCTCCCCTTTAGGACCTGCTGATTTTTATCAATTTAGCAAGCTTTTAGGAGAGGAGAATTTTTTACGTTGGACTAAACTCTTAAATATACCTGGTATTGTTATAAGACCAGCCATGATCTGGGGCCAAGGAGATGAGCGCCTAAAAAAAATCTTCGAATTTGGCAAAAAACTCTTGGCAATCAAACTGCGTGGACACGACTCATGGTGCCATACTGTAACTTTCAGAGACTTGTCGAAGACAATTATAGCTTGTTTAAAGGAAGACAAGCTACGGGAGGGCGTTTTTTTAGTGGCCGGCAAAAGAGCCGTCAGATTTACAACTCTGGTCACTCTGATAGGTTACCTCCTCAATAAACAAATTTACTTTTTAAATCTGCCTTCACAACCTCTATTTTTATTAGCTGATTTTTTGGAGCCTCTGGGCAAGCTTTTTAAGTTTCATCCTCCTATCTATAACAGGAGATTGGAGTTTTTTTGCAAAAACAGGATTTTTGACTGTGCCAAAATTGAGAAACAATTAGGGCACGTATTTGAGAACGATTTAATCTCTGAGGCTGCCGAGATAGCTAGAGAGTACGGATATTTAAATTCAGAGATTCCGACTATTAAGGTTGAAAAATTAGAAGTAGTATTATTAGAACGTCTAAACGACTCAGTCTTAGCTTATGACGCCTCTCGTAATCTTCATTTTATTCCACTAGGCTTTAATTATTCGACAGACAAAAGTTTGGAAACTTTAGTAGTCAGTCCGGTTTTGAAAATTTTCAGAGTTTCGGAGCTATATTTAAATAATCGGAAAATTACTGACTCGTTCGATTTATAAGAGATCGCTTAACCCACGAATGATAATCGTTTAAAATTTTAGTTGCATAGTTAATAACCTCTGGAGGAACCCTTCTTTTGCCCCTAAAAGCTTCTAAAACTCTTCCCGGACCCCAGTTGTAAGCTATTAGAACTAGAACTTTATTGTCCTTGAACATTTGATCTAGATATCGGAGATATCTAATACCTAAGCGCAAATTGTAGTCAGGATCGGTCAAGCTTGCGCCTTTGACAGGGCTAAAATCTTCAAAACGTTCGATGACCTTCCATGTTGCGGGCATAATTTGCATCAGGCCAGTGGCTCCCACGTGACTCTTGGCTAAATGATTGAATGCACTTTCAGACTTTATGACAGCAGCAACGAAAAGAGGATCATAATTTTGAATTGAGGCTTCTTTAATTATCATGTCTGCTAGGGTTGTACTGTTTTCCTTATGCTTGCCGTACCTGCGCACAATATCGATCAAAATACTTCTGACTTGATTCAAGTTGTAAATAACCTCGTTTTTGGCTGGCTGAATGTTTTTAGTTTCCTCATTTATTTCAACAACTCGAATTCTAGGTTTCATTTTATTCTTTACTTCCCCTTGCTCCTCTTTCTGAATCTCCTTAAGGGCCTCTAAGGCATCTATATACGAGCTATAGTCGAAATAAAAATCCTCTTCCTTATTTTTACCGCTTAAAAACGCAACCGTACTCAAAACAATCAGAGCTACACTAGCTATAGCTAAAAGCTTAGGTTTAAAGAGACGAAAATTTTTTTTTTACGAATTATTCTGCCCGAGGAGACAAACCCCATCCCTATTGCAAATCTTTAGAAAGTTATCCACAATTTGTTTATTTTGATTCAGATTTATGTGGGCCATTTCGAAGCCTTTAGCCGATCTAAGAGCTAATTTTTTAAACAAGCTAAACCCTGTAGAGGCTCAAAAAAAGCAACTGCGAAAAATTATAACCTTGGGACAGTCTTGCAAATTTGCAACTCAACATGGGCTTAAGCCTAATATGACTGTTGAGGATTATCAGGCCTCTGTCCCTCTTCGCGGGTACGACGAATTTTGGACGGAGTATATGGCGAAAGACTTCCCCGTTCTGACAGATCTTATCTGGCCTGGAACTTTCAATTATTTTTCTTGGTCTAGCGGTACTACTACAGGTAAACGCAAATACATACCCTTCAATTCGCTACTTGCAAAAAATTACACATGGGCAGGTTTGGATTTGCTTACTTTCCATTTCATAAATCACCCTGGTTCTTGGCTATTTTCCGGAAAAACATTGATTTTGGGTGCTGCGGAAAGTTTTCAGGAGTTAGCCCCTGGTATTTTTTTGGGAGAAGTCTCGGGGCTGATAACAAGCAGATTGATTTTTCCGTTTAATCTCTACAAATTCCCCCCTAAACATGTTGCAAGAATTACCGACTGGTATGAAAGGATCAATAAAGTAGCAGAACTGGTCAAAACTACCAATATAACGGGATTGGGGGGAATGCCAAGCTGGCTTTTAGTATTTTTCCAGAAATTGGGCTTAGAAGAAGATAGAGGCTTCTGGAAAAAGATTTTCCCCAATTTGTGCTTTTTTGTCCACGGAGGAGTTAACTTTAACATTTATTTAAAACGATTCCAGAATTTTGCTGAAGGATTAAGGGTAGACTTTAGGGAAGTTTATCCGGCCTCCGAGGGTTTTATAGCTGTAGCTGACCGTGGTTTCAATGAAGGCTTAAGATTGTTGGTGGACCATAACATCTTCTTTGAGTTTGTTCCGGTTCACGAGTTATATTCCAAGAATCCAAAAAGATTTTGGGTGAAGAATATAGAACCAAACGTAGAGTATGCAGTGATAATCACGAACCCCGCCGGACTTTGGAGTTACGTTTTGGGAGATACAGTAAAATTTCTGGATCTTAATCCGCCAAGACTTTTAATTACAGGTCGCACAAGACAAAATTTATCTGTTTTCGGAGAGCACCTTATACAGGAAGAGCTTGAAAAAGCTTTATCGGAGGCTGCTAGTGCTTTTGAAACTTCTATCGCCGATTGGGTTGTATTTGGAGTTCTAGAGGAACAAAATAATAACATCGGTTATCATCATTTCGTTATTGAGACTTCAAGTGAGGTCGATGCGGAAAAGCTTGCGGTCTTGATCGATAAAACCTTACAAAATCTGAACGATGATTACTTCGAACATAGACAGCAGGGTTGTGGTTTAGGTCCTCCAAAAGTCACTTTGGTTTACAAAGGATTTTTTGAAAAATGGATGAAAGCACAAGGTAGAGTAGGTAATCAATATAAAGTACCAAGAGTGATTTCGTTTGAAAAAGGCAAAGAACTGTTAGAGTTCGCCAGACTTTAAATAAATAACTAATGCGTGGTAGAATCTTAACCCAAGAGATTTAATTATGGCGAGATCACTAAAGAAGGGGCCCTATGTTCATCATAGCTTAATTAAATGGGTTAATCGTGCAAAGCAAGGTATTCACAAAGGTCCAATTAAAACATGGGCAAGATCATCAATGATAATCCCCGAGATGGTTGGTTTAACTTTTTTAGTACATAATGGAAAAAAATTTAACGCAGTTTATGTTACGGAAAATATGGTAGGGTTCAGGCTCGGTGAGTTTTCTCCAACTCGAACTTTCACAATGCATTCAGGTCATAGAAAAGAGCAAGCTGTAAAAAAGTAATTTCCGTTTCTCAGACTCGTTAGCTGTTTAAGAGACCTTGAAACACTAGATTATTGGGTCTTTTATTTGCTAAAATAAGCACCTACAAGATGAGCAAAGCCTTAAAAACACTTTTAAAATCAATTACCGCAAAATCTAAGTCACGGGTCAAAACGTCCCATAAATCAAACAAAATTGTGTGGGTTACTTTGCGCAACGTTAGAGGCTCTCCAAGAAAGTACAGGTTAGTATTGGACTCAATCAAAAGATTGAGTGTTGCTCAAGCGGAGAGAAGGCTTATTACTTCTAAAAAGAAAGGGGCACAGATAGTTTTGAAAATGCTTCATCAAATTAAGCATCAAGCTCGAGAGAAAGGAATAGATATATCTCAATTACAGGTGGCAACGGGATGGGTTAACAAAGGCATAACTTTAAAGCGCATTATGCCTGCAGCCAGAGGCTCTGCCGTCCCTATCAGGAAAAGATTCTCTCACATTTCTTTGTGTTGCGCCCAAACTTAATTTGCGTTCTTGCAATTTAATCGTTAAAATAAAGACTAATTTTGAATGGGTCAGAAAGTACATCCTAAAAGTTTAAGGCTTTTTATAACTGATTATTGGAGTTCTAAGTGGTTTCCCAAGGGGAAGACTATTGCGGAGTATTTGGGGGAAGATGCTAAGATCAGAAAACTAATAGAAGAAAAGTTCCCCAACGCCGCGATCTCGAAAATCGACATTGAGAGAGTTGCATCAAATGTAAAAGTAACAGTTTTTTCAGCGCGCCCAGGGCTAATTATTGGACGCAGAGGTAAAGAGTTGGAGGATTTAAAAAAGTCTCTCTCCGACTCGTTTAATAAAACAATTAACATCAATGTAGTAGAAGTGAGGAGACCAGACTTGGATGCAAAGCTAATAGCACAAAACATTGCTTTTCAGATTGAGAGGCGAGCGCACTATAAAAGGGTAATGAAAGAGGCATTAAACAGGGCTATACGCAATCGGGCTCTAGGAGTAATGATAGTTGTTTCGGGTCGTTTAGGAGGGGCTGAAATAGCAAGATCAGAAAAGTATAGGTACGGAAGGGTACCGAGACACACTCTAAGAGCAGATATCGATTATGGGTTTGCAGAGGCTTTAACCAAGTACGGAATTATAGGAGTAAAAGTTTGGGTGTATAAAGGCGAGAAGTTAAGCAAGAAGTCGCCGAGATTTGAGATGGAGGAGGCTGCGGTAAGTTAAAGAATATATTTCCGGAGCCAAAAATTGCGAAGGTTTAATCAACTAATTTATTATAAAAAAAATGCTTAGCAGTCCAAGAAAACCAAAATACAGAAAGCAAATGAAGAGGCTGAGACATCTTGAGGGTAAAGAAACCCGCGGATGTAAATTCGCCTTTGGAGATTACGGTTTAAGGGCGTTGGAGTCCGGTTGGTTAACGGCCAGACAGTTAGAGGCCGGACGGGTTGCTATAGTTAGACATGTCAAAAGAGGGGCCAAGATTTGGATTAAGGTTTTTCCTCACAAGCCAATAACTAAGAAACCCGCAGAAACAAGAATGGGGAAAGGGAAAGGAGCTACAGAATATTGGGTTGCAGAAGTTAGAGCGGGAAAATTGATATACGAGATTAGCGGAGTATCAGAAAAGTTGGCGCTCGAAGCTTTAAGGTTGGCAGGTGAGAAGCTACCTATAAATTGTAGGGTAGAGGCTAGGTCTGATTACCTGTTGTAAAAATTTTTCAGCCAACTCTGGAGCGAGTTTTCAAGCTTTTAAAGTACTAGTAGGTCCTGAAAAGCTTTTAAGTTATAAATAGGAAAAGTGTAGGCTAACGCTGATTACCTCGATTACAGCTGCCAAACAGGCTTTTAGAACTGTCAGCCGTAGGTTATTTAACTTAGCATCACTCGTTTCTGAGCCTTCGGAAAAATCATTCCTGGTTCAAATGTAAAATCCGTTCTAAGTTGAAACACTCAGGCGTCTCTAGTATTTTGGCAAAAAAGTCTAGGTGCTGTATAGAAGCTTGTATTAGGTTTGAAAATGTGGTTATGATTTGCAGATAATGACTTTCGTTGTCACATCGGCTTGTATAGGTGTTAAAGACAGAAGTTGCGTAGAAGTTTGCCCTGTTGATTGTTTTTATGATCTTAGAAGGCCGTCTTTAAACCATAAGTTCAAAAAAAAGCCCCAGAAAGTAAGATGGGAAAATGATAGCTTTGTGGAGCTGGAGGGAGAGGATTATTCTGATAAAAGCCTTGATTGGGGTCTGTTAGTGATTAATCCAGATGAGTGCATAAATTGTGGCGCTTGTGTGGTAGAGTGCCCTGTTTCTGCCATTTATGAAGATATTGAGGTACCTGAAGAGGAGCAGGTTTTCATCCAAATTAATGCCGAGGTGGCTTCTTGGCCAGGAGAAATGCTTGATAAGGCCCGAGTTCTCAAAAAGCCTTAGAGATCTCGTTTACAATTACTTCATCTGCTGAGCTATCACTGTACTCAAGAATTAGCTTTAAGCTCTCTATATTTTTAGGAGCGCACTTATTAGCAACAATAAGAGTTAACTGATCCTCATTTTGATTGAAGTCAGTCTCTGATAAACTAAATGGTGTAGTTTCCCCTTCACACTTGTAAAAAACTCTAACATTAGTAACAGGTTTGGGAGCATTAATTTCAAAAGCAATAAAGCTGGGTTGATTGGAAGAGCCAGGCACCAAAGTCTGGCTTGGTGCGCGAGGGGCAACTATTTGATCAGCAGACCTTACCGAACAGGAAGTAAGCCAAAAGATTGCCACCAAAAGCAGGCACGTTAAGCTCAGTTTCAGCACATTCAGTGACTCCTAAAAATCAAATAGACGATAGTAAATTCGATTAAAAAAAACAGCATACTAGCCGATATTTTAGTTATAATTACAACAAGTATAACCTAGATGATCAAAACCACAAAGGTTTTAACAAGAGGTCGACTATCTTACTTGATTTATTTGGCTGTGGCTTCTATTTTTATTTTGTTGTCGACTATATTTATCGTTTTCTCAGTAAAAAAGCCCTCTCGCCCTCAAGAAGTTACGATCACGGAGCCAGTTACAGTAACCTTATATACCCCTGAAAAGAGTGTCCCAGTAGGGGTACCGTTGTCTTCAGTGAAATTTAGAGAAATCGTCTGGCCTAGAAATCAGGTACCAGAGGATGCGGTTTTGGATATAAGCAAAGTTTTAAATTATTACTCTCTTGAGGTCATAAGTGCTGGTCCCCCGTTGCGTTACAGCCAGATTTCAAGGGATCCGGTAGTCACCTCGTTGCCACTTAGTCCTGGAATGAGAGCTGTGTCGATTGAAGTCGATGAAACAACCTCTGTTGAAGGATTCGCCAGACCGGGAACGCGTGTCGACGTAACCCTAACTTTTAAGAACGATAAAACCAAAGCCCTAGAAACACGGATTATTGTGCAAAATGCTAGAGTTCTATCTTTAGGTGGGGACCCCACAGTACAGCCGGACGCATTAAAAAACAACAAATCTAGTCCAAAGAGAACAACTTTAACTCTTGAAGTAACTCCAGAGGAAGCGCTAATCATCCAAACTGCGCGTCAAACTGGAAGACTAGGATTGCTGATGAGAGCTCCAGAAGACACCAGCGTGGCTCCAGTTGATTCAGTATCTGATCGAAAGATTGTAGATCCCAACTTTCAAGCCAAAAACAAGGATGATAACAGATGCATCAGCGGGACAGTCAGAATAGGGGATAAAAACTACGCCATTCCTTGCGACAGAGCAGGCGAGTTAGTCCCACTCGACTAAAAAAACATAAGCTTTTTGAGTTTAGGGATTTAAAGAAAACAGTAAATCAGAATTAAGGTTCGCGAAAACTTTAGCTTTGTCTCTAGTTTTTTCTAGCGCCATAATTAAAGGTGAAGAGGCGCAAATTGATTTATTTTCTGAACCACTTAAGTTAGCGGAAAAAGAAAATGTTGAAGCTGCATATCATATGGTATGTTTTAATACTTAGGTAGCAATACCAAGAAAGATCGATCAAAAGCTTTTGACGGATTTCAAAAAGCAGCCTTTTTAGGTGATCCTTTGGCTTGATACAAAGTTGGTTGTTATTATGCGGGCCAAGGATCATAGATTAATTTTGAAATTGACGTAGAGAAAGCGCTTGAGTATAAGCTAGTGGCTGTAAAAAACAGGCTATGCTTAGGCTTATGCTGATGTTGCAAACCTGTATAGGCTAAAGGGGGTTTTCCAAAAAGCCGAGTATTGAGCTGTTGGAGCCAAAAAACAAATTACAGTCTCGACTGACTTAACTAAAAAAGCTAAAATGAGCAAAAAAGAGCAATAGAGTACCTTTAGATTTTGAAGTCTTTACCCCAAAATCAGCAAGCTTATTAAGTTAGCTAGCTTACAAAAATTAAACCTTCCAGAGCCTTTCAAACAACTCTGCAACCCATTTCTAAAAAATTATTTGCAAAGTTGTGTTGGCATAATTAAGATTACCTAAATTTAAGCTAGCTTTAGAGCCTCTATGTTTCTCTAAATTCAAAGGTTCTTATTGACAAAAGAGTCCTTTATTTAAGGAGCTTTAGATTTAAAAAAAAAAAAAAAAAAAAAAAATATCGGCAAGATTAAAAGAATTTAATTCGTTTCCTGCTAGATCACTAAATCTGTAGAATCAAGTCTCTTAGTTGAAGCTAGGCTCAATAAGGTTAGTTGCATCAATTGCTCGCCAAATCGCAGTCCCTTGGACTAGCTTGTTTAAGATTTTTTTAAATTAATAGAGGCTGAAAATTCGCAGTTACCTTAAATACTAAAGTAAAAGTGAAGAGTTTAAGTCTAATTACTCATCTAGTAGCTTTTAAAGCGCGAAACAGGGCTTAAGTTGCAAAGCGAATATCACATTTCAAATTTAGCAGCTAAACGCCTTAGTTTACATAAGTTGGTTTTTCTGAAAGTGGGTATTTTTTTAAAAAATTTATCTTACTAAGAAACCAAAGCTCGATTTCATTAAGTTTGGCACTTATTTAAATTAGTAGTAGTGTTTTTGCTTGCAATTTAAATCGCTCGAAAATTTTAATGTTGTCTAAGTAGCATTTTTGTATGCTACTTTAAAGTTTATTCTTAACGACCTTTCTGCTGGTTGAATTGCAAAAAAATCGCATGTCCTAGCGTAAAGAGTATAGAGCATAAAAGGCCTGAAAAGAAGAAAAAATAATGAGCTACCCTGAAAAAATTCTTTTTTGAGCGACTTGCTTCTTCGACCGCACCTAAATAACTCTCTGAATCATTAGAAGGTACTTGAGAAGTGTCTCCACCAGAGCGATTTAAGCTTGCAGGCTGATTGGCGTTTTCTGCGAGTGGATTTTTATCTGCGTTTTTTGCAATTACGGCTTTGGCTGCGTTTAAGTTAACCTGAATTTGACCAAGATCTCTGATTTGAGCCCTACAAAACAGTCCAAAGGGAAGCCCACTTAAAATAAGTACAAGCCCTAATTTTTGAATCTTAGATTCAAAATCATCTTTTCTATACTCAGTCTCTGGAGCGTTATTAAGCGAGCTCATACAATCTTTTAATCATGGTACACTAAGTAAAAAGCTTAAGCAAGTTAGACCATTCAAAAATTTTGTTTAATTCTCATTCAAAATTTATAATAACAGGTTCGAGGTGTTTTTTACTTAATTTCATAAAAATAAACCCTAAATTGTGAAAAAAGTTTTCTTAGCTCAAATATTTAAACTTTCAACGGAATCTGTGAAAAATTACCAGTGAATTTAAAAGATTTACAGTCAGCTAGTAAAACTCAACTTCGATTTAACAGCAATTTTTTTGACTTTTACCGTTCTGAAGAACCAAGCAATTAAAAATCCCAAAAAAATGAGGCAACCCTAGGAAACAGCATCTTGTCAAATTTTCAAGTTATCGCCGTTGCGCCAATTTTTGGGCCTTGCCAAAAGATTTTTCTGCCCGAACTCGATTTGAGCGCAAGGGATAATTTACGATACCGGTTTGTTAATACGAAAAAGCGAATATTTCTTTAAATTTGAAGCAATTGAGGGGCTAAAAACTCTCTTAAAGTGCAACCAAACCGTTTTTGCAAGTTAATATGTTTTAAAAGACAAAGCGCCTTGAAAGAGCCGAAGCATGAGAAAAGATTAAAGCCTAACAGACGAAATTTTTTAAGTACAAAATACTCTCGCTTAACTCTCCTAGTAAGCTTTTGCGGTAATTATGCATACAGCAGGTGGGACAAAAGACTGATGCTTTAAAGCTAGAAATCCAGCACAAGCAGCAGGATGTGCCGCTACTCCTACTTGCGCCAACTCTTTTGAAGCTTGTAAAAGTTCATCGTCTGAGAAGCCCAAAGCAGCTCCTTCAGAGCTAATTATAACGTCCAGCGCAGCTTCCCCATCAAAGCTTCTCCAGTTGATTAAAGGCTCATTAATCCAGGTTTCTTCAATGTCAAGAGCATTTAAATCTTGATACCGCTTCGTGTTACTTTGAAAAGATCGAACTATAGGATTACACGTGCTTGAACCTGCTATGAAACAAATATTTTTTTTCAAAGAACAAGCCCTAAAACCTAACGCTGATAAGGTAACGCCGTTTGAAACGGGACAAGCTACAGTGCGAACATCAGGCAAGCACTCTAAAATCTCATCTAAAATCACACCGTAAGCTTCGTACTCAAGCTGACGATTTTTCTGTTTTGGGTTTGCATCGTAAAATCCGTTTTCCTTTGCATAACTTGAGCTTTGCTCTACACACTCTTCGTACGTAACGGGTAATCTTTTAACGCTTGCTCCAAGTTGCAAAATGTCTCCTACCCTAGGACTATCAAAAGACTCTGGAATCCAGATCTCTGCCGACAATTTAGACACAGAGGCAAAATATGCTAACGCTAGTCCGAAATTACCACAAGACGCCGCCACAATCCTCGAAAAACCATCGCTTTTTGCTTTCTTTACATGTGCTTCTGCGATTCTATCCTTTTGAGTGCCAGTGGGACCGCTTGCTTCAAATTTACCAAAAACTGAACAGGTAAATAATTGACTTAAATTAACGAGAGGACTCATTTTAAAACCTTTGCAATCTTTGCTCAATTAAATTTTTTGCTTCCTCTAGCAGATTAAGATCTAAGAGTTCTAAAAGTTTCTTCAAAAACTTTTCTTCATCAAATTTTGTATCAACCGAGCCGCTAATCTCTCCAGGATCTTCCTTTTCAGGGGCTCCAGTCTCGCTGGCCATTTTGACCTCTTCTAGCGCCTTCAAAGTCAAACTCACTTCCGGACTTTTCTCACCAAAAACTTTAGTTCTTAAAGCTAAAGCTTCTGACAAAAGCTGGCTCGCCCACTCATTCTTCTCATTTAAAATGCAAACTACCCCTAGATCATGCAAAAGAGTGGCTTTTTCAAAATCTTCAAGCTGAACTTTGAAAAACGAGGAGACGTTTTTTTCAAGTAAAGCTTCATCCTCAAAGTTTGGATTTTCCGCTAACCACTTTTGAACCTCCTTAAGACTTACTTCAAACTTTCTATCTAAAAGCATTTCAACTTTTCTAGCTGCTAAATAAGCTAGCAAAAAACTCTCTTCAGCTAGCCTAACCACGATCTTACATAAAACCTCAAAACAAAGAGAAAAAGGCTCAGCCTTCTCACACTCAAAAATTGCTTCGGGATTAAACAAAAAATAAGCCGCCGAAGAAAAATTTAACACAGCAGAGCTCTTACACTCCTCCGGCCAATCATAATACTGAAAACCTTGCAGCTTTAAAGTTGCAGTTAAGAAGATACGCCTGATAAGGTCATATTCTTCAAACTTATTCTCTCTAGCTATAACTGACTGAAAGGAGTTTAACCAAGCCAAGCATTGAAGATCCTCTAAAATTAAAAGGGCCAAAATATACTCAGCTAAAAAAGGTAAACTCTCCGCGGTTAGTTCTTTGTTGAAATCTTTTGAAGCCTCAATTTTTTTTTCTAAAGCAGTTAAAACTTTCGGTAGTTGGGAAAGCCCTACCTGAAACTCTTCAAGCATAAACTATCTCCTCTAAAAGCTCTTTAATAGTCAGAGGACCACAACCCTCAAACCTATTGTTAACAGCAATGTAAAACTGTCTTGCTGGCAGATTAAAAATTAGCTGTTTGACATCTTTTCGCGCCTCAAAGTTTCTTTGTTTAATCTCTCTATAAGGCTGAAACATTTTAACAGCTTCTGAGTAAGATACATTTCTGGGAGTCAGAAGCCTTACGTAAACTTTGTCTAAGTTTTTGGGAAGAAATTTTGCTTGCTCACACAGCGGAGGCATGTATGTCCAATGATTTAAGGTAGGAATTAAGCCAGCAGTTACAAGCTGGTCCCAAAACCGCAAAAAAGCTGGATTCCTAAACTCAACGCTGATTGCACAACTTGAAGCCATCTGAGCTACAAAATCCAAAAGCTTGTCTCTTACATAATCAGGGTTTTCTTTTAAGTAGCTAAACTGAAAATGAAAAATTAGTTTTTTGTCCTTTAAATCTTTAAAAGGATGAAGAAATTTCTTAAAAGCTTCAAAATTCAAAAAATCACCAGCACTTGGATCCATAAAAGTTTTGGGAACTTTAAATACTAAAGGAAAATCTGGTGGGGAGGATTGAAACTTTGCCAAAACTTGACTGGATGGATAAGAGTAGTAAGTAAAATCTATCTCCACAAATGAAAAAAGGGGAAATTTATAAACTTCCTCTATAGAAAGGTTTCTGAATTCCTTGGAGTCCCTATAGCTACGCCAATATACGATACCCTTCCAGCCCTCGTAGTTCCAACTAGTTGGGCCGAAGTTGATGTTTCTTGGTTTTTTCTTCAAGAGATCGTTTAAGCCGCTAAAAAAGCTCTCTTTAAACAAAATCATCGTTTAAAGATGTTGAAAAGCAAGGTTAAAATAACTGATAACAGTATGCTTGTTGTTATTGGGATGTAGATTGTCAAATTTTCCTTTTTAACAAAAATATCTCCTGGCAAAAGGGGTATGTTCTTGAAATTAATCACTGAAAAAAAGACACCAAGCAAAGTTAATGATACACCCACAAAAATTAAAATTTTAGATAACTCGCCGAACATATCTCATCTCGAATTTACATTCTAAATTACTCGGACTATTTATTTCACTTCATCTGCAGGCTTAAATGCTGCTAGTACAAAGTCTACGTAGTTTGATAAAGCTGTATCATCTTCGAGACCTTTTGAAATATCAACTAAAAAAAACCGAAATGCTGAGTAATACTCATTGTAATTGGATATTTGATTTTCCAACAATTTTGCTAGTTGTATTAGGTTTACTTGAGGATAAGCAACTATAGCACCCTTAGGTTTGGCTGTCCTACAAACCGACATAAAATTAAGTTTCACATCTTGACACCTCTTGCACTCTTGAACGCTAAATTTTTTTTCTTTCAGACACTCCAAAAAATAGGGCAAAAAACCATCCTGCTCGAAACTTAGGCAAATTTCCCTCAAAACAGCCTTTAAATTAGGCTTTGTATCTTTGCATCCCTGAAGCAAAATTGTAAGCAGAACAAATAGCCTCACAGTTGAAAAGAACATTATTTATTAAACCTTACTTTTAGCGCTTAATATCACAAATCTTCTTCTGGGCTTTTTTGCAAAAAATTTAAGCAGAACAAATCTTAAAATTTTTTTCGTTAGAATTTGAAGTTTTAAATATTTAGCTATGCCGTTGTGGCTACTTTTAGCTATCCTTTTTTGCTGCAAAGTTTTCACTACTTTATCTAACAACCTCTTATTTGCCTCAGCTTTGGCTCTTATATTTTCAATAAAAATCACCCAAACGTTCAATTTTTGAAACAGCTGATCATGGCGGTGTTTGGTGATTATCGCCTTCAACTCGGATTTCCGGGTGTGATCCTGCTCCTCGGAAATCTCAGCTTTCGCCTCTTTCAGAGTTGGCTTAGTATTTTCTTTTAGTGTTACACTAAGTTGCTCGCCAGGTTTGTTGGTTGGAATATCTCTAAACTGAGTAGCCGCCAAAATAGATTTTTTTGAGCGTCTGATTTCATACTCCCCATAAATTTGGTTCCAATTTCTCAGCTCCCTTGCAAGATCGCTAACAGAAAGTTTTCCTAAATGATATTGCGCGTACAACAGCTCCTTCGTTATGGCTTCTTGAGGCTTAACTTCCCCGCGTAATCTTCTTTCGGCCTCCACGCAAAATCCTCTGTGCCCCCATATTGTTATTGTTCTTTCTGAAATTTCGTGACCTCGAGCATAAAAAAATTAGGCCAAAGCCGTGCCCTGAGGGATTTGAACCCCCGACCTCTTGGTTCGTAGCCAAGTGCTCTATCCACTGAGCTAAGGGCACTTTAGACTTCTTTTGGTCTTACCTAGGATTTTACTACCTAATTTAGCGTTTATTACAACATACCACTAAGAAGGCAAGCTTTCAGCAACAGCTTCAGCTAAATCCTTTACCTCGAAATTTGCAGAAATTAGACTTTTGCCATCACTGATCATTTGATTGCAAAAAGGACACATTGTGATCACCACATCAGGTTTTAGCTCATTTAGCTCCTTGGATCTATTAATGTTAACTCGCTCGCCAATTTTTAAATCGTAAAAATATTGACCTCCGCCTGCACCGCAACAAAAGGTTTTTTTTCTGGAGCGCTTCGGTTCCTTTAAGTCTCCTATCCTAACCAAAACACTTCTTGGCTCCTCGGAAATCCCTAAATACCGTGCCAAATAACAAGGATCATGAATGGATACTGTTTGATTGCCGCTGCTGAGCTTAAGCCGCCCGCTTTCTACTAAGTAATAGATAAGCTGACTGTGATGCAAAACCTTTACACGAAATTCACTATCAAAGAGTCTATAGTCAACAGAGAAAGCATACGCACAGTGAGGACAGTGCGTTACCAAAGTGGTGAACTGCACAGTCTTCAAAGTTTCAATATTTTTAGCAACCAGCATCTGCCTAGTTGCTTCGTCTCCTAATTGCTTTGCAGGGTCACCAGAACAAGCCTCTCTATCACCTAAAACACCAAAATCTAATCCGACATATTTGAAAATTTTAACTAAAGCTTCCAAGATCTTTTCTTTTCTTCTATCTCCACAACTTATACATCCAACCCAAAGTAAATAATCAACTTTATCTCCAGGATTTAAAACTCTCACTCCCAAAGTTTTGAAAAACTCGCTTTTCGAAACAGATGACACCTGACTCAGGCCACTGTCTTGAAGCACTCTTAAAGTTTGAAAAGCTTCTTTTGGGGGTTTGCCTTCCATAGTGGTTGCAAAACGTCTGACCTCTCTAATGTGGTCGACGTGATCAATTCCTACAGGGCAAGCTTCTACACACGCATTACATGTTGTGCAAGACCAAAAGAAATCATCATCGAAAATATCGCCCAAGATCGCGCTTTTTCCATTTAGCCTTACGGCTCGAATCAAAGCTTCGTTAGAGTTAACCAATCTCTCAGGAACCCCCAAAGTAAGGGTTTCAACTAAAAAGCAATCCAGTTTCTGCAGAAAAGAGTGTTTTTTTTCGGTGTATTGCTTGTAAAGGGATTGTTTTAGCGCAAGTATTAACCATTTGGGGCTTAAGGGCTTTCCAGTAGCAAAAGCGGGACAAACCTCTTGACACCTCCCACAAGAGGTGCAAGCGTCAAGATCTAATCGATGCTTGGCTTCCAAGTCATTAACATTTTGGTATCCCACTTTGTTAATCTTCCCCGTTTCAAAACTTTCTAACAGATTGAGGTACTTTTTATCTGAGTTTGAGTTTTGCCTGAATAAAAGATTGAGCGGCGCTGCTACTAAATGAAAAGCTTTAGTGTAAGGTAACAATGCAAAGAAAACAAAAACTGAAACTGTATGAACCCACCAGTTTATAAAGTGGAAATTTTTTAGGCCTTGGACGGAGAAACCCTCAAAAGGCAAACCAACCAAATAACCTATAGTGGAGTAATATTTCCAAGGATCTCCTGTGATTGCTACTCTCAGCCCTTCCAGAATAAAACCCTGGATGCAAAGAATTGCCAACCCAGCAGTTAACACTAGATCCTGAGGCTTTGAGATTAATGACTCCTCTTGTAAAAAGTATCGCCTGAAAATAAACTGACAGCAAAAAATAATTACGAACAGTCCAAAAAAATCCGAAAGTACGGTTAAAACAACATATAAAATTCCCTTGTAGATCTCCCATCCAAAGTCATAATGTATAAAGACAGTGGTAGTTGTAATCGTCAGGATAATAAAGCCTAAATAAATTCCTAAATGCGGCAGGCCCGTTTTTGCTTTTTCTAAAAGTTTTCTTTGCGTGAAAAGAGAGTCAAATAATGCAGCGAAGTCTTTTTTTTGTTTTAAATTAAAACCCCACAGCTTGAGCCGCAAATAAAAAACATACATTAAGTAAAACAAACTCAGAAAGAACAGGAGATACATAAACCACCTGTTCAGAGGATGAGTTACATTGAAGAAGATTTCTCTTGTGGCTTCCTCCACCAGCTCAAAATTATAAATCTTTCTAACAGAAAAACGCATCGAAATAAGTGGATGTCTAAAAAAAATTTTTCCAAAGGTCATATAGTGGATCTGCTAATCCATATACCAGATCCAAAAGAAGGGGGGCTAACACTGCCACCAGATGAGATGTTAAAAATTCTGGTAACCCTAATTCAGACAAAAAAAATCGCTTTAGTAGGCTTAGCATGGGATAATAACTCGGAGGCTTGGCTCAAGGTAGCAGAAGGTTTAAAACAAAGAAAAATTTGCGTCATACCGGTAACTCAGGTGACGACGCCTTTCTTGAATTGCTCCAGATTCACTTTTAACTGCTATTTCCCTCCGCAAAATGCCTTAGAGGTGCTGTCAGAGTTCAAAGAAAGACTAGATTCAATGAAAAAGCTTAATTTCACCTCAACTGCTACAGCAATCGTGGACTTAGTCAACCTGTACTCAGGATTTATCATACTAAACAAGATTGATATGTCGCCTAGCTCGCTTGACTCTGCTTGCGTATTGTACCGAGATTTTGGACTAAAAGCTTTCGATATAGTTCACCCCGAAACCTCAAAGATACTTCAAGAAAAGTTAAAAACTGACGACTTTGTTTTGGTAGCTAGCTCGGATGCTCGACTCTTTTCTCAAATCGCTCAAAGATCGATTAGTGTGAAAGGGGTAACTTTAAGTTTTACTAGTATTAGGTCTGTTATTACCGGCAAGAATAAAAAGTGCTCTTTATCCGTCAATCTTACTCCTACAGGAGTTTTCAGGGAAAAATTCCACGCTGGCTTGTAATGTTAATACTTCAATCAAAATAATCACCTTACTTTAAGGCTTTTTTCATCTAAAATTTTTAGAATGGCAATTTATTTTTGGTATGATAATTTATCTAGAGAGTTTTTAGAAGGAAAGCTTCAAAAATTATCAGAACACGGAATAACCGGCGTCACTTCTAATCCAACTATTTTTCAGCTAGCGGTATCTAAATCCTCGATTTACGATGAAACGATAAGAAAATCCCACCACCTCCAACCAGAAAATATCTGTTGGGACCTAATGGTTGAAGATGTCAAACAAGCATGCAAGATCTTTAAAAACATTTTTGAAAAAACTAATCGGGAAACTGGCTTTGTGTCCCTTGAGTTACATCCCTCTTTTGCAAATGATGTTCAAAGCAGTGTCATGCAAGCGGAAGAGCTGCATGCAAGAGTTAGCGAGCCTAATCTTATGATTAAAGTTCCTGCGACGACAGCGGGTTTGCAAGTTATTTCTGAGTTGATACATAAAGGAATAAACGTAAATGTGACGCTTATCTTTTCTTGCAATCAGTATCAAAGGGTGATTAACGCCTACATGAAAGGTTTAGAGATGAGACAAAAAGATGGATTGCCCTTGGATACCGTATCCTCGGTCGCCAGCTTTTTTGTATCTAGAGTTGATTCAAAGGTTGATAAACTTCCCGATGAGAATGTGAGGAGAAAGTTTTTCCATAAAATGGCAACTCTTAACTCTCATCTGGCTTACCTAATTTACATGCAGGCGTTTTCATCTCAACGATTCTTGAAACTTAGTGGAGCTCGTCCTCAAAAGCTTCTTTGGGCTTCAACTGGAGTAAAAGATCCATCTCGAGACCCTCTTTTTTACGTGAAGAACCTAAATTTTGATAATGTTGTTTTCACTTTACCGGATTCAGCTTTAAACGCCTATTTGGAAAATCGTAGCTTACCAGTTCAGCAACCAAAACAACTCACTGAAATTGTCTCAGAGATCCATCAGTTTAACTCTTACGGATACTTTTTTGAGGAGCTTTTAGCTGAGCTTTTAGACGAGGGCGTACAGCTCTTTCAAAACTCATTTACTCAACTAGTGGAAACTGTTAAAACTAAACTTGAGTGAGCCAACTAGCACTTAGTGGAAGTCCTGCCGAGCCCTCTACTTTGATAATATTCGGGGGCCTCGGAGATCTAGCTCAAAAAAAACTATTTCCTGCGCTTTTTGAGTTATTTCAAAAAAAACTTTTGTCCCCTCAACAAAAAATAGTCGCGGTAGGAAGAAGAAATTTTGATCAAGAGGAAGCCCAATCTTTAGCTGTCCAAAACATTAGCGCGCAACCGGCTGAAATCTCAAAATTTCGATCCTTAATACAGTATGTTCCTTGCGACTGCACCAAAAAAGAAGATGCTCGAAGACTCAGAGAGGTTTTAGTAGCAGAGCGTTTAAATTGGCGGCTTGTTTTTTACATGGCCCTGAAGCCAGAGCTGTTCGAGGCGGCCCTGATCAACCTTAGAGATGAGGGCTTACTTGTTTGGCAGGAAACACAGTCGAGATTTTTGCTTGAAAAACCTTTTGGTGTAGATTTAGTAAGCTCATCTCGTCTAACTCAACTTCTCAGCCAATTTTTACCTGAGGATGCGATTTTTAGAATCGACCACTATCTAGCGAAAGAACAGATACAAAGCATGCTTGTCCTGAGGCAGTCGAATCCTTTTTTGGATACAATTTTGGATAAAGCCTATATAAGTCACATTCAACTTACCGTTGCCGAAGATATTGGAATCGAAGGAAGAGGAGAGTACTTTGAGTCGGCGGGGATTGTTAGAGATATGTTTCAAAACCACTTGCTTCAGGTGTTGTCAATTTGCTTGATGGAGAATCCTTTTTGGCGTGATAGCTCTGAGATGAGCTATGAGAAGATTAGGGCTTTGAAAAATTTAAGAGTTTGGCACTCTTTTAAAAAAGAAGAGGTTTTAGTGAGAGCTCAATACGAGTCGGGTTTTGTCAAAGGTTACAGAGTGCGGGGTTATAGAGAAGAGGATAAAGTGAAGCCCTTCAGTCAGGTTGAAACATTCTTCGCGGGATGTTTCGAGTGTCTTAGTCCAAGATGGGTTGGGGTACCGATATTTGTTAGGGTCGGAAAGAGATTGCCAAAGAGAATAGGAATGATTAGCTTCTTCTTCAAAAGAGGGCTCGATCTCGACAGAGAGCTAGTTGCTGAGTACCCCAGCTTGGCTTATTTAAGCCAGCAGGCTTTAAGAATAGAATTTCAGCCACGAGAAAAAGTTTCATTGTTCGTTAATACAAAAATACCCGGTCTTCAATTCCAGAAGACCTTGATTCCACTAAGTTTCAACCTCCCTCAGGTCCTAGGGGAATACTTCAAAGACCCGTACTCCCGCGTTTTGTACGATGCTTTATGCGGCAATAGAGTTCTTTTCCCCCTTTCAGAGGAGGTTAATTTAGCGTGGCAGCTCGTTGATGAGATCAGAGCTTATTTTAACAAAGATATAATCCCGCTCAGGTTCTACCCATCTGGCTCTTGGGGGCCAGCGGAAAGTGATAAATTAATAAATCGATTTAAATTTAACTGGGAAAGATTATAACTATGGATTATTTTGCTAGTTTAACCTTTGTCGGTGAGGTAGCAGATGAGACTCTTATTAGCAAACTGACTCAAAAGTATAAATTAAAAATTTGTTTCATAGATGAAATTAACGAGGGAGATAAAATAAGTGTCACGGAAAAAAACTTAAGCGCTCCTGTAACAGTTATATCTGGTGGTCAAGAACCAGTTTTGTCTTACCTTCGGTTTTGGCGCGAGAGTATAGTTAAATCTTTTTTAGTTCTTACCAAGCTTCCAGGTCGTAATTTCCTAGACCAATTGTCCCTGATAGTTGATTTTATACTGACTGACCTCAGCCTCGAGCAGCTTGAAAACTTCATTGATAACCCGAAAACGGCCGACCTGAAGTGGTTAAAAACTAAAGATTTCTGGAGTGTGGTGGAGTTTGAGCTTGGGTCTCAAAAGCCTTTTGAAAACGCATCCTTTTTCTTGGACCCTGAGCAAACAGCGCAAGTATTTTGTTTAGCGTGGTTTTTAAGGCAGCATCTCAAAACTTTTTCAATAGAAACTGTTGAAGGAGGAATTGGATTTAAAAGCGCAAATTCTTTTGTTAAATTAGTTCCAGGGCCCTCTTTTGGCGTTAAAGCCTCTAATAAGTCAATTTTTCTTAAAGACTTTGGGTTCATTACTTCAGCGGGGGCTTTATTTCCAGCGTCCAGTTTTAATATGTCCTTGGCCGAGCTAGTAACCTGGGCTTTAACCGATTTTAAAGTCTTTTCCGGTTATAAAGCTACCCTACCTTCAATTTTATATTTATCTAAATATCTTTTAATTCAAGGTTAAATGTCTTCATTTTAAATGGTATGATTTAAAAAAAATGTTGCCGAGTAACGTCTTCTTGGAAGTCTCTGATCCAAGAATCCTAGGGGGAGTAGTTGCGGATGAGTTAGTAGCTACTGCTCAGTTTGTTAAAGAAGACAAGGGTGAAGTTAATATTTGTTTATCAGGAGGTCAAACGCCTTTGGAAGCTTATCGGCTACTCACTTTAGAGCCTCGAAAATCTGAGTTTCCATGGGATGCTGTTAATTTTTTTATTGGGGATGAAAGATGGGCGCCCACAAACCCTGAGCTCTTAAATTTTAGCGCCATTAACGAAAATTTGTTCTCTAAAATTCCAACCATAAAGTATTTTGCTTGGCAGGGTAAAGATGAAAATGAGGCCAGAGAAAATTTTGAGAAAAGTTTGTTTCAAAAAAATATTCATCTGAACGGCTTTGATATTTTGATGCTAGGATTGGGCGAGGACGGTCACATCGCTTCATTGTTTCCAGGGTCAGCCATTCTTAATGATTTTGAGAGTTTAACGGCTATTTCATGGGATAATAAGTTAAAAATTAACAGGCTGACAATAGCTCCCAAGCTTGTCTTTAATGCAAAAAGAATATTTGTCTGCATCAAAGGTTCCTCGAAAGCAGAGATCGCTAAGCGACTTTTCTTAGATGATTGCTCGGTAACTGAGCTTCCAGCAAAGCTTATTTTCAAGGTATCCTGTCCGATTACTTTTTTTATGGACCACTCGGCTGCAAAATTTATTCAACATTTAATTCAGGTATAAACATTAACTTTTGCAATAAAGCTTAAATTTTTATAGAAATTTTTATAGGCCTTTAAGTCTTGGAGGCTGTAGATCTTTAATTAACAAAAGCTTTAACAATTTTTTAATTTAAACTTTTATAGTCGATTCCTGGCTATAAAGATAGCTTTTTTAGCTAGTGACCAAGCCTTTTAGATCAAAGCAAGCTTTGGGAGTAAGTGGGTTACAAACTATGGGTTAAGTGTTGCACTCGAGAAATTGAGCACGAAATTCTTCAAGCACCATTTTTAACTCAAAGTTTGCCTTGTATTCAGAATAGCTCCAAGAGAAAACAACCTCCTCAATATGTAAAAATATGTAAAAAAGCCCCAAAACTTGCTACTGAATCCTAACCTGACTTGCCCAGATTTAAAAGTTAATTTATTGCAAAAGTGTAAAACAAGGGGGGCGACCTTGCGACCCCCAATTTTCGTAAACTTTGCAGCTTACCGAGTAAAGCTTTACAAAAATTTAGGCGTTAACTACTTGTTGTCTGGACTCAAAATTAAGGGAAGATTTTAAGGCGTTATACACCAAATAAATCTCCTCCTTAATTTTAAGCTTTTCGAGCTTTAAATTTTTCAATTTTGCCGCCTCTTCTGCTGTAAGAAAAGGCCTGTTATTTAATTTATCTACTTCCTCATTCAACTTGCTATGCCTCCTTAATAAACTTTCTAACCGAGGACTTAGCTTAGCTACATCCTCAAGATCAAGAATGTCTTTCATAAAACCCAATTTTTAATTATACCATACTCTGAAAAAATTTTTTTTAACAAAATTTTTAGAAATGATTTGAACCTTTTTACAGTGGCTTATGGTTAGCAGAGAAACGGCTCAAGAAAGCCGCTAATGAAATCATATCTTTAAAGCTTAAACAAAGGTTAATTTCCCGCTTAGATGCCTTGATCTTGCATTTCTGCTGAAAAATTTCTGTAGCTAGGCTTTGGTACTTCAAAACCTCAACTTTAGCAAGGGCTGAGGGTTTAGACGACATTCTTCGGGTCTGGGCTAGCTTAAGAACCTTTGATTCAGGATGCCCATGGCGAAGCATATCCTTTAAGTTAGTTGGGAGCTGAGCAATTTGAAGTGACCTGTGAACCGCGCTTTTAGACATCCCTAATTTAGAGGCTATATCTCTTATACTTAAGCCGAACTTGGAGTGAAGTTCGTAAACAGCCTCTGCCTTATCAGCTGGATTAAGATCTTCCCGTTGAATGTTTTCAATAAGTTGGGTTATTAGCTTGAAATCATTTTCTCGTACTTGTTCGTTTGCGAGGATACATGGAATCTTTGAAAGTCCAAGCAATTTGCAAGCTCTAAAGCGTCTTTCGCCTGAAATTATCAAAAATTTTCCTCCACCCTTTTCTTGAACAACCAATGGCTGGAGTAGGCCTACCTCTTTGATTGAGTCGGCCAACTTAAGAATTTCAGCTTCGTTTAAAGTTTTTCGTGGCTGACTTGGGTCTAGCTCAAGCAACTCCAGAGGAATCTCTCTAAAGTTAGACCCAGCTGATGTTAAGCTTGCAATTGCCTGTTTTGACACTAAAGGGTTAAGCTGAAAGGAGATTTTCTTTGGCATTTATTAATTCCATACAAAGCTGCAAATAATCTTCCGCGCCTTGGCTTTTAGGAGCATACTCAAAGATACATGATCCTTTACTTGGAGCCTCAGCTAGCGTTACATTTTCATGGATAATTGTAGAGAAAACAAGCTCTCCGAAATAATTTTGGATTGTCTCAAGCACGGCTTTTGACAATTTTTTTCTTTTATCAAACATAGTTACAAGAACCCCTCTAAGCTTTAAATTTGGATTGTATATCTTTCTTACTTGCTCGATGGTGTCTAGAAGCTGCCTTACACCAAACAGACTTAAGAACTCACTTTGAACAGGAATAATTACATCTGTTGAAGCGACTAAAGCATTAAGACTTAGAAGACCCAGATTTGGAGGGCAATCAATTATCACTATGTCATACCTATCTTTAACATTTTGAAGACCTCTAGATAGCAAAAGCTCTCTTCCTACAAATCCGCTAAATTCAAGATCTGCAGCGGCAAGGAGCAAGCTGGATCGTACTAGATCAAAGTTTTTTACTTTACAAATCACCTCTTCGAGGGTTTTCTGCCCTTTTAAAACTTCATAAATAGTGGGTGGACTTAAGCTGTCTAAATCTTCTAAAGATATGTCTTCGTAGTTAAAGCAGCCTAAATGCGCTGTGAGATTGCTTTGAGGGTCAAGATCGATCGCTAAAACTTTCTTACCAAGATTAGCCAACCCAAAGCTTAAATTCGCAACCGTTGTTGTTTTACCAACCCCTCCTTTCTGATTAATAACTACAATAACCTCCGCCATTCACCACTTTCAGTTTAACACTAACTTTTATCCAAAGAAATAAATTTTGTTTTTAAGACCAAATCTCAAAAAAGAAGCTTGCTAACAAGATTATTTTAAACCGGACTGATTTCAAAATCGTCCTTGTTATAAATCCTCATTTGAGGAGGCAAAAGGAGCTTCAAGGTTTTCCCTTGGAGTCAAATTTTCTCGGCCGTAAAAAATCTTAAAGGCTGCGGTAATCACGCACTGAAGTCCAACCTCAAGTGGAGGTTATCAAACCTTTTAGACGTTTTAACATAGTAAAATGATTGACTAAGATTCAGACTCCGGTGCCAAGTTTAGACAGAGGAATAATTCTGAAAACATCTAAATTTTTAACCACTAAAGCCTTTTTACCCTCCTTTGTTCGTAATTTGCTACGGCCCCAAAAATCTGCTTCCTGTACAATATCCTCTTAGCGCAGCACTGAGATTTATACATTCACTGAAACTAACTAATCAAACCAGCGCAAATTTGATCAGTCCCCAATTTTATTTTTCAAAACAGTGGCAACTTTCCCCAACCCCGCCCTAAAAACCAACATCCTGACTCTCGCTTAACAGATATTTTTTGAGAGCATTTTGTAAAATAATCGCCTTGAAATAGTAACAGTTTGCAAGCAAAAGGCTGATTTAAAAATGCCATACTAAAGATATTGATTAAGCGAGCTAGGCGAAGGTATTAAGAATGGGTCTCTAAAATGCGCATGGTTATTTCCTCAATCGCTTCAGTGGAAGTATCCGCCTCACTGCCTTGCGCTGCGATAACTCTTGTGACCCCATCAATAACCATCCCCCAAGAGCGACCTTCCGGTACATTTTGTTTTTTTAAGATTTCAATAATTTTTGGGCGTAACTGTTTCTTTAATTTTTCTAGTTCTGCACCTTCGATTCTGGACTTATAAGCACTTAAAGTCTGATTTAACTCTTCCCAAAATGACTCATCCTCTAAAAGAGCTTGTTGCCTCACTGACCCATCAACAGAAAGCCAAGTAGCTCGCGCATCTGCGGCTTGAAATAACAAGAGAAACGCAAATTTCCGAAAATCTTCACCACTTTGGCCCAAAAGCTTCAATCGAGAATCCAAACTTTCTTGTCTAAGTTGATGCGCTCTAGTGTGATTCTCCACAATATATTGTAAAGTAGCTGTTTCTTCATCAGTAAGGCCAAATTTCTCACCTAAATCTTGACACCTTTCAGCCGCTTTTTTTTCATGTTTAATAAAACTAACTTTTCTACCAGTTGGCGAATTCGGATCCGATTTCTCCTCTCTAGTGGATGGTTTCTCAATGTCATGAACTAGCGAAGCTATCAAAAGAACATAGCATTCGCTCCTCCCAACCAAACCCTTCCTGGCCAAATTTTTTAAAATATTAGCTGTCTCAGCAAAAACCAAAGCCGTATGGGTAATAGCATCACCTTCTTTATGCTTATCACCTTGGTCACATCCTTGTAACTTCTCAAACCCGTCTATTAGCCTAAATACTGTTAACTCAGGATTCTCACTCGTCTCAAATTCAAAAGCCTCCAGCACACTTTCTCTTATCTCTAGGCTGTAAGCTAAATCTTGTTCAGAAACTCTGAAGTAGCTTTAAAATACCGCCTAAATCTCGCGCCTCACTTGTAACAACCGCTCTTTCATCTTGCATAATGTCAGTTAAACCCGCCAGTTTAAAAAGTGCGTCCTCAAGGCTTCGCCTTTGTTGCCGACTTAGACCTTGCTCTTGCTTCTGCTGATTATAATGGATCATTTTTAAATTCTAAGTTCCATTTTAAACCTAAAAACGATATTAAACAAATTTTCAATACTGAAACTTATGTTATTTTCACGTTGCAGTTAAATCTGTTTTAGTTAATTCTCTTACTATCACATTTCAGTGCTTTCAGAAGAAATCCTCTAAAAAGTTGGTTTATCAAAAATGTTTTTCAAAGTAGCTTTTTGAGTTCGAATCGCAAATTCAATTTAGTTAGTTAGTCTGCTTTATGGAAAATGCCTTAGCTGTAAAATATCCTATGGTCATTTATGAGCTTTGGCCCGCTAGTAAAATTGGCCATTATGGCTTTAATCAGCCTATGCGTAGCGCTGGCTGAACCTGTTTTAGGTTTTGTAATGTTCTTTGTAATGTTGTGGATCTCAGAAATACTGCCCGTTGGAGTGACAGGCTTGTTAATTCCAGTGGCAGCAACATTGTTAGGATTTTTGCCCTCGGAAAAAGCGTTTCAAAGCTTTGGCAATGACATCATCTTCCTATTTATAGGAGTTTTCTTTCTCAGTAAAGCTTTTGCCGAAAGTGGTTTAGCCTTGAGGTTTGCAGAACAAATCTTAAACTTAGTTCCTAAATCTTCAACAGCTGTGACCTTTTTTATTCTCAGTAAGACTTTTTTCCTGAGCATGTTTATGTCAAACACTGCTTCGGTTGCTTTAATGCTTCCTATCTGTCTGGGTATAACTGAGAAACTAAGAAGTGAAAATCTTAAGATAAGATTGGTTTTGGGGCTTTCTCTGGCCGCTACGTTTGGGGGAATATCCACTCCTATTGGAACTCCTCCAAACGCTTTGGCTTTGGCATTTCTTGAGTCTAAAGGCATTCAAGTGAATTTTCTCAATTGGTTTGTCGTAGGTCTTCCTTTCGCTTTAATAATGTTTTTAGTCTCTTTGCTAGTTTTGCACCTTTGCTTTCCCGCGGGTACTGAGAAGTTGAACATAGATCTTAACAAAAAAAGTTGTAACCTCAGCCCCCAAGAAAAGGTTGTGATTTTTAGCTTTATTTTGGCTTTAGTTTTGTGGATTCTTCCTTCGGTAAGTAACTTAAAGATATCGCTTGGTTCTGCAGCGATAATAGCTGCCACTTTGCTTTTTGTGTTTGGCGCACTCAACTGGGATAAAGCAAAACAGGTAGACTGGGGAACAATACTTCTGTTCGGGGGTGGGTTAAGCTTAGGAGCAGTCATTGAAAACAGCGAAATCTCGAAAGCTCTGCAAATCAACACGGGAATTAAAATTTTAAACGATTTTTTAGTTGCCGCTTTAAGTATTTCTTTGTCTGAAGTTAGCTCAAATACAGCCTCTGCTGCAACCTTAATACCACTGTTTTGCCAAACAAACGCAAATTTAGCCTTCTTGGTAGCATTCTCCACTAGTTTTGGGTTTATGCTTCCAATATCAACACCTGCTAATGCGCTGGTTTACGGAACGGGTCTAATTTCTATTAAAAATATGCTCAAAGTTGGCCTGTTGGTTGATTTCTTGGGAGCAATTTTAGTGACACTTTACGTTAGTACTAGTCTATAAGCGATCAAAAGAGCAAACCAGCTAGACTATTAGCTAGTGTCGCTAGCAACACAAGCTCAAGCTATGCTTAAGATTACCTTTTTACTGATCTTGTAGCATATCTTCATGGATACAAAAATTAACAGCGACTGGTAAAACTGCTACGAGCTCTGTTTAAAAATCAAATTATTAAGGCATGCTAAAGCTAGGCAATGAGATCATTTACATGCTGCCTAAGGTTCTTAGAGTTCAGGTGTACTGAAACTTTCACCAGCGAAAACACGACGTAAATATAATTTTTAATTAATTAGTTAGAGGATGCAGATATGTAAAAAACACTTTAAACACAGCTATAAATCCCTGTCGTACAACACAACTTGTGACGGTGAATGAGTAGGTTTTGATATCGCTAATTTGACATTACATCTCAAACACTTTTCACAAACTAGCGAGCCTCACTGTTGTCTTGTTGATGCGATAACTTAAAAGCGCATCTGCAAGCGGAAAAACTTCAGATATATGACTTTGCAACTCAACTAAAAAAGTGGATAAAATCTCTTGAGATAGCTCCCGGCTAATAAGATCTTTATCAATCACATCGCAAATTAAAAGCGCGCTCCTCGCAAGCGTAGCGAAGGCTTTTCTGTACAAAGTAGGATAATCCGCTTGCAACTTTCTAAGCCTTGTAAATTTTAAAAGGAAGTTTTTGGCCTTAAAGTTTCCCCACAAATTGCAGACAAATTCGATTGCTTCCAGTTCTAAATCGACTCTAGGGCCAAGTGAAACCGGTACTTCTTTCAGAAAAGCTTCTTGCTGATAAGACTGTTTTTCATTACAAGCAAATCTTGGTTTTGATTTATTAGCCTCTGAAATTGAACTCTCTAGCGAGTCACATGAAAAAGCTAAAAGCTTACACTCTTCGAGTACAATTAACGAATCCTCTCCAGGAATTTCTTGCTCTCTTAAATTACAATACATCCAAAACTCGATCTCCTTTCGAGCCTCACTCTCTAAAAGCGGAAGCAACCTCTCATGCGTGTCCCAAAATCCAGGAAAGCATGAACTTATAAATCGAAGAGCATGCTGAGGCACTCTTTCACAAAACTGCAGGCTGAACTCCTCCAGTAGCGCAAGCTGTTCCGAATTAAAATTATACTTATCTTCTTTTCTCCATAGCTCAAACAATGTGAACAAATCCGCTAATAACCCATGAAACTGTTTGTTTTTGGCAGACATTTCTTCCTTAGCTGTTTCACTTATTTTTCTTGATAAATCTAAAGCTTTAGAAACTAGGTCTTCTAAGTGAGAGTCACTTAACTTGGAGTTTGAGTTCTCTTTCAAGTTTACGTAGTCGTTAAAAATTTGTTCAAATTCCCCCGATATTTCGCTGATCCATCGAAGCCCAAAATTTTTTTCATTAGATGAGGATAGAAATGCCGCCGCATCCCTCATAACATCTGCCAGTCTATTTAAAACAATTGAAACTAATCTTTTAGCTACTTTGAACACGCTCTATTTAAGCAAGACTCATTTAGACATCTTGCAATTAAGATGCTAAGTCAATAAACACTTTGAAAGTAGCGATTGTTACTTTAAATCGAGTTTGGAAGCACGCTCTATCACTAGAAACACAATTTAAATGTAACTTCAATCCTGAAGATACCCTTAAAAAGTTGCTTTTTGAAGTTCCATTTTTTAATAATCCTCTTGACAGCACTTCTTTTCAAAGCAGTTAATTTGCACAACCACCTAACATTAAGTTGTTTTAATGAGGCTTTTCAGCAGCCAAATTTACCTAACTCTGGTTTACTTAATTATATTTTACTGAATCTCACAGCTTTAACCAATCGCTTTTAAACATGGGCTTAGATCGACGTTATCAAAAAACTCAGCAACTTAATTAGTTGAATTTTCAGCTTGTTGTTTAGAGTGATTTTCAGAGGGCTTAAAACCGTGGGAGAGTTGAAAATTCTGTGGTGCTCTTAGTAACTGCTCCGCGTTTGCCACTGATTTAGTTTTTAGGGATGTTTAATTGTTTTTGTTAAATCTGTTCGCTATGCCATCTCTCCGGAAGAGTTTGCAAACAAAGCCTAATTTAAGATTGCAATATCTAGCTGGTTTCACAATTTTTAGAGATAAAACGGCTTTAAGCTGTAAAAATTAATCTTTCTTAATCTCTTCCTCAATTATACTAGCAGTTATAGCATACTGAACAGCTTTGGTAATAACTTCTTCATCTTTTTCCGGAATTAAGCCTTTTTCAACCAAATTCCTAGCCTCTTCTTCAACCATTTTTAGAATCCTAGCTCTATCCTCTGCGCTTAAACTTAAGGTTGGCTGTCTTACACGAGCGACTTTCTCTACCTTCTCAACTGGGCTTACTCTTTCAACTGGCTTTATTGCCTCAACTTTTTTAATCTTTTGAACCTTAGTAACTTTATCGTTACCAACTTTGCCTTTTTCGTTTTTCATACTAATAGTTTAAATTTTTCAAAAATTGTTGAAATGGCGAATATTGCTGAAATTGCTTTTTACCACTTAATTTTTTCTTAAGGGAAGGCCTAACTTTTGGACTCTTAATTTTTATTGCCACCTTTCTATTGAACAGAGAGGAAAGGTAAGAAACTATAACCTGATGTTCCCTAATAACACCAAGCGGATCAACACCCCACTCTTCTGCAAGACCTCTTAAACTTGAGCCTTCCCAGTAAACTTTCCAAATCAACCATTGGTGAATGTTGTCCAAACTTGCTAAAGCTTGGAGAAGCTTCGAGTAATCAGTCAAGTCAAATTTTTCTTCCAGCTCTTGTTGTTCACGTAAGTAGATAATCGTAGCCCCTAAAAGAAGCTGCCTGATTGAACTTTTGATATTACCTATTTCCTCCGTGAAAGGTAAAGCTCCTTGATGCAATTCAGGAAATCGTTTTAAAAGTTCCAAAGCCGTAGAACGAGCCTTAGCTTCTATGCTTCCCGAAAATACCTGCCCCTCCCTCCAGCTTCTAGTTTGCCTAGCCGCATCGCAGGAGGCTTGATGAACCCGCGTTCTTGCATAAGCCCTAAAAGGAATACCTCTGTTTTCTTCATACCTATGAGCGCACTCGACTAGAGCTTCCACGGCTGCGCTAATTATTCCGTCTACTTCTGCGTCCAATTTCCAAGCGCAAGCAACAGCTTTAGCAATGCTCTCTGCCCACTCCTTGTTTTCTAAAATTAAATTATCTACGAAGGAACTTTTCTTTTTAATAGGACTTCTTGTCACTAAAAATACCGTTTTTAAATTATAAATCTATTATCGATTAGTCTGCCGTCTTTTTTAAACATAATTTGCTATCCACACCAAACTTTAGCAATTCCAAACATGCAAGTGCTTAAGAATAAGTTTATTTAACCAACCAAACTTAGGGGCAAGCTAAATCTCAAAGCTTTGGTTTGCACCCCTTTACTTCAAAATCGGGGCTCGCTTAGAAGCGACATTGTTAAACGTAGCTTTGAGCTAAAAATTTAGCTGAAGGAGTCTTGGCATAAGTTGGCTGTATAAGCATTTCTTTTTTACTCTGAGACCCAATCTTTGACCTTTAAAAGTTTTGTAAACTGTTAATCATCCGTATCTACAAATTCGAGTGCTTCTTTAACTTAAAATTTGACAAACCTAGAGAATTTGTTTGCTGTGGACAACAAGCTTGTGATGAGTTTATTTTGTAGCAAAATTAGTTCTTTTTGGACTATTTAATAGAGGGGACATCCGGTGGATCACACTGAGGTATTGATTCTTCAAGGAAAATCCTTAAAAGTGGCTAAGTCCATGCTCAGGCGTTGGAATGTAGTTTTACCCCCTGATGAGCTTAAAAGTCTGGTCAATTTAAGTATTGCAGAAGTTTTACCTAAATTTGACGCTTCAAAAGGAACCTCCATTATAACTTTTTTATACTATCACCTCAAAGGAGCACTTATAAAACATATACAAGAAACGGTATCCCAACAATCAGAGCAATTGTCTGAAGAAGCTTATTTGGAATTCCAAGCATTTGAGAACCATACTAGTGAAGTAAGTTTTGTTTCCGAGTCGCCTGAAGAAGAGATTATTAACAGACAACTAACCAAAATTTACGATGAAGCGCTAGGAACCTTATCAGATTTAGAACGGGAGTTAATAAGGTTAAATTTGGAGGAGGGTATCAAGGTTCAGCAAATAGCAAAACAGCTGGGCTTTAGTAGAAGCTACTTAAGCAGACTAAAGAGCCAGGCGCTTTACCGACTGTGTTCCGAACTAACGAAACGAACTGGGTTGCAGGACACTTATAAAGCTTTAAATAAACTGCTTAACCTTGAAAAAGAGGACTATGTGAGAAGAGCCCGAAAGTTCAAACGAGTTCCCAGGAGAAGGTTTTCAAAAAATTGGATCAAAACAAAAGTGAAATTTTAGCTAATTTTTGCAACTGGCTGAGCAGCCCTCCATCGAGCCCTAATGATTTTGACTCTATCATAAAAACTTAGATCAGCAGAAGTCTCTGGCATACTTGTTGGAACTTTTCTCTCAACAAATTGAAGCTCAAACTCATCAAGTCTAAACCGTTCCTGAGGAAGCACAGTTATACTGACCGAATATTTCTGCTCGATGGAACTAAGCTGTTTTTTTCGAAAATTTAAAAGGTACAATGCCGCTGGGAAAGAAGTATACACAGTTATCTGTTCAACTTTGTTTGTAGCAGCTGCCTGCTGAACTTTTCGAAGAACATCTAGAGCCACTAACTCTGGGCCCCTGATTTTTCCAGTGCCTCCACAATAAGCGCATTTGTCAAATGTTTGGCTGTTGATGCTAGTCCTAATTCTTTGCCTAGAAAGCTCTAAAAGACCAAACCTTGATATTTCGCCCACCTCTACCCTAGCCCTATCTTTCTCGACAGCAAGCTTCATTCTTCTTTCGACTTCCTTGATGTTTCTCGGATTTTTCATATCGATCAAATCAATAATAATCAACCCTCCAAGATCTCGTAACCTTAGCTGTCGTGCTATCTCTTCAACAGCCTCAATGTTGGTTTTAAAAGCGTTTTGCTCAAAGTCCTGCCCTGATTTCGCTTTTCCCGAGTTAACATCTATTGCAACTAAAGACTCAAGGGGCTCGATAACCACAAAACCTCCTGAGGGTAAATAGACAATTGGATCATAAGTTTTAGCAACTTCATCCTCAATTTCATAAAATGAAAAGAGAGGGATGTCGCTTTTGTAAAGATGGACACGACTTTTGTAACGGGGCATCGTTTCCTCTACAAACTCCCTCACTTCATTGAAACTAGCCAAAGTATCAACAATGATCTCTTGAATTTCTGCGCTGAAATACTCTCTCACAACCCGAGTACTAAAACTTTCTTCAGCATAAATCAACGCGGGTGCTTGGGTCTCTCTGAAAGCCTTCTCAATTTTTTCCCATTTCGAGAGGCAAATTTTAATGTCTCTTGCAATATCTGTTGATGAACGATTTTGTGAAGAGGGCCTGACTATCAAACCGAATTTGTTTTGATCGAAAGAAAGTTCCTCCAAGATAGCTTTTAAGCGAGCGTTGAGTTCGAAGTCTCTTATTCTTTTTGAAACTCCAACCCTGGTTCCCCCCACCAACAAAACAGTATATCGACTAGGAATAGCTAGATTCATAGTTAACATAGCGCCTTTCGACTCAGTTTCGTCTTTGACAACTTGGACCAGGATTTCCTCGCCAACTTCTAACAACTGCTCAATTCTAGCTTTTCTATCAAGTGGTTGCTTTTTAAAATTTTTTTCCCCCCTACAAAAGTTTAGGACAGCCAAGTTTAACTCCTGTATTTGAAGAAAACCATTCCTATTTAGTCCTAAGTCAAGAAAAGCAGCTTGCAAACTCCTCTCAATTCGAAGAACCTTTGCTTTATAAACATTGCCTTTCTTTGATAAATTTTTAACAGACTCTACCTCTAGATACTGTAGCTGATTGTTTGAGACTACAGCAGCTCTCAACTCTTCTTGATTTTCACAATTAATTAATAATCGATTAACCATTGCAATTTACGAAATAAGTCTTAACCAACCTTGTCGGAGTATAAGCTAGATTTTACACTAGCATCGATAAGGATTAAATATTTTGTTCTTATTCAAAACCATTTATCTTCCATTAATCTCACTAGCTAGGGACAACTTGAATTTTATTGGTAGCAGAACATGTTTCAAACATGTATTCAATGGACGGTTTAAAAGGCTGATGTAACTGATCTTCACCTTGCTGAAACATTGGTGGTATTTTTTGCTTTTTAAGTCTAAAATATTGAGAAATTTGAGAATTTAGAAAAATTTCTTAATTTAGAAAAATTTTAGACATGAAAATTTATATTTCAGTTTTAAATGGTCCAACTGATGAGACATTTATAAGGCGATTGCCTTTATTAATAGGTAGAGCTTTAGTTGAGTCTAAAGAGGTTTTAGACTTAAATGATTATGACCCTGAAAAGTTAATCAGTCAGCAGCATTGCGAGATCACCTTAAACAATGACGGTTTGAAAATCATAGACCTGGGTAGCAAGAACGGGACTTACATTTTTAAACACGGTAAACTTAAGCAAATATCTAAAGATGAGCCCTATCCTCTTTCGCTGAAAGATATTTTTGTGGTCGGTCCTCTACTTCTTCGGGTTGAAGCTTTAGAGTAAACCAATCAAGTTAAGTAGCTAGGGATAAGTTTTTAAATTTTTGAAGAAGAGATTAACGAGCCATCCTTACTTAATCTAGAAATGGAGCTTTAGGTTAAACCGCAGTAAAATCAAGGATAAAATAAATAGACCTTGAGCGAGTCTCAACTTAAGGTGATCAAAATTTTATTTACATGTTCAAAGCTTTAAGCAATGTGTAATAAGCTTCTTTTGGAGGTAGAGTACAATGGTCAAGGTTTTGCTGGTTTTCAATTGCAGCCATCTGCTCCAACTTTGCAAGCCCTCCTTGAAAATGCCTTAAAAATTGTTTTCAGAACATCTCAGAGAGTGCCTGCAGTATGCGCAAGTAGAACTGATAAAGGTGTCCGCGCAAAATCTCAGTTGGTTAGTGTGACAATCCCTTTTCATTTAGAGCTGTCGGAGTTACCCCAGATCAACAAATCGATCAGTTTTCTCTGCAAACCACATCTAAGTGTAAAAACATCTTATTTGGTTTCAAAGGAGTTTAAATTTTCAACCTGCGTTTTAGCCAAAACCTACAGATATTACATCTTAAACCGATTAGCTCCTCCTACTTACCAAAAAGGGCTGGTATGGCATTATCCCAAAGTTCTTAATGAGGAATTACTGCGCTACTTCGCCAATGAAATTGTAGGCACGCATGATTTTAAAGCATTTAGGGGAGCAGATTGTAACTCAACAAGTACCACTAAAACAATTTTTTGCGCTGCATGGACAAGAGTAGGGGAGTTATTAGTCTTTACCATATCAGGCTCGGGCTTTCTACACAAGATGGTTAGGTTCTTAGTAGGAACTATGATAAAGTGCGCCGAAACTAAGCATTTGCCCAAACGAGAGAGTCTTTTTGATCTGATTCTAAATTACAAATTCTGCGCGCCTTCAAGCGGACTATGCTTAGAAGGGTTTTTATTAAAAGACGGTCTTCGTCTTGGAGATTTTTGGGATGGAGGACCGGAACAAAGTGTCCCAAGTTGGGACAGCAAATTTTTAAAATAAACCAGTATTAACGTTTCTAATTAAGGGTACTGAACGCTAAAGCTTGTCCCAAATTGGGACAAATCGGCTCTAGCGACCTTAATTAAAACTTAAGTCAACCAAGTGGGTTGCGGAATGTAGACCGATGTTTATGGTTTCTTTCTGGATCTAACTTCCGTTTTTTTGCCAAGATTTTCCCCTCGTAGACGGAACTTAAAAGGAAGCTTTATTACCCGTAAGTAACCTTTTAGGGCCGTTGTTAACTACCTAGCTTAAGCAACTAAAGTTTTAACCTGACGACCCAGCTTTAGCGCTTTGAGTAGAAATGATCTAATCACCTTGATAGGCAAAATTTAAAAGGTTCGAGAGTTGTTTATACTGCTAGCGGTAGGATCAAATTTACAAGGGCCCATAGAGCTTAAAAACTATATTTAAAAACTCAAGTTTACATTTAATCGCCCTCTACGTTCCAAAGGTGGCAAAAAAGCCACAAGCCTATGCCGAAACTCATTTCGAGCGATTAGAAGCGGCCTCTGCTGAATTCTGACAACAGCCTCCACCACCTGGACGCCGTTATCTACCTGACGAACCTGAGGCAAATTTACCTCGAAGCAGGCCGTTGAACCGCTTACGCATCGATCAAGCCCTGTTAAATCGACCAAACGATCAATTAAAAAGTTCTGAGCTCGTTGGTTTTCAAACGCCCCAAGGGTATCGTTAACGAAATTTTTAAAATCTCTTTCTAACTCGCGAAATACAAAAAGAGTTCGAAATATTAGAAACAAATCAGTAAAAAAGACTAGGAATAAAAAACCAACGCTACCTAGAATTATTACAGTTTCAAGTAATACTGTACCTCTGTAACCTGTTAATTTCGAAAACAAGTTGATTTTAAGCTCCACATCAAAAAAAATCTCTTGTAATAGAATACCATAAATCTAAAATTTCGTAGCACTCAAAGCAGCGTACTACGAAGCAAAACGATGTTTAGCAATTTGATAAGTAAGCAAAAAAAATTAAAAATGATTGTTTTTTGTTTTGGGTATTTTTTAACAGGTTTTAATTTATTTATCTCTTCTTGGGTTTTTTATCTTCGAAGGCTTGAGCATAAGCTTTAGAAATTCTTTAACAATATTGTTATCGTTAAGAAAACTTAAGATAAAAATAAAAATTTAAATATTTCAAATTTTTTTCCAACATCTAAAATAATGTAATTAGTCAAGTGAGCTCAAACAATCAAGGATCATTTTCGATTCACCCGCTAGTTTTTTTTATCGTTGTATTACTCACGGCTAGCATTTTGGTTTTTAATGCCAGCAGAAAGCTTTATGAGTTACAAAAAATTGCTTTTTCAAACTCAAAGCCTGTCAAGATCGATTTTGCACAATTTGACCAGAATTTTGCCATTTTAAAGAAACAGGGGAGAGCATCTCCTAACCTAAAAAAACAAATATTGGGTGAGGAGTATCCAATGACCAAAGTTATCAAAGAATCGATGACTAATTTAACCCTTCTTCTTTTTGGTGGAGACCTTGTTGCCAAAAAAGAAATGCGTGGTAAAGCCAATCCTGGAAAAAAATAAAACTCCAAGATAAAACTACTTTTAGTGTAAAATTTTTCGGGCAGATTTTTAAAAATTGAAAAACATATTAGTATTTTTTTGTTTAGTTGCTCTTTCGTCTTGCGGGCTAATACACAAGCGGCAACAGCATAAACTTGTCAGTGAAGATGCTGTGGACCAAATTTCAAAAAGTTTTTTCATTTCAGGCGAAGACCTAGTTTTGAGCGCAACCCTGAAGCCTAGAGTTTCTAAAAAAGCGTTGTTTAGGTTGGAGACGGTTGACGGTCAAAAGGTTTGTGATTCCCGGGAGCTTACAATTGATTTAGAGGAGGGGAAATTAACACCCATCAGTCTTGCAGTTAAGCAAGGAGACTGTCGTGACTATCGGTTTTTAGTGGAACCTTTGGCTTTTGATGCGCAGACCGAAATCAAAAACAAACCAACTGAACAGCTAGGTCTTACTGCTGTTTCTTTTAGGCCTAGTTTTGTAAGTTGCAAAGGTCTAGAGTGCTACTCACAGATAAATTTAGTTGCTGAGCTGGCTGGCGAGCCGAGCAAAAATTATAGAAAAGTCATCTTTAAGCTAACAGGCTGGGTCAAGGGGAGAGAAAATCCTGTGTTAACTGAAACTTTTGCCACTAAGGTGGCTTTAAATGAAACTGGAAAAGCGAAGTTGGAGAGAAGTTTTTCCGTACCTGTTGACGTTAGTATTTTCGATTTTGAGGGTGAGCTCGAAATATCGGAAGTATTAGATTAAAATTTCAGATGGTGAAAAACTTATATATAAAAACTTTCGGCTGCCAGATGAATGAGTATGACTCTTTAAAACTGGCCAAAATTTTGGAGTCCGAATACAAACTAGTAGAAACGCCAGAGGAAGCTGACTTAATTTTTATAAATACTTGTAGTGTAAGAGATAAGGCTGAGAAAAAGGTTTACTCGTTGCTAGGCAGTTTTAAGCGGCTTAAAAAGAAGAAAAAAGTGGTGATAGGGGTAGGGGGCTGCGTTGCTCAGCAAGAGGGGGAAAATATTGTTAAGAAAAGTCCGGTGGTAGATTTTGTCGTTGGAACTCACAATTTGAGCTTGGTTCCTTCGCTGATAGAGAGAGTACAGAACAATTTTCCTCCTCAGGTCGCTGTAGATTATAGAAGCGATTGGGAGCAGCTTCCAATAGGTATCTCTAGCGGTGTTTGCGGCCTTGTTTCGATTTCGAGAGGTTGTAACAAAAACTGCTCATTTTGTATTGTTCCTAAAACAAGAGGTCCTGAGGTATCTAGACCGCTTGAAGAGGTGGTAAGAGAGGTTAAATATTTAGTGGCACAAGGCTCAAAGGAGATTATCTTATTGGGTCAAACAGTGAACAGTTGGGGGAATGACTTAAAGCCGAGAAAAAAGTTTGTTGATTTGCTAGAGGCAGTGTGTGCCGTAGAGGGAGTCAAGAGGGTTAGATTTACAAGTCCGCATCCTCAAGAGATGCGAAGTGAGCTGATAGATTTTGTTAGAGACTCCGAGGTAATGTGCAAACATTTTCATATGCCTTTACAGTCGGGGAGCAATAAAATCTTAAAACTTATGAACAGAAACTACAGAAAAGAGCGGTATCTAGCTATTATTGACGAAATTAAGTCTAAGATACCGGAGTGTGCTATAACTACGGATATAATTGTTGGTTTTCCCTACGAAACCGAAGAAGATTTTCAGGAAACGCTTGACGTAGTGCAAATTGTGGAGTTTGATAGTTCCTTTTCTTTTGTTTTTTCTCCAAGGCCAGGGACTAAAGCAGCTAGTTTTGACGGTAAAGTTCCTAGAGATGTGGCTCTTAAGCGGTTATACAGATTGCAGGCTCTGCAAAAAGAAATAACACAGCGTAAATTGAAGAACTGGATTGGGAAAGTGACTGAAGTTTTAGTTGAGGGCCCATCAGCCGATGGTAGGGAAAACTTTGTTCAAGGTAAAAATTCTCAGGGTATTTATGTTGTGTTTGAAGCTCCCGGATTGGTTGGACAGCTTGTGAGTGTTAAAATCACCTCAGCAGCGAGCCACACTTTATGCGGCGAGATTTGGTCGCAGCCTCTTTAAAATCAAACACTGTTCTATTATTGAAATTTTAAATTAGTTGTAAAGTTAGAGAAAGCCTCCAAACTTAAACGCTGTTCTATTCTGTCTTGTTTGTGTCCGTTTTTAGAGTTTGGCAGACATCGCCCTGAGGCTCTACAAAAGTCATCAAGCACAATCTACTCCCCGTCAAGATTTAGTTGCAGCCTCTTTGAATTCTAACACTGTTCTGTTTTCGTTTTAGGTGTAATGGGATAAGGTTTTTCGCGGGATCATTTCGATGGCTTGGAGAGTAGCTGGTCGCAGCCTCCCAAAAAATGAACTTTTAACTTTAGTGTGTTAGACACGCTAGGCTTGCAGCACTTTTATTTGATCAAATCACTTTATTGAGGGGAAGCTTGTTGAGTTTAAGCCCTTCTTAAAAGGTTTTAAACTCTTGCATAGAGATGTAGCAAGGAAGTTAGGGTAGAAGAGGTGTTTTGGGATAGGTTTTTGAAAATTACAGCTAAATAGCTCTTAGTTCAAGAACTATATTCATAATGCTAGTTTAGCTCTTTGTTTGTAAGTAAAATTATCATTCGCAATCGCTAGAAATTAACTTGAAATCTGTATTATTGTTACTATTACTGTTACTATTTTCTTATTATTTCTCCTAAACCACCTAGACCAATTTTTATTGTATAACTCGCTAATAAAAGGTGATTTTAAATAAGCTGTGACTATTTTCGCCTAAAATTTGCGCCAAAAAAGTGCATACAATTAGAAGAGTCAGAGTGAGTGCAATTTAGAAACTGTTGTCTTTCAAAAAAGCTAAGTAATACTTTGAGATACATATTATTTTTGAAAAGATTTTGTTTCTTTCTTATTCGAATTTAAGTCTTCAATTATAGTTAAACACATTTAAGTGCACCTGAATTACCGTGCTTATGTTGCTTTTTTGCAAATTTAGCGAGAATTAAAGGTTGCAAATTGCAGCAAGGTTTTTTAGCAACACTCTCACGCAAACAGCTAAAGACTTACTAAACATTCTAACCTTAATATCAAAAAGTCGGAAAAGCCAAGTTTATCAAATTAACTAGATGTAGTTAAAAAGTCTTGCAAGGAGATCTTGAATCCCAGGTTTTTTTCCTATACTTTTTTATTTTCTGTCTAATTTAATTTAATTACGTCCGTGAGACTTAGTAGTACCTTTGTCAAAGATGCCTTGTTTTTGGTCTTCTTAGCTTTTTTTCTGATCTGGGTTTTTAGCAAATCCCTCTACTGGGTTAAAGCGGGCGGATTTAATTTTATGCTTGACGACGCTTACATTCATCTTGCAATAGCAAAGAACCTTGCCAGCACAGGAACTTTTGGATTAAGAGACACAACGCTTGCCGCATCAACCTCTGTGGGTTGGACTATTGTTCTTGCAGTTTTGGAGTTTTTCGCAGTTAGCTCACCCGAGTCAATTTTTCACCTCAACCTACTGTTGACGTTTTTAACCTCTGTTTTTGCTATGCTCTCATTAAAAGCCCAGGGTCTTAATCAATCCACTCCTTATTTCTTTGCCCTTTTTTGTGTAGTACTCCCACTTAGTATATGGGGAATTTTCTCCGGATTGGAGTTATCCTTCGTAAATTTCTGTTTTACGTTGTTCATGTACATCTTATCTAAAAACCGCTCTTGTTTTTTAGTAAGTTTTGCCTCGGCGCTTTTACTTTACTCTAGACCAGAGTTTTTGTGCTTGATTCCTTTTGTTACTTTGTTGGTAAATCAGCGAGCCAAATTCATAGTTTTGACTACCTTCTTTATTGCACCCTGGTTTTTACTGAATTACAAAAGCCACGAACGCCTACTCCCAACAACTTATTACGCAAAGATATATCTACGCGGGCTAGGACTGGAAAATTTTTTAGAAAGCCCCGTTCAGCTCTTGCCCATTATTAGCTCTGTGGGAATTAGAAATATCGAGAAATTTTTCAGTTTTTTCATTGTGAAACAAAACCTAATTATAGGAATTTTATTTTTAATCGGGATGGCCAGTTTTAAGATGAACAGATTCACTGTTTTCTTAAGCCTGGGTTTTCTCACATGTCTGGCAGCGCAAAGCTTTTTCACTCCTCCTAGTGAATTATCTAATTACATGGGAAGACACTGGGCTTATTACATCCCGATTGTTTGTTATTTTGCTGCTTTGGGCGCAAAAGCGATTTTAAACCAGTTTACGCGGGGAAAAATTTTTGCAGCAGTAACACTGGTAGCTTTGGTTTTTATAAGCTTTTTTGAGAAGTGGCCTTCCCTAGCCAACTTTCTTCGCGCAGGTGCAGCAAGTACTCATGAACTTTATACCGTGATGCCTAAGTGGATAGCCGAAAACATCGATCCAGCTGAGCCCTTGGTTGCAGCCGATATTGGTGGTTTAGCCTATTTCACTAAGAATCCTATTTACGACATCATGGGAATAGCATCGCCAGAGTTGTGGCATCTCGTTAAACGAAACAAAGATTTTAGACTTAAAACTTTTCGCCGAATTGTTGATTATATTTCTGCCAAGGGGGTTAAATATTATATCCTTAATGACAGGGTTTATGGTCAATTTTTAAACAACTGCTTTACAAAAATCAAAACTTGGCGAGAGAAATATGACCACAAACGGTATATTTCACCTATCTCGCTATACTTATATGAAACAAATTGTCAATGACAGTGAATTTTAGTTGCGAAGGCTTTCTCTAAGGAAATCCAAAAAAACCACACAGTCTGCCTTTTTTATTTGAATGTACCCAAAGTGTTAGATACCAACTCAACTACAAGCAAGCAGAAACAAATCATGCAGCCATTTAGTTTTTAATCAAGGCGGTAGGTTGTAAAGTAAATGAGTTAGAGCTAGCTGTCCACTCTCTAATCTTCAGGCTACGAAAACTGGATTTGACTCCAACTAAAGTTCGTCACTCAACTATTGTTTAAATGTAGCCAAAGAAACCTTATTTCGTGGAAGAAGCTATTCAGGTCAAATTTAAAAAGACTTAGAGCACGTTTAAACTGTTTAAAAAGTCTACTCAGCATGTTTTTATTTGACATTCAAAATGAAAGGTGCGCCAACTTTTTAGTGTGTTTTCATGGATAGACCTACAATAAGGCTAGTTTGAAAGATCTTGTATCAGATGTGTAAAAGGCTACACCAAAATTTTTCTGTGAGAATCTCAAAAAAAATTTATTTAGCTTGATGAAGAGTTAAAAATTTCCTAATCAAAAACATTAGGTTTAAAAATTTACCTTGAAAACAGTAAACCTTTTAGATGCCAACACTCTTTCGTAAAGTGGAAGACACACTTTCATGTAGATTTGCCTGATGGGTCGCAAGTAAAGGTAGTAGTAGTCGCATTTTATTGAAATTGGTGTAAAACTTGGAATTAAAAGTCTAGATTCTTCGAGTATTTACAGGGAAGAGGTGCTTAAAAAGCCCTGAGAAGGGCGAGAGCAAGCAAAGAGGCCTGGCGATAACACACTAAAATAACTCATAGAGTTCATTCTGCTAACGCTAAAGTAAAGAAGTTAGCAGCTAAGATGGTAACCAGAGAAAAAAAGCCAAGGGGAACAAGTAAACTGAAGCCTTATGGGCAAGTAATTCAAAGAGGTTGAGCCAATTTTTGAAATTAGAACTAAACAATTTGCGAATTTTGAGATTCCACCCTCTCGGCTGATTCAGTTGCCAAGTTGAATTAGTAGGTTTTGAAAGACCGCAAATGTTCGCTTTATTCGATTATTACTCCTCTTTTAATTGGCTGCAGATTATTGATGATTCAGAGCTAGGTTTCACTCTTTCGTATTGGCCAGCACTATTTAAAGAGTTTGAAATGCATCCTCTTCTTGGATACTCCAATTAAGATCCTAAAGCAGAAGATAAGCATGCCGTTATGCTGATTGTCAGTTTGAAAGAACCTGTAAAATACTCCACAAAAAATTTGTCAATCCCTTTATTTGTGATACTACAAATAAAAAACGAGTACAGGTAATTTACGATGACCCAAAACTTTCAAATCAAAATCGTTTATTTTCGCAGGATGTAGATAACCCCAAAAGCTATGTGAAAGTCAATCAGAAGATATGAACGCAAAAAAATCTAAAAAAGGCGAAGATAAGATAATAACCTAAGTAATAACCTAAGCAAAGTTTAAGAACCTTAGAAAATCCAGTACTCAAAAAACTCAGTTTTTGTAACCTACCAAGCTAATCGAGCCCCCACTAATCCGTGCAGTTGAGATTTAATAATCAAGATGACTAGGTTACATGTTAATCGCTTACCCGCTAACTACAGCACGAAGCTTTCCCATGTGCAATTTTTCAATATTTTTCCTTGCTACCTCTGACACTCTAACATTTAACTCTTGACAAATCGCGGCCACATGGCATAACACATAACCAAGCTCTGCTGTTACAGCTTCAATAAACTCGAGGGTGGCTTAACCCGATTGATTCCGAAACAACTTTTTAACCTGCTCACAAACCTCACATGCTTCTCTCGTTAAGCCTAAGACAGGATAAAAAAGCCCTACTCCACAAATTTAATCCTGATACTCAGTAAAATCCATAACGTAATTAAACTTGACATTGACTTTTTTTAGGCTTGTGGATGAGAAACGGAATAAAAAATTTACGTTTTCTCTAAGTAACCGCTACAGTTTATTTGTTGCAGGATTAAACCAAAATCCTTGCCCTGTCTGCTCAACATACCTCTATACCTTGAACCAACCTCATCTGAGTTTTACCGCATTCTTCCTTTATTTGACTCCATATTTGTTGCTCGTTTAAAAAACAATAGCGGCTTCTTTTGTAGGCAATATTTCAAGCAAACTAAACGGATTTAAAAATGCAAAATTTCTTCACCAGGCGCAAAGTAATATTTAAGAAAGTAATATTTTGAGTATCCAATCACAAAACTACCAAAATCTAAAGGGAATGAGACAAAAAATGAAATGAGACATATAAATTAATACTGCTTTTTACTTAAAATAAACTTGTCTTTTTCTACGATTAACTAGTTTAAAATACAAGATCTTAAATCAGTTTACACTTAGTAGCCGTGGTAAATTGTATAACTTACTTATAAAAGGTAATTTTAAAGAGGCTGCGACCAGTTAGGGGTTTTAGAAATTAATTGGACGTCCCATTGCTGCTGCAATTGCTTCGGGTATCACCTCGGACAAAGTCGGATGAGGGAAGACGGTCTCCAAAAAACTCTCTGCTGTCGCTTCATGTGTCCTAGCTAAATTTGCAATACCAATCAACTCTGTGGCGCGATGACCCACAATATGAACACCTAGAATTTCTCCATACTTGGTGTCTACTAAAACCTTGCAAAAACCATCTTGGTCAAAAGTTGCAACCGCTTTGCCTATAGCAGAGAACGGAAATTTAAAAGCTTTGTAACTCAGCCCTTTCGCTTTTATTTGTTCTTCAGTTAAGCCGACAGATGCAACCTCTGGTTGGCAGTAAATACAGCTTGGAATAAACTCTTTTGATATCGCTTTAATATTTTTACCTGCTAACCGCTCACACACCAGCTGTGCTTCATGAGACGCTTTGTGAGCTAACATCGCTCCGCCAATGCAATCACCTATCGCAAAAACTCTTGGATTTGTTGTTTGATAATTTTCATTAACGCTAATAAAGCCAGAGTTTGTCAGAATTCCCGCTTTTTCACACTCCAGCTCACGTGTGTTAGGAGTAACACCAGCTGCAAAAAGAAGCATTTCCGCAGAAATTTCTCGAAGCTCTCCCGAGGAGGTCGAAGCTTTAACAAGTACCCCTTCTTTTGTCCTTTCTACGCTATCTATTTTACTCTGCGTAAGAACCTTTACCCCGTTCTCTTCAAACGCCTTTAAAAGCGCCTCGCTAACATCCACATCTTCAAGAGGAGCTATTCTCGGCAAGACCTCCAAAAGCGTCACTCTACAGCCTAAAGTTGAAAAAAAGTAACTAAACTCTAAGCCAATAGGACCGGCTCCCACTACTATTAAGGATTTTGGAAATACTTTGTTTACTAGAATTGTCCTGTAATTATGAATTACCTCGCCATCAACCTCCGCAAGCCCTAAATCCCGAGGCTTCGCTCCTACAGCCAGAATACAATGATCGAATTTAAACGCCAAACTGGTTTCTTTAGTCTTCACAAAAATAGAATCCTCTGATTCAAAAGATGCCTGCCCAAAAATCACTTCTACTTTGTTTTTTTTCATTAAGTAAGCCACACCCTGTGTTAGCTTCGATACAACCTGTCTGGAGTTATCTATGAACTTTGAAAAATCAAAAGTAAAACCTTTTATTTCAATCCCCAAATCAGGACATTTCTGCACAGACTGTACGACTTCAGCATGATGAAGTAAAGATTTTGTCGGGATGCACCCCCAATTTAAGCACACTCCCCCTAAGCTCTCTTTCTCAACTAAAGTTACCTTAAACCCTAACTGACTTGCTCTAATGGCTGCGGTGTAACCTCCAGGTCCACCTCCAACAACAACTAGATCCTTTGAGTCCATAGCGCCTATAACTTATCATAACAATGCACCATTTCATAGATGCCCGAGCTTTTGCATTTTTTTGCCGCACTCCATGCTGAAAAAATCGAGATTAAATTGTACAAGCCTCCTTCCAAAACACTCTACCAGATTATAGCAGAACATCTAAGGGTACCAGATCCTACAATCTTTGGGAATAACTTGGCGATTTTCGGTAATGGGAGATTAATTTTAGGAGACGCCTCCGTTATAGGTAAAGCCTATATTGAAGTATTTTTTTGCCTTTCGCCGATTACTAATCCTCAAAATACAGTGACTATAGCCACTGTCTGGCAAGAGGACAACTTAAAACTAGTCTTTAAACCGCCATCATTGTCTACTCAGCCAAGCAGGACTCCTTTTCTGCTTTGCCTAAAGCACTATGTCAACCAACAAGCGCATATTCCAAGTAGATTGGATTATGGGGTAGGGGGCTTGATTCTGATAAGTGAAAATTTAAAATCTCACAAGTTTGTTCATAACCTGTACGCAACAGGCAAAATCGCTAAAATATACATTTTCTGTTCATTTTCAAAAAGTAGCTGGGAGATTAAGTACATTCAAACAGACATTACCAAGTCTAACTTTCATCCCGCTCTAAGAGAAGTCTCTGAAGGGGCTAGCACAAAAAGCGTTTTCTTTTATCTTGATAGCATTGAAGAAAAGCACTTTTACGCTGTAAGAATTTACACGGGGAAAACCCACCAAATAAGGCTCCATGCAAAATACCTGGGTGTCCCTATTATTGGCGATCCTTTTTATGGCACCCCTTCCGAAGCTCCTATTCACCTTTTATGTTACTGCCTAAGGTTTCATTACCGAAACAAATTAATTAGTGTACAAGTTCCAGAGGCTCTACTCCCAAGCTGGCTGCCAACAAACATTCTAACTGAAAGGTTAAACTTTTTTATCAACATAGCTTGTTAGAAATTGCTAAATGCAAAACTTGCCTAATTTAAACTTAGCACTTGGAAGGTAAAAGGTCCCAAAAACAATTCTCGTAGCCATAAAAAACTAACCTAGAAACTACTAGAGCTCGGGGTTCCAAAATTAAAACAAAAACTGCATTCGCGATGGCCTTATTGCCCTAAAACTGTAAAAACATCCAAAACTTTACACATAAAGTTGCAAGTCAAAAAAGAATTTTTTGTTTTTAGAATCCTCCAAATTAAATAACCTCAGTTTAGGTAAACTCAGGTAGCATAACTGCCGTACAGTTCCGTGATGGCTTTTCACAAGTCACTCAAGGCTCTAACAATCATTAAACTTGCTTTCAACACGATGTACGGTGGCACTAAATATTTAACTCAAACGCTTTTGGGGCCTAGTATTAATCAGCTCTGAGCTCTTAACTACCAGAAATAGGCAATACATGTCTTCCTTTCCTTGGTTAAATTCAAAAAATAGGGTATAAGTAAGAAAGAAAGTATAAAACTTTGTTAAGAATATCAAGAATATCACCAAAGTTTTTGCTTTCTGCACAATGTTTAGAAAGTTATTTTGCCGCACTTAAATCTTGCTTTAAAAACTTAATTAAACGCAAAAGTGTCGCTTTACAAACTTTCGAGAACAAGATCGAAGAGTTCATTAGCACCCTTTCAGACTTAGAAAGCGCTATAACCAAACAAGACACTGAGCAGTACTGTGCTCTGTTTGAGAGAATTTTAGATGAACAGTTGGCTTTCTTTGGAGAAAATATGCATAGATATTTTAGCTTGTTGACCGGAGAAAATATTGTTAAGACATATCCTTCTTTAGCCAGGTTGTTAGATTTGTTTTTTAAAGCCAGAAATTGGCAATTTCTCAATGAGCCATCAAGTTACAGATTCAGATTATTGGTCCGAAGCTGCTTTTTTTTAATTAGGCAGCACTCCAGCTTCAAAACAAAAAGCGCATTCGAAGGGGACAGCTTTCTTTTTTTTAGCTACGTATGGGCTTTAACAAGATTTGCTGAACAAAGAGCTAACAATGGAAATCCATCTTTTTGGATAGCATTAGGAGAAGAGCTTTTGCAAGCCAGGTCTTGGTTCCTTGAAGATTGGCTTTTTAGCTCGACTCTTATGCCTGAGGAAATAGTCGATCTAAGCTTCGCGGCACTCCAGAAAAAACTAAGACAGGAAATACATCATCTATCAGAAAGTTATATCCAGTTCCTAAAAGAAAGCCTAAGCAAATTAGAGCGCTTTCTCAGTTTAAGTGAAGGTAAGAATTGCCATAAAAGAATAGAAACCCTAAAGAAGCTGATCGAGTTATTGAACGCTAATTGCGCTTAAAAGTGTGAGTTTCTTTAGTTTTGCTTTGCAGAAAAGTTGAGGCAGAGTTCTCGAAACTTTTTCTCTGAATTTTTTCCAACATTCAAGCTAGTTAATACAACCATTGAAGCTTTCTTGAGTTAGCTTCGCGTTGCCACAAAGTTTAAAAGAGCCTAATCTTAGTTGAGCTAAGGTGAAGTTAGATAAACTCAAGATCCATTCCATTGAATCCTAAACTTTGTTAAATCTTCAACCCATTAACTATTTTGCTTCATCAACGCAAGCTAGTTTCGTAGTACTTGAGCCGAGCTCAACTTCTTCAAAGCTAAATTAACTATAATTAGACTGACTTGGCTCCCAAACTAAGTTGAATATTGCTAGGAGATAGTACCTGGAGTCAAGGCACACCTTAGCTTCTAAATTTTAAATTAAATTGATTTCGATGTTTGTATTTTGAGTTCTAGACAAGTTGGGTTTCGAATAAAATTTTTCAATTTTCATCCAACTTTCTGAGCTTTAACTTTAAATAGCCGGTAATGGATTATTTAAAAGCCAGCCACGGAGAGTCTAAGGTTTAAGGTTTATTAACGAAATCAACCACTCTACCTGTTTTTAAGTCATAAGGGCTAACTTCAACTACCACCCTGTCTCCTTGCAAAACTCTAGCTTTTCTTTTTTTTAATTGCCCCCCTAGATAAGCCATTATTTTTAAATTGTTAGTTGTTTGCACAAGAAATTTTGAATCCGGATAACACTCTAAAACAACCCCTTCAAAAACTAACGAGTCTTTTTCGCTCATTATAAAACCGTCAAGTTTCAGTAAAAACTCCCATCTTTGAATACTTTTCGAATCGAGCTTTTAGCATAGCTTCAACTGTCATACTCTGAAAATCATAAAAAGTTTCAACTATGACACGCTTAAGTTGTTCAAAACTCTCCTCCCAGCCCCAATGCAAGCCGCCTAAATTCTCTTTTATTATACCATCAACTATACCAAAACTTTGGAGGTCTCTAGCCGATAGCTTCAGCATAGCAGCACATTCACTAACTCGACTTGCAGAGTTTTCTGGAAAAAGTATAGAAGCACACCCTTCGGGACTTATTACTGAATAGTATGCATTTTCAAACATAAAAACTTTGTCAGTTAAGGCCAAAGCCAGTGCACCCCCACTTCCACCTTCGCTAAGAATCACGCTTAATGTCGGAACAGTAATTTGGGCCAGCTCAAGCAAGTTTAACGCAATGGCAGAGGCTTGCCCACGCTCTTCTGCTTGATCACCCGGAAAGGCCCCTGGGGTATCAACAATATTTACTATGGGCAACTTAAACTTCTCAGCAAGCCTAAATATGCGCAAACTTTTCCTGTAGCCCTCCGGATGAGGCATCCCGAAATTTCTCCGAATTTTCTCATTTAAATCCTGACCTTTTTCCTGAAGACATAACGCAACTCTTAAACCACCAATCCTCCCCAAGCCACAAATTAAAGCGTAATCATCCGAAAATAATCGATCGCCATGCAGTTCAATAAAATCATCCACTATTTGCGACAATAAAACTCGAGCAGTAGGCCGATCAGGATGTCTTGCCAGCAGAACCCTCTGATAGGGACTTAAATTGCTATAAATTTTATTTAACCTTGAATAAAACTTGTTTTCTAACTTTGATAAAGTTTTATTATCTGCCTCGGACCTTGGATTTTTTTTTAAATCTTGAATTTCCTTAGCTAATTTAACTAGTTCAATCTCAAAGTCTAGCGGATTTTGTGGAATCCTCATGTTTTTTAAGGAAAGAAGCTAAATTATCAGGATAGTAACTTTCTAACTCCTTAACCAGCACTTCGGCATCTAAGTATAAGATAGTAGGGGCTTTAAAATCAAAGTCTCTAATAAAACGTAACAGCTGTGAAAAATTAAAACAGAGACATCTGATCCCGTAGTTTGATTGCCTCTTTAAGGACACATCCAGATCTTTTTCAGTAGGAAGAGATTTCCAGCCTCTTTTTTGGGGCTCTAGCCTTATGTAGCTTAATTGTTGTTTTGCATATCTTTTAGTATCTTTTATCATGCGATTTAGCGCCTCCTCTAGTGATAACTTCCTGTTCAAAAACTGCTGAAAGTATTTGTAGCCGATACTTTTTTTAAAACCCCAAGCATCCGAACCATATAAGCTTAAGCTTTTTTTGGTCTCTTCAATAAGCCCAGATTGCAGCATCCTAAAGCATCTCTCCTCGATCCTTTGGTGCAGCTTTTTCCGATCCCAAATTAAGGCAATAGCTAAAGGACATACCCTAAGATCCGAGAAATTGTGTTGCTTGTGGGCATCCGAGTATTTCTTCTTGGTTTGTAAAATGTAGGATAAAGCTCTTTTAATCCTGTAGTGATCATGCGGATTTATTATTGAAGCATACTCGGGATCTAGCGATCGCAAGAGCTCAAAATCAGGATTTAAATTTTCGATATCCTCGAAATTTTGAATGCATCCATAAAGATAAAATTTTAAATAAAGCCAAGTGCTTCCTACGACTATCGGAATGACTCCTCTTTTGTTTAAACTGGTGGTAATCGAAAAAGCGCTTTCGGAGATTCTTCCCGCATTTACTCTCACAGCTGGAGGATAAACCTTGACAAGATGGTGCTTTACCAGTCTGAGCTCATTTTCTGTTGGCACCCCTGTGCCAATTTCAAGATCTGTGTAAACTTGGCTAGCGTCTAGCGATATAATCTCAGAGCCCAAGGCACTTGCCAAGGCTATTGAAATCATAGTTTTTGAAGAACTTGTTGGCCCCGTGACCACTACCGCTTTGTATTCCACAGTTCCCTAAATTCGTTGAAAATATTCCTGTAGGCTACTTTCTTTCAAAATAAACTTGAATGGCCTACCGTGAGGACAAACTTGATGATCTAAAGTTAGCAGTTTCTTGCCTAATTCAACAGCCTCGGGTTGCGTGAAATCATCCCCGAGTCGAAAACTTTTTTTACATGCCGAAATAGCAGCGAGCTTAAAAATAAATTTATCCCACTCGAAATTATAAGAAACCGACTCGATTGCAAACTTCAGATCAGAAATACTCCAATTAAGCGCCTCAAGTATAACTATAGGACATTTTATAAGCCTTCCAAACTCGTCAAAACTAAAACCGTGGTAGCTCAAAACCTCAATTGCCTCCTCTGGAAGTTTGTCATTTATCTCTAAAGGACAAAGCAAAGTTTGAATATCTTTACACTTTAAAAGTTCTTCTTTTATTTTCTCATATTTCCACCGTTCTTCAGCAGCATGGGGATCCACAATCCAAACCTCATTCAAAAACGAGTAAATAAAAAAGCCCTGCTCTGTGCAGCCTAAAAACTTTGGCTCTGGCTGACTATTAAAAAGAGACTGGGGTCGTGGCTGGCTTACCTCTAGAGCTAGCTGAGAGCTTGCTTTGTTAAAATCAGAGTGCGGAGGTTTTGGATAGTTATTTTCAAATGATACCTTAAAACTGGGTCTGAAGTTTCGGGATAAAGCCTCCGATGGCTCAAGTCTAGCGCTACTCACGCATTTGTAAACCGTTTTATAAATTAATTCCGGATTTACAAACCGGACCTCCATTTTATTAGGGTGAACATTAAAATCAACCTCCCTTGGGTTTAAGAAACAAGCAACATACCCGCAAATATCGTTGTCATTTTTAATAAATTGAGCCAAAGCTTCATTCCATGCTTTCTGTATTCCACGATCCCAAATGAGCCTTTTGTTAACGAAAACTAGCCTTGGTCCGAAGTGTCCCAAAGATCTTAACCCTACTAAGGCAGAAACTTTAATTCTATCAGACTTGAACTCTGAAAAAGCTAAGCCATCACCAAAAACCTGAGAGAATCTATCAACAGAGTGACAAAACTTGAGCACCAACGAGCCATTGTGTGTTAACGAAAAGTTAACCTCTGGATTCGCTATAGCAAAAGCTGTCACTAAATTTTTAACTCTTCTGAACTCTGCTTGGGTTGAGCTTAGAAACTTTTTTCTAGCTGGAACATTCCAAAAAAGCTCTTCTACTATAACTGTAGTCCCTCTGGATCTGCTGCAGAAATCCTTAGAGACAAGATTTTGACCAAGCCAAGAAACTGCTGCAGCGACTCCTCCTTGAGATGAAATTATTCTCAACTTGCTGCACTCTTTGATTGCAAACAAACCTTCTCCTCTGAAGCCATAAGTGTGAATTTCATTTAAATCTTCAACCCGCGAAATCTTCGATGTTGAATACCGCTCTACAGCAAGCTCTAAATTGTCCGGTGATATACCTTGGCCATCGTCATCCACTTGGATTAGTTTTAAACCTCCATCTTCAAGATAAATGTCAATATTTTGAGCAGCAGCATCTAAGCTGTTTTCAACAAGCTCCTTAACCACAGACTCAGGCCTCTCAATTATCTGATGAGCAGATATATGTCTTCTTACCTCCTCGGGCAAGACTCTGATAACAGTAGGTGCTGTCATCTGTAAATCGGGCGCACAAAAACGCGTCTTAATTTTCGAGAGTCTAAGCCGTTTCTTACTAGAAAGTAAAAACCTTCTGCGTTTCTTAAACGCTTTATTTCCGCAAATAACTCTGATGTGGATTTAACGGGAACTCCGTTAATCTCCAGTATAAAATCTGCGCTTTCAATATCTAATACAATCTCAAATCCTCGCCTGTTTTGAATGATGCGCTCCAAGCCCACAAATCCAGCTTCGAAAGCTGGTGAATCTCTTAGAACTCTCCTTACTGCCACTCCAAACTGAGTATCTTGCAAAACCCAGCCAAAAAATGGTCTCTTAACTCTTCCGAAACGCTTCAAGTCCGGCAGTATTTCTTTGACTTCATCAATCGGTATCGCGAAGGAAACTCCTGCGAAATTGCCTGTTTCAGAGACAATTTGTGTGTTTATTCCCACAACTGAACCTGTTAAATCCAAAAGCGGGCCTCCGCTGCTGCCTGGATTTATAGCAGCGTCCGACTGAATCATTCTCATGTAGCCCTTGGCCGACTTAACCGTGCGATTAACAGCCGAAACAATGCCACTTGTCATAGTCCAATCCAGCCCAAATGGATTTCCGATTGCCAAAACTCTTCTTCCCACCTCAAGGCTACTGGATGATCCTAACCGAACTTCTTTAGGCCTGTTCCTAGGTTTGATGCTCAACTTCAATAGCGCTACGTCGTACTCTTCGTCAAGGCCAACTAAAACTGCCGGTATTTTTTCTCCACCATGTAAGGTCACTATGATCTTACTCCTTGGATCTAAAATTACATGGGCATTTGTAAGTATTAGTCCCTCATCGGCGTCGATAATAAAACCGCTCCCTATTCCCCGCACAGGACGCCTTTCAAAGAGAAGTTCAAATGGATCCAACTCAAGCCTAACAGTATTGATAAACACAACCGCAGGGGCGCTGGATTTAAAAATTTCTACAAATTTTTGCTCCTCAGACTGTGCGGGGAGCAGAGCTAAAATCAAAATATATAGAATTTTAAAAAACACAAAGAGAATTTTAATAGAAAAGGGCTAAAAAGCGAAAAAAATTACGCCCACATTTCAGCGTTATTAAATTTACTCTTGTAATTCTCAAGTACACTTAATTTTTCAAGAACCTGATTATGTTTGTTCACCAGCATGTCCTCAAATGCTTTTATGCAAACTGGAAACTGGCTCTTTATTTTATAGCTGAATTTAGGAGAATCTTTAAGCTTCAAAATCAGATTGGGAGTTGTTTTCTCAATTTCAAGGCGAGGTCCTATCATCGTACCCAATCGAAGAATTGCCCCTCCTTTCTTTTCTTGAATTACTATTAAACAATCTTCAAAAAGGGATATCCAGACAGGAAACTCTCCAAGCAGCTCGGGCTCAACGGTGTGTTGGTAATGCTCTTCTAAAATACCCCTAAATAACAGTTTAGGCTCAAGATCGTTAGAGCCCAAAGCATATGCAAACCTTCTTGCTGCTGATCTGGCCGCAAGATAAAGCAGAGTTCTCTCGCAGGACAACCTGTTCCATTCCTTGTTCGATATAACTGTGTATGCCAGCGGAGCAAAGAGAAAAGCCAATACTAGAATCCAAATTTGGTAGTACCCAAGAGACAATATGGAAGAAAAAAAAATCATCCAGCCAACTGCAGTTAAGCCCGCTCCCTGACATATCTCTAGTAACTCCAATTTTTCTTCAGGGGGGATAAGCCTCCAGCCAGATGTTTCGTTAACTACCGACATTACCAGAAAATTTTTCCGCTGAATTTCGGGTTAGCATAACTAATGCCAACTTTTAACCCAGTTTTACGATTTAGCTTCTGAATGAGAAAATCAGAAGTTTTAACTTTTTCAGCAGACGCGTCAGGAGGAGTCCTGGTTCACGTGGAAGCTACCTTTTCTGAATCGAAAAAACAGCGTTTTACAATTGTTGGTCTGGGAGACTCAGCTGTTAAAGAGTCACGAGATAGAGTTTCGAGTATTTTAAGTTTTATGGGGCTTCGCATAAACCTTGACATAGTCGTAAATTTAAGTCCCGCTGATCTCAAGAAAGAAGGTACAGATTTTGATTTCGCAATTACATGGGCTATTTTGAAATTAGCGTTGCCTCGAGTAAGCTGCATGAAGAACCGAATTTTCGTTGGAGAAGTAGGGTTGGATGGATCAGTTAAAGAGTCTAGCAAGACTTTTTCTGCTGTTCTTGGGGCCAAACTGAAAGGTTTTGACGAGTTTGTTCTTCCTTTATCTATCAAAGAAAAACTTAAAGATTTACCTTTCGCTTTTAACTGCATTTTTGTCGAGCGAATTGCTGATTTACTTAATTCGCCTGAAATCGAGGTTGTAGGGAATTCAACTCATGAGCAGTCAACTCCTTCAATTCCAGAGCACTTTGAAAATCTACAGCTTCTGTTACAAAAAACTCTCATTATTGCTGCATGCGGAATGCACTCGGTTCTGCTATTGGGTCCTCCGGGTCAAGGAAAAACTTTTATGGCACGTTTGCTTTCAAAGCTTTTACCACCTTTAAGTAATGAGGAGTTACTAGAGTGTCTGTTTATCCACTCTCTTGCTGGAGAAAGTCTGTCGGAATTGCTCGAAAGAACAAGGCCTTTTAGGGATCCTCACCACTCAAGCTCCCGCGTTTCAATTCTTGGCGGAGGCATCAAAGCTAGCCCCGGAGAAGTTAGCCTAGCCCATAACGGCATTCTTTTTTTAGATGAACTGGGCGAATATCCTCGATCCGTTTTGGAAGGCCTAAGGGTTCCTTTAGACAATCAAGAAATAATCATATCTAGAGCAAATTATAAGATGAGGATGCCCGCGAAATTTATTCTTGTCGCCGCTTCTAATCCCTGTCCCTGCGGTTTTTTTGGTAGCAAACATACTCGGTGTAGGTGTCACCATGGGGAAGTCTTAAAATATTTGAAAAAGTTCTCAGGTCCAATTTTAGACAGGTTGGATCTTCAGGTTTATGTCGACGCAGTAGATCCGGCTTCAAAAACTAAACCAGATCTGGAGTTCGACTATGATATTTTGAAAACAATTCCTCAAATACACAAACTTCAAATCGAAACTTTTGGGAACTTGGTTGGATTTTTATCAGGAGAGGATGCTCTAAAATTGCTAAAAAAATCTCCAAGTCTTTATAAATGTATTTTTAGCAAAACAGTATCAATCAGATCAGCTGTAAAATTGTTCAAAGTTGCCATCAGTTTAAGCTTTTTAAAATCTAAAAGCTTTCCAGACGAAGACGATGTTAACGAAGCATGTTTATTCAGAAGCCTTGACAGAGCTTTTAAAACTTTCTTTAATCAAAGGGAAGTTAGCATTTCTAGTGAAATTTAGCTTTTCTTGTAAGAATTAATAATCTTGGATATAATTGAGCAGTATGAAACTGTATTTTAAAATTCTTTTGCCATTAATAGGGTTTAGCGCATTAATTAGCGAGGCAACTTTTATTCTTAAGGTTGATGAGTCAAAAATAAACTGGAAGGGTTTTAAAATAACAGGAGCGCACGATGGTTTAGTATCATTCAAGGGCGGACGATTGGTTTTTGATGAAGCTGGGAATATCAAAGAAGGAGTGTTTGAAGCAGACTTAGAAAGTATTAAGGTTTTAGATTTAAAAGATCCGAGTCAAAATTCAAAATTAACTAATCACCTCAAAGATGATGACTTCTTTAGCGTTGCTAAGTTTCCTGTTGCTAGGTTAATAGTGAAAAGTGGTCAAAAGGTAGCAGAAGGTGAGTACAAAATACAAGGAGATATGGAGATAAAAGGGATATCTCAGCCTGTTGAGTTTGTTGCAAAGATTGATAAAGAGGACAGAGTACTGAAGGGAAAGGCTAATTTAAAGTTGGACAGAACAAAGTGGGAAATAAAGTATAACTCTGGAAAATTTTTCAAAAATCTGGGAGACAAGCTAATATATGATGATTTCGAAATTGAAGTAGAAGTTACAGCAGAGAGGGCTTAGTTAAGTTTTCAGGTTTAAAAAAGTCAGTACACTTAAATTTTTGCCGTAGTTAACTTGTTAATTAGAATTAAGGGCAGTATGTTCTCTTCCAAAGAGAAGGTATTTACTTGAAAAGAGTTTTAACAGGCTAATTGGTCGCAGCCTCCTAATCATATAACATTATTCTTGTTTAAATCTAACCTATTTTATGCCAATAAAAGTACTATGTAATCTTTACAAATCAGAACTTTATTATCGCTAGTTATTTTAAGCACCAGTAGTGGCTGAATTAGTCTTTCTGTTTTACATCTATTTTAACGCATATAATGCTAGTAGCGCTAAAACAAACATACTTTTGGTCAACTGTTTAAATTTTCGTTTCTAAGCGGTGAAAGAAACTTTTCGGAAAAACTTATTGATTAACATTGATTAACAAAGTTAAAGACTTTAGCAGAACAGAGAGCTCTAGATAACTTTTAAATGTTTAAAAAAATTAAGCAAGGTCGGGCTTCTTTCATTAACTCAACTCGCTTGACGGGAAGCCTATTGCTGTTATTAAAAAGTCTTGATTGAATCCCTTTGACTAGAGGGCCAGATTCTTGTCAAAATCAGTCTTCAGGACTATTTGGGTTTGGTTTTGTGCTTCTTGGAAGCAAAATGATTTCTCTCAAACTTTGCTCTGAGTTTAATTCTTCCACCCCTTACTGCCAGGACTCTTAAATAAGACAAGAGATAAAACTTTGTCAAAACGGACCTCAATAAATCCAAATATCTAAATAGCTACCTCTTAAAAGTTCTAAGTGACATTTATTCTGCAACTCTTCAAAATTAAATCAAATCATTTCGGCTCATAAATGATTTTAAAGGGAAAACTAAAATTTAGATCTCAAATTGAAGCCTCCTTATTTTACAACCTTCCAACTTTAAGTTTTAGGCGGTTTTATCAAGCTTTAACTCATAAGCCATCGGCGGAAAGGAAACTTCAGCTAAAAAATCTCGATTTAAAGTTTTAAGAGTAGAGGTTTGAGTGGCTAGTTGTTGGGATCTTAGTAAATTAACTTGTAAAATCATTACCCCAGAGAATCTCTGTCAAAATTTAAACCAAACCCTAGACTTTCCTGTTAAAGAGCTCTACCTGTACGGCGATCTCCCTAAAAAAATAAAATTGGCTGTAGTGGGCACCAGAAAAGCAACTCAAAAATACCTGGATTTTACCTTCAACTTATGCGCCAGCCTTGCAAGAAATGGAATCTGCATTTTGAGTGGTCTTGCTTACGGAATAGATATAGCCGCACATAGGGGAGCTCTCTCCAGCAAAGTGCCGAGTTCAACAGCAGCAGTCCTTGCCACACCTATAACTAATATCTACCCGTCAGAACACATTGAGGATGTTTATCAAATTTTAAAAAACTGCGGAACAGTTATAACCCTAAAGAAAGGCTCCAGCAGAACCTTTAAAAGTGATTTTATAAAAAGAAATTGGATCTTAGCTTTAGTGGCGGATGCAATTTTAGTGACTCAAGCGCCTAAAATTAGCGGCGCTTTGATCACAGCTAAATTTGGTTTGGACTTAGGAAAAGACATCTTTGCGGTGCCAGGCCCTCCTTGGGATGCCGCGTGTGAGGGCACTAATCAGTTAATTAAAGATGGCGCACACGTTGTTACAACTGAAAACGACATTTTAGAGTACTTCAACCTCCCCATAATCCAAATTCATCAGGAAACCCCTAAATTAAGCCGCGATGAAATATCATTATTAGCTCTTTTAAAAACAAAAGATAGATGCTTTATTGAAGATTTCTTTGCGGAAACTAACCTGCCTTATGAAAAACTAATATCTGCGATCAACTCTCTACAAGCAAAAGGCATCATAGAGTTATCAATTTCAGATGAGGTTATTTTGAAAAAACAGATTTGAATAAATATCTTGAATAAATATCTAGTGGCCGAAAGACTTTAACATTGGCACTGATTAATTGATCGATTACAGAAGGCTAAGTCTTAACCTAAACTAAGGTGATTTGATTGCTTTTATTTATTAATCAGCACATGCAAACTCCTTTTCCACTCTGCCAAAAGGAAAAGGTTTTGCAATTTTTGCTCAAGAATTTAAAGTAAAGTACTTTGGATACTCCAAAGCATCCTAAAAGCAATAAAACATCGAGTGTGCTCATAGCAACAAATAAGTTAAAAATAAGCTTAAGCCTATCTCTTATAAAACAAACCCGTCACCTAGCCCTAAAAAAGCAGCACAACTTATCCCACATGCTTTGTCTAAATTTTATTTTTCAAGTTGGCAAAAACTAGGCTTAGACAGCAAGCCTACCCCATAAAACACTGAGTAATAAAACGTTGTTTTACTTCACAAAAACTGCTATCGGGATTATAACTTGAGAGCAGCTGGTAACTCCTTACTTAAGGAGGGACAATAAAATATTGTTCTGCCTAAAAAGTGCTACAACCAAGCTCACTTAAACTATAAATGTTATTACTAAACTAAAGAGCTGCCTCCTCTACTTCTTCGTCTGCGACGAACTCAGAGCTCTCAACAGTTGGCCAAAGGTAAACCCTATTTGCTTCTCTGAACACATGAACACCTAACTCATCTCCGTGCCTGTTAAAACCATATCTTACTGCTCCTCCGGCCTCTCTTAAAAGATCTCTGCATTTTTTATCTTTTCCTTGATACCACAAATTACTGTACTGCTTTAAAAACTCAGTGTCATTCAAAAGCTCTAAATCAACTAAAGCTAAACATCTAGTGTTCACATTGACAGTACCAATAGCCTTCATTGACTTATCCAGCTCCTGCTCCCTAAACTCTCCTGTTTCTGGATAAATTGCCATAAAAAACTTAAAAGGATCCCTTGCTATTTTATAAGTACCAGGCTCAAGCTTGACTACTTCTCCCCCAAATTTCCTCACTATCTCCTCCAAGTTTTCTAGATCATCTCCTGCTTTCTCAACAGCTTCTCTGAAAAGCTCATTTGCAGGCATAAACTGATCTATTAAAAGCAACCTGCCACTTTCTAACTGAATTCGCTCTTTGGAAACTAATGTAGAAGAAGTTCTTGCTCCCCTCTGCCTTGTACCAGATCTTCTCTGATCTCTTCTATTTCTTTCCCTGCCTCTGCTTAGCCTCTGAGATCTTTTTGATCGGGATAACTTCCTTCCCCTGTTGTCAAAACTACCTCTTCCAGAATTTCTTGTGAATTTTCTACCGTGACTTCTGTTCATATCTGAATTCCCTTAAAGTTACCGTAATTTTGAATAGGTTAAGATTTTCCTAAAGAAAAGTCAATCTCAAGCCGATGAACAAACACTAGTGAGCTTCGAAATAACTGTTGACCTCTCAAATTTTTCCATCGAGTCAAAGTTTTGTGACGAAGTAACCCGATTCAAAACAAAGAAAGGTTGGCGAACCATACTTGAGACCTTATTCCTACTTGACGAGAAAGAAGACTTTGTTATTGAAAGCTTCAATGATCCTGATAAATGCTTTTATTTCCTCAAGCTGAGCTTTATTTCGCAAGTAGGAAAGTATTCTTTTTTCAGACTAACATCAAATCCTCACAATCCTATTTGGAAAGCTTTTCAATCAGTAACTCCCCTCAACAGAAATGTGACAAACGATGTTTCTTGCGAAAAGACTGATAAAAATTTTTTATTAAAAATAATAAGCTATTTTCAAAAGACCTCTTAGGTTATCTCATAAAATAAAAATTGAAATATACCTAAGCAGCTTTTAAACTTTTTGGTTTGAGGATGAGCTTAATCCTCTTTTCTTTGGCGATTTTGTCTTTCCTTTCGTGCGGCCCTGTAACGCTTAACTTGCTAGTGGAAGCAAAACATGTTCCGCAGATCGATCTGTCCAAATATAAAACATTTGGAGTGACTGGATGGAATATCCGTGTATTGTCATCTAATGAAAGACAAATATTTTCTCACATTAGTGAAAGTCTTCAAGCTTTTGGACTCACGCCCTTGGAAGACAAATTCGATTTGGCCGTTGACGCATCTTTCCAAATTATTCCAGAAAAAGTGTGGATACCACCCAAGAAAGATTATGACCTTGTTTATGTTCCCCATCCCCGTATAAAAGATGCTGGAAGATATGAAGTGGTGCAAATTGAGCGAGGAGGTTATTGGCAAACAATCGAAGTTAGTTATCTTAAAATATCCATCAGCGAAACAAACGGGGCCGGCCGGACAATTTGGGATTGCGAGGCTTACTCAAAAGGAAAACCCTCGCCAACTATCCTGAGGATAATGACCAAAGAGTGTATGGCAGAGTTTCCCATAGCCTCAGGGCTGCCAAGAGAAAGATCTATATCCTTAAACTAAAGTTGCTTTTTTAAGCTTTTTTATTAACACAATCTGTGAGTGTGAGTGAAGCTCAACTAAATTAAAGGAAAGAAAATTTAAAACTCCAATCTTTCAAGATCTACAGCTCTCAAAACTTCAAAAACTTGCTGCTCCAATAGCTCAAAGTTAAATAATTGCACTTTCTTCACACTTTCACAAAACCTTGATGCCAAACTTTTTTCTGTCAAATTGAAAAAATTCTTCTCAAACAGCCAACAAGTAGCCTGAAACAAGGCTAATTTTTTTAAAGGCTTTAAGGGCCAGTCAAGCATCTCTATCGGTGTTTCTCGATGCAGATTTATTAAACAAACCTCCTCGGGAAAACTCCATTTCTTTAGCAGCATAGCTGAAACAAGGCTAGGTTTAAAGCCAATTCTGTCTTCAATTAAGAATGTTAAATCGTCCTTATTTTCGACAGCGTAAGTGTAAGCTTCATTTAGACTTGCCTTGATTACTGGATGACTGCCCAAAACTAGATCTCCTAAAACATGCAAAATCCCGATCGTTGTAAGTTCATCGGAAAAATCCGTTGACAACTTTTCACAAGTCATCCGCAAAGCTCTACTGACAGTTAGTCCTTTGTACCAAGAAAACTTTAAATACTGACTGTCTAAGTTAATTGACTCCTTAAAGCTAGCGGACACTATGATGGCCCGTAGAGTTTTTAAGCCCATAATCGAGGTTGCCGACAAAACGCTCGTTATCTCTCTAGGCCTTGCGAACAAAGGGCTGTTTGCCACTTTAAGTATTTTCGAGCTAAGACCTACATCTTTTCCCAATATTTCGCTTAATTTCTTCAAATCAACTTCTGGTTGTTGTAAAAAATCTATAGCGTCTTGAACGGTTTTAGATAGAGGCGGGACTTCCGCGACAATTTCAACTATTTGGTTCCACTGAGGGATAGCAGCAAATTTGGTGAGATTTTCCTCAAAACTTTTCATTTACAGGATATTTCGACAAAACCTTAAATTTTTTTAGCAGTTATTTTCATTTAAGAAATCTTAAAAAGAAGTCGAATATCCTTTCGATGAGCGAAGAGTTTGAAGTTTTTATTTCAGAAGGGAAGGGGGTAATAAAAGTTACCCAAAATCTAGTCTCTGAGGCGCCTGCAGAGCACTTGGAAAACGCATTCTCGCTCTTAGAAGAAAGAGGTCAAACAAGGATAGTTATTGACCTGAGTGGAACAGAAGCTATCAATAGTTTTGGACTTGGTAAAATTTTCACTCTGCTTGATAGAGTAAAAGAGAATGGAGGAGAGCTAAGCATCCGCATAAAAAAGAATTTCTTGTCTGATATTATAAAGACTCTGCTAATTGACAAGATTTTAACAGTTGAGGAAGTAACCTAATGGCGCTCAAATTTAAACTTCGAAGAGTAGCAGAAACCTATCTTGAGTTTATTCAGTGCCCCTCCTGCGGCACATATAGCGAAGATATTGATCATTTTACATCAGAACTGACAAGGGTCACTTTTGAAGGAGTTGTTGTTGTTTGTAGGTGCACAATATGTGGGGAGATTTTCATACCACCCAATCAAAGGATTGGTGTTATATCCTTTAAAAACTTAAAAGATTTGATACTGAGAGACGCAAGAAGGAGAGGTTCAAAAATTTTCAGAAACATTGAAGATGTAAAGAATTATGTGGAGTATTTAAACGCTGTTAGAAGGGGAGCTATCCACTGACTTGAAACACTCGTTAAAAATTTTTTTTGCCAGCTGGAGATTTTCGCGATGACCGGTCTTTCTGGCAATGATCTTTGCATCTAAGGGCAAGCCTAGCGAAAAAAGATCGCCAATTAAATCTAAAATCTTATGTCGCACAGGTTCGTCAGGAAATCTTAACTCATCGTTCAAGGGTTTTAGATCCGAGTCTAACAGCACAAAATTATTAAATCTACCCCCTTGAGCATACCCTTGCTTGTGAAGCAGTTTCACGTCTTCTAAAAAAGCAAAAGTTCTCGCTTCCGAAATTTCTTTGCCAAACTCTGCAAATTTTTGGATTTCGAATGTAAACTCTTTGCCGCCAACCTCTAAAGTGTACCGCACGCTAAGATCTTGAGAGGGATGTAGCTCTATACTTTTGCCATCACCAAAATCTAGCCTCCACATAGATTTCAAACCTATAGAAAAATCTTCAGGCCCCTCAATAAACCCAGATTGCTGAAATGCTAGGATGAATTCCTTGGCGCTACCGTCTAGAATTGGAACCTCTGCCCCACAATTTATAACGCAATCTGTTATCTCCATAAGCCTTAGAGCAGCCAATAAATGCTCAATAACTTTTATCTCAAAAGGTCCCCAAACAAGCTTTGAACAAAAATAATCAGCCTGCGCATACAAAGGAGATAGAGGAACAAGATTATCGGACCCCAAAGGGTTGAAATAAATTCCATTAAACTCAGTATTAGGGCATACTTTTAACCCATAACGTTTGCCCGAGTGAATTCCAATACCCATTAAGATACAGCTTTGCTTGATAGTTTTTCGCCTAAACCTCCTGCCTCTAAACTCTGAGATCAAAGAAAACTTTTCAGTATGAACCGAAGGACCTGGGATTTTTTCAGTCGACTGAATGCTTCTTAAATTTCCAATTATACTTAAAAGCTTTTCAAAATTAATCGGCTTCTCGATGTAGTAATCAGCACCCATTCTTAAAGCTCTAACTATTACATCGGGATCAGAGTGAGCGCTGATTATTAGCACAGGGCATAAGTATTTCTTCTTAAGAGCACCTATTAGATCTAGACCATCACAATCAGGAAGCCAGAGATCCAACAAAACAAATGAAAAATTACGCTCTCCCAGCAAATCTAACTCTTTGCAAGATTTACAAATCTGAACATCAAAACCTTCAAGTTCAAGCTTTTCTTTAGTAAGCAAAGCAACCTCGGGTTCATCTTCTATGACAAGGCATCTCATGGTTGCGACTCAAGCTTTTGCTTTTTTATTTTTATAAGAGCCTCTTCAGAAAGAGGAGGCCTAGATAAATCAGCGCTAGTGTTAGGCACCTCAGGGTATCTTAGCGGTATCCTTGGCTGTTTGCCCCGCACTGGATAGTCTTTCCTGAGGGGATGACCCTCAAACTCTTCGTACATCAAAATACGTCTTAGATCCGGATGACCTTCAAATCGAATACCAAACATGTCGAACACCTCTCTTTCCAGAAAATTTGCGCTTTTATATAACGAAACTAAAGATGGCGCAGACTCATCTGTAAAAGCTGTAAGAGCCACCCTATGCTTGTTTCTAAGCGACAAAAACTGCCACCAGAGCTGAAATCTGGGTTTGGATTTAAACCAATCAACGGCAGTTATGTCCAATAGCATACAAAAACTTAACTCACTATCCTCCTTGAGAGCCCAAGCTAAAGATATCAAATTGCTGAGTTTAACCCTCACAATCGGAGCAACAGAGTTATTAATTTCAATTCCCTCAATAAGGCTGCCAAGTTTTTGTTCCACTAAATTAGCTACTTTTTCGCGGTAACAACTCATCCTACCTTACATCCTCCTCATCCACAACTTTCCTGATGAATTTAGGTGAAACACAAGAGTAAGTTCCGGTCTCCCACTTCACAAAAATCATAACATCGTCGCCAGATGAATCCTGTTTTAAAGAGGTTTCTTCCCTAATTTGATCTATGACCCCCACAATGTGGCTTAAGGCCGGATCTACCCTAACTACTTTGTCACCCACTTGAAAAATTTGTTCGTTAGCTGCCATAGATTTTACTAAAATTTTACAGCTTTTTTGTCGATTTGAAATCATGTTGCAGCATCTTAAATTCTAGTGAGAAAAATTTTAATTAAATGCTCCTTCTGTCATTCACCTGAAACGCATTGTGATCGAATAATAGCAGGACCAAACATTTTTATTTGTAATAAGTGTATTGAAAGATTTTTAGAAGAGTTAGAGGAAGAAGACCGTAAAAATCTAACCCAAGATTTCAAAGACCTAATCCCAACACCATCAGACATCTACAATCAACTTAGCGAGTACGTTATTGGCCAAAATTACGCAAAAAAAGTAATCTCCGTAGCAGCTTATAATCACTACAAACGAATTTTCTTTTCAAAACACAGAAAAGCCGGTGCTATTGATCTCGAGAAAGCCAACATTCTCATGCACGGACCGAGTGGGTGCGGTAAAACCCTATTGATTAAAACATTAGCCAAGATACTCAAAGTCCCTCTAAGCCTAAACGACGCAACAACTCTAACCGAAGCCGGTTATGTAGGAGATGATGTTGAAAGTGTTTTATCAAACTTGCTGATGGCTGCCAATTCTAAAATCGAATTAGCCGAACGAGGTATATGTTTTATTGATGAAATTGATAAAATCGCTAGGAAGCAGGAGTCAAACTCTCTAACAAGAGATGTGTCGGGAGAGGGTGTTCAGCAAGCTCTGCTTAAGTTGGTTGAAGGCACCGTGGCAAATGTTCCACCAAGAGGCGGCAGAAAACATCCTCAGCAGGATTTTGTCAAAATTGACACCAAAAACATTCTTTTCATCGTCGCCGGGGCTTTCGAAAATCTGGATAAAATAGCTGAAAGTAGGCAGGGAACTTTTTCGTTGGGTTTTAAAAAATGTTGTAACACGGACAATGGAGGTGCTCAACCTGAAGTCGAAGATTTTATAAAGTTTGGGCTTATTCCTGAGTTTGTAGGCAGGTTTCCCATTTTATGTGGGTTAGATCAACTAAGTACAGCGGATTTAATAAGAATTTTAACTGAACCGAAAGATGCGCTTTTGAAACAGTATGAGGCTTTATTGGAAACAGAGGGTGTAAAGTTAATCTGGGAACCACAGGCTCTTGAGAAAATCGCTAGTGAAGCTTTAGCCAGAGGCACCGGGGCTAGAGGCCTAAGATCTATTCTCGAAGACCTATTTTTAGACACATTCTTTGAGCTCTCGGATCTCAACGTTGAAAAAGTTATTCTTTCGGTGAAAGCTGTTGAAACAAGAAAGCTAGAATATATCTTTAAATATAAAGCCGCAGCATCCTAATAATTAAGCAACTGGGCCAGCAAATGCCGCTCTGTTGCAACACTGAAACGATACTTTTTTGACTGCAATTTTTCTGAAAACTTGGATTACTAGGATTGCAGACATACAACAGCCAGAATATCGAAAAATTAGAGCTCAAGAACGATCATTCACAACATAAACCTCACCTAGCACACTCTTTTACACTTTATTACCCTTTCTCTATTTTCGTTATAGCTGTATTAAGCTCACTTTAAAAAACAATAAAACTACTTAAAATGACTCAAAAATTTACTGGTCAAGGTATGGCTTAAAATTCTAATTTTTAATTCTAAGCAGGATAGGGACTTTTAAGCAGTTATAATGTTTGGTTTGCATCAAAGTAGATAGAGCTTAAGAAGCACTTAAACCGAAAACTAGGTGAAGCTCAAAATAACTTGTAGGCCTCCGAATTAAAATTTTTCAGCCTAGCTTAATAACACATATTTTCTAAAAACACTAAAGAGAAACACAAACCCCGAGTGGCAAGGATGGAAGATAAACATTTAGTCCGAGGGCTATTCTAGTGGCTAAGGCCCGGGTCGGATTCGAACCGACGTATGGTGGTTTTGCAAACCACTGCCTTACCGCTTGGCTACCGGGCCGTCGAGCCTTTAATTTGTTCTATTAAACCACCAAAATCTTTTATCTCTTCAACCAGTCTGTCATTTACTTTTCGTAAACTCTCAATTTGACCTTCCGCTTGCTTTAAAAAATCGAACAACCTCTCAGATAACTTTGTGCCAATTTCATACAACTCAACGAGTTGAGCCAATTTCAGCTCCCTTTTGGTTAAAGCGTCGTTTATGGAATTCAAAACAGCTAGCCCGGTCTCAAAGTCCAGCTCATTAATCTTCTCTGGGTGAGCAAGTAAGTCGTTTGTAGATAGAGTCATATGATTTTTCGATTATTTTAGCAGAAACTTTACCACTCTCAAAATTAACGGAAATATTCTGACCCTCTTGTAGCTGATCAAAGGTTAGTGGTTCTCCTTCTGTATTACAAACCAAGGCAAAACCCTCTTCTAGAGGCTTAACGGGATTTACCCCGAAAAGCTGTATTTTAGCTGCCTCTAAGGAAGCCTTTAAATCGTAGAAAAACTTTTGGATATTAAAATTTGACTGCTGCTGACAATTTACTAACCTTGTGCTGAGCTTTTTAATCTCTTCAGATAATGCAGCTAGCTGTAATTGTCGCAATAAATTCATCAAGGAAATCGTTTTAAACTGCAAATTTCCTTTTACGGACTGCGTCAAACTCTTCAAAGTGTGCTCAAATTTTAAACAAAATTCCTTGAGATGGTCGACAGGATTAAGACTAAAAAGTCTGTGACAATTGAATAAGAGTTGTGTCTTAATTTTTGCATAGCGCTCATCAAAAGAGGAGTTAAAACTCTCATCAGCACGCAGATATACATGGAAACTTTCTGATAAAAATTGAACTACAGACAAGGTTTTAACATTTCTCTCCAGTCTTCTTAAAAGCTCTAGTCTGTCAGGCAAAACCATTTTAGCAGCTGAAGTTGGAGTCGGGCATCTGAGGTCTGCCACTAAATCAGCTAGAGTGGTATCCGCTTCATGGCCTATTGCTGTAACCACGGGCTTTACAGACGCATAAATTGCCTCAACAACCTCAACCTCGTTGAAAGTCCAAAGGTCTGACAGAGAGCCGCCCCCTCGCATGATTAATATCAGATCCACATCTTCTCTGTTGTTAAGGTACGAAAGCGACTCCACAATTTCAGCAACACTTTCTTTACCCTGAACAGCGCAATCTCTTACAACAAGCCCACAAGCTGGAAACAAAGCTTTCCACCAGTACAAAAAATCAGCTAGAACTACACCACCAGACAAAGAGGTAATAATTCCAATCTTGCTGGGAAATTTAGGAAGATTTTTTTTTCTTTCCAAGTCAAAATATCCTTTTTCTTGAAAAAATTTTCGTCTGCGTTCAAGCTCAATAAGAAGAGCGCTATCGCCTATTTTCTGGAAACTCAAGGCATGTATCGAAACCTGACCTCCTCGTTGATAAATTTTTAAAGTCCCCAGAACCGCTATTTGATCGCGCTCGTGTATTTTTAAAGCGATAAATTTTTCCTTTGCTTTTTTGTCAAACACCCAGCCAGTAATTTGAGCAACTTGATTGTTTGATCCGTTGGTTTGAATCTCGGATAATTCAAATACTATATACCTTCCATCTACTTTTTTAATTTTTGTCACGCTTCCCTCAACCACTACAAATCCCAACTCATCCAAATTACGAGCTACAATCTGTATTAATTGGGATACAGAATAACGAGGGAAGTCAGCGCTTATATCTTCTTGTAACATTTAACTGACGTGATTTGGTGCCAACAAAAAACTAAAGGCTTCTTCTGAAACAATCTTAGCAAGCCCGTGCACAGTTGCTAGGTGGGGGTTATCTAAAGTATGAACTTTAACTCCCAAATCTTTGGCTAAACAAGAGACTAAACCTCTCAACGAGGCTCCGCCTCCAACAAGTGTCATCCCTGAGGAAGCTATGTCGACCGCTACTTCGGGAGGTGAGTTTTCCAAAATCATAAGTATAGCCTGCCTCAACACGTTTAACGGATCGCTAACAGCTAAGCGCAAGTCTCTAGAAGAGACTGTCAAAGTACCGGGAAGAATTACTTCAAGATTAATTCCTTTTACAACTGTAACAACGTCCGGATGTTCAGGATCCACTGATAGAGCGGAGATCTTTAAAATCTCTGCCGACTGCTCTCCTATCTGAAATAAAAACTCTCTTCTAAGGAAATTAATTATTGCATCGTCAAAACTGGAGCCTCCGACTTGCAAAGATGACATGAACACTGTATCGCGCAGACTCAAGATGGCAATCTCGGTCTTCCCGCCACCTATGTCAACTATTAAATTTGCCCGGGTTGAACCCACTGGTAAGTCAGCTCCTATCGCACAAACTAAGCTTGAGGGTAAAAGCTTCACCTCGCGAGCATATGGTTTTAGCAGATCCAAAAAAGTTTTCTTCTCCACATCCGATAAAAACATAGGCACTGCAACAAATATGCGGTTAGCTATGGGAAACAAAAGATTTCCGATCAAGTGAGAGAAAATAGATTTTATAAACCACTCAGCCAATAGAAAATTAGTAATTACGCCTTTTCTAACAGGATACTCTACGCTCACGCCATCAGGAGTTTTGCCCACCGCTTGTTTTGCTTCTAAACCGTAGGCTATCGGCAGAAGTTTTCCCTGCTTCCTCCTACAAAGAACTATGGTAGGTTCATTAAAAATTACTCCTGCCGCAGGATCAGCAATTATCGTAGAGTATGACCCCAAATCAACTAACAATGTTCTTTTTAACCAGCTAAACACTACAGTTGTCTGCCTGTCTGAAAAAGAATATGATAGAAATACCTAAAAATGCAAAATTTAGAACAAATAGGAGTTGTAGGTTTTGGCCAGATGGGCTCCGGCATAGCCCAGGTATGCGCCCAAAGCGGTTACAAAACTATTGTTTTTGACGAAAATAAGGATGCGTTGAACTCGAATTTAAGCCAATTGATCTTAAAATTAGAAAAACTCGCTAGTCAAAATAAGTACTCAATTGAAGCTCTAGATAATTTTAAAACTAACATTTCGGTTGCTCACAGCTTAGATGATTTTTCTAATTGCTCTCTTGTCATTGAAGCAATTGTTGAGAAAGTGGAAGCCAAAATGGAGCTCTTTGCTACTTTGGATAAAATCACCCAAAGAGACTGCATATTTGCCTCGAATACTTCCAGCATTTCAATTACAAAGCTTGCTTCAGCTACAAATCGCTCAGAAGTTTTTATCGGCATTCACTTTATGAACCCTGTCCCTTTGATGAAACTCGTTGAGATAATCCCAGGGCTCAATACTAGCCAGAGCACACTAGATATGGCTACATCTTTAGTGAAATCCCTTAGTAAAGACTTTATAATCGCTCCAGACATACCAGGATTCTTAATTAACAGGGTTTTAGTTCCTATGATCAATGAGGCATTCTTCTTACTGGAGCAAGGAGTAAAACCCGAGGAGATCGATAAGGGCGTAAAATTAGGTTTGAATCATCCAATGGGCATTTTAGAACTTGCTGATTTTGTAGGGCTAGACACAATACTCTACTTATGCGAGTATCTCCACCAAGAGTTAGGAGAAGACAAATATCGACCTTCCCATCATTTGCGGAAACTAGTTAACGCAGGTAGAATAGGAAAAAAAGCAGGTAAAGGGGTTTACAATTATCAATCTTGACTTGTGTTGGATTAGAAAACAAAATTCATGATTTAAACCATAACAAGTTTAGTTTCCAATTAAACAATGTTTCTTGAGCCGCAAAAAGATAGAGGGGAAGGGGTTTCTCTTCAAGCAACTTGTAAATTATCTTTCGAGCCTTATATAGGAGGCTTGAACTCATTTTTCGAGCAGCTCAGAGAAAGTGCTACTTTTCCAAATGTCCTGCTTCCGACGGAGTGCTCATCACCTTTGAAAAAGGTGGTTTTGACTGTACAGCCCAAGAAAGTGGTTCGCTTTTATGGTCAATTATTTAGCCGATTACCCGGAGGGTATGTGGTGCTACCTGAATCATTGCTAGATTTTGTTGACTTACCTTTGCTCGAAGAATATTTCGAGAAGTGGTTTCGCCCAGTTTACGGTTACTGTCCTAAAGTTATAGTCTTACCTGATGAGGAGCTTTATCGTTTTTTAGAGCAAGGCCAGAAGATCCCCTTCGAAGGTCGTTATCTTGAACTAATTTGTTACCATCCGCCTAACTCTAAAAATTTTTTACTTGGAGATAAGAGCATTTTAAGGAGATGTCTAGAGAGCTCACCTGTTCAGGGGTGCGCTAAACTTCTTGTACCTGGGGAAATTTGCGCCAGGGGAGATCTTCAAAAAACCTTGGAAAAAGCTTTGCTTGATTGGAGTAAGCTTGTAGTTCAAGCACCAAGTGGTGTAGGCGGCTTCGGCACTTGGATAATCGAGAAGAGTAACACGGGCTATACAGTTAACGATAAACGGTATAATAGTTTGCACGTTATTGTTGAAGAAATCCAGGCGCAAGCAGATTCATCCGAATTCATTGTCATGAAATTCATAGAACACACACCTGTTTCGATGGGCGCAGTATTAAACAAGGATGGTTGTTACACTCTAGGACCCGTTAGACGGCAATTAGTGGACGGCGCCAGCTATAAAGGGGTATATTTCGAATCAACCCAACCTAAAGGCTTTGAAGAAGTACTTAAAGAAGTACTTAGCGCACTGGAAAGCTTTCTTAAAGATCATTGCGATAATTTACCGGATCGTCAAAATCTTCCTGTAATAATTGGTTTTGATTTACTTTTGGCACATGAATCTTTTGATTTACCTTTGGCACATGAATCTCAAGAATTATTAATTACTGAGTGTAACCCAAGGCAAACTGGTGCTCTTCCTTTAGAAATGTTGCTCGCGTTGCTAAGCGTTGATGGTGAGTCTTTATATTCTAAGCTAACTTCTGGCCATCTATCAGCTTTTGAATTAGACCATTGTAAGGTTCCAACTAAGTGGGCAAGTAATCTTGCATTATTTGAGAGGGAGTTTCCAAAAACTTTAAGTGCCAGGTTTGGCTTAAATTTTATATTTTTACCCGCTGAAATTAGAGAACGTGGGGTAGAGGTTGTGTTAAAAAAAGCTTTCCAGACTTCTAATACAATTTTAGTCGCACCAGCAACTTCACCTAACCCTATCGGGAAGATTGCGTTACAGTTTGTAGGGCCTCCTGAAGTGCTTCGAGCAATTTTTGACGAGCTTACAGACAACGGTCGCACCCTTGAGGTTAATTTTGAGAACTTGGATTAAAAGCTCCAGATTTGCATCTTTTTTGAATGCTTTGCTTAAGTGATTGCAAAAATTCTTGGAGCCAGTAAGTTTAACGAGAGCGGCAAACTTTTAAACTGATAACCTAAATCAAGGCAGCTTCCAACTCGAAGCCCTCTTTCAGGCTTTGAGATTAGCTAAAGCTCTACACAAAAGAAAACCCGCTCAATGAGGACATTTTTAAGCTGCGATCTATTATAAACAGTGGTTTTTTAGAGTTTGATGGTCGAAAAATCCCTGAAACCCTTTAAAATCCCTCCCCTGGGGAGTTTGGCTTCTTTACACTCAGCCTGTTTAAACAAAATAACTTTGCGAAGCCTTGGAAATCCCTTTTTAGCTAGATTATCCAGAGTTTGCTTCCCACGGTAATCCACTTGTGCCCAATTTTTACCGGCTTCGCAGTAAGCTAACGCGGTGGATCCTAAAAAAGTTGAGTCTTTGTCAGAAAAATTTAAGCAATCTGACAAGATCCCAGATGAAGGCTACGGGTCAGTTTTACAAAAGGTTACAGTAGACGGGAAGCAGAACGTAGGCGCTTAAGATGATTTTTTGTCCGCAGAGCCATAAGTATCTCTCTAGGCTCCGTGTTGTAGGAAGGCCTCAAAGATTTAAGCTCGATCAAACGGCTGAAGTCATAGAGGCAGTGGGTCAAAATTTAAAGCAAAATTAGCCATATTTAGCTATGAAACACATAGGTTCTCATGCAGCTCTTTCGATGGGGGTTAATTTGACGGTGGCGATTTCTATTTAGGCGAGCCCAGGGTTTAACCAGCGAGCAATCGGGCGGGATTCCAAGACGCTGCTTGCGGAGCCAACATTGGTTTATCGAAGGGTTACTTTTGTGAAGATTGTGGCTACAGAGTCAAACAGTTTTGCTCAGAGTTTCTGGTCCCTTTTTTTAGATATTTGTATCGAAAGCAGAAACATAATTTTTCTGACGGCTTTCGGAGTAGACTTCTTAGCTAAGAAGTCCAAAAAAGGTAACTTAAGGCTTTATGTTGGCTAGGACAATTTAGGATTCACTGCTGTATCAATAACTAAAAGATTAATTGCTACCTTAAAATTAGACGATCTTGTAGCTTCAAGCCAGCTCACAGTTCTCTAAATGGAGCGTTGCTTTGCTCCGTACATTGACTCTGAGTTTGCAGTTGACACCTTCTATGAGAAGCCGGCAGAGCTTTTACAACTAGTAATTAATCCCTTTAAAGTTGAAGTTCTTCCTGTTTTTTTAGAAAGATCCTCTTAAAAGCCAACTACAGCATCGAAAGATTTGATACTTGAAACCGCGATGTATAGCACGATGCTAATGTCCCCTCTATCGCTACCAAACAGTAGTGGTAATTTAGCTTGAATTTTAATCAGCAGAGATCAAGTCCTCGAGGGCTTGAACAAAAGACTGCGCAAAAGCTCTGACAACTGGGTGGGTGATTTGGACAAGCTGACTAGTTCAAAATTCGAGCTAAGTTGAAATCTGTAGAAGAAATTTCAAACTCACTGCCAAATTTTTTCATTAAACTGAGAACAGGGGTCACTAAAGCATCTCCAAATGGGCAAATAGTATGACCCGCTATACCTAAACACAAAGTTTGAATCTTATCAATATCTGTTGGATAGGGTTTTTTATGTACAAATCTCTCCAATATTTCTACCAACCAATTGGCTCCTTCTCTGCATGGTGTGCATTGCCCGCAAGACTCATGGGCATAAAACTTTGCAAAGTTATACGCTAGTTCAACAGCCGAAACTTCCTCGCCAAACACCATAAATCCCCCTGAACCTAACATAGTCCCTCTTTGCACCAAACTTTCGTAATCCATCGGTAGATTTTCAGTCTCCTCCCACGTTAAAGCCGCAACGGAGCTTCCTCCGGGAATTATTATTTTTGGTTTAGAGCTAAATCCCCCACAAACGTCTACTAAAAAGCTCCTCATATCAACTCCTAACTCTACTTCATAAACACCAGGCTTATTAACACAACCACTTACACTAAAAAGTTTTGTGCCTTTAGATTTTTCAGTTCCAAGCTTTGCATATTCGTTTGCCCCCATCTCAAAAATTCGAGGAAGCGCGCAAAGAGTTTCAACATTATTTACGACAGTAGGGCAGCCATAAAGGCCTTTAACCGCCGGAAATGGGGGCTTGATTCGGGGCTGCCCTTTTTTCCCTTCCAAAGAGTTTAACAAAGCAGTCTCCTCACCGCAAATATAGGCTCCTGCCCCTCTGTGAATAACAATGTCGCACTTAAAATCACTACCAAAAAGCTGTTTACCTAATAAACCCGCTTCGTAACAGCTGTCTAACGCCTTTTTTAACTTAAAATAAGAGTAGCCATATTCTCCTCTAATGTAAATAAAGCCTAGACGGGACTCTAAAGCGTAGCAAGCTATTAACATACCTTCGATAAGCAACAGCGGGTCTCTTTCCATTAAAAGTCTATCTTTAAAAGTGCCTGGTTCGCTTTCGTCAGCATTACAAACCAAATAAATTGGCTTGCCTGAATTTTTGGGAACAAAACCCCATTTAACACCAGTAGGAAAACCTGCTCCACCTCGTCCTCTCAAACCACTAATTTTGACATCCTCAATGACTTCAGCCGGTGCCTTCTGCAAAGCCTTTTTAAGACCAACGAACCCCCCTCTTTCGATGTACCGCTCAAGTAAATGATGATCTGAGTAACCAACGTTTCGTGTTAACAATTTGTGCTCTTTGACCATTTGCTTTACTCTTTTATTATTTCGCTGAAAGGCAAATCACTAAAATCTTGACTGTACGAATCAGTGAAGTTTGAGAGTCTTAAATCCGGCTGCTCTTTTTTAATTCTGGTTAGCAAGCTTTCTAGCTTTACTGCATCCATACACTCAAAAAGCCTGTCATTGATTAAAACCGCTGGTGCGGTTCCGCAACTTCCGATACATTCAACTAGCTCCCAACTAAAAAGACCGTCATCGGTTCTTTCTAGCTGATCTTTACCTACAAATTTCTTCACCCAATCAATTAATTTTTTTCCGCCACAAAAATAACAGGAAGCTGTTCGGCAAACTTGAATATGATACTTGCCTACTGGCTTTAAGTGGAACATCGTGTAAAAAGTCACCAGCTCTAAAATATGAGCGGAGGAGAGGCCAGTTTTTTCGCTTACAAAATCAATTCCCTCTTGTGAAATGAATCCCTGGACCTCCTGACAAAGATATAAAAGAGGCATGGCTAGAGATTTTCTATCTGGGTATTTAGAGGCAAGACTCGTAAACTTTTCCTCCAGAACCTTTTTTTCAACTTGAGAAAAAGGGCTTGACAAAAGTTTAGCTGTCATCTGTCACACTCTCCACCAATCATATTCATCATCCCAAAAGTTGGGATAACATCAGCCAAATTTGCGCCTCTAATCATATACTTAAACGCTCCCATATGAACAAAAGAAGGGCTTCTACAATGAACTCTGTAAGGTTTACCTGAGCCATCTGAAACAATGAAAAAACCTACTTCTCCGTTGCCTCCTTCAACGGCATGATATATATACCCTCGCGGAGGCTTTAGCCCGAACATTATAAGTTCGAAATGAGTTATCATTCCCTCTATAGATGAGTAAACCTCGCTTTTTGGAGGCAAAACATACCTAGTATCAGAGCAGTTTATTGGACCTTTTGGCATATTTTTACAAGCTTGCCTGATGATTTTCATGCTTTCGAAAATTTCTTCAAGCCTAACCTGAAATCTGTCAAAATTGTCTCCCTCAGTGCCGAATGGTACATTGAAGTCAAAATTCTCATAGCCGCTGTAAGGGAAATCTTTTCTGAGGTCGAACTTAACTCCTGAAGCCCGGAGAAGAGGTCCAGTAAATCCGAAGCTTATGGCATCCTCAGCTGAAACCCTTGCAACCCCACACATGCGATCTTGAAATATACCGTTTCCCGAGAGTAAATCATCACCAAGTTTAACAAGCTCTTCGACTTTAGGTAGAACAGCCAACACTTCCTCACAGAATCCCTCTGGCAAATCCCACGCTAGCCCACCAACTCTTCCGTATGAAATAGTAAGTCGAGCTCCTGTTACTTTTTCTATGAGCTTGTAAAGAAGTTCTCTGGCTTCCATGTAATATAACATAACGCTAAAAGCATTTAGCTCCATTGCCGAAGCACCCAAACAGGTTAGATGATCAGTGATTCTGCTTAACTCGGCCATAAGTACTCTTATAAACTTAGTTCTAATGGGAACATCCAAGCCACATAATTTTTCAACAGCTTCGCAAAAACCAAAATTATTTATCAGAGGGCTCACATAATTTAGCCTATCAGTGTAAGGCATACACTGGTTGTAGGTCACTGTCTCGCACATTTTTTCGAAACCACGATGAAGATATCCAACTTCTACATCAGCATCCTTTACGGTCTCCCCTTCTAGCTCGAGAATTATGCGGATAGTTCCATGAGTGGCTGGGTGACTTGGACCCAAGTGAAGAATCATCTTACCGGAGTCGGGCGACTCTTCAAAAACGTAAGACTTTAAGCCACTCGGTGATTCAGACACTAGCCGAATTTTATCACGGACACTTTACGGTTTAACAATACTTTAACCAGCCTGCTAGCAATTTAAACGCCTTCCAAACTCGTTCGCCACGCTCCAGCTCGAAGGGTGATCTGATTAAGCCCGATTTTTGTGGAAGATCCGTGAGCTGGATTCACAAATATTACACTATCAGCAGCGTTAAACAAGTAAACCACTTTAAGGGATTAGTTTGCCCTTTTTGAGTCAAAACAATCGCCTAAGATCGCATCGAAACCATTCAACCGCTTTCCTACTATTAATTTTACGCGCAATTTTTCATGTTTTTTTTTGTTGTTGTTTGCAGGCCAAAGTTAGCGATAACACTAAATGCAGATCATCGTCACTCGGAACTTCACCTTTCATTAGACCAAGAGTACATTTGCTTGAAATGCCCGCCATCACTGTCTTAAGGGTTTCTTGACTCGTAAAGCCCCCTTGACTCAAAAAAAGCGGCAATGGTTGAACAAATAAATCTGAGGCTAAGAAAAAATCATCTAGGAGGCAACCGCCCTTTTTTGAAATCCAAAAAGCTAAGCATAAATTTTAAAGTCCGCGAATAGTTAAATCCCCCACGCTATCTAATGCTCTAAGAAGCAAAAAAATAGGGGGGCAGTATCTGGTTGATGCTCTGAAATAATGCTACTCGAGCCTAAAATGCAGCTCTCGCTGATCAAGAATTAATGGTGTCTTGCAAAGTTCCTGATTATTTGTCTCTTGAGCGGTGAAATTTTTTCTGGCTAAAAATGCAATTCCCAGATTCGTTTTAAAGTATTTCCTTGGACTGAAACGAACACTGAATCCAACAGCTTCAAACTTTCGAAAATCTTCAGTTCTGTGCGGCCCTCAAATTTGTAACTATTACTGCTTTCTTTGTATTAGAATGGTTCATGTAAAAAATATAAGCTCTCTTGAGCTTTTAATCTACCTTCCTCTGTCTTGAAATCCTGGGGAAACGAATCTAACAGATTATAAAGCAGCCGAGGAAAGCTGATGGGATCTTTGGCGAGACTCGGCAGTATCTGTCCCGAAGCTGTTTTACTCTCAGGAATAAGCGCACTACTATGCAACGGCAACTTTCGCTTTCTTCTACAAAGAAAATTTGATTTGCCAAACGGAACTCCCACTGGACAGATCTAAACAGATGAGATCGCTAGCATCTAAGACTAATCTCAGTGTACGGGAAACAAAGCTTATAGGCAATGACACTCAAGGTTTTTTGCCCTAAAGAACTGCTCCGCAAGGCTTGTAAATTTAAAAACTTACCAAGAGTCTGCTTCAAAAAAGCAAGAGGGCTCTTGAACGTTTAACAAATTTTGCAAGAGCTCCAGTTGACTAGAAAAAGGTGGTCATCGGATTTAGAAGACTTATTGGGTTCGAGAAGGTTTGCATGTCAAAGGCATTCCTTGTTGTAAAAGCTAAAACGGACTCAATGTTGATTTTTAAATATCTTAGCGTAAAGTCATCGAGAAACGCTTTAGTGATGAGTCCTGCTCAAAAACTATCCAAATTTTCGCATAGTCCTTGAATAAATCTGGATTCTCTTGCACTAAAGCTATAAGTAAGTAATATAAGGCACCTGCGCGTTTTGCGGCAAAATTATCTCTTTGAACAGTAATAAAAAGCTCTTTTCCTCTTTTGCCGTTAATCTCTCTAAAGCGGGGATTAGAATTTGGAGTCCAAATAGGAAGTGCCTTCGCTAGATTGGAACCAAATTCTTTATCGCTTGTGCAAAATATAAGTAGGCTTTCAACGCTTAGAATGTTAAAAAACTCCCCTAAAGTTAAAGGCACACCATGCACATCAATAAAAACCATATCAAGCAAAACCGGGTAAAACCTACTTAATAAGTAGAGCTTCGTTAAAAGAACTACCCCATCTACTCTTAATTGATACTGATGATTTCGATTTTCAAAACAGTTTGGGAAGAATATAAAGTCAACACCGCCATTTTTAAACCCGTCATTTTCAAAATTAGACCCATCGAAGCACTTCAAATCTCTGAGCTTAGCAGTTTGGGAAACCTCACTTAAAGCAACTACATGACGGCGATTTCCATAGTATATTAGCACAAATGGGCTACGCCCTAGGAGTTGTATTTCTTTCAAATCAGATGAACGCAAAACTGTATCAAATGTTAATCCTGCGAACCGCTCTTTACACGCTTTATTAGGCGGGATGTAGTATAGGGCCCTGACATTACGACAATAAACGCAATCTGAAGAAGACATACTTTAAGAGTAACTCGACTGTTCCGCTGATGGTTTGGATAGCCTGCAGACATTACCATTCTCGGAGTCTTCTAATTGATAAACAGAGCCATTAAAATCTTTCAAAAAAATAAAGGTCCCCTTATGGCGGGCTAACATAAAAAAAAGTCTCAAATTACCCGTTGAAAAGCCCAGCAAATTGACTCGTTTACGACGGCTAACTTTGCACAGTTCTCTCAATTTGTCATCTATGTTCTGCTCAGCTGGCTTCCGAGGTAAACCACCTTCCTCACCTGAAATCAAAGTCGCGTATTTTTGCAACCAGTTTTACGTTAAATCCACCACTTCAAGGTTGCCCAGAGCATGGACGGGCAAACTGATTTGGTAAGGTCTAGATGGTTGGATTTGTGGGCAAGGGGCTCTTTCTAAAACTTTTTTTAAATCATCATCAGGTTTCCAAAGGGGAGGGTGAACATCCTGAATTCGGCCCATAAAAATGAAGTCACCTATCTCGGTTGCAGTTGGCACGGGCTCAGTTGAATGTCTCTTGGGTTCTAACACCTTGAAAAGTAACTATAGCCTTTTTAATTGTACCATCTTTTTAAAAGTAAGGTTTTAGATCTCTAACCTGATTTAGTCATTTTGTCTGAGACTAAAATAGAGTTATTTAAATTAGCTCAACAATTTGGTTGCAGGCCTGTAGGTTCCAGTTTTGAGCTTTTAGCGCGCAGTTGTCTAGAGGAAGATGTTTAACAGTTAAAAGTAGATAAGCTGCAAAAGACACCGCAGAGTTTCTTATAGATATTCCCTTATGCTGGTTGCTACTAAGTAAATCCTCCGTCTCAAAGGAAGGATAAAATATTGGCTGAAACTCAATGTTTTCGTTGATCGAAGGATCTGAACAAATCGAGCATAATCTGAAGCGGGACGGAGAAAAGATTAAAGGTTTCCCAACAACTGATTGTAAGATACCGTGAAAAAAAGCTTACGCAAAATGCACTTTTAGTTGAGCAACCTCAGAAGGTAAACTGGGGTATAAATCTTCAAAGGGAGGTTTTAGGCGGCTAGTTACGATTTTTTTTAACTGACTGATTTTGAAAGTCAATTGGTAGCCACTTATAAAGTCGGCAAACGGGCAAAACGAGTGTATTAAGGAAAACGACACTATAAATATCAAGAAATGCTCTACTAATCATGCTTGGATACACAGCGCACAAGAGCATAATACGAGCTAAAGATTTTAAACCTGCAAGACTGGCCTCACCAGTGATAACATCGAAAACGCTATTACTAAGAAGCTGCTAGCAAAGCAAACTCTAACCCCCGCAACTAAACAGGAGTCTATTGAACATCCCCAAGAGATTTTCCTACTTCTACAAAGCGAAAGCCATTTGAGTTAAACAAGCCAGCCCTGTTACTCATGCGTAAAAAGTTGGGGTTAGTTTGGGTTAAGGTTTTTGTTAAACCGAAAGAAACGTTAGAGCTATTAATCTCTGTGTTCAGAGAGAATCTTCCACAATGTTTACAAGCTTTAGGCTCTGAGTACTTTTAATGATTCAAATGAATACCTTGACCAACCATGTTATTTTGAAGTTTTATGACTCAACTTTTATTAAAGTAACTTAAACGCTCTAACATCCGCTGGAAGGCAACCTTGTGAAATACTTGCCGGAGCTAATTTCAATTTCGCAGCCAACCAAATACCCTTTAGCTAATTGTAGATATAAAATTAAGTAGCTTACTGCAGCCACCCATTGTTTGTTTAAAAGGTCAAGATCCTCTGATGCATAAATCGATTTAGCGCGTTTAATGGAAATTTTAGTCTTTCTAACAACTCTCGCATCTTTAGACGGGAGATTATTAAAAGTTTCAGGCTGTCGGAAGTTAATACCTTCGCCCAGTCCTGGGGGGAGATCAATATTTACTCCTAGCATTTGAAGCAAAGTAGATACATCAAAAACGCTTATGAAATCCCCAACATCTAAAAGGACTCCTTCTACATTAACTAAAAATTTATCTTTAAGATCGGGAAAAACCTCAGAAATATACAAGGCTTTTGTTAAAGCTTTAATAAAATTTAAAGCAAGCTCCCCTGTGCCTAAAAAAGGTCTATTTAAAATAAAACACAAATCTTTTGTTTCTGTTACCTTTAATTTGCTCTGATCATCCATGATCGCCACCAATTCCTCTCCCTGAATCTCCAATCCTAAAGCTTGCCTGAACTGCTGTACGGCATTTCCACCTGAAGGTAACTTAGCTAGGATATTATTAGAAAGCCTAATTGCTTGCCGATTTTGCAGCCAAAGCCTTGTTCGACCGCGTTTAAATAGGTAAAAACCTGGATTATCGGTACTTTCACCAGTATCGGTTTTAAACGCCCGCTCGACCAAAATTAAATTTGCCTCGTAAGATTCCCTTAAGTTGCGAAGGTCCGTCTGAGTATCGAGTATTTCACAAGCTGACAAATCATCTGCATAAGCTTTCGTGATTACCTGCAAATTAAAAGACTTTAAGAGCCGTAAAAATTCTAGTGTGGCACTAAGCAGATCCCCAAAATCTGCTTCAGTTAGCAGTTTTACTCCCTTTGCCCGCTGAACCGTTAACTGATTACCGAAAAAATCCTGCTGTGAATGATCACCTGGCCAGAAAATTCGCACTACCGATTCTGGAGTTGGTTGACCTTTTCTGTCATTTTTCTTCCTGAAATAAACAGGTATCAAAATTTAACTCCTTTATAGTTATTCTCTCACTTATTTAGCTGTTAACAAAAAGTTTAGCATCGAAGTAGAGATTTAAATTATGGGCCAAAAAAGATATACTTTTTTTAAGCTACGCAGCTTGATGGTAATCTTAGTTCAATGCCGCTTTTTAGATACTCTGCTAGAGAGGTCAAAACAGGAAAACTGATCAAGGGTGAAATAGAGGGCGATACGGAGAGACTAGTTAGGCAAGCCCTAAAAAATAAGGGGCTGCTTGTAGTAGAGATAGGTCAGTTTGATAAATTTCAGGCCTCCAAAGGGGAGATTAAATTTAGTCTCTTTGACAGAGTATCTTATGGCGATTTGGCAATTTTAACAAGGCAACTTGCAACACTTCTAGATAGTGGCTTTCAGCTGGTTTTTGCCTTGAACAAGCTAAGCGCGGTTACGGGAAACTCTAAATTAAGGGCAGCTTTAGTTGACATACGCGAAAGAGTAGAAAGAGGCGTCAGATTTTCTGTAGCCCTGTCTTTTCATAAAAAAATTTTTCCCGATTTTTATATCAATATGGTTGCATCGGGAGAACATGCTGGAAATCTTGAGTACGTTCTAGATAATTTAGCTAATTATTTGGAAAGGCAAGTTGAGTTAAGGAGAAAGGTCATCTCATCTTTGTTTTACCCAACAATAATGATAGCCCTTAGTTTTGTTGTAGTTCTTGTTCTTTTTTTGGTAGTAGTTCCTCAAATAACAACTATTTTTATAAAAGAAGGTGCAAAATTACCCTTTATAACTCAGGTATTACTCACCATCAGCAACGCGATATCAAACTACTGGTTAATTTTGGTCGCAGTTGTTCTAGCTCTCGCTCTGTTATTGGCAAATTCTCTTAGGGATCCCTCTTATAAAAATAGAGTTAGGGAATTTATTTTTAAAATCCCTCTTCTGGGGGATATATTTCTTAAAACAGATCTCTCTAGGCTAGCTCTAACCTTAGGCTCGTTGCTAAAAGGAGGAGTGACTTTGGTTAACGCTTTGGAGATTGCATCAAGAGTAGCAATTCACCCAAAAATTCAGAAAAATCTTCTTGAAGTCGCAGATAAAGTCAAAGAGGGCAAACTCATAGCTCCTTCCTTAGAGGAAGAAGGCGTGTATCCCTCTCTTTTTGTTTCAATGATATCTGTAGGAGAACAAAGCGGAGAGCTCGAAAAAATGCTCATCAAAATAGCTGACTTTTATGAGAAAGAAAGCGCTTCAAAATTACAAACCCTTGTCTCTTTAGTTGAGCCGATTTTAATTATAGTGATTGGCTTGATCGTACTTCTAGTGGTTTTTGCCGTAATTACGCCAATTGTAGAGATGATATCTATTTTGAAATTTTGACCAAGTGGTAAAAGTTCAACAAGTCTCCCGTTATTTTAGGGTAAAAGAAAAAAAGCCAGGCTCTAGGGGACTGCTAGAAAGCATATTTTTTCCCACTTATAAAACTAAGCAAGCTCTAAAAAACATAAGCTTTGAAATCTACCCCGGTGAGGTGATCGGCTTAATCGGAGAAAATGGAGCAGGAAAAACAACCCTGCTTAAGATACTTGCCGGAATTCTAAAGCCGGACGAAGGAATTGTTGAGGTTTTAGGTTTTGACCCATTCAAAAAAGAGATAGCTTTTAAGAAACAGATTGCTTTTTTAGCTGGCAACAGAACTCAACTTTGGTGGGATTTAACACTTTACGATTCTTTTCTCATTCTAAAGAACATTTACGAAGTCCCAGATAAAGTTTTCAATCAGTCTTTAGAAATGGCTAAGAAACTTAAGATAGAAGACTGCCTTAACATCCAACTAAGAAAATTATCTCTGGGGCAAAGAATGAAAGCTGAAATAGTTGGAGCGCTGATTCACGAGCCACGGGTTTTGCTTTTGGATGAACCTACTCTAGGGTTAGATGTGGTGAGTCAAGCTCATATACGTGCTGTTATAAAAACTTATGTCAAAGAAAAGAATGCTATTGCAATAGTCTCGAGCCATTATATGAAAGACATCGAAGAAGCGTGTAGTCGAATTCTTTTTTTGCATCAAGGAAAACTTATTTTTAATGGAAGACTTAGCGAGCTTTTGTCTGAGCATGAAAGATACGCGAACATAACTTTTCACAACGTCAGCGAGGAAACGCTGAAAACTTTAACAAAGCAATTCAGTTTAACCAGCGAAGAGCCACCCATCATTAAGCTTGAGATTACTAAACTTCAAGATTTTTTTGGTTTAATCCAGAGACTCCCGGGAGAACTGGACTACAGTCTCGAAATTGAAGATTTTACAGATATGATGGCACGAGTATTTCAACAAAAAGTATGATCTTTTCAATTACCAAAAGCGAAATTAAAAGACTTTTTGCTTATCCCTTAATTTTCTTTTTGCGAGAATTTCTGCCCTTTGTCGCCGCATTACCTGTTCCCGTGTTGTTGTGGCAAAATGCAACCCCCTCAGATACTCAGGTTTTTTGGTATTTTCTTTTTAGTATGACTGCTTATCAAATTTTTACGCCAGAACCAGCTTACATTTCGAGGGAAGTTTATGATGGCACGGTAACTAGATATTTCCTATACCCTCATAGCTTTTCGTCGATCATTTTTAGTCGATATTTGGGATATTTAGTTTGTCAGCTATTTTTAGGTTTGCTATTTATAATTTTAGTTGCAGCTTTGTGGCAACTGCCCGTCACTTTAGAGGGTTTTCTAAAGTTCCTACTGCTAACCCCTTTTTGTGTTGGGCTAAGCTTCCTGCTATTTTCTCTGGTGGAAGCGGTTACTTTATGGCTAGAGGATGGTTGGACGTTCAGAGTAATGCTTGAGGTAGTAGCCATTTTTCTTGCAGGACGATTTTTAAAACTTGAACATTTGCCCTCAATTGTAGAAGCTGTAGCTCAAACTTTGCCGTTTAAGTTTATGGCATATATCCCAAGCGTTGCTTTATTAAACAACCTAAGCTGGTTTGAAGTTTCGGTTATTACATTCCAAGGGTTGGCTTGGCTATTGGTACTTGGCTATGTTTTTCGTTTATTCCTTAATGAAGGCCTTAGACATTTTTCGGCATTTGGGTCATGAAAAAATACATTCAGTTCTTTAAAACCATCATCATATGCTCTCTTTTGAGATCATCCGCATTTCAAATAGATTTCTGGCTGAGAATTGTAATGGATCTTGTTTATTACTCGAGCTTATTTGCGGTTTACTATTCGGTGTATCTTTTTACAGACAATTTAAACGGCTGGGATTTCCGTGCTACCCTTTTTTTGCTTGCTATTTGGTTTTTAATCGACTCTTTTCATATGGCCTTTTTAGCAACTGGCACATGGAGCTTACCAAGTGTCGTTAATCAAGGGCTATTTGATAGCTATCTGCTCAAGCCTGTAAACTGTTTCATCTTTTCTTTTTTCAATAAATTTGAGCCAAGCTCTTTTTATAATTTGCTTTTATCGGTGGGTTTCCTAGTGATTGTGGCATTTAAGTTCGAGATTACAGCTATCGAGCTAATTACTTTTATTTGCATATTCCCGGTAGCTCTTTTAGCTTCCATATTTTTGCGAGTTTTGTTTATTTTGCCGTGCTTTTTTTTGGAAACCCCTTATGCTTTTATGCGGCTTTTTATGACTTTAAAAGATTATGGAACCAGTCCCAGCGATATATTTCCACCCCTTGTTCGATATATTCTGGGAATTTTGCTGCCTTTTTTAGTGATAGCTTCACTTCCAGCAAAATTTATAGTCACGCAAAACATGGAGACCCTTTTCGTTGTAGCGCTAGGTTCCAGCCTAATTTCTATCTTCACAATTTGGATGTGGAATAAAGCCATTAATCATTATCAATCGGCAAGCTCTTAAACGTGCCCATGAAATTAAACTTATTATTCATGAAAGATGCTTTTGATTAATTTAGAATTAAAGATAAAGTTAGAGTGAAACGCCAAAACTTATTATCTTACTTAATAGAGTGTTCCTCAGAGTCGCGACGGAAGCTCCTAAAATATATTCAGAAAGGCGAAGTAACAGTCAACAATCAGAAACATCTAAACCCCTCCACAAAAATCTATCCTTTTAAAGACGTAGTCAAGTTGAAAGGCAAAATTATGCAACCTCTTCCCAAAGGAGCACTTTTATTTTATAAACCTGCGGAAGTTGTCAGCACACGCAAAGATCCTCAGAATAGAAAAACAATTTATGATTTTTTGCCCTCCAATTTTTACCATTACGATATTTCAGGAAGGTTAGATTATTGGTCAACAGGATTAATGATTTTAACAAATGATGGCGAAATCACTCAGGTTTTAACCCACCCAAGATATCATGTAGAAAAAGAGTATCTAGTTAAAGTATCGGGTTATTTAGAGGATAAAGATTTCGAAAAACTAAAAAAAGGAATACTTGTAGATGGCAAGCTAGTGCGTTTTCATGCAACCGAGATAATTGAAAGAAAAGATAGGTGCACTTGGGCTAAGGTAGTTTTAAAATCAGGTCAAAATAGAGTTATAAGAAAAGCGTTTGATAAGCTATTTCACCCGGTTAAAAAGCTATGCAGAACAAGAATTTGGTATTTAAAGCTCGGAAAATTAAAGCCAGGCCAGTTTAGGCATTTAACTTTGAAGGAGTATGAAAACTTGAAAAGAAAAGCTCTAGATCTAAAACACAAGATCGATGCAAAAGTAAAAAGTAAAAAATTATACTCCTGTCAAAAAACTTGAAAGCTTAAAGCTTGCAAATGCTCAAATTTTCGGTGCTTAGCCCACTTTTAAAGCTTTCAAGTAAAGCTCAAAAACAACAGAACTTAAATGCAACAAGCTTAATCGATTAAGAATTTATCAATAAACAGTGAGTTGTTTTTTCTTGAGGACTGTTATTATTGATAAGAAGTCTAAAGCAAATACTCCGATTATAAAAATAACTTAGGGACATTCTTTTTAAAATCTCAATAAGGCTTTTTCAACCTTACTGTCAATTACTAGAGTTTAATAATATGAATTTAAAAAACCTTCACCTCCTCGAAATTTTTTATATTAGGAGGAATAGAGGACACTACCTTCAATCGTTTGAGCAATCTATCTCTTGACCTGTTTTTGGGCAACATCCCTGAAACCGCAAGCCTTATCAGTTCTGAGGGCTTCAATTCTTTTGCTTTCCTTGCTTTCAGGCCGCCTACGTGTAAGGAGTGAGAGTATCTTTTAGATTCCCATTTATTCCCGGTCAATATGATTTGATCGCTACCTAAAACGTAAACGTAATGATCTGGCACCCACATTGGAACATACGAGGGAGCATTTTTGCCTTGAAGAATCGTTCCAATTTTGGCGGCTAAACGCCCTAAAGGCACACCTGCAGCGTTAACTACGAAATACTTTGGTTTTGAAACTTTCGGCAAAGGAGACTTGAAAAAAGGCATAAAGTTTCTTTTATTTTACATATTGGCAGGGCTCTTTTCAAACTCTCCTGCTAACTGACCGCAAGCTCCTCCTATGTCCCTTGCCTTAGACCAACGAACTGTTGCAATAAAACCCTTTGCCATTAACACCTTCTGCCACCTACTTATAATATCCTCAGAAGGCGCTGCGAAAAGACTTCCAAGAAAGTAATTGAAAGGAATTAAGTTTATTTTTATTTTGTGCTTTACGGGCAACAAAGCCTCTGTTAACTCTTTTAAATTTGAATCTGAACAATTTACATCTCGCAGCATTACATATTCCAAAAAAATTCTTTTCCTTTTTCTCAATTTAACGCGTTTCAAAAAGTCAATGATATCAGCAAAAGTAAACTTTACAGAAATTGGCATAAGACTGGCTCGAACAGCTTGATTCGAGGCATTAAGCGAGATTGCGAGGTTAGCTAGATCAAGACTCAAAAATTCCTCCGCTCGATTTAGAAGACCAACTGTAGAAACAGTGATAGAGTTACTCGAAAATCCAAAGCCAAGTGGATCAGTCAGAATTTGCAAGCTAGAGACTAAATTATCAAAATTTTGAAGAGGCTCTCCCATGCCCATAAAAACAATGTTATTCGGTTTTTTCTGATTAAGTTGTTCAATAGCCCAGAAAACTTGGCTCAAAATTTCAGAAGGCTTTAAATTTTTTATTAATCCTAATGAGCCTGTTTTGCAAAATTTACATTTCATAGCACAACCAGATTGAGAACTCACACACAGTGTCCACCTAGACTTTGAAGGCATAAGCACCGCCTCAAACCTGGCGTCCTCAGGACTAGATTGGGAAGTGAACAAGGCTTTGAAACTCCCATCCAAACTTTTGTAGATTTTAGAGGGCACGATTATTTGGGTTGTCAAAATTTCTTTAAGAGAAGTTCTTTCAGCAATTTTTAGGTTCGTCATCTCATCAAAATCAAAAACATATTTTTTGTAACACCAATCAAATAACTGATTTCCGAGATAAGGCTTTCTAAATCCCAGCTCTAATAAAAATTTGTTAAGCGCAACACGGGGAAAATCAAAAAAGTTTTTCATTTAAGGTTTTTTTAAGCTTTTAATTAAATTATAACTACTTTTGGGTTAGAATCTTAAAAGCCAAACAAGTTAAGTACTTTACCAAAAAAATTGATGACTCTCCTAATTCACTACTTTAAGGAGCACAGTCTTTTAGCTGCAGTAATATTAGTCGGAGCAACTTTTTTATTAGCTGGAATAAAGTTTTCCCAACTTGCACTTGAGTATGCTTTTGACGGTTTAACAGCAAAGGAAATTCTTGATCTATTCTTAATTCTGATACCTAATTTTTTGGATTTTACAATGCCTCTTGCAGTCATATTGGGGAGTGCAGCTTTTTGCCAGAAATTGGCGCTTGACCGCGAAATAACCGCGTTTAAGTCTTTAGGCTATAGTATC